>Ga0209040_10002042_pt1 | contig 15937 bp, 15 predicted proteins | sample BogFormECP12_OM3_FD_188240 | JGI IMG/M metagenome (GOLD analysis project Ga0209040, IMG submission 188240) | Bog forest soil microbial communities from Calvert Island, British Columbia, Canada - ECP12_OM3 (SPAdes) (version 2) | ecosystem: Environmental > Aquatic > Freshwater > Wetlands > Bog ...
TGCATAGTGAAGACGGGCTCACGCTACGGATCCGAATGTCCAGGACAAGGCATATGCGGAAATGAACGAGCTTGACTTGAAACACCCCATGTGAGGGGGACCAATGAAATTTCTTTCTCGCACACCGTCCTCATAAGCCATTGAAAACATTGGATTAAGACGAGAGAATCCAGAAAATCCAAGGCCCGTTTAGGATCAAGAACGAGCCCTCTGTGGCGGGTTCCAAGCGCTTCCAAATTGGCCACCTCCGCCGTCGCCCGCTTCGGCCGAGCGGGCGAATTGGGGCGAGCGAGCTTTATGTCTTCCTGCCCATCGCCAGGAACTTCTCCGCCCGCACCCTGCGCAACGCCTCGCGGCCCATATTGGCCATGGACTTGAACGCGTCGCTGATTGCGCGCCCCGTCGCCGCGACGGCGGCGCCGGGGTCGCGATGCGCGCCGCCGACCGGCTCCGAAATGATCGCGTCGATGACGCCGAATTTGATGAGGTCCTGGGCCGTGATCTTCATGCTCGTCGCCGCGTCCTGGGCGCGGGAGGAATCGCGCCAGAGGATCGAGGCGGCGGCCTCCGGCGACGCGACGGTGTAGATGGCGTGCTCGAGCATGAGCACTTTGTTGGCGGCGGCGAGCGCGATGGCGCCGCCCGACCCGCCTTCGCCGATGATGACCGCGACGTTCGGGACGCCAAGCGACAGGCATGCGTCGGTCGAGCGGGCGATGGCCTCGGCCTGGCCGCGCTCCTCAGCCTCGACGCCGGGGAACGCGCCGGCCGTGTCGACGAACGCGATGACCGGCAGGTCGAACCGGTCGGCGAGCTGCATGAGGCGCGCCGCCTTGCGGTAGCCCTCGGGCCGCGCCATGCCGAAATTGTGCTGAAGGCGGCTCTCAGTGTCGTAACCCTTCTCCTGACCGATGACGCAGACCGCCTCGCCCTCGAACCGGCCGAGGCCGCCCACGATCGCCTCGTCCTCGCCGAAATAGCGGTCGCCCGCGAGCGGCGTGAATTCCGTTACTAGGCCCCTTACGTAATCGGAGAAATGCGGCCGCCCCTGGATGCGCGCGACCTGCGTCTTCTGCCACGGCGACAGGCTCGCATAGAGGTCGGCGAGCGCCTTCTCGGATTTTGCCTCGAGCTTGGCGATTTCATCGAGGAGGGCCGGCGATTCCCCCTTTTCCGCGACCGCGCGGAGTTCGTCGATGCGGGCGTCGATGTCGGCGACCGGCTGTTCAAAACTGAGGTACGTCCGCATCTGTATTTCGAACCCGCCGCCGATCTCGAAGGGGCGCGGAAACTGGCGATGGCGGGCGGCGAAGTCAAGGCGCTGACCGGGTTCAGGGTGCGCGGCCGGCGTTCCAGAAAATTCCCTTGCCGAACAAGCCATGAACAACTAAAGTATGTTCGCGATTTGTTTACCTCCCGTCCGCGATTCTTGGCTGGGGGCGCGAATCTTTCGGCTCAGAAAGCAAGCCCAGGAGGCGTGTGAATATGCTGACCAAGAAGCAGAGCGAACTTTTGCGCTTTATTCACGAGCGCCTGCAGGAACAGGGCGTGCCGCCGTCTTTCGACGAGATGAAGGACGCGCTCGATCTACGCTCGAAGTCGGGCATCCACCGCCTCATCATGGCGCTGGAGGAGCGCGGCTTCATACGACGTCTGCCGAACCGCGCCCGGGCGATCGAAGTCTTGCGCCTGCCGGAGTCGGCGACCGTCGCCGCGCCCAGAGCGCAAAAGTTCTCGCCAAGCGTCATCCCGGGCAACCTCGGGCGCCTCAGGACTCCCTCTCCGTCGCGGAGCCCGGATGCGCAACCGCCAGTCATGGTGCCGCTCATGGGCCGCATCGCCGCCGGCACCCCGATCTCCGCGATCCAGACGCGGATGCAGACCTTCGCCATGCCGCCCGACTTGCTGGGCGGCGGCGAACATTTTGCGCTCGAGGTTCGCGGCGATTCGATGACCGAGGCTGGCATTCTCGAAAACGACATCGTCGTCATTCGCAAACAGGACACGGCCGAGACGGGCGACATCGTGGTCGCGCTCATCGATGAGGAGGAGGCGACGCTCAAGCGGTTGAGGAAGCGCGGCGCCTCGATTGCCCTCGAAGCAGCAAATCCCGCTTATGAGACGCGGATATTCGGGCCTGACCGCGTCCGCGTACAAGGCAAGATGGTGAGCCTCTTCCGCAGATATTGAGGTACGCTCACGGCCGGCGGAAACGGCGAGAGGCGTCCCAAGCCGCTCCCGCCGGCCCGCCCCATCGGAAGCCGGGAGATGCGGCGGAAACCGGACCTCCAAGGGGGCGTCTAATCGGCCATTCGCTTGGCCGCGTTTGGATAATAGTTGGCAAGACGATTTCTGCAACAGTTCTTCAAATTGTTGTTTGGGGTTCTCTATAATTTACCTCAATGAACAAAGTTAAACTTGAAATTGTCTTGGTGAAGTCGGGCGATGAAGAAAAATTAACTTAAATAGCAGCGTCGAGCCGTTTCCAGGAGGTGGAGCTGGCCCTCAATGCCGTCCTCTCGGACAATGGTCCGTCGCTATCGCCCGGCTCTTGCCGGCCGACCCGCGCTGCGCCAGAGAGGGACGTCTACAGGCGAAGAGTGATTCGTGCTCAGCGAGTTTGACGTCGACCGCGCATCGGGCGAACGCGCCTTCACCGTCGATCTCGAGGGCTTTGAAGGCCCGCTTGACCTTTTGCTCGAGCTCGCGCGGCGGCAGAAGGTCGATCTTGCCCGCATCTCGGTCCTCGCGCTCGCAGAGCAGTATCTCGTATTCGTTGAAGAGGCTCGGAAGCTTAGGCTCGATCTCGCGGCCGACTATCTCGTCATGGCCGCTTGGCTCGCCTTTCTGAAGTCCCGCCTCCTTTTGCCCGCCCCGCCACAAGCGGCGGAGCCCGACGCTTCCGAGCTCGCGGACGCCCTCGCCGAGCGGCTGCGCAGGCTGGAGGCGATCCGCAAGGCTGCGCAGCTCCTCATCAACCGGCCGCGCCTCGGCCGCGATTTCTATCAGCGCGGCGCGCCAGAAGCGCTCGACGCGCCGCGCCGACCGCGCTACGAGACGAACCTCTACGATCTGCTCGCGGCTTACGCGCGGCAGGCGCAGAAGCATGCGCGGGGCAAGGTCCGCTTCAGGGCGCGTCAGGTCTGGTCGCTCACCGACGCGCGCGAAGCGCTGGCGCGCCTCATCGGAGGGAATTTCGACTGGATCGCCTTCGACGACTGGCTGGCGCAGGTCTGCCTCGACCGCAATCTGTTGCGGAGCGCCCGCGCCTCGACCTTCTCCGCATCGCTCGAGCTGATGCGTGAGGGCAAGATCGAGCTGCGCCAAGAGAAGGCGTTCGCGCCGATCTACATCCGCGCCGCTGTCCCAAGCGAAGAGGACGGCGCGGCCGCATGATCCGTTTGTCCTTCAGCGCCGCGCGAGGCCGCTTATGAGCCGCAGTGGGACGCCCCGCGTCGTGACCCTGTTCGACGCCATCGCACCGAGGTCTTCCCCGGAGGACGTTCGCATCGCCGAGGCGATGGTCTTCGCCTCCGCCGAGCCGCTCGAAGAAGCCGCCATCGCGGCGCGCCTCTCCAATGGCGCAGACGTCCAGGCGGTCATGGAGGAACTGCGCCAGATTTACGCCGGGCGAGGCGTCAATCTTGTGCGGGTTGCGAAACGCTGGGCGTTTCGGACGGCGACCGATCTCTCCTGGGTTCTGGCCGCCGAGGGGGAGGAGAAACGCAAGCTCTCGCGCGCCGCGATCGAAACGCTCGCCATCATCGCCTATCACCAACCGGTGACGCGCGCCGACATCGAGGAGATTCGCGGCGTCGCCGTGGCTAAGGGCGCGCTCGACGTTCTCATGGAGGCGGGCTGGGTCCGCATGCGTGGGCGGCGCAAGGCGCCGGGGCGGCCCATCACCTACGGGACGACGACCGAATTCCTCATTGAGTTTGGGCTTGAGGCGATCGACGAGCTGCCCGGTCTCGACGAGCTTCAAGCCGCGGGCCTCTTTGAGGGCAAGCTGCCCGCGGGCTACGACGTGCCCAGGCCCAGCGACGCGCCGGCGCTTCGCCCCGACGAGGAGCCGCTCGACGAGGCCGAGCCGCTCAAGGAAGCCTGGGGCTCGCAGCCGAACGAAGGCGAGGCTTAAACGAAAGCCCGTCACGAAAGCGCCGGAAACGCGTTTGAACGTGCTGCGGACAATTGGCTCGGAGACTCTCCATGGTTCCGCGACTGGCCGCCGGCGCCGCTCTCGCGGTCCTTCTTGCTGCGAGCGCGCATGCGAACGCACCCGGCGCCATCCCGCTCGCCTCGCATCGCGCCGCTTACGAACTGTCGCTCGCCGACCCGACGTCGCTGCCGCCGACGTCGGCCCAGACGCCGGTGGCCGCGACCGGCCTGATCGCCTACGAGTTTCGCGGTTCGGCATGCGAGGGCTACTCCTCGAGCTTCCGGCAGATGACGGAGATGGACCGCAACGAGGGCGAACCGATCTCCATGAAGGTTGACGCGACCTCCTTCGAGGACGCCGATGGGAGGTCGATGCGGTTTCGGGTCGTCTCCGATGGGCCGCAGAACGCCCCGGCGGTCGCAGGGGTGGCGACGCGGGAGAGCGACGACGAGATGCGCGTGGATCTGACCAACCCCGAGGCGAAGGAGATTCATTTCGGCCACGACGTCCTGTTTCCGACCCAGCATGTCGAGCGGCTGATCGACGCCGCGAGAAACCGCGTCCGCGTCGTGCAGGCGCGCGTCTACGACGGATCGGACACGGGCGCGAAAATCTTTTCGACCATGACGATCATCGGGAAGGAAGCGAAGGCCGTCGACGACGACAATGTGGCAAGCGAGCTTAAGGACGTACGCCGCTGGCCGGTCGTGGTCTCCTATTTCAACGAGGCGTCTAAGGATACGACGCCCGAATACACGCTCTCATTCCAGCTTTACGAGAACGGCGTGTCGGGGAGTCTCAAACTCGACTACGGAACGTTTGCGCTGAATGCGCGGCTCCGCAAACTCGAGATCCTGCCGGCTTCCGCCTGCAAGAAATAGCCGGCGCAGCGGCCCGGGCGGAGCCTTCGGGCCCCGCTCCGCAAGGGGGAGGGGCGGCCTCGGGGACCGTAGCCGAGGGGCGGAGGCGGAGCTGCCATTTTGGGTCGCCAATCCGGCGTTTTCAATGGGTTGCGGCGCCTTTTCGTTCCGAAGCGTCGGTCGGATTGATCTGAACCTGCGGGGCGCGCCTGATATTGCCGGGGCTGTCTCCGCGCACGACCCCAACAATCGTCGTTACTGTGCGCCTCCTTGAGATTCCAATGCGATAGGCGCCGAAAACTGTCAAAGGCCAACTCGCAACGCGAGTCGCCTCGTCCCGCACGGCCGCCCAGCGACGCGGCGCGCGCAAAATTTCACGCGCGCTCGACATATCAGTGCTTTACGACCTCCTTTGCGCCTCGTCCGCTCCTTTCCATGATGACTTCGGGTCGCGGTAATAGCTGGCTCCGGGCGCTGTCGTCAGGCGCCAAGTCCCCAGAATCAAAGTAGTGTAGCAGACGTTCAGGTTTTCCGGAAGCAATTGTTACAGTCTTTGGTGCTCGCCAAAAACCAACCGGGACAACACCAGAATGCCTGTTCTAAAGAGCAGCCGCTTGCTGCGATTTCTGTTAGAGTAAGCGCCAAGCTTAGGCGCTTCGAATGAGCGAGACCCGCAAGCTCGCGGCGATTCTGGTCGCCGACGTCGTCGGCTACAGCCGGCTCGCCGGCGCCGACGAGGAGAGGACGCTCGCGCGCTTGCGAAGCCTTCGCGGCGACAACCCGGCCATCGCAGCCCATCATGGGCGCATCGTCAAGCGCACCGGCGACGGCTCGATCATCGAGTTCCGCAGCGTCGTCGACGCGGTGCGCTGCGCGATCGAAGTGCAGCAGGGCCTCATCGAGCGCAACGCCGGCGTCCCGCCGGAAAAGCGCATCGAGTTTCGCGTCGGCATCCATGTCGGCGACGTCGTCGAGGAGAACGACGGCGATTTGATGGGCGACGGGGTCAACGTCGCTGCGCGGCTAGAGAGCGTCGCGAAGCCCGGCGCGATCTGCCTATCGGAGGATGCCTATCGGCAGGTCAAAGGGCGGCTCGATTTGAAGGTCAGCGATCTGGGGCCAACCCATCTCAAGAACATCGCCGAGCCGGTGCGCGTATATTCGCTGCAAGTCGGCCAGCCGGCCCAGCAGCTCAAGCTGAAATCGACCCCGAGGGATCGGCTCGTCCCGGTCCTCGCCGCGTTAGCGGCGATCCTGGTCATCGCCGCGGCTGCTGGTTGGTACATCTTTGCCGGCAGGCCTTCCGCGACCGCGACGTCGGCCACGCCGCCGGCGGCCCCCTCCTTCGGACCGACTGTCGCCGTCGTGCCCTTCGCCAATGCGACTGGCGATGCAAAGAACGATGCGCTCGCGTTGCGGATCGGCCAGAAAACGACCGACTATGTCGGCAAGTACGCGTGGCTGCGCACGATCGGGCGCACGGGCGGCGCGGCGAAGAGCGGCGCCGACCCGGTCGCAGCCGGACGAGAGGTCGACGCCGACTATGTCGTCACCGCCGAGGTCGATTCCGGCGCGGATTCTCCGCGTGCCACGTTCCATGTCGACGACGTTCATTCCGGCGCGCGAGTCTGGTCGCAGACGCTCATTCCGATTCTCGAAGACCCGAAGTCGGGCGCGGCCGAGGAGGAACTCGCCGGGCGCGCAGGATCTTTGATGCAAGACGCGATCCTCAACTCCGAGCGGACGCGGGCGAAGGCCAAAAAGGACGAGGAGAGAACGGCTTATGATTGCTTCCTGTTGGGCTGGGATCCCCCTCCCGACGAGGCTGCGCGCTTGCGCAATTGCCTCGAGGCTGCGGCGCAAAAGGAACCCTTGAACGCCAACGTCTGGAAGGCCTTGTCGGGTGTGGTCTTGGACCAGAGGTTTTGGGGCTGGGGATTGCCTCCCGAGGAAGCTAGCCTTGAGAAGCGCGATCACCTGGCGGACCGGGCGTTGCAGGCGGCGCTGCACGCTGTGGATCTCGCGCCTCGTGACTCATCGGCCCAAACGCTGTTGGCGCTCGGCTATCACGCTAAGTGCGAATTGGACCGTTTCCGAATCGAGGCGGAGAAAGCAGTGGCGCTCAATCCCTACGACGCCGCCCCTCTCGGCTATCTAGGAGCAAATTTGGCGTTTTCTGGCTTTTGGGACGAAGGGACGGCCTTTGCCGAAAAGGCGATCAAACTAACGGGGCCTGCGGCTAACTGGGTGTGGTGGCTCGCGCCAGCGAAGCGACACTGGTTCCGCGGAGAATACCAGGAAGCCTAAGAAGACTTTCAACGATCCTATCAGGAATGGTTTTGGCTTTCGCATCTCGACCTTGCCTACGCGCTGCCATTCCTTGGACGCACCGACGAGGCCAAAGCGCATGTCGCGACGCTTTTGAAAATGTATCCGACGATGACGATCGCCGAGGCCGACGGGATCTACAGACTCTTCTGCTTCGAGCCCGCCTTTCGCGAGAAGATGGCCCGGGCCCTGCGCCAGGCCGGGCTGCCGGAGGGCGAGCCGAAGTCAAATTGAGATTGATCGTCGCCGCGAGTTCGGCTGAAGCCTCACACCCAGCGATGATCGACTTCAAAAACGCCACGTGGCGCGGAAAAGCCGCCCGCCCTTGCGCGCTCGCCTTGACGGTGGTGCGCGAGCGGGCGGCCGACGAAGGCCTTAGTCACTTCGACGTAGCCCGCGCGCGCCAGATGATCGAGATGCGCCGGCGCTGTTCGAGCTTTTGTGCGATCGCTATCCGAGGCGGTGAGGCGCTCAGCCGGTCAGCCCGTGGAGACCGCTGGGATCACCGGCGGCTGGGAGGATCGCGTTGATGCCCAAATCCCTTCGCGCCCAAACGGGAGTTTCGGCGGCTTCCGGCCGAGAATTGTGCTAGATTGCTCTCCGCCGGAGAGGCGCATGACCGAGACCCGCAAGCTCGCGGCGATTCCTGGTGGCCGATGTCGTCGGCTATAGCCGGCTGGCTGGCGTCGACGAGGAGCGGACGCTCGCGCGCTTGCGAAGCCTTCGCGGCGACCTCATCGACCCCGCCATCGCCGCCCATCATGGGCGCATCGTCAAGCGCACCGGTGGCGTCCTGCGTTGACATCAGATGTTGTAAACCTTAGCATCAAGCATTATGCGAACGACGCTGGATATCGACGCCCCCATTCTGCGGGAGGTCAAGGCGCTTCACGACAGGGAGGGTCGATCGATGGGGGCGGTGGTCTCCGAGTTGCTTGCCGAAGCGTTGGCTCGACGCCGTTCGTCGCGCGCTCGACCGTCGTTCCGCTGGACATCTCGCGACATGAAGCCTCTGGTCGATCTTTTGGACAAGGAGGCCGTCTACGCGGCGCTGGACGCGGGTCATCGGTGAGCTATTCCGTCGATGTCAACGTGCTCCTCTATGCGTCGGATCGATCGAGCGAGCGTCACGAGCAAGCCCGCCGTTTCGTCGAAGATTGCGCCGCCGGGCCCGAGATTTTCTGCCTGGCCTGGCCGACGCTGATGTCCTATGTCCGCATCGCCACTCACCCTCGCATATTTGCTGCGCCGCTCAGCCCTGACGAAGCCGTCGGCAACGTCGCTGCGCTCCTGGGACTGCCTCACGTGCGCGCCGTGTCGGAGCTGGACGGCTTTTTGGACACATACAGGCGGATCGCCGGCGACATGGCGGTCCGGGGAAACCTTGTCCCGGACGCTCATCTCGCGGCGATCCTGTTCCAGCACGGCGTCCGCGCGCTCTACACGAACGACCGAGATTTCCGCAGATTCGAATCGCTCGACGTGCGAGACCCATTTTCATGAAGTCCGCCGCGGTCGGCCGGACAGTTTGATACTCAGGGAGCAATGGAACAGATAGCGAATATCCCTCCGCACCTGGAATGAAGACTTGCGCGTACGGGCCTCGGCCGCCTGCGCGATGCACTCAGCGGACGCGCGCCGGCCTTTGTGTTATTTTGCCCTTTGGCGGAAGGACGCAATGAGCGAGACCCGGAAGCTCGCGGCATTTTTCGTCGCGGACGCAGTCGGCTACGGCCGGCTGGCCGGCGCCGCCCTATCCCCAACTTTCGTCGCCGCCAAATTGTCACAATTGGGCAACATCGTTGCAACGGCGCCACGGCGCGTGAGTCGTCGCCGAATGTGGCCGGGCGGGTTCGGTTTGGGATTTTGACGGGCACGACGACAACGATCGGCGCGCGGGGGGCCGCGCTCTACGACGATAGCGGGCCCACCGCCCGTTTCGGCCCCTTCGCGGTAGGGGCCGCGTTTGTTCTGGCGCTGGCGACGTTCCTCGTCTTCGCGGGCTTCACCCCTGTCCTGCCGACCGCGAACGTCGTCTGGACGCTGCTCATTGGCGACGGCGTCGTCATCGTCACCCTGCTCATCCTCATCGGCATAGAGCTCGCCCGGCTCCGCGCCGCGCGGCGCGCGGCGCGCGCCGGCGCTCGGCTCCACAGCCGCTTCGTCGCGCTCTTCGCGCTCGTCGCCGCGATCCCCGCCATCGTCACCGCCGTCGTCGCGACGGTCTCGGTCGAGTGGGCGATCAATCCCCGCTTCATGACCGACGTGGCCGCGTTCATCAACGAGTCCAACCAGGCCAGCCAGCTTTACCGCGAATCGCAGTGCCGGGGGCTCTTGCGCGACGTCGAGCTGACCGCGGGAGACATCGCGCGCAGCGCGCTTCTATTGCGCGGCGACCCCGAGCAGTTCAAAGAATATTTCAGCTCGCGCTCGAAGACGCTCGGCTTCCAGGCCGCGGCGCTCATGAAGAGCGACGGGACGACGCTTGCGGTCGCCGAAGGGTCGAACGAGAAGCTCATCGCCCGTCCCGAGGCGTCCGATTTTGCGGACGCGGCGCGCGGCGAGGCGCTTTGTGGCGTGCTCGGGACGATGGGGGAAACCTTCGTCGGCATCCGTCCGGTCCCGGGCGCGGACGGCCAATTCCTCTACGCCGCGCGCAGCATCGATCCGCTCGCGGTCAAGGTCGCGGAAGACGCGGCGAGCGTTGCGTCCGTCTTCGGCCGTTTCGAGGCGCACCGGCACAGCCTCGAGCTCGGCTTCGCCATCGTGTTCGTGATGCTGGCGCTGACCATGCTCGTGTCCGCGATCTGGCTCGGGCTCTCGTGGGCGAACCGGATCGTCGGGCCGATCCGCCGCCTCATCCGCGCGACCGACGAAGTGGCCTCCGGCAATCTGCATGTCCAGGTGCCGACGCGCACGGCGGACGGCGACATCGGCCGCCTCGGCGACACGTTCAACAAAATGACCGCGGAACTCTTGCGCCAGCAGACGCGCGTCATTGAGGCGAATGCGCTCAACGACGAGCGGCGCGCCTTTATTGAGGCGGTGCTCTCCGGCGTGCCGGCCGGCGTTCTCGGCGTCGACCACGAGGGCAAGGTCACCATTTCCAACGCCGCCGCCGACCGGCTGCTTGGGGACGGCAAGGGCTTGATCGGGCGCTCCCTGCATGCGCTGCAGCAGAGCCTCGCCTCGATCTGGCAACATGCGCGGCTGCGGCGGCTGCGCCTGCATCAAGAGCAAGCGACGGTGCTGCGCGATGGGCGCGAGCGCATTCTCAACGTGCGCGTCACCGGCAATCCGGCCCGCGACGACCGGGCGAGCGTCATCACCCTCGATGACATCAGCGATCTCGTCACCGCGCAGCGCACCGCCGCCTGGGCTGACGTCGCGCGCCGCATCGCGCACGAGATCAAAAATCCGCTCACCCCCATCCAGCTCTCGGCGGAGCGCTTGAGGCGTCGCTACGGCCGCCACATCGTCGAGGGCAAGGACGTGTTCGACCAGTGCACCGAAACGATCATCCGCCAGGTGGACGACATCAAACGCATGGTGGACGAGTTCTCGTCCTTTGCGCGTATGCCGAAGGCGCGCCCCGCCCGCGACGATCTCGTCGATTGCGTTCGGCAGGCCGTCTTCCTCATGCGGGTCGGGCGGGCCGACGTCGAGTTCGGCGAGCGCTTGCCTGCGGAGCCCGTGCTTGCGGACTTCGACCGCCGGCTCGTGTTCCAAGCGCTCACCAACGTGTTGAAGAACGCCACCGAAGGAATCGATGCGAGCGGGGAAGGCCACGAAAAGGGCAGTGTGGTGGTCACGCTGAGCGTCGATCCCGCGGGCGTCGCCGAGATCGACGTCAGCGACAATGGCAAGGGATTTCCGGCCGAGGACCGACATCGCCTGACCGAGCCTTACGTCACGACGCGCGCCGAAGGCACCGGCCTCGGCCTGCCGATCGTCGTAAAAATTTTCGAGGACCATGGCGGGAGCGTCGACCTCCTCGACGGCCTTGAGCGCGCAGATGGCGGCCGCGGCGCGCGGGTAGTGATGCGGCTGCCGCTCGAGGGCGCAGAGGCCCGCTCCGCTCAGAACGACAACGAGGAAATGGGATCCTCCTGATGGCAGACATTCTCATCGTTGACGACGAAGAAGACATTCGCGAACTCGTGGCCGGCATTCTCGAGGACGAGGGCCATCGGCCCCGACTCGCCGCCAATTCGGAGGAGGCGATCGCGGCGATCGAGGCGCGCCAGCCGCAGCTCATCCTGCTCGACATTTGGCTGCAGGGCTCGAAGCTGGACGGCCTGCAGCTGCTAGAGCTAGCCAAGAAGCAGAACGCCAACCTACCCGTCGTGATGATTTCCGGCCACGGCAACATCGAGACGGCGGTCACCGCAATCAAGCTCGGGGCCTATGACTTCATTGAGAAGCCGTTCAAGGCCGACCGTCTCATCCTCATCGCCGAGCGGGCGCTCGAAACGTCGCGCTTGAAGCGCGAGGTGGACGATCTTCGCGCCCGGGGCGGGGCGCTCAATAAAATGGTTGGCTCCTCACCCGGGTTGGCGAACCTCAAGCGCGTCATAGACAAGCTCGGCCCGGCCAATTCGCGCGTGCTCATTTCCGGTCCCGCCGGATCGGGCAAGGAGCTCGCCGCGCGCCTTATCCACGAGCGCTCGCCCAGGCGAGAGGCCCCGTTCGTCGTCATCAACGCCCCGGCCATGTCGCCCGAGGGGATGGAGGCGGAGCTATTCGGCGTCGAGGCCAATGGCGATCAGCCGCGCCGGATCGGCGCGCTCGAGGAGGCGCATGGCGGCACGCTTTACCTCGACGAAGTGGCCGACATGCCGCGCGAGACGCAGGCGAAAATCCTGCGGGTGCTCGTGGATCAGAACTTCTGCCGGGTCGGCGGCTCGAACCGCGTGCATGTGGACGTGCGCGTCATCTCGTCGACGAGCCGGGACCTCGCCGAGGCAATCACCGAAGGGCGTTTCCGTGAGGATCTTTTCCACCGCCTGTCCGTGGTGCCGATAAGAGTCCCCTCGCTCGCGGAGCGACGCGAGGACATCCCGGAACTCGTGCAGTATTTCCTCGAGCTGACGGCGGCGAATATGGGCGTCGCGCCGCGCAAGGTTGGCGCCGACGCTATGGCCGTGCTGCAGTCGCACGACTGGCCGGGCAACATCCGGCAATTGCGCAACAACGTAGAACGGCTGATGATCCTCGCGCTTGGCGACCCGAACGCGGAAATTTCGGCCTCCATGCTGCCAGCCGAGGTCGGCGCGCTCGTGCCGCTCGTGCCGAGCGGGATTGGCGGGGAGAAGCTCTTGAGCCTTCCGCTCAGGGAGGCGCGGGAGGCATTCGAACGCGACTACCTGGTCGCCCAGATCAGCCGCTTCGGCGGCAACATCTCCCGCACCGCCGAGTTCATCGGCATGGAGCGCTCCGCGCTCCATCGCAAGTTGAAGTCGCTGGGCGTGGAGTAGGTCGAAGGGCGCACGCGCGACGCGGCTGAGGACCTAAGGGAACGGATTGTGTCGCGCGTCGCCTACGTCAACGGCAGATACGAGCCGCTCGCCGCCGCGAACGTGTCGATCGACGATCGCGCCTTCACCTTCGGCGACGGCGTCTATGAAGTGTGCGAGGTGCGGAACGGCGCGCTGATTGAAGAAACGCGCCATCTCAAGCGTCTTGGGCTGTCGCTCGCGGCCATTCGGATCGCCTGGCCGACGAACGAGGCGGCGCTTAAGATCGTCATGCGCGAGGTCGTGCGCAGGAATCGCGTTCGCGATGTGCTCGTTTATCTGCAGGTGAGCCGCGGCGCCGCCCGGCGCGACCATGGCTTCCCCGAGGGCAAGGTGAGGCGGGGCCTTGTCGTGTCGGCGCGCGCCCTCAACCCCGAGGTCTTGGCCGCGCGAGCCGCGGCGGGCGTGGCGGTCATCACGCTGCCGGAGGAGCGCTGGGCGCATCCACACGTCAAAACCTTGCAATTGCTGCCGAACGTGCTCGCGAGGCAGGCCGCGCGCGAGGCCGGCGCATTCGAGGCCTGGTTCGTTGACCGGGCGGGCTACGTGACCGAGGGCGCTTCGACCAACGCCTGGATCGTCACCGGCGACGGCAAGCTCGTCACGCGGCAGGCGGACAATTCGATCTTGCACGGCGTGACGCGGGCCGCGCATTTTGACGTGGCGAAGCGCCTCGGCCTTCGCTTCGAGGAGCGCCCTTTCACGCGCGAGGAGGCGCTCGCCGCCGCCGAGGCCTTCCTCTCAAGCGCCACGACCATCGCGATCCCCGTCATCTCGATCGACCGCAAACCCGTGGGCGCCGGCCGCCCTGGCGAGATCGTCGCGGCGCTGCGACGCGCTTTCCACGACATCGCAGAAAAGTCACGAACAATTGTATAACGAGGTCTTCTGGGACCAATCCTTGGCCCCGCGTTTGCGTATAATGCCAGCGGCGAATAGCGTGTCGGACAGGCGCGCATGAGCATCGAATAACGAAGGCCGTCAAGGGCCCAACAAACGGAAAGACTCATGGCAACCGAGAAGGCGCAAAACCTCCAGGACACGTTCCTCAATCATGTCCGAAAGTCAAAAACGTCAGTGACGATTTTTTTGGTCAACGGCGTCAAATTGCAGGGTTTCGTCACCTGGTTCGATAATTTCTGTGTCCTGTTGCGGCGCGACGGCCACTCGCAGCTCGTCTACAAACACGCGATCTCGACCATTATGCCGGCAAGCCCGATCACCATGTTTGAGGCGGTGGAGGAGACGGCGGACGCGCATTGACCTCGCCTGACGAGTTTCGCGCATTTGACGATCGGGAGCAGGCGGTTGCGCGGAGTACGCGCGCTCGGGTTGTCTGCCCCTGCCTCACGCATGTTCGTCCCGGCGAGCGGGGAGCGATGCGGACGCCGGAAGCGCGCTGTGACGAGGCGGTGGGGCTTGCCCGAGCGATTGACCTCAATGTCGTCGGGGCGGAGATCGCGCCACTGAGCGCGATCCGGCCGGCGACCTATCTCGGCAAAGGCAAGGTCGAGGCCGTCGTGGCCGAAGTGAAAGCAGACTCGATTGATCTTGTCGTGATGGACTGCGCGCTTTCACCCGTGCAGCAGCGCAACCTTGAGCGCGCGTTCGGCTGCAAAGTCATCGACCGGACCGGCCTTATCCTCGAAATTTTCGGCCGACGCGCGCGCACGGCGGAAGGCGCGCTTCAAGTCGAGCTCGCCCATCTCGCCTACCAGCGGTCGCGCCTCGTCCGCTCATGGACGCACCTCGAGCGCCAGCGCGGCGGATTCGGGTTTCTCGGCGGCCCGGGTGAAACCCAGATCGAGACCGACCGGCGGCTCATCCAGGAGCGCATGGTCCGCATCGAGCGGGAGCTTGAGAGCGTCAAGCGCACTCGCGGGCTCCATCGCGCCAGTCGCAGCGAGGTTCCCTATCCGATCCTCGCGCTGGTCGGCTACACGAACGCGGGGAAGTCGACGCTGTTCAACCGACTGACGCGCGCGGATGTGATGGCGGCGGACGTGCTCTTCGCCACCCTCGACCCGACCATGCGGCTCATCCGGCTGCCGCATGGCGGGTCGGCGATCCTCTCCGACACCGTTGGTTTCATCTCCGACCTGCCGACAACGTTGATTTCGGCGTTCCGCGCGACGCTTGAGGAGGTTCTTGCGGCCGACGTGATCTTGCATGTCCGGGATATCTCGCACGCCGACACCGAGGCCCAGAGCCGGGATGTGGAGGCGATTCTCGCCGAGCTCGGGATTGCCGATCACGCCGGCAGGGTGATCGAGGTCTGGAACAAGATCGATCGGCTCGACGAGCCTGCGCGCGCGCTTCTGGCCGCGGAGCAGGAGACGCAGCCCAAGCCACCGCTCGCAGTCTCGGCGAAGACGGGTGAGGGGATCGATCGCCTTCTCGCCGCGATTGAGGATCGGCTCGCGCTCGGGCGGGCGCTCCTCGACCTCACTCTTGACGCGGCCGACGGGCAAGGGCTGCACTGGCTCTACGAGCACGGCGAAGTCATGGGCCGGCGCGACCATGATGGCGCGGTCCACCTGACCGTCCGCGTCGCGGCGGACCAGATCGAGCGGGTGAGACGACGGTTTCCATCGGCCGCAATCGCGCGATAACTGCGCCTTAACCGTACGGCTGGCGATCGGGGCCGCGCGGGCCGGCAGGCCGGAGACAAAACAAGCGAAATCGTAAGGTTGGCGCGGTACTGCTTCGGCACCGAGCGAAAGCAATGTCCGAACTCCTTGGCCTCCTCGTCATATCGGCGGTTCCAGCCTATTTTCGTGCTGCAGCCGTGGGCTCTGGTGGCGCTTCGCAGCGGATGGCGCATTGCAGCGGCCATCCCGCTGGGATTCGCCGTTCCGGCCGCGATCTGGTGTCTTTACGCGCTCGCCCACGATTCCAATCTCCGGCCCCTCGTCTTTATTTTCTTCGCTCCGATTATTTAGGACGCTGTATCTGGCGGCGCTCATGTATCTAAATGGCTCTTATAGCGTTAGTTGTTGGTTTGGATTAGGATGGCGGGGGCTGGTCGGAGATTGTTCGATGAAGGGTGAGGAGTTTTCGGCTTGGCTATCGGG
>Ga0209040_10002043_pt1 | contig 15932 bp, 17 predicted proteins | sample BogFormECP12_OM3_FD_188240 | JGI IMG/M metagenome (GOLD analysis project Ga0209040, IMG submission 188240) | Bog forest soil microbial communities from Calvert Island, British Columbia, Canada - ECP12_OM3 (SPAdes) (version 2) | ecosystem: Environmental > Aquatic > Freshwater > Wetlands > Bog ...
ACGCTCCAACAACTCATCGAAAGACTCCAGCCACTCCGAGGTCTCCTCCGGGTCAATATCGGGCAGATACGACGCCACACCCTCCCGGATCACCCGAACTCGGTCGGGTTCGCCTGCGCTGCTAGGGGTTTTGGCCAGATCGTGGCGTGTGAACTCGGTAGTCAACTTCGGCTCCTGTAGTACGGGACGGCTGCCGGTCAGGGCATCGCAGCCGCGGTCAGAGGGCCCGGAGAATGTCCTCGACCCGGTCTTTGGCGTCGCCGAAGAGCATCGCGGAGTTCTGTCGGAAAAACAGCGGATTCTGCACACCCGCGTAGCCCGACGCCATGGAACGTTTGAACACGACGACGTTGTCGGCGTCCCAGACGGTCAGGACCGGCATGCCCGCGATGGGGCTGCCGGGATCCTCGGCCGCGGCGGGATTGACGGTGTCGTTGGCACCGATGACCAGCACGACGTCGGTGTCGTCGAAATCGTCGTTGATTTCGTCCATTTCGAGAACGATGTCGTACGGAACTCTGGCCTCGGCCAACAGCACGTTCATGTGGCCGGGAAGCCGGCCGGCGACGGGGTGGATGCCGAACCGGACGTTGACGCCGCGCTCCCGGAGCCTGCCGGTGAGTTCGGCGACGCCGTACTGTGCCTGCGCGACGGCCATGCCGTAGCCGGGTGTGATGACCACGGAGTCGGCCGAGGCCAGTAGCTCTGCAACGCCCTCGGCAGAGATCTCACGGTGCTCACCGTAGTCTTTGTCGTCCGAGGGCCCGGCTTCGATGCCGAAACCGCCCGCGATGACGGAGACGAAGGACCGGTTCATCGCCTTGCACATGATGTAGGACAGGTACGCACCCGACGATCCGACCAGGGCGCCGGTGATGATCAGAAGGTCATTTGCGAGCAAGAAGCCCGAGGCGGCCGCCGCCCAGCCTGAGTAGCTGTTGAGCATCGACACGACTACCGGCATGTCGCCGCCCCCGATGGAGGCAACCAGGTGCCAGCCCAGGAGCAGGGCGAGCGCGGTGACAACCACGAGCAGCCAGAGCCGGGGGCCGGCCACGAACCATCCTGTGAGCACAAAAAAGAGAACCAGCGCGCCGACATTGAGAATATTCTTGCCCGGCAGCATCATTGGTTTGGACTTGATCCGCGCCGACAGCTTGAGGTTGGCCACGATCGATCCGGTGAACGTGACCGCGCCGATGAACACTCCGATGATGACCTCGGCCGAGTGAATTCCGAGCATGCCGTCGACGCGGAGCGTAGCCGCCTCATGCGCGTCGTGATGTCCCTCGACGAGCAGGTACCCGTTCCAGCCGACCAGGACTGCGGCCAGACCCACGAAGGAGTGCAGCAGCGCGATCAGTTCGGGCATGCCGGTCATCTCGACCACACGGGCGCGCCACAGGCCGATCGCGGCGCCGACGCTCATCGCGCCTATCAGCAGTGCCAGGCCCAGCGGCGAGATGTGTCGGTCCAGCGTCATGGCGATAGTCGCGACCAGCGCCACGGCCATGCCGGAAATCCCGAAGGTGTTGCCGACCTTGGATGTTTCGTGCTTTGACAGCCCGGCCAATGCCAGGATGAACAGCAGCGCCGCGACGATGTACGCCGCTGAGGCGGCGGTCTCGACCGTGAACATGGATTTCGCTCCGATTGGCTACGGCAGGGTTCAACTGCGGGAGAACATGGCTAGCATGCGGCGCGTCACCGCGAAGCCACCGAAAACGTTGATGCTGGCTAAGAGGATGGCCACGCAGGAGATCACGATGATCGCGAGATCGGCGTGGGTGATCTGAAGCAGCGCACCGACCACGATGATTCCCGAGATCGCGTTGGTCACCGACATCAGCGGGGTGTGCAGCGCGTGGTGCACGTGCCCGATGACGTAGTAGCCGATCACGATCGCCAACGCGAACACCGTCAGATGCACCTGCAGCGCGGCCGGCGAGATTGCGACCACACCGAACAGCAAGGCCGCGGCCACGAGCACCAGGCCGAGCCGGCGTCGGGCCGAAATCGGCTGTTTCACCGGCGACTCAATCACCGGCGCAGCGGCCGGAGCGATCGCCGGTGCGGCGGAGACGTGTACAGGTGGTGGGGGCCAGGTGGTTTCACCGTCGCGGGCGACGGTAATAGACCGCTGAACCGGGTCCTCGAAATCCAGGACGAGCTGCCCATCTTTCTCGGGGGTCATCAGTTTCAGCAGATTCACCACGTTCGTGCCGTACAACTGCGACGCCTGGGCGGGCAGGCGGCCCGCGAGGTCGGTGTAGCCGATGATCGTGACACCGTGGTCGGTTACCACCGCCCGATCCTTGACCGTGCCCTCGACATTGCCGCCGTTTTGGGCGGCCATGTCGACGATCACGCTGCCCGGCTTCATCGACGCGACCATCTCCGCGGTGATGATCCGCGGGGCGGGTCGGCCCGGGATTAGCGCGGTGGTGATGATGATATCGACGTCCTTGCATTGCTCGGCGTACAGCTGCGCCTCGCGGATCTTGTAGTCGTCGCCCATCTCCTTGGCGTAGCCGGTGCTCGATACCTCCGCTTCGGGCGATTCGATCGACAAATACTCCCCGCCAAGGGATTTGACCTGATCGGCTACCTCCGGTCGTGGGTCGGTCGCGGACACGACGGCGCCTAGGCTGCCTGCCGCGCCGATCGCCGCCAGACCGGCGACACCCGCGCCCACGACGAGGACCTTGGCCGGCGGTACCTTGCCCGCGGCGGTCACCTGGCCGGTGAAGAACCTGCCGAAGACGTGGGCGGCCTCGATGACCGCGCGGTAACCCGCGATGTTGGCCATCGCGGACAACACATCCAGCGACTGCGCCCGCGAGATCCGGGGCACCGCGTCCATCGCCAGCGCCGTGAGCCGGCGCTCGGTGAGGTCTGCCAACAAATCCGGGTCGAGGGCCGGCGACAATATGCCGACGAGTGTTGCGCCGGGCCGCATCCCGTCGCGCTGAGGGATCGAAGGCGCGTTTATGCCCAAAACGATGTCGGCCCTGCCGGCGTCCCCGATCGTGGCCCCTGCCTCGACGTACATCTCGTCGGAGAACGACGACGCGGACCCGGCACCGGCGTCGACGACGACGTCGTACCCGAGCTTGATCAGCTGGGTGACTGTTGTCGGCGTCGCCGCCACGCGTGTCTCGCCGGGTCGCGCCTCCAGAACAACACCGATGATCATCACGTCGCCGGACGGTTCACCAACTCGGCAATGTAAACGCCGTTTGCGATGGGATCGACCATGACGGGCCTCCGGAGTGTGAACCGAGTCGATTTGGGCCACCACCACCTCGTTGGGGGTTGCGAACCAACCGAGGTAGTGGTGTGTCTCACACTCAAACATCGCACCGACGCTACGTCAATATTTTAACGATATTTAGTTTAATTCTCGTCATGCTTGCCGCCTGAGTAGCGGTGCTTGGGCAAGGACGCACGTGCCGGTGCGAAACGTGACCGGTTTCTTCTCAGTCGGCCGTGCCGACAGGGCATCCCAGACCACAAATTGGGATCGCGGCGCGCGCCCCACCGGCTTGTTCGGTGGTTAGCGCTAGGCCCCGTTTCCGTCGCCGGGAGGGTGTGGGGTTCATGGGTCCATGCGTACACCCACTTAAGCAGAAAATATTGTTATTTCGTTGCTATATCGAGATATCGGTTGTAGGCTTTAGCCGCCTACTCGTACTCGGCGCAGCGCCTTCGCTCAGCGGCTGGCCTGTGCGGCGTGCCCCAATATTGAGGCCGCGAATCGCTATTACGGGGAGTTCGGTCGGCGGGCCGCCCGCAGCGCGGCGGTCAACGACGTGAAGGGAGACCATTGTGACCGGCACGCAAAATCGACAGGTGTGGCTGCGCTCGCGTCCCACGGGCATTCCGCAAGCCAGCGATTTCGGGTTGCGAGAGGTCGCGCTGCCAACGATCGAGGACGGCGGGTTTCTGGTCCAAAATCAGTTTCTGTCGGCTGATCCGGCGATGCGAGGCTGGATCAATGACAGCTACAACTACGAGACACGCATCGAGATCGGCGACACGATGCGCGCCTTTACCGCCGGGGTGATTATCGAGTCACGCAATGACGCCTACGCGGTCGGCGATCAGGTCATGGGTCTGTTTGGGTGGCAGGAATTCGCCGCGGCGACTCCAGCACAGGTATGGCGCAGGGTTGGCGAGCGGGACCTGCCGCTCTCGCTATCGCTGGGTGTGCTGGGGCTGAACGGGCTCACCGCGTACTTTGGGTTGCTCGACGTGCTGCATCCCGTGGCGGGGCAGACGGTCGTTGTGTCGACCGCCGCCGGCTCCGTGGGTTCGGCGGTCGGCCAGATCGCGAAGATCAAGGGTTGTCGCACGGTAGGAATTGCCGGCGGACCGGACAAGGTTCGCCAGTGCGTTGAGGAATTCGGCTACGACGCCGCCATTGACTACAAGAACACCGACGATTTGGACGCCGCCCTGGTCGAGCACTGTCCCGATGGCATCGACGCCTACTTCGACAACACCTCGGGACCCATCCACGACGCCGTGTTACGTCACATCAACCTGCATGCGCGCATCGCGATTTGTGGGACGGCCACGTATGCGACTTGGGAGCCCTGGCACCAGGGACCAAGGCCCGAGCGGCACCTGCTGGTCAAGCGCGCCACCATGCAAGGTTTTTTGACCACTGACTACATACCGCGGTTCGACGAGGCGGTAAGCGACCTCGCCGGCTGGATACGAGAGGGACGCATCACATACCGCGAAGACATCCATGAGGGCATCGACAAAGCGCGCGGAGCCATCGCAGAGCTGTACTCGGGTAGCAACGCGGGCAAGTTGATCATCCGCGTTTGAAAGACACTGCGCTCACGTACGCAACGGAATTGACCAACTCCGAGGTGAGCGCGTACACGCATGATCGCGCTGCAGGGTACTGGGCGCCCGATCGGTGGAGCGCAGTTTTGCGCCCACCGGTTGCTGCGGCCAGTGATTATCGGCGCCAACGAGTTTGCGCACCTACCAGGTGTGCTACGGCTAGCAGCGAAAGGACCCTACTTGTCTGCCACGTCCTCCACACTGGATGGTTTAGCCCGAACGTCACCTCGCCTGTTTGACGATTGCCTACTGCCCGCCGAGACGGTGAAGATCCGTGACCAGGCAAGACTATTCGCGGAGCGGGTGCTGGCCCCGCGGGCCCCAGAGCTGAATTCGGCTGAAGAGTCATCAGCGGTTTTCCCTCGCGACATCCTGCGGCGGATGGCGGACGCCGGACTCTATACGATCCCGTTCAGCGCGGACGTCGGCGGCCGGGCTCTTCAGTATCCGATGCTGGGCGCCGCGATGGTGCTAGAGGAATTGGCTTATTTCACACCAGCAGTCGCCTCGGCGCTCTACGACGCACAGGCGCTGCTGGTCGGTCGGACGCTCGACGGCGCCCCCGCATCCATCCGCCACGAGTTCCTGCCGCGGCTGGTGCGCGGCGAAATCGTCGGGTCCTTCGCCACCAGTGAACCCGACGCGAGCACCGACCTGTCGGCCGCCGCGATGCGCACAACCGCCGTGCCGGTGTCCGGCGGGTTCCGGCTGTCGGGCCGTAAACGCTGGATCACCAACGCCTGTGCCGCTGACATCATGACCGTGCTCTGCGTTGTCGACGGTGCGCAGGCGATGTTGCTGGTCGATATGCACGCCGACGGCGTCGCGGTCAGCGAGCCGGACCGCAAGATGGGTAATCGCCTGCAGCTGACGTCCGACGTCGAGTTCACCGACGTCTTCGTCCCCGATGAACACCTCATCGCGGTGCCTGGACGAGGTCTGGCCAGCGCGTTGAAGACCCTGTCGCTGGGTCGGATTGGTATCGGCGCGATAGGCGTCGGGATGGGCCAGTGCGCTTTCGACCACGCCGTGGCTCACCTGCGTCGCCGCAGCGCCTTCGGCGCGAAGCTGGGCTCCTTTCAGCACTGGCAGTTCCGCTTCGCCGAACATGCCATCGCACTAGAGACGGCTCGATCGCTTTATCAGAAGGCTGCCCGCAAGTCCGACGATCGCGACGCACCCGAGCCGGAGGCCGCCATGGCAAAGGTGACCGGCAGCCGGGTCGCCGTCGACATTGCTCGCGACGCGATTCAGGTACACGGAGCTTACGGCTTCGTGCGCCAGCTGCCCGCCGACGGAAGCATCAATCACCTCGAATCGATCTGGCGTGACAGCAAAGTCGGCGAGATCTATGAGGGAGCAAATGAAGTACAGCTGTGGAGCATCGCCCGAATCGCACTAGGGCGCGATGTCACCGGCTGACGTCGTTCAAACTCCACACCGACAGCACCACGCGGGTTTACCCGACCAGACCTGCTGCACGGCCTAACCTCTCACCGCGCCGAGTTAGGCGCCCCGCAAAGGTGAAGTGCCGAGTGAGTTGGAATCCAAGCGGCCAAGGCAAGTCTCGCCGTCCACGGCACCACCGCATCAATACGGCGTCCGGCCTATGCGGTCGACCACAAGCCGCGACATGTCTGCGGTGAGACGTATCCCTCGAGACGATCGACACAATCTTGACCGGCCGCCTATCGGTGGTGACGTCGAACTGGAAGTCCACCGCCCGCACCCGGTGGGGCGCATCCGCGCTCACCGCGGTCGAAGCGGTGGAGGTGCCGTGACGTTTACGTCGCCGCCGCTGCGGCACCCGCAGCCCTTCCTCACGCCAAAGCCGTTGGATCTTCTTGTGATTGACGATCCAACCCTCGCCGCGGGCGTCATGGTAGGCCGGCCGAAACCCGCGGCGGGGATGGTCCTGGGCGTAGTCGCGCAGCCAGGCCCGCAGGGCGGCGTCCGGGTCCTCGTGGGTATCGGCGCCGGGTTGGTGTCGTTGAGTGGCGCGGTGCTGCCCGGCCACGCGGCAAGCGAACCGCTCGCTGACCCCCAGCACCCGCTGAAGGCGACGAACGGCCACCCGCTGGCGTTCCGGGCCTAGAAGTTTCCCCGGGCGCTCTCCCGCAGCGCGTCCTCCAACTCCGCATCGGCCAACAGCCGCGTGAGGGTCCGCGTCGCCATGATTTTGTCGAGCCCTCCTGCCCACGTCGTGGGCCGCAAGACTCTCATACGCCCTGGATCAACCGATCGGGGTCAGGCAAGTTCGACTCCGGGCTGAACATGGCCTCCGAAAGCAGCAGTGCATTCTCGATTTGCAGGCGGCGCGCAGCTAATGGAACCGGAAGCAACGATTCCGCGCGCTTAAGGCGCTCGGCGACGGTGTTGCGGTGCAGGTACAGCGCACTGGCAGTGTCAATATGTCGAGAACCATGTCGCAGAAATGTCAGCAGCGTGGTGCGCAGCACAGCCGATGCGGCATCGTTGCGGGCCAGCGCGCCCAATTCCTCATCGACGAAGCGTCGCGCCGCATTGGTGTCCTCGGCCAGCAATGAGACCACCCCCACGTCGCGATACCTGACCACCTGCTCGCTAACGTTGGAACCTGTCGTCGCAACAACATAAGCGCGGTCGGCTTGACGGCGGGTCTCTCTGAAACCGTCGACGCCCGTGCCGGGATTGCCGACTTCCGCGCGAACCCCTGAACGGTCGCGCACGGTGCGCTCAACCGCCGCATCCCCTGCCATTGGGGTGCTGTCGGCCGGCAACGGAACCCATGCGGAAAGGAGTGCCGGGCCATCCTGGATCAGCAGCGGGGGTTGGCTGCCCAGTAGCGTGCTGATGCGAGTCGCCGTCTCCCGCAATGCGACTCGTGATACTCGGCCGGTCCCGACGCACACATCTGCCCACATCCGCACTCCAATGTGGGTGCGGCTCAGCCGGTAGCCCAGGGTGCGCTCCGCGGAGTCGACGTCCGGTAGGGTGCCCGCGAGGATCTCGTCGACGAGATGTGCCCGCTCGGCGGCCGAGCCTTGCGCAATCGCTGCGCGTTCGGCTTCGAATTCCGTCAGCAGCCAGCCGCCCAACGCATCGGCGAACCGGAACAACACCCGTCCCAACCCCCCTAGCACCTCGGTGGCCTGCGCAGGATCGGCGCAGCGGCGGCGGGTGAACTCCTGTGCCCGATCGAACAGCCACTGGTGCGAGAGGTAGTAGGCGCGCGAAATGGTGCTGGGTTCGACCCCCGACCATGCCAGGCGGCGCGTGTACTCCAGCGCGAGGGTGGGCCGCACCGCTTCGACGTCGAGGCCGTATTCGATAGTTGCGGCCTGTGCTTCCATACTGGCGCTGGCTGCCGCCTCACTCAGATGTTCCAGCTCGGGCCCGGCGCGTAGCTGCGGAAGCCGGGTAGCGACGGCCGCCAAGAGTTGTCTGCTCAGGTCCTCGCGGTCTCGGCGCAGCTCGTGGCCGAACTCCGCGATCAGATCCGCGGTCGATGGCTGCGTGACCACCGTTCGAGCGTAATGCCGCCAGTGCATAATGCACAGTCACAGGGGGCAACACAGGGGTCGGTGCACTGGCGCGAAGAGCCCGCAAGGCCCCACGATCACCTCGTGAGTCGTACCCGATCCGCTGCCGGGATGGGTGTGCTCGGGTCCGCGGCGTCGGTTCGAGTCCTCGTCCACCTCACGGGCACTCGCACCAATTAGGTCTGCACGTTTGCGGAGCGCGTGCGACTAAGCACCAGATCTCAAGGGAGTTCAATGATGTCTAACGCAGCGGAATCGCCGCGACCTAGCGTCGCCATCACGGGTGCGGGTAGTGGGCTCGGACGCGCGATGGCCATCAAACTGGCTGCGAAGGGTTATCGCGTCTTCGGTACCGCCCGGTCCCAGCAGCATGTCGCCGAGTTGGCCGCGGCGTCGTCCGGCAACGTCGAGTTGACCCTTGCCGACATCACCGATGCGGCTGCGGTCACCGGGTGGGTGGACAAGGTGACCAGGGATGTGGGTGAGCACGGGCTGGATGTTCTGATCAGCAACGCGGGGACGTTGACGCCCGGTCCGCTCGAAGCGCTGCCCGTGGACGAGGTCAGACGCGAATTCGAAGTGAACGTGTTCGGTGCGTTGGCCGTCATCAACGGGCTCCTGCCGGCCGTGCGGAAGGCTCGCGGCCGCATCGTCGTGATAGGTGCGTTCACAGGCCGATTCCCGGTGCCGTTCGACGGTCCGTCCAGTGCCTCAAAGGCCGCACTCGAGGCGATCTGCGACATCTATCGATGCGAGTTGAGGCCGTTCGGGATCGACATCGTCATGGTCCAGGCCGGCAACATGCTCACTGGAGGGCCCGCCAAGACGGCCGTAGCGCTGAGTCGGAGGACGGCTGCGATGACCGACGAGCAGCGCACACTTTATGGCGACGCTTTCGGCAAGTTCACCGACGCCCTCAACAGCATGCAGTCCGCGGGACTGAGCGCGGAAGCATCCGCGGACGGGGTAATCGAACTAATCGAGCAGGTGCCTGCACCGAGCCGCGCGCCCCTCGGGGATGACGCGGAGGAGGTCTTGCGTCTCGTTCGGGAGAAGTCCGATGCCGAACTGGATGCAGCGCGCCTCAAGATCGTTGGACTCGGTTAGTCCATCGCCTGGCCGATAAGGCCACAGCCACAACAGAACACCTGCTTAGCTGGCCAGCGATCTCGCCTGGCCTTCATCATCGTTCGGAAAGGAAAACAATTATGCCCGATGTGTTGATTACCGGTGGCGGCGGGCTGGTCGGGCTGAATACCGCACGCGAATTTGCCGCCGACGGTAAGTCTGTCGTGATCACCGCTCGTCATGGACACGACCAGATCCAGCGAGCGTTAGGCGACCTCCGCGAGCTGGTCACCATCGAGCCCGTGGAGCTCGCGCGGGGCGGCGAAGTGTTCGACCTCTTCAGCCGCTACCACTTCGACGCAGTGATTCATGGTGCACAGGCTCACCAAAGCGCACAGACTCGTGTGTCGAACCGGGCTAACTTCGACATCATCTTCAATTGCCTGGAAGCCGCTGAGGCCACTGGAGTGAAGCGTTTTGTGCTCGTCAGTTCGATAGCGGTCTACGCCGGCATTGCACCGCCATTGCTCGAAGATACGCGTTTCCCTGTGGAAGCTGCGCTCGATGATCATCCCGACGCCATGGGCGCCGCTACCGCGCCCGATGGCAGTCGCGTGCTCGCGTTACCGGCGTTTGAGGTTTCGGTCAAACGATCCCTGGAGCGCGTCGCACTCGACTATGCCGCCCCCTGGCAGATGGGCGGGTCGGCGAAGGTGTACGCCAATCAGCAGATTAACCAGCACCTGCTTGATGTCGCTGCATTACGTATTCCGACTCAGTTCGGGCCGGGTTATAGCCTGATGGGTAGTCCAATTAGCCGCGCCGTTCATACGGTCGCGGGCAAGGGAAGTCTGATGTCTGGCACCGGATATATGGGCGTGCCGCTGCCTCAACTGTGGGACGTGCTCGCCCCATTCCCACTGACCTACGTTCGCGACACGGCCAACGCGCTCAAGACCATGATTGAAGCCGACACCCTTCCGCATCGTATCTACAACCTATCCAGCGGCTACCCGACCAGCGCACGTGAACAGCTACTGACCCTCTACCGGCTACGGCCGGATGCTAGTCGACAAGTGAACCTGGATCCAGAAGCGCTTCGGGCTGAACCGGCTCCGCCGAGCGGATTCACTGCGGATTTGCTGAGCCGCGACACCGGTTGGCGCCCCCAATACACATTCGAAGAAGCGCTCGAAGACTATCTGACGTGGCTTGGCAAGCACCCCTACTGAACACCGACAGGGAGAAGTTATGTACCAACTCCGGAAATACACCCTGAAAGACCGGGAAAGCCTGGACTTCTTCCGCAACATGGTCTATCCACGCCACTTTGTAAGCTTCGCCAAATTCGGAATGGCGATCCACGGCCTCTGGACAGCCCCCGACCCTAACGATCTCACTCTTTACGTCCTCTTGTCCTTCGCCGAAAAAGACGATCCCGCCGACGTACTGGCCGAGTTAGTGAAGAGCGACGAGTTCCAAGCAGACCTCCTTGGCTGGGACAACAACTCCAACATCCTCGACTACACCGACATCTTCATGACGCCAAGCACGGCCTCCCCTCTCCGGTAATCAGCCACAAGTCGACAAAAGAAGCTGCTTCGATGCCCCTCGCTTCTAGAGGCCGGTTTGAGCGGTGGTGCGGCGGCTGTCAAGGCTCGGCCTCGAGCCGACGCGCAGCGGTGCGGCCTTGGCAGCCACCGTTGAGCACAATTTGCCACCGCGAGGGAACCTGCCCAACGCTGAGGGCGCTTTTGGAAGCGGTCACCTGACCCCAATACAGTCCAGGTCAACTCGCCGCATTGTTGCGTTCCTACACAACGGGATTCGTGATCGATGAACAGGCTTTCCTCGAGCTCAAAGCCGCTGATGAGTGGGATTCGCTGGTACAGCAGATCGCAAATAGCGGTTAAACCCGGTGTGCTGCAACGGCGGAACCACTGGTTCAAGACGCTTTGCGCGTCATGCGCCGAAACGCTCCGCTACGCGCCAACGCCAGCGCACGACCACAACGATAGGAAATGCTGAACACCTCGGCTTGACTGAGTCCACCGTCAGCCATTACCTGGCCCGGCCGCGAACGCCAGCCTGGTCGAAATCGCGCGTCGGGGTCGAGTGGGAGCATCGGCCCCCCCGGGTAATTCGGTTGTGGTGCAGCCGAAATCGGGATGCTTCCGATCGATGCGACGTATCGCACGTGCGCCGCTCTGGGATAAATCGGCGAAGGCCACCAACGCGGCTGTCACCAGCGTCAGGCCGGGGCGGGTACCTCGAATAAGTTCAGGATGGCACAAACCGAGTGGTAAACGCCGATGAGTGCGGCGATATCGAACAACCCCTTTGCGCCAAAGGCGTTTTGGGCTTCACGGTAAAGTTCGTCATCGATGCGATGGCGCGTTGATAATTGCTGCGCGACGCGGCCTGCGATCTTCTCGTGAGCACTCAGCTCGTCGGGTAGACCACCGCTGACGAGTGCCGTGATGGACTCTGCGGAGAGGCCGGCCTGGTGCGCCAGCGCCGAATGAGCGTAGAGCTCGAATTGGGCATCCCACACAGCGCCCACCGCCAAAATCACTACTTCGCGCACCCGATCCGAAAGTGATGTCTGGCTCTGGGCGGTCGAAGAGAACTCCAAGAGTGTCAACGCCACCTCCGGGCGCAACAGAAACGGGTTGAACGGGCCGATCAGGCGTCCGTCCGGCGTGGTAATTCGAAAGCCAGCGAAGTTGGCACGTCGCTCCCGCGTGGCCGTCACCCTGTCAAACAGTTGTCGTTGCGCTCCGGTAAAGGCAGCGGGATCGACGAGTGGCAGGCGCCCACCCAGGGCGTCGGTTTCAACAGTCATGGTGATCGCTCCTGTCGTCCGTTGTGCTGGTCATGCTCGCGGTCTTGGATGCGGTAGGAGTCGAAAGGGGATCAATTTTCGGCCGCCGTTGACAGCTGCCGTGGTCGATTCGACGTCTCGAGAGCTTGAACCGTCACTAAAATGTCGTTCGCATGGTCTCACCATAGCAGCGAATCGAAATCATGAATCACTGGGATTGATCGGCACGTGACCACACGCGCGCTCAACAACAAAACATTAAGAGGGTGCTGCTTTCAGCGAGGGGTCCACACTGGTTCGGCTAGTGACATGTTCGACGGGTATGTCTGTACGGCGATAGGCATGATCGGTGATAATGAGGGTGAAACGTCCAGCAGAAAGACCGTGAAATGCCGCGTTCTCGCCGCTCACCCGCTTGTGACAGCCCGTGGCTGTCCCCATCACAGCTCCGCGCTTGGGTTGCCTATATGCGCGTGCAGTTGCGCATGAACTATGAGATCAACCGACAGTTACAGCGCGATAGTGGTCTCTCGTTGGCCGACTATCACGTGCTCAACGCGTTAAGCAATGCGCCTGGCCACAAGCTACAGGTCACCGACTTGGCCGCATTGATCGGATGGGAACGCAGCCGGCTTTCACACCATCTGCGGCGATTGAGCGACCGGGGCCTCACCAAATGCGTTCGGTCCGCGGACGACGGGAGGGCGACCGACGCAGTCGTGACCACGGAGGGGATGAACGCCAGGGACGAGGCCGCGCCAGGTCACATGATGCTGGTCAGGAAGTTATTCTTCGAGCCGCTGCCTGACGAGCTTGTAGCTCCTTTCACCGCGGCGCTGGAACATATCCAGGCGAGTCTGAATCTCAATGCCTCGCTGCCGCCTGTACCCCTGTAGGCGGCGTTCCCAGCAGTGTGGTCTAGCGCACGCCCGGGATCGGCATCGATTGCGCTGCAACGATGTTCGTCACCGACATCTCAGCCATCAGTCGATGTGACAGTGCCAGCGTCCTTCGCTCCTTGCACTTGGTCGCGGCTTCATCACCGACGGTGACGCCCTGGACATGGAAGTCCACCGCTTCCGCATCATCTACAACACCGTCCGCCCACGCCAGGCCCTCGGCGATCAGACACCCGAGCTGAAAATGAGCGATAGGCTGCATTTTCGGCAATCGCCTGCCTGCCACCTCGACATCGAGCTAGGACGGCGTACGGATCTCGGTGAGAATGGTGTAGAGCTCGATGATGACGCCGTCTTTGGTACGCGCGATGTCCATGCCGATGACCACCGGCGGTTGGTCGCCAGGGCCGTACTCGAAGCCGAGGTGGCCGATGTCGTCGAGCTCCGACACGGGGCCCAGGGGTCGGAAGACCCAGTCCGGGTTTTCGGCACGGAACTCTTCGGCGCGGCGTTCGAGGTCCTTGCGCCCGTGCACAATTCGGTCCGGTTCGTGCCACACCACATCGTCGGTGTAGGTGTCGGCGATGGCTGCAGCCCGACGGGCCGGGTCGGGTTCGTTGAAGACGTCGAGAAGGTTGCGTCGCATGAGGTCGGCGGGGGATCTGGTCATGGCGAGTCCTTTCACGAGGGGCAACCGATGTAGTTCAACTTCGGAAGACACGGTCGTCTACGTTTCACGATTCTCCGAATGCCGTGCTAAGGCTAGCGACTTCGTCATCCTGCAACGAAACTGAGCCAGCGGCAAGGTTTTCGGCAAGGTGGCTGCGACTGCTGGTCCCAGGGATCAGCAGCACGTTATCGGCGATGGCCAACAGCCAAGCAAGAGCGACCTGCGCCGGTGTGGCGTCGTGGCGAGCGACGATCCCAGTGACGACCGGATTGGTGCGGATCGCATCGTGTGCCTTTTTGGGCCAGCCCAGCGGACTAAACGGTACGAACGCGATCCCACGGGCGGTGCATTCGTTTAGCACCGGATCCGGGGACCGATGCGCGACGTTGTAAGCGTTTTGCACGCAGACAATGTCGGTGACCTCGAGCGCTGTCAGGAGGTGTTGGTGGGTCACGTTGCTGATCCCGATTCCGGTGATCAAGCCTTCGTCCCGCGCAGTTACCAAGGCGCCAAGTTGGTCGACAAACCGTTGATCAGGTGCGGCGCTGTCTAGCACGCGCAGATTTACGGCGGTGAGGTGCTCGACACCAAGCGTGGCGAGATTTTCTTCGATGCCCGCACGGAGCTCATCGGGGTCGTCGTAGGGCAGCACCGCACCGAATTCGTCTCGGCGCGCGGCAACCTTAGTGATCAACGCCAATCCATCTGGGTAGGGAGAGAGTGCTTCCCGGATCAACTCGTTCACCACAGCGGGCCCGTAATAGTGCGCGGTGTCAATGTGATCGACACCGGCATCGACGGCGGCGCGCAACACCGCGATTGCCTCGTCGCGATCCCTGGGGGGACCGAAGACGCCCTCGCCGGCCAATTGCATCGCGCCATACCCGACGCGCCACACCACCTTATCCGCCAAGCGGTAGCGGCCATTCGTCACTGTGTTCATCGTGATCATCCCCCGCTGGTGCCGACGATGTCGTAGCGCACACCCGCGCGTCCCGCTGCCTGCCTAAGCCACCAGCCTGCAAACGCCCCGGCTTGTCGGCCGAGACGTGTGCCGCCGACGGTGATGGCAATCTTCAGGTCGGTCATAACAACCTCTCTGCACCGACCAGTCCAGGCTCTTTATCGCATCGATATGTACTCACTGTGGCCAGCGCGTTGAGCATCCACTAGGCCGCCGAGGCCGAGCATCGCTCGAAAACGTGTTGAGTAAACCGTATCGGTATATACATGACATATCAATCTCTAAGCACCTCAGGTGGCCCCAGTGCGGCCAGTGTCAGCGTCAACCGCCAGTTCCGCCGCCCAAGAAGCATTCATGGCCGCATCCACATCCACCAGAATCACTGTTGTAAGGAATTTTTGGCATCATTCTCCACCCGGTAAGTCGCCGCGCTTGCTTGTTCGTCCGCCCCGGGCTCATTACCAATTTGGTACCCGCGAATTGACCAGGGCAAGGGCCTCCGCTGCGCGTTAGATAGATGATAGATCACGTTGATTATCTCGGTCGGGGTGTCTTCAAGGAGCGCGTCGGGGCGACCGGAGTGTCGTTCGGCTGTATCTTATTGGTCAACCTGCCCCTGATCGCGGTGGCGTTGGCGGGACACATTGCTCTGCTATCGAATTCGCGTGCGGGTTGGACCGGACGGGTTCGACTTCGTGGGTGCGTTGCTGTCCATGGCGGGTGTCGGATTGCCGGGTCACGCCGTCATCGAAGCCCCGACGGACGGGCGATGGCCTTCCTCGGCCTGCTCGGCTTCGTCCTTTTGTCGCACTCAGTGCTTCCAGGTGATCCTGTGCCAGAAGGGGGTCCCGCGGCCGCAGGGTGAGATCAAACCAGGCTGGGCGAGGGCGTTCGTGGGCTGTCGACTCCTTCAGCTGTTGATCTGGTCGTCCTCGAATAGCCAGGTGAGTGTGTCGGGGCCAAATGCCTCACCGCGGAGCATGGCGTCGTCTCGTGCACGCTGCTCGGGCCCGTCAGCGAGGTGGTAGACCAGGGCTCCGGCGTTGTTGACTTGCGACGCCGTGACCTGCGATGACGGACTTGGGTGACACGGCGTTTCGCTGCGGGGCAGGCATGGGCTTCTCGA
>Ga0209040_10002044_pt1 | contig 15931 bp, 15 predicted proteins | sample BogFormECP12_OM3_FD_188240 | JGI IMG/M metagenome (GOLD analysis project Ga0209040, IMG submission 188240) | Bog forest soil microbial communities from Calvert Island, British Columbia, Canada - ECP12_OM3 (SPAdes) (version 2) | ecosystem: Environmental > Aquatic > Freshwater > Wetlands > Bog ...
TCCGGCATCCTGGCGGGGCGCGACACCTGGAACTACGCCGCGGCGCCGCCGGAGATCGTGGCGCGGGTGAACGCGATCCGCGCGGTGTGCGACGCGCACAAGGTACCGCTGCCGGCGGCGGCATTGCAGTTCCCGCTTGCGCATCCGGCGGTGGCGGCGATCATCCCAGGGCCACGTTCGGCGGCGGAGTTCGAGGAGAACGTGAAGTTGCTGGCGCTGAAGATTCCATCCGCGCTGTGGGCCGAGTTGCGCGACAAGCAATTGCTGCATCCCGAGGCGCCGACGCCGTCGTAGCGCAGTCACCCCTTGATCGCGCCCAAGGCCAGCCCGCGCACCAGGTGCCGCTGCAACGCCATCATGAACACGACGATCGGCAGCATGATACCGACCGCGGCGGCAGCCGACAGCGACCAGTAGTCGATGTCCTCGCCGCCGTACTCGGCGATCGCCACCGGCAGCGTCTTGGTGTCAGGTCCCGTCAGCACCAGCGCGAACAGGAACTCGTTGTACGCCAGCAGCAGGCTGAACAGCGCGGTCACCCACAGGCCCGGCCGCACCACCGGCAGCGCAACCCGGGCAAACACCTGCCAGGCGTTGCAGCCGTCGATCGCCGCCGCCTCGTACAGCTCGTACGGCACATCGATGAAGAAACTGCGCATCAGCCAGATGGTGAAGGGCTGGTTGATCGCCACCAGCGCCAGGATCATCGCCGGATAGGTGTTGATCAGGCCAAGCGATTTCGCCAGTACGAAGAACGGGATCGCCAGCAGGATGTGCGGGAACATGCGCATCGCCAGCAGGCCGAACAACAGTCCACGCGAGGCCTGGTTGCGCATGCGCGACAGCCCGTAGGCTGCCATGGTGCCGATCGACACCGACGTCACCACCGTGCAGACCGAGATCACCGCGCTGTTGATCAGGAAGTGCCAGAACGCCTTCTCCACCCAGACCTGCGCATGGAATTCGAAGGTGGGAGTGAAGATCAGCTTGGGCGGCACCGAGAAGGCATCGACCGGCTGCTTGATCGAGGTCAGCACGCCCCAGAGGACCGGCGTCAGGTTCACCGCGGTGAATGCGCACAGCAGCACGAACAGCGGAAGCTGGGTACGCGTCCGTCGCTGCATCAGAAGGCGCCGCGCTCACGGCGATACACCAAGCGGATCATCAGCGCGATCAACGCGGCGACGAACAGCAACGTCAGCACGCCGAGCGCCGAGGCCTTGCCGATCTGCAACAGGCGGAAGGCCAGCGCGTAGGTGTAGAGCGTGATCGTCTCGGTCGCCGTGCCGGGGCCGCCGGAGGTCAGCACGTAGATCGTGTCGAAAAAGCGGAACGCGTCCATCAGGCGGATCGCCAGCACGAACACGATCAGCGGACGGATCGACGGCAGCATGATACGGAACAGCAGCATCCAGACGCCGGCGCCGTCGATCTGTGCCGCCTCGATCTGGCTCTGATCCACTGTGTTCAGCCCGGCGTACAGCACCAGGATCATGAACGGGGTGAACTGCCAGGAATCCGCCAGCACCACGGTGATGCGCGCCCAGGTGGGATTGCCCAGGAAATCGGGCGGGAAGATGCCGAGACCGATCAGCGTCGCGCTCAGCAATCCCCAGCGGCCGATGAAGATCCAGCGCAGGAACAGCGCCGCCACCACCGGGGTGACGATGTTCGGCAGGAACATCAGCAGGTTCAGCGTGCGCACGCCGAAGCTGAGACGATACAGGCCGTACGCTACCAGCAGGCCGAGACCGAACTCCAACCCGACCGCGGCCAGCACGATCAGCACTGTGCGGTTCAGCGTGTCCCAGAACCGCTCGTCCACCAACAGCGCGGCATAGTTGCCGAAGCCGATGAAGTCGCGCGCGCCGCTACCGAGGTCGTAGTTGAACAGGCTCAGCCAGATCGCGTAGCTGAGCGGATACAGCATGACCGCGCCGAGCACGAGCGCACTCGGCACCAGAAACAGCCACCAACTTCCTTCGGGGCCGGAGAAGGCGCCGCGTCGGCGGCGCCGCACGTCACTTGTAATAGCCGTGGCCCTTGAGGAAATCCGTCGTCTCGGTCGCCGCCGTATCCAGCGCCTGCTTCACCGCCATCTCGCCGGTGACCGCCTGCAGGATACGACGGGTGATGAACTCGCCGACGGCATAGAACTCCGGCAGCGACGGCACGGGCGTGCCGACCTCGTACGACGCCAGCGCCGCGGGATAGAAGCGATTGGCCTGGCGCAGTTCCTGGTCGTTCAGCAGTGACGTGCGCGGCGGAATCAGCAGCGACGCGGCGCCGCGGATGCTTGCTTGGCTGGCCGAGGTGGCGATGATGCGGAACAGCGTGTCCGGATCCTGCTTGCTGAAGGCGGAGATCGCGTAACCGTCCCCGCCCATGCGCGCGTGACCCTGCGGCGGTGCCGCCCAATCGATCTTGCCCACCACGCGCGACTTTGCCGGATCGTCCATTGCCTTGGCCCGCGTCGCCCATTGCAGGCCCATCACGCCGATGTCTTGCTGATAGGCGATCGTGCATTCGTCATTCGCCGCGGCGCTGAAGCCCTGCTGCGCGTACTGGGCGATCTCCTTCATCATCTCGATCGCCTGCACGCCCTTTGCATCGTTGAAGATCGGGCGCCAGTCCTGGTCGAACCAGCCGTCACCCAGGGCATTGAAGTACCAGTGCGCCTCGTTGATCGCGGCATCGACCGGCTTCAGGCAGCTCACATTGCCGGAGCGCATCGGACTGTTGAACGACTTTGCCAGGTCACGGTACTCGGTGAAGCCCTTCGGCGGCGTCTTGCCGGCGGCGTCGAACAGGTCCTTGCGGTAGAAGAACATCATCGCGTTGAGCGTGTGCGGCATCACGTAGAGCTTGCCGTCATGCATGAAGTTCTTGCGCACCGAATCGGGAAAATCGTCGAGCTTGAATTCGTCGCGGTACTTCGCCCACAGATCGTCCAGCGGGCGAAACCAGCCATTCTTGACAAAGGTCTGGAAGCCGGCGTCGCTGGCATAAACGATGTCGGGCGTGTCGGACTTCGACGACATGGCGATGGTGATGAGTTCCAGCGCCTTGTCGTACGGCATGAGTTGCGTATTGACCGTTGTGCCGGGGATCGCCGTGCGCATCTTCTCGGCGTAGTATTCTAGCGCCGGATAGCGATGGCTGATCATCTGGATGGTGCCGGCGGCGCGAGCGCGGCCAACGAGAATGGCCGGGGCCGCCAGGGCGGCCGCAACAAGGCCGCGCCGGCTGAGATGAAGCCTGCTCACGATGAATCCTCCCGCAACTTTGCGCGTGATCCTAGGCGGTGCCGACGCTTCAAGGAAGGCTGACCGGGCGATTCTCCGCGGCGGACAGATCGATCGCGTCGGCGAGACACACCAGATCGCGGCCGTCCTCGCCGGTCAGCACCGGCCGCCCCTCGCCGCGCTTCAGCAGATCGATGAACGCCAGCGTGGACCGGCGGAAGCTCTCGCCCCAGTCGGCATTCAGATTGTTGAACGCGTGCAGCTCGCCATCGCGATACAGCGTCAGCGGCGGCTCGTCCAACAGTCGGCCGGTGCAGCGGGTCAGCGTGAGAATGCCACGCTCGCCGACCACTTCGATCCTGTCGTCGTTGGCGTAGTAGTCGGTGTTGATGCGCATCTGCGGCACATGCACGCAATCCCACACCAGATGCACCGGCGGATCGGTGTGACGCCAAGTAACGCTGACCGGCGAATCGACCACCCTGCCGGTCGGTAGCGTCTTCCAGTCGATTCGCGCGAACAATTCGGCGACCGGCCCGAACAGCCACACCGCCGTCGCCAGTTTATGATGGCCATCGTCGAACGTCATGCCGCCATGCCGTTTCTCCTGCGTCAGCGCGTAACGCCATTCCTGCGTCGCCGGTTCGATCGGCCAGGCGAAGCGCGGATCGCCGTGCAACGTGCGCATGCGGCAGTGCAGCGGCTGGCCGATCGCACCCTCGTCGATCAGCACCTTCAATTTCTCCAGCGGCGGATAGGTCAGGTAATTCTCGAACAGTTTCAGGTGCCGGCCGGCACGTTGGCCGGCGGCGATCATCCGGTCGCATTCCGCGATGCTCATCGCCATCGGCTTCTGCACGGACACGTGCAGACCGCGGACGAAGGCGGCCTCGGCCATCTCCGCATGCACCGGATGCGGCGAGAGGATCTCGACCATATCGAGATCGTGCCGCAGGAATTCGCTGTAGTCGGTGTAGCCGGCGGCTTCGGGAAACGCCGACTGGCGGCGGGCAAGGCGCTCCGGGTTGGCATCGCATAGCGCGACGATTGTCGCATCCGGGTTGTCGCGATAACCGCGCAGGTGCAGGTCGGCGATACGGCCGAGTCCCACGATGCCGACCTTGATCATGACGCTGCCTCCTTCGCGCAAGTCCGCTATGATGGTGCACCGCACAGGGCGGTGGAGGAGCAAAGCAATGCCGGAAGTCTATGTCCATGCCATCGAGGGTCGCTCGAAGGAGCAGAAGCGCGCGCTGATCAAGGACATCACCGACGCGGTGGTGAAGAACTTCGGCGTCACGGCCGACGCGGTGCTGGTGGAGATCCTCGAAAGCTCGCGCGACAACAAGGCGAAGGGCGGCGTGCTGTTCAGCGAGCGCTGAGCAGCGCCAGCAGTCCCTGCAGCAACTGCGTCGGTGTCGGCGGACAGCCGCTGATCACCAGATCGACTGGCACCACGTTCGATACGGCACCGATGCAGGCTGGGCTGCCGGCGAACACGCCGCATCCGGCGGCGCAGTCGCCGGCGGCGACCACCCACTTCGGATCGGGCGTGGCACGCCAGGTGCGTTCCAGGCCCTCGCGCATGTTGCGCGTCACCGGGCCGGTGACCAGCAGCACATCGGCATGTCGCGGCGATGCGACGAAGCGCAGGCCGAAGCGTTCCAAATCATAGAATGCGTTGTTGAGCGCGTGGATCTCCAGCTCGCAGCCGTTGCACGAGCCGGCGTCCACCTCGCGGATCGATAGGCTACGGCCGAGCTTGAGCCGCGCCGCATGGTCGAGACTGGCGGCGAGCGCGGCGATCTCCGGGTCGTGGGGGACCGGCTCGGTGACCGGGCTGCGCAATCCTTGCAAGAGGGTTTGCAGCATTACAGATCGTGTCCCGAGTACGAGCAGTTGAACGACTTGTTGCACAGCGGGAAGTCGGCGACGATGTTGCCCTCGATCGCCGCCTCGAGCAGCGGCCACTGGAACCAGGACGCATCGCGCAGATGACAGCGGTCGATGCGTCCCGCCGGATCGATGCGCAGCCACACCAGCACATCGCCGCGGAACGCCTCAACCAGTGCAACGCCTTCGCCCGAACCGCTCGGCTCGACCGCGACGCGCATATCGCCAAGGGGCAGATCGTTCAACATCTGCTCGAGCAGCGACAGGCTCTGCTCGATCTCTTTGATGCGGATCAACGCACGCGCGTTGACGTCGCCTTCACTCAGCACCGGCACCTCGAACCGCAGCCTATCGTACGGCGGATAGCCGATCGACCTCCGCGCGTCGAAATCGCGCCCCGACGCGCGACCGACATAACCGCCGGCACCGAAACGGCGCGCCAGCTCGGCCGACAGGATACCGGTGCCGACCGTGCGATCCTGTAGCGACGCGGTCTTGTCGTAGAGCTCCACCAGCGCGGGGAACCGCGCGCGTATCTCGTCGATCAACGATCGGATAGCGGCGTCGCCATCCGTGGGCAGATCGATCGCGACGCCGCCTGGAACGATGACGTCCATCATCAGCCGATGCCCGAAGCAGGCGGCGGCGCAGCGCAGCACGCGCTCGCGCAGTATGCCGCAATGCGCGAGCATGAGGCTGAACGACGCGTCGTTGCAGATCGCGCCGAAATCGCCGAGGTGGTTGGCGATCCGCTCTAGCTCCGCCATCACGCCGCGCAGCCAGACGGCGCGCGGCGGCGGCTCGATGCCAAGCGCACTCTCCACGGCGCGGGCGAAGGCGAATGCGTACGCGACCGTGCTATCGCCCGAGATGCGGCCGGCCAGCCGCGCCGCGTGGTCAATGGTCGCGCCATGCATCAAGTGGTCGATACCCTTGTGCACGTAGCCGAGCCGCTGCTCGAGCCGCACCACCGTTTCGCCATCGGCGGTGAAACGGAAATGGCCTGGCTCGATGATTCCGGCATGCACAGGGCCGACCGGGATCTGGTGCAGGCCCTCGCCTTCCACCGGCAGGAACGGATAGGCGGTCGGGTTCGCACCATGATCGAGCCACGGGCGCCTGTCCGGCAGGCCAATGGGATCGAGTCCGAACAGGTCGCGTGCCGCGCGCTCCAGGCGAATGGCCGGTGCATGCAACGCGCCAACGGACGGATAGCAGCCGTCCGGGCAGTCGAGGCTCAGCACAACCACGCCGGCGTCGAACACCGCCATGTGGACGCGGCGAGGCTCGCCCCAGAGACCGAGCAGCGTCGCATCACCCGCAGCCAGAGACCGCGTCGCCTGCAGCCAGTAATCGGCACCGACCATCGTCATCCCAGCAATGCCGCAACATGCTGAAACCAGGCGACCAGCGGGCCGGGCAGCCAAACTCCTGCGATCAGCACCAGCGCCAGATGCGCGAACATCGGCACATACGATGCCGTGACCGGGCCGGTGGGACCGCGCGGCTCACCGAACGCCACCGACCCCACTCGCAGGAACAAGGCACCGAACGACACCAGCAGCCCGAACACGAACAGAATGGCGAGCACCGGCTCGCGCGCGAAGGTGGAGCTGATGACCAGGAACTCGCTGGTGAACACGCCAAACGGCGGCAGGCCCGCAATCGCCGCGACGCCGGCGATCAGGCCCCACCCCAGGACCGGATGCGTCACCGTCAGTCCGCCCATCTCGGCGATGCGCTGCGTGCCCTTCACCTGCGCGACATGCCCCACCGAGAAGAAGATCGCCGACTTGGTCAGGCTGTGCATCGTCATCTGCAGCAGGCCGGCGAAGTTGCCCAGCGGTCCGGCCATGCCGAAGGCAAACACGGTGATGCCCATGTGCTCGATCGACGAATAGGCGAACATGCGTTTGATGTCGCGCCGTCGATACAGCATGAAGGCAGCGAAGATCAGCGAGATCAGGCCGAGCGCGATCATCAGCGGGCCGGGCGCGATGGCGTCGGGGTTGGCGGCCAACAGCATCTTGAAACGCAGCAACGCGTAGAGCGCCACGTTCAGCAGCAGGCCGGAGAGCACGGCGGAGATCGGCGTCGGGCCTTCGGCGTGGGCGTCGGGCAGCCAAGCGTGCATCGGCGCGAGGCCGACCTTGGTGCCGTAGCCCAGCAGCAGGAAGATGAAGGCGATGTTGAGCAGTGCCGGGTCGAAGTCGCGCGCGCGGGTGATCAGGACGGTCCAGACCATCGCATCGATGCCCTCGCCCACCACCGGGCGTGCGGCGAGATAGACCAGGATGGTGCCGAACAGCGCGAGTGCGATGCCGACGCTGCCGAGGATGAAGTATTTCCAGGCGGCCTCGATCGCTTCGTGGGTGCGGTAGATGCCGACCATCACCACGGTGGTGAGGGTGGCGAGTTCCACCGCCACCCACATCAGGCCGATGTTGTTGGCGAGCAGCGCCAGGTTCATGCCGAACAGCATGAGCTGGAACATGGCGTGGTAGAAACGCAGGTAGTTCGGCGTGAGGCGGCCGGTTTCCAGCTCGTGACCGATATAGCTGGCGCTGAACGCGCTGGTGGTGAAGCCGACGAAGGTGTTGAGCAGGATGAAGACGATGTTCAGGTCGTCGACGGCGAGGAACTGGCCGGGGGCTGGGCGGTCGGCCAGGAGAAACAGGGCTGCCAGTAGCGAGAGGAAGCTGGCGGCGACGTTGATGCGCGCGGAGAGGCGGTAGTCGGCGATCAGCGACAAAATTGCGGCAGCAGCGAGGGGTATGAGGAGGATGGCAAGTTCGCTCACTGCCTCTCCCCTCGGGCCTGGTCGAGCGCCTGGAGATCCACCGTGTCGAACCGCTCGCGGATGCGGAATAGGAAGATGCCGATCACGATGAATGCGATCAGAATGGAGAATGCGACGCTGATCTCGACCACCAGCGGCATGCCCTGCGCGCCGGTAGCGGCGAGGTTCACGCCGTTCTCCAATGACAGGAAGCCGGCAACCTGACTGACAGCATTGCGCCGCGTCACCATCATCAGCAGGCCGATCAGCACCACGGACAGCGCCAGCGCGATGTCCTCGCGCGCCACCGGGTCGGCATGCGCGGTGACCGGCAGCATCACCATCATCGACAGCGCGACCAGCGCTATGCCGGCCAGCATGGTAAGGCCGATGCTCACCACGGTCTCGATCTCGCGGTGGATGCCGAGGCGGAACACCATGCGCCGCAGCGCCATGGGAATAACGATGCCCTTGAAGCCGAGCGCGATCGCCGCGGTGATGTAAAGATGCGGCGCGTGCTGAATGTGTGCCTGCCAGGCGACCGAAGCAGCCAGGATGAACGCATGCAGGGCCAGCACATTGATCAGCGCATACAGCCGGTCCTGGTAGAGCATGGTGAAGCTGACCAGCACCAGCCCGCCCGCCAGCATATGCGCGATGTCGAAGGCGTATCCGTGCTGCATCACATGCCTTCCGAGACGAACAGCAACAGCACGCCGAGCAGACTCAGCATCAGTGCGGCGCCCAGGAAGTTGGGTACGCGGAACACACGCATCTTGGCGATCGACATCTCGAACACGCCAAGCAGCACGCCGGCCACCGCAAGCTTGACCAAATACAGCGCGAAGCCGGCCGCATAGCCCTGTGCCAGGCCCACCGGCACGAAGATGCAAGCGATGACCGAGACATAGAGCAGCAGCTTCAGCGATGCGGCGAGCTCGATCATCGCCAAGTGGCGGCCAGAGTATTCCAGCACCATCGCCTCGTGCACCATGGTGAGTTCCAGGTGCGTCGCCGGATTGTCCACCGGGATGCGCGCGTTCTCCGCCAGCGCCACCACGATGAACGCGACCAGCCCGAGCGCCAGCGACACGCGCAGACCGACAGCGGAGAACGCCATGTAGTCGGCGATGGTGGAGAGCTGGGTGGATCCGGCGATCAACGCCACCGACAGCACGATCATCAGCATCGCCGGTTCAGCAAGCGAGGCGATCATCACCTCGCGCGAGGCGCCGATGCCGCCGAAGCTGGTGCCGATATCCATCGCCGCCAGCGCCTGCGCGAAGCGCGCCGAGCCGAGCAGCGCAGTAATGGCGATCAGATCGCCCGACCAACTGAACAGCAGGCCGGTGGCGAAGGTCGGGACCAGGGCCGCGGCCACCCAGGTGACGGCGAAGATGACGTATGGCGCGACGCGGAACAGCCAGGATGCGTTCTCGGCCAGCACCACCTCCTTGCCGAGCAGGCGCTTCAGGTCACGATAGGGCTGGATCACCGACGGGCCCTGGCGGCGCTGCAGCCGCGCCTTCACCTTGCGCACCAGGCCGGTGAGCAGTGGCGCCAGCAGCAGCACCAGCGTCATCTGGACGCCCTGTACGAGCAGGCCCTGGATCACTGCCATAGCGCGAGCGCCAGCAGCAGGATCACCAGGGCGGCAAAGACGAAGCCGAGATAGCGGCGGATGGTGAGGAACTGCATCGCGTTCAGCACCAGCGACAGGTGCCACACCGCAGCGGCGACCGGCGCGTAGAACGTGTCCCAGACCGGGTCGCTGATGTGCTTCTCGATGCGCGCCGGTGCGGTGGAGCCGGGCGGCGGCATGATGACGGTCTCATGGCTGCGGAACACCACCGCGCCGTACACGCGGCGGATCGGCTGGGCGAAGCTGGCGCCGGTGTATTGGGTTTCGGGCCGCGGATCGGGGAAGCCGCAATCCCAGGCCGGCGCGCGGCGCAGCGCGTGCGAAGCGAAGCGGTGGATCGCCAGCACCGTCAGTGACGCGGAGACCGTGATGAACACGAACACCAGCAGGCCGTTGTACGAGCTGCGCGCGCTCTCGATCGGCACGATGGACAGCCATTCCACGCCGAGCTGGGTCGGCATGCGCGTCCCGGTCAGCGCCTGCGTCACCGGCGCGAGCAGATCGATCACCACGCCAGGGAAGACGCCGGCGAGCAGACACAGCGCGGCGAAGCCGAACATTGCGGTGAGCGAGAAGCGGTCCGCCTCGCGCGCATCGGCCGCGACACGCGTGCGCGGGCGGCCGAGGAAGGTGATGCCGTAGGCCTTCACGAAGCAGGCGGCGGCGAGCGCAGCGGACAGCGCCAGCAGCGCGCCGTCCGCCGGGATGGCGAGCTTCAGGCCCCATTGCGGCAGATCGGGATGCAGCAGGATCGCCTGGAAGGTCAGCCACTCGGAGACGAAGCCGTTCAGCGGCGGCAGCGCGGAGATCGCCATGCAGCCCACCAGGAAGGCGAAGGCGGTCTTTGGCATGCGGTGGATCAGGCCGCCGAGGTGATCCATGTCGCGCTCGCCGGTCGCGGTGAGCACGGCGCCGGCGCCGAAGAACAGCAGGCTCTTGAACACCGAGTGGTTGAACACGTGGAACAGCGCCGCGGTTAGCCCGAGTGCCGCTGCGGCGGGAAGCTGGTTGGCGCCGAACGCCAGGGCAAGGCCCAGGCCGATAAAGATGATGCCGATGTTCTCCACCGTGTGATAGGCGAGCAGTCGTTTGAGGTCGTGCTCCATCAGCGCGTAGAGCACGCCGAGTACCGCGGTGATGCCGCCGATCGCCAGGACCAGGGTGCCGGACCACCAGGTGGGCGCGCCCAGCAGGTCGAAGGCGATGCGGATGAAGCCGTACACCGCGACCTTGGTCATCACCCCGCTCATCAACGCGGAGACGTGGCTGGGCGCGGCGGGATGCGCGAGCGGCAGCCAGGCGTGCAGCGGCACCACGCCGGCCTTGGATCCGGCGCCGATCAGTGCCAGCACCAATGCCAACGCGGCGATTCCGGGCGACGGGTGCACGGCGCGCATTGCGGTGAAGGTGTAGCTGCCGGTGGGGCCGGCGAGCAGGCCGAAGCACAGCAGCAGAGCGAGGCCTGAGAAGCTCGCCATGATGATGTAAACGTAGCCGGCGTTCGCGTTGCCGGGTTCCCGATGGTGCGACATCACCAGCGCCCAGGAGGCGAGCGACATCAGCTCCCACGCGAACAGGAAGCCGAACGCGTCATCGGCGATCACCACCAGGTTCAGACCGGCGAGGAACGCGGGATAGAACGGCAGCACGCGCTGCGGTTCGTGTTCGTGCCGGCCGTAGCCCAGCCCGTAAAGGCTGGCGCCGCCGCTGCCAAGCCCGACCACTGTTAGGAAGAACGCGGAGAGCGGGTCGAGGCGGAAATGCGCACCGGTCCACGGCAGGCCGATCGGGAGCGTCACGGTCGAAGGCGTGCCCGCGAGCGAGACCAGCGCGATCAGTAGCGAGACCGCGGAGATGCCCAGGCTGCCGCCGTAGACGATAGTCCGCCCGGATGCTGCCGACGCGACGAACGCGCCGGCCACGGCAAGACCGAGCAGCAGCACGATGCAGGCGAGCGTCAGTGCGATCATACGTGGCGCAACTGAGTGCGGTGAGGTGCCGGTGTCATCAATCGCACGCCCCGCCCACCCTGGTTGCTGGCCGCGCCCTCGGCAATCAACTCGATGCCGGCCTCCTGCAGCGCACCGACCAGCTTCATCAGTGAATCCACGTTGCCGCGCACCACGCCGTCACTGGCTTCCATCCGCTGGATCGTGGGAAGCGACAGGCCGGACAGGGCGGCCAGCGCCCGCTGGTCGATCCCGAGCATCGCCCGGGCCGCGCGCATCTGGGATGAGGTGATCACTCTCTGAGCATGATTATTGGTATGTCAGACATCAGAATCGATTGTATATCATGCTCATCGCAAGGCCGGCAAGCCGAACCTGCGGACGCATGCGAAGGCCGGTCGTCGTCAATCTTTGGCTAGGAAATTGCGGCCTACAATCGCGCAGCCAAAGAGGCGGGATGACATGAGTTTGTCACAGTCATCGTCGCGCACGATGCGCCTGTTGCTGTCCTGGCTCCGGACGGATGTCGCGCTGCCGTACGCACTGCTCCTGTTCGTGGGCTTGATCATCGCCGGAGCGGTATGGGCGGAGCGATGGTCCGCCGATCAGAACAGCGAAATGACGACATCCCGGCTTGCAGCAGCGGCAGCGCAGGACATTGCGGGCAGCATAGAGCAGTTCGATCGCTCATTGCAGGCAATGATCGGCAGGCAGCAGTCACCGGAACTACAGAGCCAGGACGCGCGAACGCGCAATGCGCCTCTGTTCGAGCGCATTCAGCGAGAGCCGAATTTTAGCTTCGTCGACATACTGGACGAGAAGGGCAATTCAATTGGCGGCTTGCCGCAAAATGCAAACAATTGGTCCGATCGCGACTATTTCAAGACGCTGCAGCATCGCGATCTTGACAGCCCTTTCATTGGCGGCCGGTTCTCAGTTGAGAACGAGAACAACGTGGGATTCACGATCAGCCGCCGCATGAACGACACAGGCGGCAACTTCGCCGGCGTCGTCGTCATCGGTGTGCGTCTCGCGTATTTCCGTGATCTGCTCGAGCATCTTGAGCTCGGACCGCGCGACTCGGTGATGCTGTTGCGAGAAGATGGCGTCGTCCTGATGCGGTTGCCGTTTGACATGAACAACGTTGGTGACGTGCTGGATCGAACCACGCCATTCTCCACAGCCATGAAAGCCGACGCTGCGTTTATCACGGCGCCCGATCCGATCGACCATGTCGAGCGAAGGCTCGCGCTCCATCGTGTGGGGACTTTGCCGCTGATCGTGAGTGCCGGCACGGCGACCGAAGGAATCTCTGCCAGCCCGTCGCTGTGGTGGATCGTGGCGGCCGGCATCGCAATGCTCGGGGCAGTCGCTTTCTTGATTCGCCGCCAGTCGGACGAGAAGCGGCGTCGCGAGGCAGCCGAGCGGGAAAGCCGGGAGAAGTCGCGGTTTCTCACCACGCTGAGCCACGAATTGCGTACTCCGCTGCACGGCGTGCTCGGCTACGCCGAGCAGTTGTCCAAGGATGGCGTGCTCGACGCGGTCCAGCAACAGCAGGTTGCAGAGATCATCCGCGCCGGCAGGCACATGCGCGATGTCGTCAACGTCGTGCTAGATTATGCCCGGATCGAGGCGCTGGGCCCTGCACTCCATATGCGTCGCATCGATGTGCGGGACCTTGCGGAGGCATGTGTTGCGGTTATCGAACCCGGCGCCAGGGCACGCGGGCTGGAGACGCGGATCACCATGACACACGGCGCTCCGGCGCAGTTTGTGACCGATGACGTCCACCTTCAGCAGGTCCTGATGAATCTGTTGAGCAACGCGGTGAAATACGCTCCGCTGGGCATGATCGAGCTGCGGCTGATGGGCGACGAAGAGCACCTGACCATCGAGGTGGCTGATACCGGCATCGGCATTCCGGAGTGTCGGCGGCACCTTCTGTTCAAGGAATATGAGCGGTTTGGCACGGAGCGAACCGGCATCGAGGGCACCGGGCTTGGGCTGGCGATCGCGCAGCGGCTGACCCGTCGCATGGGCGGACATATGGGTCACCGCGACAACCCGGGCGGCGGCAGTATCTTCTGGCTCGAACTTCCCGCCGGCGTGGCAGATCCGGTGGAAGTCGCGGCTGATGCGGTAGAGCCTCAGTTGAAGCGACGGCTGAATGTGCTGGTCGTGGACGACTCGGAGGTCAATCGAAGGGTCGCGGCAGCGTATCTGCAAAAGGCAGGACATGATGTAGTCGAGGCGGCGGACGGCAGCGAAGCTGTCCGGCTGGTCAGCCTGCGGGACTTCGACGTGGTGTTGATGGACATGCGCATGGCCGAAATGGACGGCCTGGAAGCGACCCGGCGCATTCGGGCGCTGGACGAACCACGTTGCCAGGTTCCCATCATCGCAGTGACGGCGAATGCACTCGACCAGCACGCGGAAGAATGTCGTCGTGCCGGTATGTCGGAGCACCTTGCAAAGCCCTTCACCCAGGCGGAGCTGACAGCCGTGGTCGCGCGCGCGGTATCAAGGTGCCAGCCTGTCGCGTGCGATGCGGCGCCTACGATAGATCCCGAGAGCATAGCGCAGGTGACATCTGCCATGGGTGAGGAAGGCGTCCAGCGCCTGCTGGACTGCCTGGCATTGCGGATTGAGTCACTGCTGCGCGCGCTCGAGGCTCCGTCCGCGTTCGCTTCACCCGATGAACTGACTGCGCTGGCGCACGAACTCAAGGGAAGTGGTGGAACGCTTGGCTTTGCACGGCTCGCTTCGGCCGCATGCCGCTTCGAGAGCGCCGTCGCGGCTGCGGGCACCGCGGATACCGACGAGATCCGGCGCGAGGCGACCGCTGCACTGGCGGAGCTGCGACGCAGGCGGTCGCTGGAAGCGTTGGTGTCGGTCTGAGCCTGGTCAGCGGCGGCAGATATTCAACACCCTGCGCCCTTCTGCCAGCTTGGGTGCCTCGCCGAACAGCGGCCGAGGCTCCTGCCGGCGCTTCCAGACATGCGCGACCGGTTCGGCGGCCCCGTCGCCGGTCGTCGCACTACCGAGTAGTGTCCGCACACAGCGGATCAGATCGATCGGCCGGAACGGTTTACCCAGGACCGCGGTCACGCCGGCCTGCGATGCAGCGGCGCGCGTCTCCGCATCGTCGAACGCGGTGAGAATGACGAGGGGCGTGTCGGCGTAGTTGGGCAATTGGCGGATCTCGGCGCAGGCACTGATGCCGTCCAGCCCGGGCATCTTGAAGTCCAGCATCACGAGGCGCGCGCGTGTGCGCGTGGCGTAATCGATCGCCGCGTACCCATCGGTCACCTGCAGGACGGTGAAACCTTCGTCCTCGAGGACCGCGCGCAGGATGTCGCGAATGATGCGGTCGTTGTCCGCGACAATGACATCCTTCGTGCTCGCATCGTTGGGCATGACCGACACCTTGTTGCTGTCGGTGGCATCCTGGATGCAGCCGGTTGCCGGGCGGTTAATCCTCGGCGATGTTCCAGAAGTTGAGGATGCTCTCGGCAGCTCCCTGTGGCCATTCGTGCCCAAGCTCCGGGAGCCTCCACAGCTCCACGACCGTCTCTCCGTCGGCATCCCAGCGGTCTCGCCGCATGCCGGGAAACTCCGCCGTCTCGATCGCCGTCGGATCGAGGCCGTGCAACGCGGACCATTGCGCCGCGAGCAGACGGGAATTCAGTGAGACCCTAACCCACTGCCATGCAGCGCCCGTTCTCTCCTGCGAGGCCAGCAAAGGTCGGAGATGGAGGGCGCGTGCAGCATCAGCGCCCCACCCCGTAACGCTGCATGCCGCGCGGATTGGCGCCGGCACGCATCTGCCCGCCTTCGAGGCGCGCGGCGGACAGGCGACCTTCCAGCAACACCGTGCCAGTAAGCGCGACGCGCGGCCAGAGGCTCGACGGCCAGTGACCCACTCGCCGCGACCAGATGATCTTACCTGTCACCGCAGACCCAGCGCGCGCCGGAAATCCGCGGTCTGCTCGGCTTTCCCTGGCTCGATCGGAATGCCGGTCGCGTCGGCGATCCGGGTGATGCCGTCGAACCCCGCTATCACCGCCGCCGCATCGACCATCGCCGCCTCGCCCAACGCCGCAACCACACGCTCGCGGTGCGCAGCCCCGCCACCCGCGATCGCCGCGTCGGCGAACCCGAGCAGCAACGCCGCATGCGGCACGCCGGTCTCGCTCGCGCCGTCGATCACGCCGCGCAGCCCGAAATCCCGATTGTCATGCTGGCCGCTCGCCCGGAGCAGGCTGAGATGGCTGACCGTTCAATAATGGCACTGGTTCAGCGCGGCCACCCGTGCCGCCAGCATCTCCATCTGTGCATGCGTTACCGCGCGATACTCGCGGCCGAAGTCGCGCATCGTGGCCGAGGTGAGATATATAGATGGATCGTTCAAATTCTGAATTCT
>Ga0209040_10002045_pt1 | contig 15929 bp, 14 predicted proteins | sample BogFormECP12_OM3_FD_188240 | JGI IMG/M metagenome (GOLD analysis project Ga0209040, IMG submission 188240) | Bog forest soil microbial communities from Calvert Island, British Columbia, Canada - ECP12_OM3 (SPAdes) (version 2) | ecosystem: Environmental > Aquatic > Freshwater > Wetlands > Bog ...
GTTTGCGGCCTGCTCGCGGATCGCCGCCTCGCGCGCCGCCGGGTCGGGGAAACGCGGCGCCAGGGCGGTCTCGATGCCGTACCGCTTCAGCGTCTCGACCCGGATGTCGGTCAACACCGTCTTGCATGCCGCCTTGCCATAATAGCGGGCGCCATGCCATTCGGGATCGCTGGCAAGCCGCGCCTGCAACTCGGCCAATTGCTTGTCGGTATTGACCGAGGCCCAGGGCGCGGTGTTGACCGGCGCGATCGCGTCCATGAAATCGGGGTAGGCGATCGCCCATTGGAACGCCTGGTAGCCGCCATAGGAGGGACCGGCGACCGCGACCAGATGGCGGATACCGAGATGGTCGAGCAAGGCTTTTTGCGCGGCGACGATGTCGCGGATCGTGATGTTCGGAAAATCGGGGCCATAGGCCTCGCCGGTCTGCGGGTTGATGCCGCCGGCATTGGTCGAGCCAAAGGACGAGCCGAGCATGTTCGAGGCGACGACGAACAATTTGTCGGTATCGATCGCCTTGCCCGGCCCGATCAGGCCGTCCCACGAGCCCGGCTGGTTACCGTTCGCCGGGTTGCGGCCGGCGAAATGGTGGCTGCCGGTGTAGCCGTGCGTGCACAGGATGGCGTTGCGGCCGTCGGGCGCCAGCTGGCCATAGGTCTCGTAGGCGATCGTCGCCTCGGGCATGACCGTGCCGTCGGTGAGCGGGAAATAGCGCAAGGTGAAGAACCGGTCCTCGACGGCGCCGATATCGGCCGCGGGGTGCCGCGGCAGGTCGTTCATCATTTTCCTCCGCAAGGCGACTCTGTTGACTCTGTCCGAGCTGTGTTTCACCGTTCGCGAGGTATTTTTCAGCTTCGGACCATAGACGCACCATGAGCCCGTCGGACGCCGCGTGGCAACAATTGATCTCTGCATTGCACGCGTCCGGCCGCAAGGCTGCACTCGCGATCACCGGGGGCGGCAGCGGGGCGGTCGGCGAGTTGCTTCGAGTTCCCGGCGGCTCTCGGCTGCTGATCGACGCTCAGGTTCCCTACGACGCGCTGGCGCTTGCAGCGTTCCTCGGCTTTGCGCCGGTACAGGCGTGCAGTTCCGGCACCGCAATCGCGATGGCACAAAGCGCACGGGCGCGCACAACCAGGCTGGTGCCGGCGGGCACCGACCTGGTGGGCCTTGGTGCCACGGCGGCACTGGTCAGCGATCGCCCGCGCAAGGGCGAGCATCGATTTCACATCGCATTCGCCAACTCCGCCGGCATCGCGCACTGCACTTGCGTGATGGCCAAGGGCCGACGCGATCGCGCCGCTGAAGAAGACCTCGTTTCGCGGGCGATCGTCCTGTGGCTGGCCCGCGCATGCGGGATTGCCGCACCGTCGCCGCGCGGCCTGCTCGATGCGGATGAACATTATGCGGAGACGGTGGTGGCGGCCGGGGCGGCCGTGGACACGATCGATCGGCTCTTGGCGGGCGAACTCGATCGCCTGACCGTCCAGCCCGATGGCCAAATGATGCTGTCGGCGCCGCGGCCCTTTGTGCTGTTCCCAGGTTCTTTCAACCCGATGCACGAGGGACATGTATTGCTGGCGCGGGTCGCCGAAGAGGTCAGGCAGCAGCCCTTGGCGTTCGAAATCTCTGTCACAAACGTCGACAAGCCGCCGCTGGCGGGCGAGACGGTGAGAAACCGGCTCTCGCAATTCGCCTGGAAGTCGCCGGTCGAACTCACGCGAGCGCCCACCTTCCTCGAAAAGTCGCGCTTGTTTCGGGGCACGACGTTTGTGATCGGCGCGGATACAGCGGAGCGGCTGGTTGCGCCGAAATATTATGGCGATGACGAGCTCCGAGTGCATGTGGCGCTCGAGGAAATCGCCAATTCGGGGAGCAGCTTTCTGGTGGCTGTGCGCATTGACGCGGTAGGGCGTGTACGCGCGCTGAACGACATCCCCGTGCCGCGGCGCTATGCCGATCTCTTCACCGAAATCCCCGAGCACCATTTCCGCTTTGACATATCCTCATCCGAGATTCGCGCCAGGAGACGTGAAGACGGGGGACGTGCGGTTGGTAATTCGTAGCGCTACGGCAGGTGCACCCCAGATAGCTGCCGGGCGCCGCATCGCAGTAGCCGACAGGGTTAATTCAACCGCAGGGAGAGCAAGATGTCAGACGCGCAAGCTTCCGCGAATACCGGAGATTCCCTTTACAAGCGCCTTGGCGGGTATGACGCGATCGCGGCCGCCGTTGCTGATTTGATGCCCCGGTTGCGCAGCGACCCGAAATTATGGGTCTATTGGAAGGGGAAGTCGCTCGAAAGCCGGCGGCGCGGTGACCAGCTGCTTGTCGATTTCCTCTGCGCCGCGTTCGGTGGTCCGGTCTTTTACGCCGGCCCCGACATGAAGACGTCGCATGAGGGCCTCGGCATTACCAACGAGGAATGGGACATCACGCTGGGTCATATCGGCGCTGCGCTTGATGCGCTCGGCGTGGCGGCGCGAGAGAAGAGCGACGTCGTCGCAGCCGCCGCCAGCCTCAAGGGTGACATCGTCGAAGCCTGACGGGCCGGCCTCGCCACAGTTTGCGCGGCGGTGTCATCTGGGGACCTTGCCGAATTGGTGATCCGGAGATCGCTGGCCGACCAAGGGAAGCAACCGGCCTGGAGCGCAATGTCCATTTGAAACGGGGAAACGAAATGGAAGCCGGATTACCGCTCGGTGAATTTACGTGCCCGATAACGTTTGAGATCGTTCGCCCACCGAGGCCAGTGGTCAAGGACGAAGAGGGGGTCACCTATGTCGTGCAGGGTGACTATGAGATCGCGTTTCGCACCGTCCTCCATTTTGCCAACGGCAAGGAGTTGCCGGTTCGGGCAAGACTTATTGGTGAGAACAGTCAGAAGGTGGTTGTCCGCGATGCAGACCGAAGACCCGCCGCGTTGAGCGGGTACACACAGGGGCGGAGCGAAATCCTTGATGCCGAGGGTGGCGTCATCTTCGAGGGACGCTACTACGACACGCGAACCTACCAAGCGCTCACAGGCGACGATGCCCTGACCCCGACCGGGATCCGCATCTGCGATCATTGGATAAATGGCTTCGGCAGAGGCCGTTACGCCGGTCATGCGTTTTCGCTTGGTGTCCACCTGACACAAGAGGACGAGCCGGTATTTCGTGGCGAAGCTCGCGGCCGGATCGATTAATTTGGCACCCAGACTGCGGCCCTGATCTCGCCGAACTCACGCGCGATCTTGCGCCAGGACGCGCCGGCATCCTCGGTGACGTAGACCTCGCCGAACAGGCTAAACGCCACAATGCGGTTGGCGTCGGCGGGATGCGTAGCAAGGCCCCACACAGTGGCATTGGGCTGGGTGGGGAGTGGCAGGGTCTCCCAAGTCTCCCCGAAGTTTGTGGTGCGGAGCACGTGCCCCTTTTCACCCGTCGTGGTCTCTCCACACCCGGCGAACAAGACGCCAGGATCATCGGCCTTGACCATGAGGCCACGGGCATAGGGCAGCGGCCATTTCTCCCTGATGCCCAAAGGCCGCCAGCTGTCGCCCAGATCGTTGCTGGTAAACACTTCGCGTGCTGTGCTGGCATAGAGGCGCTTGGGCTGCGTCGCCGCGAGCGTCACGGCGTGAATGTCCGGATCGTACAAACCCGTCTCGAGGTGCGTCCAAATGTCCCCGCCGTCCAGGCTGCGGAAGACGCCATCGATTTCCACCCCTGCCCACACGATTCGATGATCGTCGGGGTCCACGACGACGCTGGTGACGAAGGGTATGCCAATGGAGCACTCGCGGGCGATGTCCACAGCTAATTTCTCCCACCGCAGTCCGCCATCTCGGGAGCGATAGACCGCAGCCGGGCGCGTGCCGGCAAAGAGAATATCAGGATCGACCGGGTCGATGGTCAGCGACCAGATCGTCGGCAGAGCCCCATTGGCGCCGACGCGCTCCCACCGCGCCCCGCCATCGTGGCTCATGAACAAGCCCGTATCGCCACCTGCGAGAACGGTATGCGGCTGTGTGGGATGGGCGACTAACGCCTGTATGCGGCTATTGAGCGGAAACGGGGCGCGATGCCGTATCCACGACTTTCCGGCATCTGGACTCTGCCATACGCCCCAGCCGGCGGTTCCGAGACATATACTGTAGTCTTCTGGCATACGCTGCCTCCCCTCTGCTCGGTCCATGCTTCACCCCGCAAGCAGGAAACATTGTACTTTGCCTGACCCTCCTGGAACAAATGGGCTGGCGCTAACCTTTCTTGAGCGACCAGCCATACGCCTTGGCGCAGGCGCCGCCCATCAGCGTTGCCCGTTCGGTGTCGCTCAGGCGGTCACTCTTAAGGAAGGGCTCGACGGCCTGCTCATAGTTGACGACGGCAAACGCGCGCGTCCAGTCCGTGCCCCACAAGCAGCGATCGAAACCCCAGGCGTCGAACACGCGGGCCAGCGGGTCCCAAATGTCCGGGAACGGGTACGGCTCGCGAGACAGCGTGCAGGCGCCGCTGACCTTGATCACCGCGTTCGGGCGCTTGGCGAGTTCCAGCACCTTCGGGAGGTCGGCCCAGGGCTCTGGCGGCGCGGGCGGCACGCGCGGCTGCAGGATACCGAGATGGTCGATGATAAAGCGCGTGTCGGGATGGCGATCGATCAGCGCCGCGCCGGAGTCGAGGTTGCCCCAGAACAGCACATTGACCGGAAAGTCGTGGCGGGCGGCCGCGCGCGCGATCCGGTCGAGGCCCGGGTCGTCCGGCGCGCGGTTCGCGTCTTTCGTCAGCATGATGCGGATCCCGACGGCACCCGGCGTCCTCTTCCAGTCGGCGATGACATCGGCCACCTCCGGATCGTCCGGGTCGACTGGCTTGACGATCGCGAACCGGTCGGGATGGGCCCGCTGCACTTCCACCGCATAGCTCGCGTCATACCGGTACATGGAAAAGGCGGAGATGAAGATCGCGCCGTCGACGCCGACCTTGTCCATCGCCGCCACCATCTCGTCACCCGTGACGTGATCAGGCCAGTTCGGCACGCTGTGCCAGGGTCGCTTCGGCGTGTTCGCCTCATACACGTGGACCTGGGAATCGATGATAGTCATCGCAAAAGCTCCTCTGTGCCACGCGAGTTTGACTATCACATCAGGTTCGTGTCCAGAGGCGAGGCTTCGTGCGTTGCTGATGCCGGCTGCCATAAGCAGCAGCTACCAGGCTGGGGCGATCAAACGGGGGTGTTCTTCCCGGTCCTCGACCCGCGCTCGGAGTGATAAGCGACGACCTATGTCCGAGATGGGGCACTTCCGCCGGTTCGCTCGGATGCCCTGTTTCGCGACGACCTGCTCAATAGAGAAATCTTCAACACACTTCGCGAGGCGTTTCCCCGTTTCAGTGACAAAGAACGGTTGATCGCGAGCCGTTCCCGCAATGGTTTGCGGCGCTCTAGACTAGAATCGGTCGCTTCCGTGCAGCAAAACGAGTTGAGTGACTTTTGGTTCCAGACGCAATCGTCAAAGAGATTTCGAAAACTAATATCGCTGTTCTATCGAGATGACCGCAGGCGCCTGGCTTACGCTTTACCTCCTCGCCCAATCTCGTCAGAGCCTCGGCTAGCTCCGGCCGTAGCTGTCCTCGAGACGGATGATGTCGTCCTCTCCGAGGTAGCTTCCCGACTGCACTTCGATCAGATGCAGCGGGATCTTGCCTGGGTTCTCGAGCCGGTGAGCGGTGCCGAGCGGTATGTAGGTCGACTGGTCCTCGGTCAGGATCATCTCTTCTTCGCCGCGGCGGATCCTGGCGGTGCCCTGAACCACGATCCAATGTTCGGCACGGTGATGGTGCATTTGCAACGACAACTTACCGCCGGGCTTGACCACGATGTGCTTGACTTGTACCCGGTGCCCATTGTGCAGCGAGGTGAAGCTGCCCCAGGGGCGATGAACGGTCGGGAGCGCATCGGCTTCATCGCGCTGCTCTTCGGCCAACCGGGCCACGAGTCTCTTGACTTCTTGGGTGCGGTTGCGCGGCGCCACCATGACCGCGTCGGCGGTCGCGACGACGACAAGATCGTCGATGCCGATGGCTGCGACCAGCCCCGCCTCGGAACGCAGATAGCAGTTGCGGGTGTCTTCGGCGACGACGTTGCCTGCGATCGAATTGCCGTTGCAGTCCTTGGCGCTCAGCTCCCAGAGGGAGTCCCAGGAGCCGACATCGCTCCAGCCCATGGCGACGGGCACGACGGCGGCGCGCCGTGTCCTTTCCATGACGGCGTAGTCGATCGAATCGCCATCGCAGGCGGAAAACGCACTCTTGTCCAGACGGACGAAATCATTATCGCGCCGCGCTCCTGCCAGCGCCAGCCGGCAGGCGGCGACCATGTCAGGCCTCAGACGCTCCAACTCGTCGAGGTAGAGCCGCGCGGGAAACATAAAGATGCTGCTGTTCCAGAAATATTCCCCGGAGGCGAGATATTCCGTCGCGTGGTCCGCATCGGGCTTTTCGACGAATTCGACAACAGCGAAGGCGTTGTCGATCCCGTCGAGAGCAACGCCGCGGTGGATATAGCCATAGCCGGTCTCGGGACGCTCGGGCTCGACGCCCAAGCAAACCAGGGCTCCTCCACGTGCCGCGTCCGCCGCGCGGTTAACGGCGGCGAGGAAGGCGGCTACATCCGTGATCAGGTGGTCGGAGGCCATCACCAGCATTAGCGGATCGGTCTCGGTTTCCCTCAGCGTCAGAGCGGCGACACAGGCAGCAGGAGCGGTGTTGCGACCGGCCGGCTCCAGGAGGAGCGCGCGCGGCACGACGGCAATCTCCCGCAGTTGCTCGGCGATGATGAACCGGTGTTCTTCATTGGCGACGAGGAGGGGTGGCGCAAAGCGCTCGTCTTCGGTGACTCGCCGAACAGTCTGCTGCAATAGGCTGTCTTGGCCAAGGAGCGTCAACAGCTGCTTGGGGTAGAGCGTGCGCGACATCGGCCACAGCCGGGTGCCCGAACCACCGGACAGAACGACCGGGTGAATCATCCGCCCCTCCTTGTAGCTGCCGCGGCTGCCTAGTCTCGCGGCGCGGTTTCGACATACACGATTTCAGCGACAGCGCAAATGCCGCCCTTGCTCTGCACCCTATGGGTCAAGAAAACGTCAACGTCGCGAGGTCCGCGAACGCCGTCGGAATTGATCCTAATGCCGGCCTCCGACGGGCAATTCCGACCCGGTTGTTTCGGGCCGGTTTGCCAGCTGCGACTTGGTCGCTGCGAGCTCGCGCTCGAGCGCCTCGACACGCCGGCGGCGACGCCGGAGTTCGCGCCGGGCGCGGCGCCCGGCAATCCGGACGGCGGTGGCACCAATGACAACGCCGGCGAGCAACACCAGCAAAACGAGCAGGTAGAGCGGCAGGTCGATCAGGAACGGCAGCGGCCACAGCCCGAGCGATACGGATTCGCGGTTGGAGACGGCGAATGGGATCAGAAAAATTGCAGCAGCAACCGTTACCACCCAAAAGACTACCCTCATCGGCTGGACGCCGCAGCCGACCGCGCCGGCTTATGCCTCGCGCGCACCCTGGTTCAGGCGGTCGCGGAGCTGTTTGCCGGTCTTGAAGAACGGAATATGCTTCTCGGCGACGCGCACGCTATCGCCGGTCCGCGGGTTGCGACCGGTGCGGGCATCCCGACGCTTAACCGAAAATGCTCCAAACCCCCGCAATTCGACGCGGTCGCCGCGGGCCAGCGCCGCTGCGATCTCGTCGAAGATTGCCGTTACGATGACCTCGACATCGCGCTGGTACAAATGCGGATTGGCTTCGGCAAGCTTTTGTACGAGCTCCGATTTCGTCATCGCCGCGCCCATGCTCATGTGGCAAGGACGTCAGCGTGCCAAAGCCTCCGGCAACCGTCAAGGGACCGACGCCGGTACCCTTACCCGTGTGGGCCCATGTGGGTGAGGGTACCGGCAGCGCTCTCAGCTCTTTTCTTCGGTCTTTTCCTCGGTCTTTTCCTCGGTCTTTTCCTCGGCCTCGCCTTGCCGGCGGGCGCGGTTGATCGCGGCACCGAGGATATCGCCGAGGCTGGCCCCCGAATCGGAAGAGCCGAACTCGGCCATTGCCCGCTTCTCCTCGTCCATCTCACGAGCTTTGATCGACAGTGACACCTTGCGGGTGGTGCGGTCGATGGCCGTGACCTTGGCATCGACCTTTTCGCCGACGGCGAAACGGTCCGGACGCTGCTCGCCGCGATCGCGCGACAGCTCCGACTTGCGGATGAAGCCGGGCACACCATCGCCGATCGTCACCTCGACGCCGCCGTCGGTTACCGCAGCGATCGTTCCGGTGACGACCTCGCCCTTCTTCAGCTTGGTCATGCCGGCCTCGAAGGGATCGGCCGCGAGCTGTTTGATGCCAAGGCTTATGCGCTCTTTCTCGACATCGACGTCGAGCACCTTGACACGCACCACCTCTCCCTTGCGGTAATTGTTGACGGCCTCCTCCCCCGGCCGGTTCCAGTCGATATCGGAGAGGTGGACCATGCCGTCGATGTCGCCGGGCAGGCCGACGAAGAGGCCGAACTCGGTAGTATTGCGAACCTCGCCCTCGATCTCGCTGCCGACGGGATGGTCCTCGACAAAGGCTTCCCAGGGATTGGCCAAAGTCTGCTTCAGGCCGAGGCTGATCCGCCGCTTCTGGGGATCGACATCGAGCACCACCACCTCGACCTCCTGGCTGGTCGAGACGATCTTGCCGGGGTGAACGTTCTTCTTGGTCCAGCTCATCTCCGAGACGTGGACCAGTCCTTCGACCCCAGGCTCTAGTTCGACGAAGGCACCGTAATCGGTGATGTTGGTGACCCGGCCGCGGAATTTGGCGCCGGCCGGGTATTTGAGATCCACACCCTCCCATGGATCGGCCTCGAGCTGCTTCATGCCGAGCGAGATGCGCTGCGTCTCGGGATTGAAGCGAATGACCTGGACCTTGACGGTTTGGCCTATATTCAACGCCTCCGAGGGGTGGTTGATGCGACGCCAGGCGATGTCGGTGACGTGGAGCAGGCCGTCGACCCCGCCGAGATCGACAAAGGCGCCATAGTCGGTGATGTTCTTGACCACGCCGTTGAGGATCTGGCCCTCCTTGAGGCTGGCTACGAGCTCGGAGCGCTGCTCGGCGCGGCTTTCCTCGAGCACGGCACGACGCGACACGACGATGTTGCCGCGCGAGCGGTCCATCTTGAGGATCTGGAACGGTTGTGGTGATCCGAGGAGCGGGGTGATGTCGCGCACCGGCCGGATGTCGACCTGGCTGCCCGGTAGGAAAGCGACGGCACCGTTGAGATCGACCGTAAACCCGCCCTTGACCCGGCCGAAGATAACCCCGGTCACGCGCTCGTTCGCCTGAAAGCTCTTATCCAGCTGGGTCCAGGCCTCCTCGCGGCGCGCCTTCTCGCGCGACAGCTGGGCCTCCCCGTTTTTGTCCTCCATCCGTTCGAGGTAGACCTCGACGGTGTCGCCGACATGGAGTTCGGGCTCGGCGCCTCCCGCGGCGAACTCCTTCAGCGGCACGCGGCCCTCCGATTTGAGGCCGACATCGATCAGCACCGCATCGTTCTCGACAGCGATGACCCGACCTTTGACGACGGTGCCCTCGAGACTGCTAGCGACACCCAGCGATTCATCGAGAAGTGCCGCAAAACTTTCCTTCGCGGGCGCCTCCCTGGTTTGTAATTCTACTGCTTCCATTCCTTCTCCTTAAGTGCGCGCGCGATAAAGCCGTAGGCACGCTCGAACACCGCATCGGCGTCGAGCGTCGTCGTATCGATGACAACAGCGTCGGGCGCTGCGATCAGCGGGGCAGCCCGACGCTCGGTGTCGCGCGCGTCGCGTTCCTTCATATCCTGCAGGACATCTTCAAATATAGCCGCGGCGCCTTCTTGCCGCAACTCCTCGGCCCGGCGCCGGGCGCGCTCAGCAGCGCTGGCGGTGATGAAGAGCTTTACATCGGCTGCCGGGCAGACGACCGAGCCGATGTCGCGGCCGTCGAGAACGGCACCCTTGGCGGGCGCAGGAGGGTGTGCCGCGAAATTCCGTTGCAGTTCGAGCAGGGCACGGCGGACAGCCGGGATTGCAGCGACCGTTGAAGCCGCTGCCGCCACCGCTTCGCCGCGCAGCCGTGGATCGGCGAGCAACTGCCGGTCGATGCGGCGCGCCGCCGCTTCCGCCGTCGCCGGATCGGCCGGGTCGCCGCCCGGGTCGAGGACCAGAAACGCCGTCGCCCGGTAAAGCGCGCCGGTGTCGAGGTGAGCGAAGCCGAAGCGATCGGCGAGGCGGCGTGCCAGCGTGCCCTTGCCGGAGGCCGCCGGTCCGTCGATCGCCACGACGAACGGGCGCGACCCGTCAGCCTCCCGCGGACGCGGGTCCCTCTCTCTCCTCGCTGATGCGGCGCGAGGGGAATGCTTGCTCCCTCGCCCCGCTTGCGGGGAGAGGGTCGGGGTGAGGAGCAGAGCGCCGTTCACTCCGCCCTGATCGCGGCGCCTAGCCTGTTCATCAGCGCGAGAAATCCCGGAAAGCTGCTGGCGATCGGCGCAGCATCGTCGATGCGCACCGGCAGGCGCGTCGCCAGGCCGAGGACGAGAAACGCCATTGCGATCCGATGGTCGAGCTGGCTTGCAATCAGCGCGCCGCCCTCGGGCGGCCCGCCTCCACCCTCGACAGTCAGGGTGTCGCCATCGACCGCGACGCGCACGCCGCAACTGTCGAGACCGCTCGCGATCGCCGAGAGACGGTCGCTTTCCTTGACGCGGAGCTCGGCGAGCCCGCGCATGACCGTGCGACCGCGGGCGCAGGCGGCGGCGACCGAGAGGATCGGGTATTCGTCGATCATCCGCGGCGCCCGCTCCGCGGGGATGTCTGCGCCGGTCAAAATCCCGGCGCGAGCGCGCAGATCGGCGACCGGCTCGCCCCCCTCGTCGCGTTCGTTCAGCAAGGCGAAGTCAGCCCCCATCTCGCGCAGACATTCGAAGAGCCCAGTGCGCAATGGGTTGACACCGACGCTCTCGATCGTGACTTCCGAGCCCGGAACGATCAGCGCCGCGATCAGTGGAAAGGCTGCCGAGGAAGGGTCGCCCGGTACGGCGATCGCCGTCGCGGCGAGCTCCGGGTAGCCCTCGACGGTGACGCGCTTGCCGCCGCCTTCGGCGGACTCGGTTTCAACCGTCGCGCCGAAATGACGTAGCATTCGCTCGGTATGGTCGCGGGTCGGCTGTGGCTCGGTCACTGTGGTGGCCCCGGGGGTGTTGAGCCCGGCGAGCAGCACCGCGGATTTGACCTGCGCCGACGGCACCGGAAGGCGATATTCGATCGGCACCGGGTTGACCGCACCGCTAACGGCGAGCGGCAGGCGGGAGCCTTCCCGCGTCACAAAGCGGGCGCCGAAACGGCTCAAGGGCTCGACGACGCGGCCCATCGGCCGCCGCCGCAGCGAGGCATCCCCGGTGACGAAGGCAGCGATCGGGTGGGTGGCGAGGATGCCGAGGAGGAGGCGGGCCGCGGTGCCGGAATTGCCCAGATCGAGGAGGTCCTCCGGCTCAGCGAGCCCGCCGATCCCGACCCCGTCCACCGTCCATCGGCTGCCGCCCGTCGGAGCAGCGTGCGCGCCGAGCGCGCCCAGCGCCGCGGCGGTCGCCAACACGTCCTCGCCCTCGAGCAGGCCCGAAATCTCGGTGCGACCGACGGCGAGCGCGCCCAGCATCAGCGCGCGGTGTGAGATCGACTTGTCGCCCGGGACTCGGATACTGCCGCCAAGCGGCGTGCGTGGCCGTGAGGCAGTCAGCGGCGCGGGAGAGCGGGGCGAGAAGTCGTTGGCCATCGGTAGACGCCCGGTTAGCGGATGGAGCGGTTGCGGCCGCGTCGCCATCGGCCCATATGCCGGTGCTCGGCGGCGCGACGCCTCGGCGATATGTCTTCGTCGGTTAGGTTTTGACAGGGTGACGCCCCTGAGGCAATGGGCGCCGAATCGATTTGACGAAGCTTCGATGGAGCGAAGTGTGGCCAAACCCGAATGGGGCACCAAGCGGATCTGTCCGGGTTGCGGAACGCGCTACTACGATTTGCTGCGCGAGCCGGTGATCTGCCCGAAATGCAGCACGCCCTACGACCCGGAGGCGTTTCTGAAATCGCGCCGCGCTCGCCCCGCACCGCCGGTTGAGAAGGAGCTCGAGCCCGTCGGAGCGGAAGAGCTCGATGCCGATATCGAGACCGAGGAGGCCGATTCCGTGGAGGAGGAAGAGGAAGCAGTCCCCCTCGAAGAAGCTGAAGAGGAGGACGAGGAGCTCCTCGAGGATGCCTCCGAACTCGGTGAGGACGAGGACGACATGGCCGAGGTGATCGAGAACGTCGAGGAGGAGGAGCATTGAGTTCGGGGGCGTGCACCCGCTTGCGCCGATCCCGACAGACCTCCGGGTCGAGCCTCGGACGTGGTTGCGCGAGCGCAACCACGTCGCGTAGCCGGTCGCGCCGAGGGAACGGCAAGCCGCTTAACGGATTTTTTGCTTGCCGCCGTCGCTCTCCGTTCCTAACTTCGCAGAGCGCATCAGCTCTGGGGCCATAGCTCAGCTGGGAGAGCGCTACAATGGCATTGTAGAGGTCACCGGTTCGATCCCGGTTGGCTCCACCAGTTAAAACAAGGGCTTAGCGAAGGGTCGCTAAGCCCTTTCAAATTTCAAGGTAACCGCAAAACTGCAGAGCCTGGTCGTCATACCGGCGAAAGTCGGCATCTATGGCGGGAATAGACCCTGGCCTTCGAGCGTGTGAAGAAATGCTTGTTGCAAAGGTAAGGCTTCCTCACCAACACCACCGTCATTTGGAGATGGCCCGAAGGGCTAGGCCCGGAATCGATAACACCGTCCTCTCGATGGCGAGAGCGGGGGGCGTATTCTGTGGTGTGGATCGCGCAACAAGCGAATTTCAGCGGATAATCAGGACGTCGCAGGCCAGCTGCTCGACGAGTTCGCGCAACTCGTCCGGCCGAGCGTCCTGCTCGGGCGCTCCCACGACCAGCACCCGGCAGTCAAGCTCGATGATCCGTTGCCGAAGGGCGGCGAGATCGGGTGCTGCGGGTTCGGTCCGGAGGCTCAGTGAATGCCCTTCGAGGAGCCCCGATACCCATGGAGCGAAATCATTCGATCCGGTGAGTTCGCGGGGTCCGGCCACGGTCAGAGTGCCGCTGCAGAAACCGGCGATTTGCGCGGCGATGTCGAGCGTCCGCACCGACTCCGGACCGCGATGGCGCAGCAGGGTCAAGACCGATCCGCCGGTTTCCCACTCGCGCTTCGCCATTAGAAAAGGCCGCGCAATGATCGCCATCCACGACCAACAGCGCGACGCGATCCGAAAATAGCCACCGATCGGCCGGGTCGCCGCGCCGGCGACGACAAAGTCGTGCTCGTCACCGACCCTGTCGGCGGCGAGCGGGCCGCGCACGACCTCGAACGACCACGTCACCTCATGCCGGTCGGCCGCCGCGGCAAGCTCGCGCTGCGCCCGTTCGGCGAAGGCCTGGAAGCAATCCTCGACATGGTCTTTGGTCAACGGCTCGAGCCCGGCACCCAATGTGACCTGCTGCGCGAAGGGCAGGCCGGCGAAACCAATCAGCTCCTCGTCCTCGATGAAGACGCCGCGCAGGGGGACCTGCCAGCGCGCCGCCAGGCGCGCTGCCGTGTCGATCGCCGTGCCGGTTTCCGATGCGGCGTCGAGCGGGACAACGACGCGTTCGACCTCTCGTGTCATCAGCGGGCCTGGGTGATGGCGGCATTGTGCGCCAGCCCGGCGGTTTTTGCGGCAAAGGCGTCGAGCCGCGCGGCAATGCGGTGGTTGAGCGTGCCTGCCGGGTAACTGCCGTCTTTGCCGGGCTCACCCGCCGGAAGCCCGGTCAGCAGCGCGAAACCCTGATCGACGGTCTCGATCGGGAAGATGCAGAACCGCTCCTCGGCCGCCGCGGCGACCACATCCTGGCTCAGCATCAAGTGCTTGACGTTGCTCGCGGGGATGATCACGCCCTGCCGTCCGGTGAAGCCGGTGATCCGGCACGCGTCGAAGAACCCCTCGATCTTCTCGTTGACTCCTCCGATCGCCTGGATCCGCCCGAGCTGATCGACCGATCCGGTGACGGCGAAGGACTGGTTAATCGGCGTTTCGGCGAGCGCCGACAACAGAGCGAAGAATTCGGCGGCCGAGGCGCTGTCGCCGTCGACCCCGCCATAGGATTGCTCGAAGACGAGGCTGGCGTTGAGCGACAGCGGACGCATACCGCCGAACCGCCCGCCGAGAAACCCGCTGAGGATCAGCACGCCTTTGGAGTGCAGCGGGCCGCCGAGCTCGACCTCGCGCTCGATGTCGACGACCTCGCCGCGCCCGAGCCGGATGCGGGCGGTGATGCGGCTCGGGTTGCCGAACGAAAGGCCGCCGAGGGCCATCACCGAAAGCCCGTTCACCTGGCCAATCTGTTCGCCGTCGGTCTCGATGCGGATGGTCTTGCGGCCGATCTCCTCCTGCAGGCGGCGATAGATCCGATCGCCGCGGCGGAATTGGGCATCGATCGCCCTTTGCACCTCGGCCGCCGTGACGGCATCCTTGCCGGCGTCGGCGGCCAGCTGGTCGGCCTCCTGCAAGAGATCGACGATCTCGCGCAGCCCGGCGGACAACCGGTCGGAATCGCCGACGAGCCGCGCCGCGCGCTCGATGACACGGGCCACCGCGCCGCGATCGAATGGAAGTAGCTTTTCGCGGCGCACCACCCCGGCGATGAAGCGGGCATAAAGCAGGGTCGTGTCAGGCGTGCGTTCGACCCGATCGTCGAAATCGGCGGCGATCTTGAACAATTCCTTGAAGTCGTCATCGGCCGAGCTCAGCAGGTAATAGATGAGTGGCGGGCCGAGCAGGATGATCTTGACGTCGAGCGGGATCGACTCGGGTTGCAGCGAGACGGTGCTCGCCATACTGAGCAACTGCTCCAGCGTTTCTATGCGTATCTCGCCGGCATTGAGCGCGCGCTTTAGCGAAGCCCAGCCGAAATTCCCGGCGAGCAGGCGTTGTGCGTCGGATAACCACCATTGGCGCGATGCAATGCCCCTGGCGTCAACAGGTTGAAGTCGGTGACGAGGGCGCCGAAGCGAGCCACGTACTCGACCCGGCCGACCAAGGTCTGGTGGGTCGGGTTGTCCTCGTAAATCACCGGGGCGCCGTGCTGACCGCTGTTGTCGACGATGACATTGACTTGGTAGCGGCGGAAGCGCGCCTCGGTCACGGCGCCCTCGACCGGAGCCGGGGTCGGCATTCCCTGAGGCGGTTGCGCCGGGGTCAGAAAGTCGTCGGCGTTCTCCTTGATGTCTTGCTCGACCGCGTCGAGGTGCTGCACGACATCGGGGAAGTCGCAATACCCCGCACGCAGCTCGTCCATCATCAGCGCAATCGCCGCACCGGTCGTGTTGCGGTTGAGTTCCCGCACCGCCTCCCGAAGTTCGCGCTCCCATTGCGGCACCTTCTGCATGACCGCTTCGAGTTCGCCCTGCACCTCCTCCAAGTCCTTTTGGATGCGCTCGCGCTCCGCCTCGGGCAGCGCCTCGAACAATTCGGGCGTCAACACCTTGCCGTCGCGCCGCGGCGCCAGGGCCAACCCCATCGGCGTTCGCAGCATGGTAATGCCTTTCGGCTCGGCCTGCCGCTGCAGCTTGCCGAAGGCCTCCTCGTTGCGCTCTTTGAACTGCTGATCGATTATGTCTCGCCGCGTCCGGTAGTCGTCGCGTTCGAAGGCCGCCGGCAACGCGGCGCGCAACTCTTCGACGAGCCGTTTCATCGCCTCGCGCAAGAGCTATCGCCGAATTTTGGTGACGGCCTGAAGGATCAGGCGGCGGCTTGGGCTTGAGGCGCGGCGGAATTGCCGATGACCTCGATCCCGTCAGTGAAC
>Ga0209040_10002047_pt1 | contig 15918 bp, 16 predicted proteins | sample BogFormECP12_OM3_FD_188240 | JGI IMG/M metagenome (GOLD analysis project Ga0209040, IMG submission 188240) | Bog forest soil microbial communities from Calvert Island, British Columbia, Canada - ECP12_OM3 (SPAdes) (version 2) | ecosystem: Environmental > Aquatic > Freshwater > Wetlands > Bog ...
GGAGGCGATGGTCCCGACCGGCGAGGTCGACCCCGAGGCGTCGAAGTGGGTGGGCGAGCCCGGCGAGCCCGGGACCGAGCTGAAGGCGGCGGTCGGGGCGGGGTCGGGGGTGATGGCGATGCCGACCGGGCCGCTCCCGACCGTGATCGTCGCCCCGGCCGTGTTGGTCGCAATGGCGATCGGGGTGACCGAGTTGCCGCCGAAGTTCGCGACGTAGGCGGTCTTGCCGTCCGGGGAGATGGCGATCCCGCCCGGATCTAACCCCACGGTGATGAGCGCTCCCGGAGTATTGGTGGAGAGGGTGATCGGGGTGACGACGTGGATTCCTCCAGCGGAGGCCACAAAGGCGGTCCGGCCATCAGGGGTGATGGCGATGGCGCTCGGACCGTTCCCCACCGCGATCGGTGCCCCAGGGGTGTTCGTGGCCGTGGCGATCGGCGTCACCGAATTGGCGCCCCCACTCACGACGTAGGCGGTCCTGCCATCAGGGGTGATGGCGATGGCGCTCGGAATGTTCCCCACCGCGATCGGTGCCCCAGGGGTGTTCGTGGCCGTGGAGATCGGGGTCACCGTGTTGTCATTCGTGTTCGCAACGTAGGCGGTCCTGCCATCAGGGGTGATGGCGATGGCGCTGGGGAAGTTGCCCACGGGGATCGTCGACCCCGGGGTGTTCGTGGCCGTGGCGATCGGCGTCACCGAGTTGGCGCCCCCATCCGCGACGTAGGCAGTCTGCCCGTTGGGGGCAATGGCGACGGCGCGCGGGGACGTGCCGACTGGGATCACCGCCCCCGTCGTGCCCGTCGACGTCGTGATCGGGGTGACGGTACCGGCGCTCTGGTTCACGACGTACGCCGTGGGCGTCACGGACGCCGCACCGGCGGAGGAGCGGCCGACCAGGACGGCGGTTGAGGCAAGCGGGAATGCTCCAGCTGCCAGCGCGATCAGCGCGTTGGCTGTCCGGGCGAGGCGGGACCGGCTCCGGAAGGGCTTCGTCATCGTGCCGGGACCGTTCAGGCGTCGGCCAGCAAGGGCGATGCGCGGGGACATGAAGAAACCTCCGTAACCGGGGGATCGGGGGACCGAGCCGCGACGAACAAACTACTCGCAGCCATTGACCCCAGGCGGAATGGGCCTGGAGGATCCTTCCCACGGCGCGTCAGGGCTGCCGGTGACCGACCCCGCCACCAGGACGGGGTTCCGACGCGGTCAGGTCTCGCCGGGGGGAGATCGTCGGTGGATGGAGACGACGTAGTCCGCCCCAGGTCCGAAGGGCTGGCGGTCCCAGGTGCTGAAGCGTTCGGTCAGCACCAGGCCGGCCGACGATGCCAGCCGGTCGTAGCTCGAGAGGTCGAGCCGACCGGGGAGCAGGGAGAACCCGGCGACGAGGAGACCGTCGGTGGCGACGTGGCGGGCCATGTTGGCCAGTGCCCGTCCTTCGGTGCCCGGCTCGAGGAAGATCATGACGTTCCCGGCCATCACGACGGCGTCGAACGACCGGCCGAGATCCACCTCGACCAGGTCTGCCTCGACCCAGTCCATGCCGGGCTCCTTCTCCCGGGCCACCTCGAGCATGGCCGGGTCCAGATCGACGCCGACCACCGCCAGACCCCGCCGGGCGAGCTCGACCGCGACCCGCCCGGTCCCACAGCCCGCGTCGAGGACGGAGTCGACGCCGAGGGAGGCGACGAGCGAAGCCTCTCCGTGCACATCGTGGCCGGCCGCGGCAAGTTGTTCGAAGCGGGCGTCGTAGTCGGCGCCCCGGGCGGCCGCGCTGTCCGACCAGCGCGACCGGCGACGGCCAGGGCGCTCCTCGTCGGCTCCCGTCATCGGCGACCGCCATCGACGCGGTGCGTCGGTCCGGTCATCGTGTCATTCTCGCAGTAGAGCGGCCCGCCGATGGATCAGTCCAGGCGCCCCGGCGGCCTGCAGGCGAGCCACCCCGGCCTTTCCAGACCGTGGTTGGTGGTGCGGGACCTCCCTGGGATGTCAGGCGCCGGCCGCAGGACCGCCGGCGGCCCGGCGGAGCTTGCGGAGGGACGGAAAACCGACGACGAGGGTTTGGAGGGCCCACGGGGCGGGGTCGAGGCCTCGCCGGCGGGCCAGGCGGGCGGCGGCCGCCCCCTCGGCGACGTGCAGGGCCAGGGCCAGCACGAGGAGCCGGCGCAGGGCCCAGCGGGGCGGGAGGGGGACCTGCCGCACGGCGGCGGCGTGGGCCCGGCGGCTCAGGGCCAGGACTGCGAGCAGGGTGAGGCTGCCGTCGAGCAGGATGAACCACCCAGTTGCGGGGGTCTCGAGTCCTGCCGTGCGATCCTGCATTGGCCGTCAGATTACGCGCTCGGTGACGGAGCGCCCTGGGTCGCCGGAGCGACGGTCGCCGCCGGGACCCAAACGACCATCCGGGTCCCGCCGTCCGGTCCGACGGGGGACTCGGCCCGGACGCCGCCGCCCATGGCGGTGGCCAGCTCGGCCACGATGGTCAGACCCAGTCCGGTGCCCGAGCGTCGCGAGCCGGCACGGTCGGATGTGAAATGGGGCTCGAAAACCCGGGGGAGGTCACCGGGGGAGATCCCCGGGCCGTCGTCGTCGACCCAGACGATCACCTGGCCCGCTTCGGTCCGCGCCCCGAGCGCGATGGAGGACCGGGCGAACCGGAAGGCATTCTCCAAGAGGTTCGAGAGGACCTGGAGCAGCCGGTCGGGATCGGTGACGGCCCAAAGCGGGTCGCCGAAGGGGCGCACCCGGCTGAGCTCGATCGAGGCGGCGGCGGCCTCGGGTCGGAAACGGTCAAGAGCCCGATCGACCACGTCGCGGACGTCTACGTAGCCGGGTTTGAACGAGAAACGCTTGGTGTCGAGGCGGGCCAGGTCCAGCAGATCCTGCACGAGCCGCTCGAGGCGGCGAGCCTCCACGGCGATGATGCGGACGGCCCCGGTGACGTCGTCGGTGGTCCCGTCGGCCACCGCGTCGGCGTAACCGCGGATGGAGGTGAGCGGTGTCCGGAGGTCGTGGGAGACCGACAGCAGGAACTGGCGCTGCTGGTCCCGGGCCCGGGCCAGGCTGTCGCCCATCGTGTTGATGGACGTGGCCAGGGCCCCGAACTCGGGCATGTCGCTGGGCGAGACTGGAATGCGGGTCTCCAGGTCGCCGCCGGCGATGCGCTGGGTCGCCGCAGCGGCGGTCTCGAGGGGGCGGGCGAAGCGGTTGGCCAGCAGGTAGGCCACCCCGGCCGCCGCCGCAAGACTGGCCAGCCCGATGAAGACGAACCACTGCAGTCCGGAGACGGGAGGCTGGACCGTGCGCGTGGCCACCAGCACGGCCTGGTCCTCGTAGGGAATGGGGTGGGCAAGGCTGGCCTTCTGGTCGGTGGTCAGCGACATCGGGATCAGCACGTAGACCACGTCACCCGTGGTCCCGGCGACGGACTGTCCCTGGTTGAGCGCATCGACCCGGAGGTTCTCCCCGGCGATCGCCGGAGGGATGCCCGAGGTGAACGTGCCGTCGGCCGCCAGTGAGGCGATCGAGAGGGTGCGATAGTCACCGACCTGGCGCACCGCCCGCAGGTCGTTGGTCACCGAGCTCCGCAACCCGATGTCGCGCTGAGCCAGGTCGGCCACGAACTTCGCCTGGGTGTACAGCTCGCGCTCGGCCGTGTTGGCCGAGGCGCGCCGGATGAGCAGGAGGCTGCCCACGCTGGCCACGAGCAGGGTGATGGCGACCAGGAGCATGATCGCCACCATGAGCCGTCGCCGCATTGCCGGCCGTCGCTATCCGAGCCGGTAGCCGACGCCCCACACGGTGGCCAGCGGGAGGTCGCCCAGCTTCTTGCGGAGCTGACGGACGTGGACGTCGACCGTACGTTCGTCGCCGTACCAGCCCTCTCCCCAGACGCCGTCGAGGAGCTGGCGGCGGGAGAGCGCGAGACCGCGGTTGGCTGCCAGGTGGGCAAGGAGGTCGAACTCCCGAGCGGTCAGGTTGACCACCCCGCCCGAGGTGCGGACTTCCCGCCGGGCCGTGTCCACCTCCACGTCGCCGACGACTTGCACGGCAGGTGCCTCGTGGGCGGCCGCCTCGGTGCGTCGCAAGATGGCGTGGACCCGGGCCACCAGCTCTCGCGCGCTGAAGGGCTTGGTGACGTAGTCGTCGGCGCCCAGCTCGAGGCCCAGCACCCGGTCGACCTCGTCATCGCGGGCCGTGAGCATGATGACCGGGGTCCGTCCTGCCCTGCGCAGGCGCCGGCAGACCTCAAAGCCGTCGAGCTCGCCGGGCAGCCCGACGTCAACGATGACCAGCCGGGGCTCCTCGCGGCCTGCATGCTCAAGCCCCGACTCGCCGTCGTCGGACTGGAGCACCCGGAAGCCGTCGCGCCGTAGGTACATGGCCACCAGGTCCGAGATGTTGTGGTCGTCCTCGATGACGACCACGGTGCCGTTCGGGGTCTCCACGGCCAAAGCCTGCCACCTGGGAGGTCGCCGGCGGTGCCGCCGGGGAGCGGGCCCCGGGGCCCGGCGGCCGCGCGGCGCGCCGCTACGCTGGGACGACCATGCCGTCGTACCTGTCCGAGATCGTAACCGCCCACCGTAGCCTGGCGGCGACCGACGAGCGGGACCCGGCCGACTTGGAGGCCCGGGCTCTCGCCGCCCCGGCCCCACGCCCCTTCCGCGCCGCACTGGCTGGTGCTGCCACCGCCGGCCTGGCGGTGATCGCCGAGGTCAAGCGTCGTTCGCCCTTCGCCGGGGACCTGGCACCGGATCTTGACCCGGCCGAGGTCGGCGCGGCGTACGCCGCTGGCGGCGCGACGTGCCTGTCGGTCCTGACCGACGCGACGTACTTCGGGGGCACCCCGGCGGACCTGGCGGCCGCCCGGAACGGCTCGGGTCTGCCGGTGTTGCGGAAGGACTTCACGGTCAGCGAGGCGGACGTGTGCGACGCCCGCCTGATGGGCGCGGACGCAGTGCTGCTGATCGCCGCCGCCCTCAGCGACGAGGAGCTGGCGGCGTTCGCTGCGGTGGCCGCCCGCCTCTCACTCGACGTGCTGGTGGAGGTCCACGACGACGCAGAGCTCGCCCGGTCGCTCGACCTGGGGGCCGATCTGATCGGCGTGAACCAGCGCGATCTGGCCACTTTCGCCGTGGACCGGGGGCGGGCGGAACGCATGGCGGCGTCGATCCCCGAGTCGGTCGTGGCGGTGGCCGAGTCCGGTGTCCGGGACGCCGCCGACGCGGCACGGCTCGCCGCCGCCGGCTACCAGGCCGTCCTGGTGGGTGAGTCGGTGGTCGCGGCCGGTGACCGGGCGGGCGCGGTGAAGGGCCTCGCCGGGCACCCGGTGGGCCGGCGGGCTCCGCTGGCCGGCGGCATCTCGGGTGCGCAGCAGTGAGCGAGGAGCTCTTCGTCAAGATCTGCGGGATCACGTCGGAGGCCGACGCGCTCCTGGCGATCGGGATGGGGGCCGACGCCGTCGGGTTCGTCTTCGCCCCCTCCCCCCGCCAGGTGGCTGCGGCCACCGTGGCTGACATCGTCAAGCGCCTGCCCCACGGGGTGCTGACCGTGGGTGTCTTCCGGGACGAGGCGCGCCAGCGGGTGGTGGAGATCGCCAACCAGATCGGCCTCGGGGCGGTCCAGCTGCACGGCCACGAGACGGCCGAGGACAGCCAGTGGATCCGGTCGCGGGTGGCCCTCAGCATCAAGGCCTTCAGCGCCGGTGACCGCACCATCGCCCGGTTCGACCAGTTCGGTGCCGACTACCTCATGATCGACGGTCCGAGCCCCGGTTCGGGCGAGGTCTTCGACTGGCGGCTGGGCGAAGGTGTCGTCGACCCGTCCCGTCTCATCGTCTCGGGTGGCCTCAACCCTGACAACGTGGGCCAGGCCGTGGCCCACCTCGTGCCGTTCGGGGTGGACGTGGCGAGCGGGGTGGAGGCCGAGCCCGGACGCAAGGACCCCCAGCTGCTGCGGACCTTCATCGCTAACGCCCGTCGGGCGGGGTCCGAGGCGGTGGCGGCCCACCCCGAGCGGGGCCCGGCACCCGAGCCGTCGGCCGGCGGTCCGGGCGACGTGGCGGGCGCCCCCTACGACTGGATGGGCGGTTGAGCCCGCCCCCCGGGGACGAGCGAGCGGGGACGGCCGACGGCACCGGGTTGATGGCCGAGCCGCTCATGGCCGAACCGGGTCCCGACGGGCGCTTCGGTGAGTTCGGCGGCCGTTTCGTGCCCGAGTCCCTGGTGCCGGCCTGCATGGAGCTGGCCGAGGCCTTCACCAAGGCGTGGTCCGACCCCGCCTACCGGGCCGAGCTGGAGGGCATCTTGAGGGACTACGGCGGGCGGCCGACACCGATCAGCGAGTGTCGTCGGCTGTCGGAGCGCCTGGGGATCCGGCTCCTGCTCAAGCGGGAGGATCTGGCGCACACCGGTTCGCACAAGCTCAACAACGTCGTCGGCCAGGCCCTCCTGACCCAGAGGATGGGAAAGCACCGGATGGTGGCCGAGACCGGGGCCGGCCAGCACGGGGTGGCCACGGCGACCGCGGCCGCCCTTCTGGGCCTCGAGTGCACGGTCTACATGGGCGAGGTGGACACGGCCCGCCAGGAGCTCAACGTCTTCCGGATGGAGCTCCTCGGCGCCGAGGTCCGGCCGGTCGCCTCGGGTAGCCGGACGCTGAAGGACGCGGTGAACGAAGCCATGCGGGACTGGGTGGCCACGGTGGAGGACACCCACTACTGCCTCGGGTCGGTGATGGGCCCGCACCCGTTCCCCTTCATGGTGCGCCAGCTCCAGCGGGTGGTCGGTGACGAGGCTCGTGAGCAGTGCCGGGCCCTGCTGGAGGGGACCGACCCCGACGTGGTCGTGGCCTGCGTCGGTGGGGGATCCAACGCTGCTGGAACCTTCGCCGGGTTCGTCGACACCTCGGCCCGGCTGGTCGGGGTGGAGGCGGCGGGCGGCGCGGCGATGAGCACCGGGATCCCCGGGGTCCTCCATGGCATGCGCTCCCGGCTGTTGCAGGACGAGGTCGGTCAGATCCTGGAGGCGTCGTCGATCTCCGCCGGCCTGGACTATCCCGGGATCGGCCCGGAGCACGCGCATCTGGCTGCCATCGGCCGGGCCGACTACGTCACCGCCGACGACGACGAGGTGCTCGACGCTTTCCGTCTCCTGTCGGAGACCGAGGGGATCATCCCCGCGCTCGAGTCCTCCCACGCCCTCGCCTGGGTGGCCCGGGTCGCCCGGAAGGAGATCCCGGCCGCGTCGACGGTGCTGGTGACCCTGTCGGGTCGGGGCGACAAGGACGTCGCCCAGGTGCGTGACATCCTGCGGGACCGCCGGTGAACGCGCCGGCACCGGATGCCGCCGCGGTGACCGCTGCACCCGTCGCGCCCACCGCCCCCGGGGAGCTCGAGGCGGCGCTGCGGGCCCGTCGGGCCGCCGGAGCCAAGCTGCTCGTCCCCTACGTGATGGGCGGCATGACCGGCGACTGGATGCAGGTCCTCTCGGCCGTGGTGGCCGCCGGGGCTGACGCGGTGGAGGTTGGGATCCCGTTCTCGGACCCGATGATGGACGGGCCGGTGATCCAGGAGGCCTCGGTCATGTCCCTCGGCCGGGGCACCACGCCCCAGGCCGTCCTCGACGACATCGCGGCCGCCTCGGTCGGGGTCCCCGTCGTCGTGATGACCTACTACAACATCGTCTTCCGGGCCGGCCACCACCGCATGGCCCGCTCGCTCGCCGCGGCCGGTGTCGCCGGGGCCATCGTGCCCGACCTCCCCTTGGAGGAGCTCGGTCCTTGGGCCACCGAGGCCGACGCCGCCGGCGTCGAGACGGTCCTCTTGGTGGCCCCCTCGACGCCCGAGCCCCGGGTCCGGGCCATCTGCGCCCGGTCCCGTGGGTTCGTCTACGCGGTGGCCCGCATGGGGGTGACCGGCGAGCGGGCCGAGATCGGGGACGAGGCGCGGGCGGTGGTGCGACGGGTCCGCGACGCCACCGACACGCCGGTGTGCGTTGGGGTCGGGGTGTCGACCCCGGCCCAGGCCGTCGACATGTGTGCCGTGGCCGACGGGGTGGTGGTGGGCTCCGCCCTGGTGCGCAGGCTCGTGGAGGGCGGGGGGTCCGAGGCGGCCGCGTCCTTCGTGGTCGAACTTCGCGAGGCCCTCGACCGGAGCTGAGCGCCGCGCCGTATCGGGCGGGCGGCGCGGACGGCCGGCCTTCGGCTCCGGGTTCAGGCGGGGGCGAAGATGAGGCAGCCGTTGTGGCCGCCGAACCCGAAGGAGTTCGACAGCACCGGACCCGGCTCGAAGGGCCGAGCCTCCCCCTGCACGACGTCCAGGTGGATCTCGGGGTCCAGCTGCTCCAGGCCGTAGGTCGGCGGGATGAGACCGTGGTGGATGGTCAGCACCGAGGCCACCGCCTCGATGGCGCCCGCCGCCCCGAGGCCGTGGCCGGTCACGCCCTTGGTGGAGGTGACCGCCGGGCCGGGCTCCCCGAAGACCTTGGTGATGGCCCGGGCCTCGGCCAGGTCGTTGAGCGGTGTGGAGGTGCCGTGGGCGTTGATGTGCATGACGTCGGCCGGCTGCAGCTGGGCGTCGAGCAGCGCGTGCTCCATGCAGGACACCGCCCCCGACCCGTCCGGGGCCGGCGCGGTGATGTGGTGGGCGTCGGCGGTGCTGCCCGAACCGACCACCTCGGCGTAGATGCGCGCCCCGCGAAGCACCGCGGTATCCCAGTCCTCGAGCACGAGCGCCGCCGCTCCCTCGGTCATGACGAAGCCGTCGCGCCGGACGTCGAAGGGCCGTGACTGGCCCGACGTGGAGAGCGCCGTCATGTTCGAGAAGGCGGCGATGGCCACCGGGTGCATTGAGGCCTCGGCACCACCACCGACGGCCACGTCGCAGCGGCCGCTGGCCACCAGCTGGGCGGCTGCGGCCACGCTGTGGGTGCCCGCTGCGCACGCCGTGACGATCGTCTCGGACGGCCCGTGCCATCCGGCGCGCATCGAGATGTTGGCCGCACCGGCGTTGGCCATCATCATGGGTACCAGGAACGGCGACACGCGCCGGGCGCCGCGCTCGTTGAAGACATGCACCTGCTCGGCCAGGGTGTGGAACCCGCCGACTCCAGTGGCGAACATCACCCCGGCCCGGGCCGGATCGGCATCGATCTCGCCCGCGTCGGCCAGTGCCTCGTCGGCCGCGGCCACACCGAATTGGGCGAAGCGGTCGACCCGGCGCGCGTCCTTGGGCCCGAAGTAGACAGAGGGGTCGAAGTCCGGGACGGTCCGCTCACCTTCCATGGTGGGGTGGACCAGCCCTTCCCACAGCGCGTCGACCCCGAGGCCGCAGCAGGTGACCGCGCCCAGCCCGGTCACGGCGACCCGCCTGCCCCGTACCGGGCCGTCGGGACCGATCCCCAGGAGCATCAGAGTTTGGAGGAGATCAGGTCGAAGGCCTGGCCCACAGTCTCGATGTCCTCGAGTTCGGTCTCCTCGACGGTGATGTCGAACGATTCCTCCAGCGCCATCACCAACTCGACCAGGTCGAGGCTGTCCGCGTCGAGGTCCTCGGCGAACCGGGCATCCTTGGTGACCTTGTCCTCGGGCACCTGGAGCACTTCAACGGCGCACTCGCGGAACTTCTTGAATGCTGCGTCGCTATCCACTTGTCCTGCTCCTCGCTGTTGTCGGGTGATGCGTTCTCGGTGTTTCGCTCGGGCGGTGACCCCCCGCCCATCGGGGCGGGAGCCCTACAGTCCCATGCCGAGGCCGCCGTCGACCGGGAGGACCGTCCCGGTGATGTAGCCGGCCCCTTCCGACGCCAGGAAGCCCACGGCCTCGGCCACCTCGGCGGGAGCGGCGGCCCGGCCCAATGGCACCGTGGTCGTGAGCTGCTCGATGCGGTCCTCACCGAGCGCCGCGATCATATCGGTCGCCACCACTCCGGGCGCCACGACGTTGACCGTGATCGTTCGGCTGGCGACCTCGCGAGCCAGGGCCCTGGCCATGCCGACCAGGCCGGCCTTGGACGCGGCATAGTTGGCCTGGCCGGGGAGCCCGACGAAGGCACCCACCGAGGAGATGAAGATGATGCGGCCCCGGTGCAGTCGCAGCATCTTGGCCACCGCCCGCTTGGCCACCCGGAAGCCGCCGGTCAGATTGGTCTCGATCACCTCGTGCCACGCCGACTCGTCCATGCGGAGCACGAGGGTGTCTCGGGTGATCCCGGCGTTGGCCACCAGGACCTCCACCGGGCCCCACCGCGCCTCGACCTCGGTGAAGGCGGACTCGACCTGGGCCGGGTCGGTGACGTCGCAACGCACCGCCAGGTAGCGGTCCGGATCCGCGTCCTTCGGGGCGTCGGGGGTGGTCTGCGACCGGTACGTGGCGGCCACCCGGTCGCCCCGAGCGAGGAACCAGTCCACACAGGCCGCACCGATGCCCCGGGCGCCCCCGGTCACCAGGACGACCCGGGGCTCACCGGGACCCCGGCCGCCCCGCCGCCCCTCGGGGCTCACCGGCGCCCGTCTCCGGGGACCCGCAGCCACAGGAGGGGTTGGCCCTCCTGGACGCGTTCCCCGGCGGTGGCCAGCCAGCGGACCACGTGGCCGTTGAACGGCGTGCGGACCTCGACCACGCCCACCCGCCCGACGAGGTCGCCCACCCCGATCGCGGGCTCGTCCCCGTGGCCCTCCCCCCCGGCACTGGCCCCCCCGGCGCTGGCTCCGGCCTGCCCCCCGGTGCCCGGGAGCAAGCCGGTGCCCGGGGCGACCAGTGACTCCTCGGGGGCGAAGATCCCGGCTCCGGGGCTGACCACGACCCGCTCGGACATGTAGAGGTGCTCGCCCTGGTGGTGGTGGGGCTCGCTGCGCCACGACTCGGGGGCGGCCACCGCGTCCATCAGGGTGTCGAGGTCGTCGGGCTTGGCCACCGAGAGCGCCTGCAGCTCGGGCACGACCCGGCGGGCCAGGCCGCTCAGCACCCCGCCGGGGCCCACCTCGACCAGGGTCCGGGCCCCGAGGCCGGACAGCGTCTCGAGTGTCTGGCGCCATCGGACCGGGCTGCACAGCTGCGCCGAGAGCAGGCTCGGCCACTCGGCCGGGTCACTGTGGGTCCGGGCGTCGACGTTGGCCACCACCGGGATCTCGGGGGCCATGAACGCGGCGTCGCCGATGGCCTTTCGCAGCGCCGACCGGGCCGGTGCCATGAGCGGCGTGTGGAAGGCGCCCGACACCGGGATGGGCAGGATCTTGCGGGCGCCGAGCTCGCGGGCGATGACGGCCACCGTGGCCACGGCTTCGGCGGTGCCGGCCACGACCACCTGTCCAGGGGCGTTGTAGTTGGCGACCCAGACCTCGCCCTCGGCCCGTTGGCAGGCGGCGGCGGCGTCGTCGTCGGAGATGCCGAGCAACGCCGCCATCGTCCCGGGGTGGTCCTCGCCGGCGCGTGCCATGGCGTCGCCCCGGGCCACGACCAGTCGCAGCCCGTCCTCGAACGAGACGGCGCCGCTGGCTACCAGCCCGGTGTACTCGCCGAGACTGTGGCCGGCACAGGCGGCCGGGGAAAGGCCCAGCCGCTCGACGGCGTCCAGGACGACCAGGCTCTGGACGAAGGTGGACAGCTGCGCATTGGCGGTCGGGGTGAGCTCCTCCATCCGCGCCTCCAGAAGGAGGCGGGACAGGTTCAGGCCGGCGGCATCGCTCGCCTCACCGACGACCTCCCACGACGGGTGGTCGACCCAGGCCCGTCCCATGCCCGACCGCTGGGACCCCTGTCCGGGGAAGGTGAATACCAACACGTCTGCTCGTCTCGACCCGGGGTCTCGGGTGATGACCCGTGGCGGCCGGCCGGCCCGGCCCGCTGGCCCAAGTGTGGCACGGGCCCGCCCCGCGCTCTTCATTACCCGACGGTCAGCATCACCCGACGATCAGGCGACGCCCGACCTGCCGAAGAGCTCCGGCACGGGCCCGGACCCGCGATCGGGACCATCGGCCCTGTCGCCGATCTCGGTGCCCGGCCATCATGCAACGGGGAGAGGAACCGGCAGGGCGCACCGCGGGGGACCGACCGGAACGATTGGCGGCTGGGTCGAAGAGGCCGCGGAAGTCGCATGCGAGGGGACAAGACAGGAGGACGCGGTGGGAGTGTTCAGGATGTTCAACGGGATCGTGCAGAACCCCGACCGCTCGCGGTTGTTGCACCATCGCCGCCGTCCAGTACTGGCAACTGTGGCCGGTTGTGGTGCTCCTGTGGGGACTGGCCCTGACCCTCGGCTTCTCCAGTTGGTACGAGTCGCCTCGCCTGTCGGCCCGGGCACGTCGCCGGATGGAGCTCGAAGAGCGCCAGCGCGACGCCGAGCTGGCCGAGGCCGAATCCGATGACGCCGAGGCGGAGACCCGCGTCTAGTCGACCATCAAGTCCCACACCGAGGTCCCCCCGGGTGAGGTGTCCGGGCTCGGGATGCCGGTCGCGGCCGACCCGTGGGGGAGCGAGGCGGAGCCACACTGACCCACGCCGACTGACCGGACGGGGTCGAAGTCGGGGCAGAACCACCGGAGGTTGGGATCCCCGGCGGTAGCGTGTCGGCGATGAAGGTCATCGCCGCCCAGATCGTGACCACCTTGGAAAAGTCCGCGAACCGCGAGCTGGCCGTGCGGGTGGTGAAGGAGGCGGCCGCCGCGGGGGCGGACCTGGTGGTGCTCCCGGAGGCCGCCATGTGCGCGTTCGGCGACGACGACACCGATCTGGCCGAGCATGCCGAGCCGCTCTACGGGCCGTTCGTCAAGGCCCTGACCGGGGTCGCCGGGGAGACCGGGGTCACCGTGATCGCCGGCATCTTCGAGCCGGCCACCGGTGAGGACCGCGTCTACAACACCATCGTTGCGGTCGGGCCGGCCGGTCACATCGGCGCCTATCGGAAGTTCCACCTCTACGACGCGCTCGGGTGGAAGGAGTCCCGTCGGATCAAGCCGGGCGATCCGACTACCGACGAGATGGTGGTGTTCCCCCTCGCGGGCTTCACCGTGGGGGTGATGAACTGCTATGACCTCCGGTTCCCCGAGATGGCGCGGGCCCTGGTCGACCGCGGGGCGGACACCCTGGTGGTGCCGGCCCACTTCATCAGTGGGCCCGAGAAGGCCGAGGTGTGGCGGGTCTTGCTGCGGGCCCGGGCCATCGAGAACACGGCCTATGTCGTGGGCGCCGGCAAGTCGGGACCCGAGTGCACCGGGCACTCGTTGATCGTCGACCCCACAGGTGAGGTCCTGGCCGCCCTGGACGGGGACGAAGTGGGCGCCGTCGGCGCCGAACTGTCGATCGAGCGGGTCCGTGAGGTCCGGGCGGCCATTCCGGTGCTCGAGAACCGTCGCTTCTCGGTGCGGGCCAAGGGATGAGTGCCGGGTGGGTACTCTCCAATCGCCCGGCGCCGACGATTGACGCACCGATGACTGGGGCACCGATGACTTCTTCTCCCCAGACCCGTCGAGAGAGTTGACGGACCGACCACAGGAGGAACCACGATGACCACCCGAGACACCGTCCCCGTCGGAGCGCCCTGCTGGGCCGATCTGTGGACGTCCGATGTCGAAGGAAGCCGGAGTTTCTACGGCGAACTCCTCGGTTGGGAGGCCCAGGCGCCCAACCCCGAGTTCGCCGGCTACTTCATGTTCGACCGCCAGGGCGTTCCCGTCGCCGGCGGAATGGGCGACATGGGCGACATGCCGGCCGACAACGCCTGGAAGATCTACCTGGCCACCGAGGACATCGCCAAGACCGTCGAATCGGCCGAGGCAGCGGGGGCCGAGATCAGTGTCGACCCGATGCCCGTGGCCGACCTGGGCATCCAGGCGGTCATGGTCGACCCCACCGGGGCCACCCTGGGCGCCTGGCAGCCCGGGACCTTCCCCGGGTTCACCGTGATCAACGAGCCCGGCGCCCCGAGCTGGTTCGAGCTGCACACCAGGGACCACGCAGCCGCGGTCGCCTTTTACCGATCGGTGTTCGGTTGGGACACCGTTGCGGTCGGCGACACCGACGAGTTCCGCTACACCACCATGCGCAATCCCGGAGGGGACGGGGAACTGGCCGGGATCATGGACGCCAGCCGCTTCCTCCCCGAAGGGGTGCCCGCCCACTGGACGATCTACTGGGAGGTCGCCGACGCCGACGCGGCGGTGGCCAAGGTGGAGGCTCTCGGGGGCTCGGTCGTGGCACAGGCCGAAGACACCCCCTACGGCCGGATCGCCACCGTCAGCGATCCCGCCGGCGCCCGGTTCAGGCTGCGGATGGCGAACCAGTAGCGGGACCGGAAAGCCGGCCACGTCCCCACCCCGGCCGGTCGGTGCTCGCGGTGCCGGTCCGGGTCGGTCAAAGCATGAGCGCCGCGTACCCGTTCATCGCACCGTTTCCGGCACCGATCCACAGGAAGACCACGAGATCGCCTTCACCCACCCGGCCGTTGCGCCGATCCTCGTCCAGCAGGATCAGGGTGCTGGCCGCCGATGTGTTGCCGTAGTGGTCGACGCTGATTGGCACCCGATCGGGAGGCAGGCCGAGCATTTCGATCGCCTGGCGGACCACCACGCCGTTGGCCTGGTGCAGGTACCAACGGTCGACGGCATTGACGTCGAAGTCCATTCCAGTGAAGGGCTTCACCTTCGTCGGCCAGTCCTCCTGCAGCATCTGGAAGTCCCGTGCCATGAGCGGCGGGAAGACCTCGGCCACCTTGACCCCGTCCATCAAGAACACGTGATCGGCGAGGTTGCTGGCAGAAGTGTGGTGCAGACACCCCCCTCCGGGGTAGGTCACGAGAGCGATGTCCGGGCTGGTCTCGTAGCGCACCGACAGCATCCCGCTGGGACCGTGCCCGGTGTCTTCGGGCGTCGAGCTCCAGACTGCAGCTCCCGCTCCGTCAGCGAACATGAGCGGCGCCAACCACCCCAAGCCGGTCTCGTGCTTGTAGTAGTAGTCGTGCACCTCGGGTCCGAAGTAACCCGATGGGCAATTGCTGGCGACCAGGAGGGCGGTGGCCGGCGCCATCGAGACGAGCGAGCACGCCACCGAGCGGAATCCGGCCGACAGCCCGGCGCATCCAAGGTTGTGGTGGACGAGGTCGGCGTCCCGGCGTAGGCCAAGCTCGGGGACCAAGTACCGGAAATGGTCCTGGCAGGCGATCAGGTCGGGCGTGGTCGACACGTGGACCAGGACGTCGACATCGGTGGGGTCGATACCGGCGTCGATGAGCGCAGCGCGTCCGGCTCGGAGCGCCAGGTCACCGTCGTAGAGGCCGCCGTCGTCCCGGCTCGACTTGCCATGCCCGCCGAACTCGTAGTCCAGCCTGCGCTCGTGGATGCCGAGGTGCTTGACGACCCATCCGGGCTCCAGCGGCCGGCCGTCAGGGCGAACGGGGTGGAGATACTCGAGGATCTCCTCGTTGGACACCCGCTGCTCGGGCAGGTAGGAACCGACACCTCGAAGGGAAACCGACACCTCGGACGCCAACCTCGGGATCGAAGTACTCGTCATCACACCACCTCGTCATCCAGCGAAATCGGCGCTGCAGCCGGCCGGAGCCCAATGCCATCCAACCACTGGCTGGGTCGGGCAGACAGGGGCGAAGGTCCTCAATCAGGCCCGGAGACGACCGGAGACGGATCCGCCGGCCGTTCCCCGGGGAGATCCCCCTCCAACCGCAGACCGAGGTCGCGAGGACGACATCGGCGGCTTCGAGGTCCCGGATGCGGGTCACCTCGCGCTGTTGTGTGACCCGTCGTGACCCAGGTACTGCACGTTCGGGATGCTTCCTCGAGCAACCAACCCTGTGAACAGGTGGAACGTTGCAGCCACGCGGTGCCCGGAGCGGGACTCGAACCCGCACGCCCTTTCGGACAGAGGCTTTTGAGGCCTCCGCGTCTACCGTTCCGCCATCCGGGCCGGGGGCCGAGC
>Ga0209040_10002048_pt1 | contig 15914 bp, 20 predicted proteins | sample BogFormECP12_OM3_FD_188240 | JGI IMG/M metagenome (GOLD analysis project Ga0209040, IMG submission 188240) | Bog forest soil microbial communities from Calvert Island, British Columbia, Canada - ECP12_OM3 (SPAdes) (version 2) | ecosystem: Environmental > Aquatic > Freshwater > Wetlands > Bog ...
TTGGCCTTGATCCGCTGTTCGTGGCCAACGAGGGCAAGCTGATCGCGGTCGTGGCGCCGGAGGGTGCCGATGCTCTGCTTGCCGCCATGCGCGCCCATCAGTTGGGGCGGGACGCAGCGATGATCGGCGTGGTGGTCGAGGACGATGAGCGCTTCGTGCAGATGACCACCAGCTTCGGCGGCGGGCGCATCGTCGATTGGCTGTCCGGCGAACAGCTTCCGCGCATCTGCTGATGGCCTAACCCGCGTTCAGCCGCCTTCGAATGAAATGGCACGCATTTCGCGCCCGGCGGGGATTTGACGCGCGAAGCTGCCGCAGGCCTACTTCATCGCCGCTGGCTAATATAAGAGCCGAATTGAACGGATTCCGGGCTAGAGGACGGCAAACTGTGATCACGGTCCGCAGTGGACTTGCAGCAATCCTACGCAGAACGCAAAGGGCCGAACAGGCCGACGAGCGGCAGCAGGGATGCCAACGCTTTGGCGGTGCAAGTCAAGATGGTTGCAGGATTGCTCGCGACGTGACGGCTCGCGCGCGCCCGATCGCCCGGCAAGACTGCCACAGACGCACTGGAAGCTAGGCCGTGCCACCTCGCCGCGTCCTCCAAGCCTTCTTTGCGCGGAAGTGTCTGGTGATCCGCTCTCGGAAGCCTGCCCGCTGCCAGACCTCCTTCACAGGTTCATCCGGTGCATTTGGCCGTGCACCCGTCCATGACATGTGTGGCAGAACCAGACGGTGAGATCACTGGGGCAGCCCTCGCTAAGGTGATGGGCCTCGATCCCCTCGATCGATCCGCAGCGGGCGCATTGCTTGGGACCATAGGTCATGACGCCCAAATACGACGATTTCGGCACATCGGCATTGATCTGGATCAGCCCAGAACTGCATTGCAAATTGTCAAACGTGGGTCTGGAATTGATGGCCGAGCCCTCACGACACGGCCACCCCGCCGCGCTCGCAGGCGATCCCGGCCATCCGCTGGTGAAGGTCGCCGAGGCCCAACACGAGCAGCTGATGCGCCGGCGCGGCGGCGAGGCCTCGGAGCGCGACGCCTGGCTGGGGTTGAACTCTGGGTGCAGCGCGCGGTCCAGCTGGCAGCGGTGCGTGCTGGAACTTCTGACGCCAGCCACCGGAAGTTCTCCGCGATCCCGGTTTCCACTAACTCCACAACGGTTGACGTTGTCGCACCTCTTTGGCCGCTGGCCGCAACTTGCCCGCTGAATGGACCCGCCCTCACCCGCCAAAGATCAGCGCACACCCAGCCACGCCGAACAGTGTCCCAATGAACAAGATCAAGCTGCCGAACCAGACCAGGATCAGCGAGACAGCTAAGCCCCGGCCGGTGAGCCGCGAGAACGCGACGGTGCCCGCCACCAAGGCAACCAAGGCGAGAATGGTGCCTCGCCTGCCCAGCGCGCCGTTCGCCAGAATCCAGAAGGACCACGCCGCTGCCGCCAACGACGCCGCCAGCAACGGCAGGATGAACAGGGTGAGGGCGATGTCTCCCGCCCTGTAGCGCCGACCTGGCGTTGCATGACGGGCACGCAAGCGCGAAGTGCCGTCGTCAGCGACAAAGCCGGTTGAGGCATCGAGCGCTGGCATGTCGTTCCCCGGATCGCTGCCGCGCCGGATTCTAACAAAGAGCCAGCCGGACATGGGCCGGGTATTCGGGCTCAGATGCATGACATAGTCCCTATTTGGCATGAGCACACGCTCCGCGTACGCGGCCAGCGACCCGTTAGGGTGGTAAAGCGATCATCGCCAGATCATCGTCCCTCAGACTGCGCAGGTGCGTCCTGTCAGCCATGTCGATTTGTCAGTTGGCCGGTCGCGTACAAGGCCAACCGCCGCTGTCATCGCTACATTCGCAATTCACTCGGCTCAAGACAGTGAACCCGTTCACATGCCAGGCTCATAATATCTTGCGCCAACTTCCACTCGGCGACCTGCCTCATCCCGAGACAGCCTCTCTTGAGCCAACTGGGGTCCCAAACGTCTGGATCGTCACCCGCGCCTCTTCGCGGCCAGAATTTCGGCTGAGGCTCGCTCCGCGCACGCAGCAATTGTACCGCGCCTACCTCGATGAAATGCGAACCCGCCAGACGACCTGCCATTCCGAACCTTCGATGCTGGCTCGGTCGAAGAGATCAAAGCTGAGTCCCAGAATAGACCACGCAAGGCCAATCAGATCATCGCTCTGTTCCGCATCCTCTTGGGCTATGCCGTCAAGTTGCGGTTGATCCATGTCAATCCGGCGCCGCGGCCGCCAAGCCCAACGGGGAAGCCTTGGGCCCACCGGAACTTCGCGCGCTCATGGGATGCTGTGAGACGGAAGGCTGGCATCGAAGGTTGGCGCGCCCTACTGGACTCGAACCAGTGACCCACAGCTTAGAAGGCTGTTGCTCTATCCAACTGAGCTAAGGGCGCTTTGGCGGCAGAATAGGCCGATCGCCTGGTGACCGCAGAACGCCAGCTTCCATCACAATGTATACCGTCCTTGGCGGTCTGCCAATCCGCAGCAGCTTCGTCCTGTTCCCCCTCGCAGCCAGCGAAGGCAGCGTGACTGCAGGAAATCATCGACCTTGAATTGAACTCGTCTCGCCTAACCAGCGTGCAACCCCTGTATCCAGTTCGGAAATGTCGGCTCCAGCGGCTGCATCAGCTCGTCGATCGTCGCGTGCAGCCGCTCCAACACACGCACTTTCGCCTCGATCGATCCGCCGAACGGATATCCTGACCGCAGCAGCGCGTCGCGCAACGCACCCTCCACCAGGGCGCACACGTCACCGACAGACCCGGCCGGCACCAGACCCGGCAGCGCCAGCGCATGCACCACCAGCACCGCGCAGGCCCGTCGCGCCGTCTGGTCGGGTACCTCCACGGCCAGCCTGATCATTGCGGCAACCGACGGCAGACCCGCCGGCACGAGCCCCAGCATCGCGATGCAGCGCTTGACCAGCACCAGCCGTGCCGCCCGCATTCGGGGATCGCGGCCGGCGGCAACAGCCACAGCGCCCGCCAGCTCACGCAGCGCCTCCTCCAGGTTCATTGCACTCATTCCGCCTCCATCGCGTGTCATCAAACCGACCTGGGACGCAAAGGTCATGCGACGCGCTGATTGCGGGGCAGCGGGCGGCCGCCTGATCCGCTACGGGAACAGCCGCTCGCCGGTCTCCGCATCCTCCACGAAGATCGCACTGACCGGACAGTTCTCCGCAGCTTCCAGGATCTTCTCCACGCTGTCCCCCGCGGGATCGGCCACCTCCGATTGCCGGTTGTCATTGAGCCGGAACACCTTCGGTGCGATCGCCTCGCACATCGCGTTGCCGACACATGTCTGCTGGTCTACCCAGACGCGCAGCTTGCGTGCCACTGTCATGCTCCTAGTGCCAGGTGATCGGCAGCGATTTCAGCGAGCGGAAGGTGATGCTGGGCTGATAGTCCAGCCCGTCCGCCTCCACCTGGAGGCCGGGGAAGCGTTCGGCCAGAGCCTTGAACACCTCCTGCCCTTCGACGCGTGCCAGCGTCGCCCCCAGGCAGTGATGGGTGCCCGAGCCGAACGCCACATGCGGGTTCGGGTGCCGCGTGATGTCGAACGTGGTCGGGTTGGTGAACGCCTCGGGATCTCGGTTCGCCGAGGAAATGAACCAGCGCAGGCGGTCGCCCTTGCGCAACACCTTGTCCCGCAGCTCCACATCCTGCGCGGCGATCCGCTGAATGGAGACGACCGGCGAGTCGTAGCGCAGGCACTCCTCCGTCGCGCGCTTCGCATGGCGCGCCGGATCCTGCTTCAGCAGCGCCCACTGATCGGGATGGTGGATAAACGACAGCGTGCCGTTGCACAGCAGGTTGATCGTGGTCTCATGGCCGGCAAGCAGCAGCAGCGACGTGTTTACCAGCACCTCGTGCCGGGTGAATATCCCTTGCTTCTCGCCACGCGCCAACACCGAAATGAAATCGTCGCCTGGATCGACGATGCGCCTGTCGACCAGCGGGGAGACGTACTCGATCATCCCCCGCATGCCTTCGGTGAGCGGCTTCATCCGGTCGTACTCGCCACGTCCGATGTACAGCAGCTTTTCGGCGAGCTCCCTGATGTAGGGCCGATCCTCCCGCGGGACTCCCATCATCTCCGCGATCACCAGCACCGGCAGCGGCGTCGCCAGATCCCGCATGACATCCATGCTGCCTTTTTCCTCGGCGGCATCGAGCAGCTCCTTCACGGCGGCCTGGACAAAGGGACGCCAGGCCTCCATCGACTTCGGTGTGAAGTAGCCATGCATCACCCTGCGCATCTCCAGATGCTCCGGGCGATCGTGCTGAATGAACTGGCTGCCCTGGTAGTTCTTGACGTACTCGTAGAGTCCCAGGTCCGACTCGTCGATCGCGGGGTATGCCGGCCGCGGATCGTTCTTGAACACCGCGGACGAAAACAACTCGTGATGCCGGGTGAGCCAGACCAGATCGTCGTGGCGGGTGATCACCCACAGCTCATACTTTTCGTTCCAATGGACGGGATCTTCCTCGCGCAGCCGGCCGTAGTAGGCATAGGGATCCGCGATCACGTCGGCGGTGAACATGTCGTCCTGAATCGGAGCATCCATTGTCATCTCCGCCTCCTCCCGCTGGTGGGCGACCGATCGACGCCGTGTGTTGCCGCATCCGCGCCGAGCGGGTACGCTGTGTCACCGTGAGCAGTTGTTTTCAGCTTGTCAAACCCCTCGCCGGCGCACATTTCGGCGGCCAACTGCGCCACGCGGGCGGCGGCGCGGACGCTCTGGTCGGCGCCGCGGAAGCCGACCCCCGCGCCCTGCCGAGAGCGCTCGCCGAGGCGGGCGGCCTGTTGCTGCTGCACGACATGCACGCGATGGCCGATGCTCCGGATCTGCTGGTGCGCCTGTCGCGCGTGTTCGGCCCCGAGGTCGAGGACTACAGACAAACGCTCACACCGCTGCACATGGTGCATCCCACCGTTCCCGAGATCTTCCTCGTCTCCAATACGCCGCCGGCCTCGCGCGCTCCGCCGCGCCGACCCGATCCGCCCCTCACCGCCGATGGCAGGCTGCCCGTGCAGTTCCCGCACCGCCGCGGCTGGCACACCGACCAGAGCTATCGTCGCCCGCCGCCCGATATCTCGCTGTTCCTCGCGGTGCGGCCGGTGCCGCGCGGCCAGGGCCAGACGCTGTTCGCCGACGGTACCGCCGCGTATCAGGCGCTGCCGCCGGCGCTGAAGGCGCGCGTCGATACGCTCGAGGGTCTGCATGTCGGTGGCAGCGCGCGCCGCGGTCGCGACGCGGTGCTCGCCGGTGAGACACCGCGTCCGCTCGGTCCGCACGAGCGGCCGCAGCGCCAGCCGGTGGCGCGCGTCCATCCGGTCACCGGCAAGCGCGCACTGTATCTCTGCGAATATGGGCAGATGGACTGGCTGGAAGGCCCGTTCGTCGGCATGCAGCCCGGTCCGCAAGGTGACGGCGCCGCGCTGCTGGCGGAGCTGATGACGCATCTGACGCGTCCCGAGTTCGTCTATGTCCACGAATGGACGCCCGGCGACCTGATTGTGTGGGACAATCGCTGCCTGGTGCACGCCGCCACATGGTTTGACGCGGACAACGAGACGCGCGTGATGTGGCGCACCACGGTCGGCGGCAATCCCGGCGCCGCGTACGCCGGCGAGCGCAAGAGCTGGATCGCGGCGGCCTAGTACCGCTGCAAAAAGGTTCTGACCGGTCGTCGCCGGCTTCCCGGTCAACACTTCCGCAACCTCCCGTCGGGCAGCATCGCGAAAGGAAGTTTTCAAACGCAAATGTAGGCAGATGCACGCCGAACACGCAGATAGCGATAGGCTGAATGACCTGTCGAGACGCGTGATCGGCTGTGCATTCACGGTGCTCAATACGCTCGGCGCTGGATTCCTGGAAAAGGCGAGCGGCCTGCGGCTGTGTCTGTTACTGAACTTCGGCAAGCCACGCCTGGAAATCAAACGCATGGTCCACGGCCTGTGAACGGCACTGAACCATCTGCGTGCTTGGCGTGCATCTGCCCTTATTTGCGTTTGAACCTTTCTTGTCGTCGCGCGCCACAAGGCCGGCATTTTGGGGGCACGCCCGAGCATGCTCGATCGGTCAAAATCACGGTGCGGGGGTACTAGAACCCGCCCAGCGGATCGTTGGCCTGGTTGCGCCAGGCCTGGAACCCGTCCGGCCACTGTGGCACCAGAACGCCGATCGCTGCCGCCATCATCTGCAGATTCGGCGCACTCGGCGCGGTGCCGGTCGGTGTGTCGGCGGCAAAGCCGCCATTGCCGCGATGCAGCTCATCGCCGACCCGGAACAGTTGGTTGTGCATGCCCTCGTGGAAGCCGATGCGCCCGAGATTCAACTGCGTGGTGGCGTTGGCGGTGTCGCGGCAGCGCGCAACATAGACCTCGCTGATGCCGAGTGTCGGGGTACGGTGACCGACACCAGCGCCAGGCGGCGTAAAGCGGCTCACCGTCGTGCCCCAGATGCCGGTATCGCTCTCGGCCGGCAGCGTGATCGTGCGAACCAGCAGGGTGGATAATCGTTCACCGGAACTCTGCCACGTCAATTTGTTGCATGTGAAGTGTATAGATGCTTGGCAGGATGCGTGAACTGGTGTCGCCAGACTATCATACCGGTCGGCCGAAGGCCGACGTAAGACCAACGCCAGGGAGCCATCAGCAGGTCATGCTGCCGCGCAGCAATCAATGGAAGCGCGGCCCTCCCTGCATCGGGGTGCAAATCAATGTCGCAATCCTTCAATTTCGGGCAAGTCGCGCCGGTCCCTGAGAACCTGGAGTAGTTCAGCCGCCGCTTTGGGGAAGCGGCCACGCTTGGCCAGTCTCTCGGCCTGCTGGCGCTCGATCATCTGCGCCGCGTCGGCGATGTCCACGTCGAGGCCATGCGCAGGCACGCCGAAGCGCAGCGCGCCCTGTGGTCGCAGCCGCGTACGCCGCAGGAACTGTTCACGGCGTGGTCCGACTAGCTCACCGACGCCTCACAGCGGGCGATTCTGGCGCTGGACACCTTGCGCAAGGTCGGCAACGGCGCGGTGGCGCAGGAGCAGACGCGCGATGCGGCGGATCCAGTGCTGCTGTACGACCGCCACCGTGCTGGATGGCCATACGCTGCGGCGGCCGGCAAACTACCTGCTGGTGCAGATCCTGCCGGGGCCGGGGATGACAGTCGATCCGACCAAGCGCCCGTACATGATCATCGCGCCGCCGTTGTGGCCCGGACAGATCCAAAGCTGATTACCCTCTTCGGCATAGTCGACCAACCGGCCGAAAAATGGCGTCTGCAACGATGCGGCATAATGGCGCAGATGGCTTACCAGGTTACGGGCGATAAAGTCGGGCGTCTCTTCGGCAAGGAACACGTAACCGGCCACCTGGTTCATGACTTCGACCGCCACCTCCTCAAGACGCTGGCGGCGAACCAGCACGAAGACGGGCAACTCCAGTCCCCGTTCGCGCACCAGTGATATCAGAGCGGCGCTCTTGCCCTGGACGCCACGCTTGCCCAGCTTTTCCACCGCACTTGTGATCTCTTGCAACCGCGCACCCTCGAGGGTTCCAGCGGGAAGTGCCGGCGTGCAGAACAGGAACTTTAAGTGTCAGTCGTATTCATGCCGGCCTCACCTCGACCCAGGTTCGCAACTCGTGCCGAAGCAAACCTGGCACCTAACGAGAGCTACGAGCCGCGCCATCGCAGGCCGAAGGCTGTCAGCATGTCACAAAACATTCTTGTGGCTGAGGCCGGTGTGATAAGCCCAGGCCATGGCCCTTGCAATGAAGAGCTTCGCGCGCGTTGTGCGGCGATCTGCGAGATCGCGGGGAATAATGACCCCATTCTGGTTGTCTATGCACGCAAGCGAATTCACGAGACCCCAGCACTGGAACGCCACCAGAGGCTTCTTGGAGAACAGTCATGAATAGACCGCGTCCCGGCTTCGGATGTCTGTTCGAAGCTGCACTGCCCATTGCGGCGCCACTCGCAGCACTTGGGATCATGTTGTCTCTGCTTGCCTTTTCATAGGAACGATTGTCGGGCTCAACGATTCGAATTCAGGCCAAAGCCGCGAACGCTATCTTTGTCGGTTCGGCGGCTGTGCCGCGGCATTTAGACGGGGCGGCGGCCAGCAGATCGAGCGCACTGGGCATGGGATTGAGCATCGCTCTGATCCCGGCGAAAATGCGCGGATCGAGGGGCTTGTTGGGATAGGCTGCCAACAACTGGCCCGAGCCTTCCGACTCGACCACAAGACATTGAGCCGATGTGCTGCCGACCCATGCGGTGCCCGCGATCGTGCCCGTGCAGGCGCAATTTGCGCCCCACGGTCGGGAATGCTACTGGCCAGTAGGCCAGCGGCCGATTTGATGGCGTTCACAACTATGTGATCTGAGCCCTCGCCGCTGCTGACACAACGCGGTCAGCAGCCAGACCCCATTTACCCTGTCAGGTAGACGACGGGTGGTTCATGGACCGACACACACAGGGCATCCTGCTGATCATCCTCTCGGCCATCGCCTACAGTTCAGCGGGGTTCTTCACGCGGCTGATCCACCTGGACGCCTGGACGATGCTGTTTTGGCGCGGGCTGTTCGCCGGTCTGATGATCTTCTGCATCATCGCCATACGGGAGCGGCGCCGTACATGGCCGGCGATCCGAGCGATCGGTCGTCCGGGGATCGCCGCGGCGTTGTGTTCAACCGCCGCCACGATCTTCTACATCAACGCCCTTCGCCACACCTCCGTGGCCGATGTCGCTGTGCTGTTCGCGGTGGCGCCATTCATCACCGCCGGCCTCGGATGGCTATGGCTTGGCGTGAGAGAACCCTGGATCACCCTCGCTGCCAGTTTCATCGCAGTACTCGGCGTCAGCATCATGGTGGGTGGCGCGGTCATCGAGGGCCATCTGTTCGGCGACCTCCTGGGCTTCGGCATGGCGCTCTGCATGGCGATCATGATGTTGATCATCCGCCATCACCACGAGACGCCCATGTTGCCGGCAGCCTGTCTGTCTGCGCTGCTGTGTCCGCTCCTGGTGTGGCCATTCGGCTCGCCGTTCGACGTCAGCGCGATCGATCTGCTGAAGCTCTTCCTGTTCGGCACGACGCAGTTTGGCCTGGGGCTGGTGTTTCTCACCATTGGCGGCCAGATGGTCTCCGCCACGGAGAATGCGCTGATCAATACGCTGGAAACGCCGCTCGCGGTAGCCTGGGTCTGGGTGTGTTTCGCAGAGATTCCAACGGTGACGAGCTTTATCGGCGGCATCATCGTCCTGTTGGCTGTCATGGGGCACGTCTGGTTCAGCGGTCGGCTAAGGTTCGCCGCTGCTGCTGCGGTCAACTGATGTTTTCGCAAGGATCGGCTTCTTTGCGAACCCCCGCGTATCGCGCAAAACCTGTGATCTTGGCAGATGCCTAATATTTCCGTGCCAATCGACGCTGTGATCCTAATGCACATGCCACTCGTAGTATTGCCGCGCGGGTTGGTAGTACTGCTGGGCCTGCCCGCTGTTATGTCGCACTGCCTTGTAGTGTCGCGGCTTCGGGTGGGACAACGGCGTTGGGAGAGTCGTTCTATCGGCAACCGGCAGCGTTAGATTGAAGGCGTCATCGCTCTGCGGCAAGCGAATGTAGTGCGTCGAATCGACCGGCTTTGCAGCCGGGACCATCGCTGATTGGGTCGCTGGGCTGGCAGAGGGCATGAGGAACGCCCCATGTCTCAAAACCACTGTGGCGCTGCCGGACCAAAGCGGAACGACCACAAATATCGATGCAATCATGGAGGATGGAGCCACGTGCCGAAGTCTCATGACAGCGAATCCTTGCAGGTGTCGGCGCAACCTGCTTGTACGCTTCGATTCGAGCAACCCTCGCAGATTGTCCGGGTTCAAGCGGGGAGATTTTGCAACCACTCATCGCGCTTGCGGTCCCATAGTCTCTGCACCCGCCATCGCTGGCAGTTCCCGTGGGTCTGACCAATCTTCACGGTGCAGAGCAGGAGCAGCCCGACAATGCTCATCAAATAGCCGATCTTGCGCATGCGTCCGTCGCCCACCGCGAGGAGGACGCCGCTGAGATACGGACTATCACTCCATGGGCAGGGGCGCTTCCGTCATGCTGACGGGAGCCTGCATATCGAGCAATCCCATAACGGCACTGACGTGACGTTCATCGACCGTGACGGCCACCACTCTGTCTCCGGAGGCTATGCTGCAACTGCGAAGCTCCAATAGTCCTTCTGGTGCTGCCGCATCGCTCACAAACTGCCTGATGGTGGCCGACGGAATTCTGGCAGCCTCGAGGTCGTTGACGGCGGTTTCCGCGGCCGATGCGGTTCTGTAAACAGCAATCACAACTTCGTTCATCGTGGACCCTCCTCACAATGTCTACGGCAGAGAACGATCCATCCCTGCGAAGGTTCGCCCTGCTCGGCGGCGACGACGGAGTTTGGTCGATCGCTGGTCTCGCCTTTCGGAGCGATCGTCGACGACCGGCCCGGGAAGCTCGCCAGGTCCGCTACCGCAGGCATTGGCGGAGCGCAGCCAGCAACGCTGTCAGGGAGCGCGTGGAACAGCCGCCCCAGGGCACGGATTGTACTCGCCTGCTCGGCGGAAACGGGACCATGATCGTGGCACTCGCCGCCGGATGCACAGACCAACGGCTGGTACCGGGAATTTCTCTGGAGGTTCACAATGAGCGACGAAGCCGCCGTGCAGGGCCTGGATGTGTCCCCCGACCGGCTACCAGCGGGCGTGGGACGCGCCGACAGCGCGCTGTACCGGCTGACCGTGGCTGGCAAGCCATTCTACCTGCTGCGCCAACGAGGCCGCTTCGCCGACATCGCCTACGATCACGGCCACCTTCTCGCGCGCGAGATAGAGCTGGGCGTGTTTCCGGAAATCCTCTCGGCCATCGCGCGCGGCACCGACCTTGGCAGCCGGCTGAAGAGCGGCGTCGCCCAGGCGCTCTTCCGCGGCTTCAGCAACCGCGTCGTCGAAAGCGTCAGCGACGAGTTCCGCGAGGCGATCGGTGCGTTGGCCGACGGCTACGGCGCCGCATTGCCGAACCCGGGTTTCACCCGCCAGCAAGTGGTGGACGCCGTGGTTGCCATCGAACTCGACAATCTGGCCGATGGCATTCAACGCCGGCTGTCACTGCCGTCGACACGCCTCGCGGCGGTCGCCGAAGCACTGGCCATGTGCGCGCACGACCATCCGGACCCCGAGGTGCGCGCCGTGCTCGCCGGTCCCCCCGACGTCGCCGCCCCCCACATCGCCGATGCAACCATCAACCTGGTGCACCAGGACCATCGCATAGGCTTTGCCTGCACCGGGTTCAGCCTTCCAGGGAGCCACACCGCCGATGGCCGCCATCTGCACGCGCGCAACCTGGACGCCGATCTTTACAATTGGAATGTCGTGCCCACGCTGTTCCTGATCGACGAGACCGACAACCATCCCGGCTGGCATCGCTACGTCGCATTCGGCACAGCCGGCCTGATCTATCCCGGCGGCATCAGCGGCCTGAACGATGCCGGCATCGCGGTCTCGTTGCACCAGCTTTCGACCACCCGCTATCGGACCGCCCCTGATGGGGCCGGTCGGATGGACATCGCACCATTCGTGCAGCAGCGGGTGCTGCGCGAGGCAGGCTCACTGGAGGAAGCGGTCGAGATCGTTCGTGCCACCCAGCCGTTCTCGGCCTGGGTGATCTTCTGCTCGGACGCCGCCGCCGGGCGGGCGCGACGGATCGAATTCAACGGCGAGGCGTTCCGGATCGGCCCGGTGGCCGAGGGACCGATCGGGCAGACCAACCATTTCTGCCACCCCGACCTGGTCGAGCACCTGTTCGATGATCGCGACGCGCATTTCACGCCGACCTTCGGCAAGTGGCTGGAGACGCGCAGCCGCCTTGCCATGGTGGAACAAGCACTGTCAGAGGGTGCGGCAAACGACACCGACGGCGCGATTGACCTGCTCGCCTCGGGGCGCGACGGGCAACTCATGGAGCTGGCGCAGCAGCGCGGCCTTGATCTCACGACCATGGGCGTTGAACGCTCCTTCGGGCGGGTGCCGCGCAAGGCGTACGGTCAACTCGGCAGCATCGTCCGCGGTGATCCGGCGAGGCGACCTGGACACGACGAAGCATGGATGACGATCGGCGACCGACTGCCGGCCTGCCAGAGCATCTACCTTGGCTGGAGCATCGACTGGGCGAACCTGGCAATGACACCAGTTACGGATCGTCCGCTGCGCCGCACCCGTCAGTTCGACAGTACCGGTCGCGCCAACTGGGAAGCGTCGTTCGAGACCTATCGGGCGGCGCGCGTGGCCTTTGCCCGGCCGCGTGACGCCGCCGGCACTTTGCTGAGCCACACCCCCGACCCGGCCCAGCAATTGCAGGACACCACACGAGCCGAGGCGCTGCTGAGCGAAGCGATCGAGCAGGCGGTCGCGGACCGCATCGTGGAGGTGCCCTACTACTACATGCGCGCGCGCATCCGTCACCAGCTTGGCCGCAACGATGCTGCGCGGCAGGACTGGGACGTGCTGCGCTCCGTCTACGGCGACACCGGGCTCACCGGCGCACTGCCGGTTGCATCGCCGCGCGTGAGCCCCGTGCTCCACGATTACGAAGCCACGCTCGTGCTTGCACTGTCGGTGGCGACCGAGGATCGGATCCGGGCGGATTGGCATTGGGAGGGTCGTTCGGCCAGGCTGCAGGAGGCTCAACGGTTGCTCACCGGGTTGCGCGACCGACTGTTCGGTGCCGGCCTGCCTGCCCATTTCGATTTGCTTGCGTGGCTGGACCGGATCGCAACCATGTCGACGCGCAACAGCATCGAAGTCGAACTTCCGGCGCCCAACTTCGTCACGGTCGAATGAGGAGCTATGTGCACATATGCACTCTCCCACCCACGATGAACGTCGCGGATCCGAAAGTGGTGAGCATCTGTAGGAGAAGATCGACCGGTAAGCTGAAATGAATTGATTGGCGTCCCCTGCGGGATTCGAACCCGCGTTGCCGCCTATGCCGTATGTATGCCGTATACGGCAACGGAAGCTTACATGCCCCGGAAAGCTCGCGACGAACGCTTGGATACCCGCACGGCGCGGTTGAGGTTGACGCCTCGGCGTGAGCCATACTGGTGTTCGATCCAAGAAGGCCGCGCTATCGGCTATCGGCGCCTCGCCGGCGAAAGGCCGGCACATGGGTCGCCCGGCACTACAGCCCGACAGAGGGACGCTCCTATCAGTCCCTCGGTGTCGCCGATGATCTAATGGACGCTGATGGCTCGATCACCCTCAACTTCGCCCAAGCGCAGGAGAAGGCCGCCACGTGGTTCCGGGGTGTGCTACAGGCCCAAGGGGGCACAACCACGTCCCTAACCGTGCGCGAGGCCGTGCAACAATATTTGGAGGACTATACCGCACGGGGTGGCAAGGCTCTCGCGGCTACCCGGTTCACCATTGATGCACATGTGCTGCCATCGTTGGGCGAGCGTCAGGTTTCCGCGCTCACGTCGGCCGCCATCCGCCGATGCCACCGCAACTTGGCGGAATCCCCTGCACGTCTACGCAGTTCTAGCCATGGCCGCCGACGCGAACGGACTGTGGAGATAGATGATGCTGAAGGCCGGCGCGCTCGACGCGCCACGGCCAACCGCGTACTGACGGTGCTAAAGGCTGCACTCAACCACGCCTTCCGAGAAGGTCGCGTGCCGAGTGATGACTCGTGGCGGCGCGTGCAGCCCTTCGCCAAGGTGGATGCACCACGAGTGAGGTACCTGACCGACGCTGAAGCGACGCGGCTCGTTAACGCGTGCCCGGCCGACCTGCATGTTCTGGTGACCGTGGCGCTGCTGACGGGATGCCGTTATGGCGAGTTGACCATGCTACGTCCAATCGACGTGGACCTTGCCGCTGGGGTTCTGACTATCCCAACAAGCAAGGGGGGCAGCGCCCGGCACGTCGTGCTTACCGGTGAAGCTCGACAGTTCCTCGGGCATGCGACTGGGAAGTCTGTGAGTAAGCCATTCCTATTACGCGGCGATGGCGCGTTGTGGGGGCGGTCTCATCAATTCCGACCTCTTCGAGAAGCTTGCAATAACGCCGGCATCAACCCCGTGGTGTCGTTTCACGTCCTCCGCCGCACGCATGCGAGCCGCCTTGCGATGAAAAGTGTACCAATGGCGCGGATCCTCATCACCTGGGGCATCATCGCCGCCTGCACGGCGTTCATCACCGGCCCGCTGTCGTTTTACACGGTTCGTTTCCTGCGAAAGCGCAGGCGGCGCTCCTCGGCAAGGTCCAGATCGCGGTCGGCCATTGCGTGCTGGATTTCGCCGGCGCAGCGCACCGCGTCGACGACGCTGGCAAATTCCGCCAGCACGCCGTCGCCGGTGGTCTTGACGATCCGGCCGTGATGCTCGCGGATCTTGGGATCGACAAGTTCGCGCAGATGTGCCTGAACGCGTTGGTGCGTGCCTTCCTCATCGGCACCCATCATGCGCGAATACCCGACCACGTCGGCGGCGAGGATTGCAGCGAGGCGTCGGTCCACCCGATCCGGCGATCCAGCCTGCATGGCGCTCTCCCCAGTCGGGTAATCCTATACCGAGGAGCGCCAGTGCGCACGACCGCCAACGTCGCTTTTCCACCCAAAGTTGCCCTTCGCGACGACTGCAGCGAACGGCCGAGATGGGTGTGGATAGCTGTCGTTCAGCAGGTCTGCAGCCATCGAGCGAGGGTGGTGTCCCTGACGGAACGCCACGCTGCTCGGGCCGAATCTTTCGCTCTGATAATGCTCGCGTGCATCACCTTCCATATGGCTGTGCGCGGGTATCGACCTACGGCCAGAGCGTTGACGCCAAAACGCGGCAACTGACCAAGGCCGGATGCAAAAAGATTTTCCGCGCTAAACTCGTCCTGCGTAAGCTTTCCGTGTGGATTCCCTCTCCCTCAAGCTGAGAGGGAGAAGAAATCTACCCTCGCGTCACGCCCCAGAACATAGGATACGGCGTCTTCGCGAAGCCGGAGAGGTCGTCGCGGTAGCCGGTGGGGAGGAAGGACTTGGCCGGTGGGGATGAACGGCACCGTCTCGAACGCGTAGAGCTGGATCCGGACCTTGATCTCGCACCGCACCGCGTCTCGCGGTTTGGCTGACCACGGATGAGCAGTGCGCCGCGTCCTCCTGAACGCGCCGTCCGCAAGGTCCTGATCCTCAGTGGCGTTGCCGTCGTCGTTCTCGCGGCGGTGTGGCTTGTCGCGGGACGGTGGTGCGCGTTGGTGATCGACACAATCCACACCACGCGGCTGGCGACGCCGCTGTCCTACCGGATCGGCTGGGACGGTTCGTGGTTTCGGCTCGACTACATACCCGGGACGCTAAAGCCGGCGGACCCGTGGCTATCCCCCTTCCGCTGGGACAGCCCGCAGGAACGCGTGAGCATGAAGGTCGATCCTGATGGCCACCTCGTGCTCATCGAAGGGGAACGCCAGTTTGTGCTGGGAAAGCGCGCGGGCGCGATGTCCGAGAGCGACCCAACCCCAGTCTTCGAGGCCGAGCCGGGCGATACGACCTCGATCACGCTCGACCTCAGCCTGGTGAGTTTCCCCACGCCCCTCGACGTCAATTGGTTGGGCGGCCGGTCGCCGTCCTGGAAGCGGTATCTGTACTGCCACCTGTCCTGGACGAAGGCGTCGGGCGCGCGGCTCGACATGCTGTGGCGCTATGAGCAGGGATTCTACCACGAGGGCGGTTGGGGCTGGACGAACCCGCTGGGAGGACTAGTACAGCGTTTCCATGGAACGACTCGTATCACGCCGCCGCCTTGATCTTGTAGGACCAGGTGTGGACGACAGGCTCGCAGTTGAGGTCGTCTAGA
>Ga0209040_10002050_pt1 | contig 15912 bp, 11 predicted proteins | sample BogFormECP12_OM3_FD_188240 | JGI IMG/M metagenome (GOLD analysis project Ga0209040, IMG submission 188240) | Bog forest soil microbial communities from Calvert Island, British Columbia, Canada - ECP12_OM3 (SPAdes) (version 2) | ecosystem: Environmental > Aquatic > Freshwater > Wetlands > Bog ...
AAAACCGGCGCGCATCGTCTGGCGGCGACTCGAGGACTGCGGCGTGGAGTTTGCGTAGTGGGACGGACGCGCCCGCCGACCAGGGCGACTGGATGACCTTCCCATCGGACTTCCTCCGTCCGCCTTGGTCGCGCCTGGGGAGCGCAGCGAGAAAGCGGGCCAGCGATCCTAAGATCCTGCGCTTCGTCTACGACTGCTTAGCTCGGCAGCAACAAGCAGCGGTGGTTTCCCCAGTTCCAAAATCGTCCGACATTATAAAGCCTTAGTGGGACCGAGTCCGGGAGCCCGCAAGTGATTGATTAGCGGGAGTTCCTAAGAGATCAACGTCTTGCGAAGATCATGGTGCCCAGGAAAGGACTCGAACCTTCACGGCTTGCACCGCTGGTACCTGAAACCAGTGCGTCTACCAATTCCGCCACCTGGGCACGGCGCGCTTCATAGGGGCGGGGGCGCGCCGCTGTCAATGCCGCGCGACGCGAACGCATGAGGCGACTCGCGGCCGCCAACGCGCGGGCGCAGACGCGCTTGCGCGTCCCGAAGGCGACGACTGACGCTTGCGTCTGGCGGGCTTGCTATAAGGCTTCCCATGCGCCCCTCCCTTCTCGATCCGCTGTTCGCCCCGGCCGGGACGCTGCCGGGGATCGGACCCAAGAACGCGAAACTGTTCGACCGCCTGCTCGACAAGCCCCAGGGCGCGCGCGTGCTCGACGTGCTGTTCCACCTGCCCCATGCGGCCCTCGACCGGCGTTCACGGCCAAAGATCCGAGACGCCGTTCCCGGGACGATCGTCACGATCCAGGCCAAGGTGACTGAGCATCACGAGCCGCCAAATTCCCGCTCCCGCGCGCCATTCAAGGTTCTGGTCGAGGACGACACCGGCGATGTCGAGCTCGTGTTCTTTCTCGCCAATCACGCATGGGTGCGGTCGCGGCTGCCGATTGGCGCGACCCGCTGGATTTCCGGCAAGCTCGAACTGTGGGACGGCCGCCGCCAGATCGTCCATCCCGACCGGGTGATGGACGCAGACGAACTGGCCAGGCTGCCGTCGGTCGAGCCGGTCTACGGCCTGACCGAAGGCCTCTTTCAGCGCACGGTCGCGCGCGCCGCCGAAGGCGCGCTGAAGCGCCTGCCGCGCCTGCCGGAATGGATCGCCGCCGAGACGCTTCTCAAGCTCGAGCTGCCGGGCTTCGCCGAGGCGCTCGGCGCGATGCATCGGCCCTCGGCGCCCGAGGACATCGACCCGGCCGGGCCCGCCGTGACGCGCCTCGCCTACGACGAGTTGCTCGCCAACCAGCTCGCCCTTCTTTTGGTGCGCGCCCGCATGCGCGCGATCGCCGGCCGCGCCCATGTCGCTGAGGGCTTGGTTCGCAGCCGCCTCGAGTCCGCCCTGCCGTTTACGCTGACGGCGGCTCAGCGCCAGGCCATCGCTGAAATAAGCGCCGATCTCAGCGCCGAGAAGCGCATGATCCGGCTCCTGCAGGGCGACGTCGGCTCGGGAAAGACGGTCGTCGCGCTCATCGCGATGGCGGAGGTGATCGAGGCCGGGCGGCAAGCGGCGATGATGGCGCCGACCGAGGTGCTCGCCCGCCAGCATTTCGAGCGGATGGCGCCGCTCGCCGAGGCCGCGGGCCTGCGCATGGCGCTGATGACCGGCCGCGACAAGGCGTCGGAGCGCCGCGAAACGCTGGCGGCTCTCGCGGAGGGCAGGATCGACATCACGGTCGGCACCCACGCCCTCTTTCAGGAGAGCGTCGTTTTCGCCGATCTCGGCCTCGCAGTCGTCGACGAGCAGCACCGGTTTGGCGTGCGGCAGCGGCTGGCGCTGGCGGCGAAGGGCGAAGCCGTCGATCTCCTGGTGATGACGGCGACCCCGATTCCGCGCTCGCTGGTGCTCGCCTATTTCGGCGACATGGACGTCTCCGCCTTGCGCGAAAAACCCCCGGGCCGTCAGCCGATCGACACCCGCGCGATGCCGATCGAGCGGCTCGAGGAAGTTGTCGCCGGCCTGTCGCGGGCGGTTGGCTCCGGCGCCCGCGCCTACTGGATCTGCCCGCTGGTCGAGGAAAGCGAGACGCTCGACGTCGCCGCGGCGGAGGAGCGGGCGGGCGCGCTGCGGGCGATGTTCGGCGATGCGGTCGGGCTCGTGCACGGCAAGATGGCCGGCCCCGACAAGGATGCGGCGATGGAGCGCTTTCAGCGCGGCGAGACGAAAATCCTGGTCGCGACCACGGTCGTCGAGGTCGGCGTCGACGTGCCGGAGGCGACGATCATGATCGTCGAGCACGCCGAGCGGTTCGGCCTCGCCCAGCTCCACCAGCTGCGCGGCCGGGTCGGCCGCGGCGCCGGCCGCTCGAGCTGCCTCCTGCTCTACAAAGGGCCTCTCGGCGAGTCCGCGCGGATGCGGCTCGAAACGCTGCGCGCGACCGAGGACGGCTTCCGCATCGCCGAAGAGGACTTGCGGCTGCGCGGCGAAGGCGACGTGCTGGGCTCGCGGCAGGCTGGCGCGCCGGGCTTCCGCTTCGCCCGCCTCGAGGTTCACGGCGGGCTTTTGGCGCGCGCCCGCGAGGAGGCGCGCTCCGCCCTCGACCGCAGCGAAAGGCTTACGGGCGAGGAGAACAGGGGCCTCAGGCTTTTGCTTTATCTCTTCGAGCGCGACGAAGCGGCGCGGCTGATCGAAGCGGGGTGAACGCAAAAGTGATTTGCGCGTCAGGCGGCGCCAACCGTATCGTTTTGTGCCGATCTGACGAAGATGACGTCGGAACTGATGTGACAGGCTCACAGCGTCGGCGACCGCGTCCCAAAAGTTGATCACGATATCGACAGTCTTGCTGAACACCATCTTTAGGACAGGGCCGGCGCCGTTCTTGATACGGAATCCCGATGGCGAACGAAAAGCGTGTCGGCGGCATTGATTTCTGGCGCGGCAGTGTGCTGATCGCGATCCTCGTTGATCACATTCCCGGCAACCTGCTCGAATCCTTGACGCCGAGAAACTTTGGGCTTTCGGACAGCTCGGAGGCCTTCGTCTTTCTGTCCGGTCTCTCGGTGGGTCTGGTCTATCTGCCGAGAGCGCGAAAGCATGGCCTCGCCGCGGTCGCGCGCGGATGCCTTCAGCGCGCGATCAAGCTTTACGGCCTGCACATCGCGCTGACCGCGGCCGCGCTGGTCATTTTCGGGTGCGCCTATTGGGCGAGCGGCGTCGACGACCTGATCGAGGCGCATGGCCGCGCCTTTGTGTTCGGCTCGCCGACGACGGGGCTGGCCGGCCTCGCCCTGCTCAGCCACCAGCTCGGCTACTTCAACATCCTGCCGCTCTATGTCGTGCTGATGCTATGGGCGCCGATCGCGGTGGCGATTGCGATTCGAGGCCCCGCGCTCGCTGGACTGGCGTCAGGGGCGGTCTACGCCGCTTCGCGGATGTTCGGGCTCCATCTGCCGAACTGGCCCGAGCCTGGCGGCTGGTTTTTCAATCCCTTGGCATGGCAGCTGGCGTTCACCATGGGGCTCGTCTGCGCCATCCTCTGGCGGCACGGTCCGCCGCGCGCGACCCCGGGCCTGGTCTGGCTCAGCGCCGCCGGGGTTGTCTTCGCCGCGCTTGTGACCACCGACGCGGCCGGTTTCGCGCCGGGCCTTCGCGACGCGGCCTCGCTCCACCTCGATCTTGCCAAACAGGACCTCGGATTGGCTCGGCTCGCCCATTTTGCGGCGCTGGCCTATCTCGTCGCCATCGCGCCCGGCCTGCCGCAAATGGCCGAAGGGCGCGTCGGCCGGGCGGTCCAGGCCGTTGGCCGCAACGGTCTCGCAGTCTTTGCCGCCGGCTCGCTGTGGAGCGCCATCGGACAGGCGGCGCTCGGTGCGGCTTTACCTTACACGACTGTAGGGATTGAGCGTTTGGCCGGACTCGCCTACACTTTGGCGGGCGTCGCCGCCCTGTTCATCTTTTCCCGCTGGATCGAGTGCAGAAAAACGTCCGTCACAGCCAATCGCCCGGTCTTTCGTTCAGCCGCGCCGCAGCCGCTCTGACAGGTCTGGCGTGGACCGGCGCAATCGTTCTCATCGCGGCGTCGGCGCGCGCGGGTGACTCGAGTTGCCCCGCCTTGGCGTCGGCGTTCGACGCGAACGGAGCCGGACTGTCGAAACTGGACAGCGGCGCGGACAGGACGCTCGACATTCTCGCGATTGGTTCGTCTTCCACCGAAGGGATCGGGGCGAGCGCGCCCGCCAACGCCTATCCGGCGCGTCTAGAAGACGAATTGACCCATCACGACGGCATCGCCGCGGACGTCAGGAATGCTGGCGTCGGCGGCGAATTCGCGGCCAAGACTCTGACAAGGCTGGTGAGCGCGCTGAAAAGCGGCTGGGTGGAACTGGTGATCTGGCAGGTCGGCACCAATGACGCAATGGCCGGCGTCGACGAGACGGCATTCCGGACGGCCGTCGAGAGCGGCGTCGCCGCGGCGCGTGCGGCCCGGGTGCCGCTCCTGCTGATCGACCCGCAATTCACGCCGAAGAGTCCAAATCAAGCCCGTTACGAGCGCTTCGTCGCGATCGTCGATGAAATCGGCGTCCGCGACCATGTCCCGGTGCTGTCGCGCTTTGCGATGATGAAGCAGCTGGGGACGCAAGGGGCGCGGACGCTCCTCTCGAGCGATGGATTGCATATGAACGATTTCGGCTACAAGTGTCTCGCCCACGCGATCGCCGAGGCGATCGAAGTCGGGGCGGGGGCGAAGCTCTAGTCCGTTTCCACGTCGGAGGGTTGCGTCCGACGTCGGTCGGCGGCGCCGTGAATGCGGGTCCCAACATTTGCAAGAAGGGCGGGCGATGAAGCGGCGGCGCTTTGGGCGGAACGGGACGGTTTCGGCGGTCGGCTTCGGCTGCATGAGCTTCGGCGGCTTCTATGGGCCGACGACCGAAAGCGAGACGATGCGGACGCTTGCGCGGGCGCTCGAGCTCGGAGTCGATTTCTGGGACACCGCCAACGTTTACGGCGACGGCTCGAGCGAGACGCTGATCGGCAGGTTCCTGGCCGAGGACCGCGGCCGGCGAGGCAAAATCACGCTCGCGACCAAATTCGCCATTCGCCGGGAGCCCGACGGCAGGCGCGTGTTCGACAACAGCGCCGAGCACATCCGCGAAAGCCTGGAAGGGTCGCTGAAACGGCTCGGGGTCGATCACATCGACGTCTATTACGTGCACCGGATCGACCGGAGAATCCCGATCGAGGAAACCGTCGGCGAGCTCGCGCGGCACGTCGAGGCCGGGAAAATTCGCTCGATCGGCCTCAGCGAGGTCGCGCCCGACACATTGCGGCGCGCGCATGCAGTCCATCCGATCGCGGCCGTGCAATCCGAATATTCCCTGTGGACGCGCAACCCGGAACTCGGGCTCATCCAGGCCTGCGCGGAAGCTGGAGCGGTCCTGGTCGCCTTCTCACCCCTCGGGCGCGGATATTTCAGCGGCCTCCTGCAGGAGGTCGAGACGTTCGACGCGAAGGATTTCCGCCACGCCAATCCGCGCTTTCAGGGGCTCGACTGGCGGCGCAACCGCGACCGCCTGCCCTCCTTTCTGGCGCTCGCCGAGGCGTGGGGCGTGAAGCCTTCGACGCTCGCCGTCGCCTGGACGCTGGCCAAGGCGCCCCACATCGTGCCGATTCCCGGCACACGCGCCGCAGAGCACCTCGAGGAATGCGCGGCTGCGGCGGACTTCAACCTCGGCGCGGCCCCGCTCGCCGAACTCGAGCGGATCCTCCCCGTGGGCTTCGCCGCCGGCGAGCGTTACTCGGACCAACAATGGGTCGGCATCCAGAAATATTGAGGCTCAGCGGGGCGTCACAGACGCTTCTTCCGCCGAAACTTTGAACAGCGAGCGAATGCCGCCGAACAGACTCGGCTTGCGCGCGCCGGCGAGCATCGCCAAATAGCTCTTCGCCCATTTCTGGATGTCGTTGTGCATGAGATGGGCGAGCATGGGAGCGTGACGCTCGCGCCGCTCCTCGAGCGGCATTTCGAGGGCCCGCTTGAGCGCGGCGGCGACCGCGTCCGTCTCGTGCGGATTGACGATCAGGGCGCGGGTGAGCTCCTTCGCCGCCCCGGCGAACTGCGACAGCATCAGGACCCCCGGGTCCTCGGGGTCCTGCGCGGCCAGATACTCCTTGGCGACCAGATTCATGCCGTCGCGCAGCGGCGTCACCATCGCCACGTCGGCCGCGCGGTAGAGGCCCGCCAGAACCGTGCGCGAATAGGAACGGTTGACGTAGCGGATCGGCGTCCATGCGGCGTCGCCGAACCGGCCGTTGACCCTGCCGATCAGGCCGGTTACTTCGGCTTCGATCTCGCCGTATTGCCTGATTTCGGAGCGGCTCTTGGGCGTCAGCTGCAACAGCGTGACCTTGCCGTGCCAATCGGGATTGAGCTCGAGGAACCGCTCGAACCCCTTGATCCGGTCGGGGATGCCCTTCGAGTAGTCGAGCCGGTCGACGCCGAGAACGAGCTTGTTGCCGCTGAGGCTCTCCTGCACCAGCGCAATCATAGCCGATCGGCCGGCGTTGCGGGCAAGACGCATGTAAGCCTTGGTCTCGATGCTCACCGGGAAGGCGCCGAGGCAGACCCGGCGGCCGTCGATCTCATGGCAGCCCCGCGACTGAACCGCGCCCTGGGTCATGAGGTAATGGGCGAAATTGTCCCGGTCGTTCTCCGTCTGGAAGCCGACGAGGTCGCAATAGGTGAGGCCGCCGAGAATCTCCCGGTGATGGGGAAGGGTCTGCAGGATGTCCGGCGGCGCGCAGGGCGTGTGCAGGAAGAAGCCGATCCGGTTGCGGTGGCCGCGCGAGCGCAGTTCGCGGGCGAGCAGCATCAGATGATAGTCGTGAATCCAGACGACGTCGCCTTCGCGGACGAGCGCGCTGAGGCGGTCGGCGAACATGCGGTTGACCCGAATGTAGCCGCCTGCGTCCGCGCGCGAATATTCCTGGAGGTCGACCCGGTAATGAAGGATCGGCCACAGCACGCTGTTCGCGAGTCCGTTGTAATATTCCTGGATGTCGGTCTGCGAAAGATCGATCAGGACATAGGTCACCTGGTTGACTTCGACGACCCGAGGTTCGTTGATCGGCTCTTCGGAGACCTTGCCGCTCCAGCCGAACCACATGCCGTTGCGGCCTTTGAGCGCGGCCTTCACCGCCACCGCCATGCCGCCGGCAAGCGGGGCTCCGGGCGATTCCGGGACCGCCACGCGGTTCGAAACTATGATCAGGCGCGGGCCCATGCTTCCTCCCAACTCGACGACAGCCGCGTCGCTGTGTTGATTATTCCCGCCATGGAATAGGTCTGGGGCAGATTGCCCCAGAGCTCCCCGGTTTCGGGGTCGAGGTCCTCCGAAAGCAGGCCATAGGCGTTGCGGCTCGCGAGAATCGATTCGAACAGATCGCGCGCCTCGGCCGTGCGGCCAATCTGATGCAACGCGTCCATATACCAGAAGTTGCACGCCAGGAACGCCGTCTCGGGCTCGCCGAAATCGTCGGGGACGACGTAGCGCATGATCCGGCCCTTGCGCATGAGGTCGCGCCCGATCGCCTCGCACGTCTTGACGAAGCGGATGTCGTTCGCCGGAAGAAGCCCGAGTTCGGAGACCAGAAGCACACTGGCGTCGAGCGCCGGGTCGCCGAACGCGCCGGTCAGAACGCCCTGTCGTTCGTCCCAGGCTTCGACGAGGATGCGTTCGCGCAGCTTCTGGGCATGCACCGTCCAGTATTTTGCGCGGTCGGCCACGCCGAGGCGCCGGGCGATCCGGCCGAGCCGGTCGCAGGCCGCCCAGCACAGGGTCGCCGAATAGGTGTGGGCGCGGGCGCGGCCGCGATATTCCCAGAGTCCGGCGTCGGGCTCGAACGCCAGCGCGAGCGCACGCTCCCCCAACGACTCGAGCAGGCGGTAGAGCGACTCGTCGCCCATCCTCGGCAACCGTTCGTCGACGAACATCTGTGTTGCGGCAAGCACAACGCTGCCATAGACGTCGTTCTGCGTCTGCAGCGCGGCCTGATTGCCGACGCGGACCGGACCGTGCCCGAGAAACCCTTTCAGATCGGGCGCGATCGTCTCTTCGAGCGAAGCGAACGGCACGATGCTGTGCACCGGCTGGATCTTGCCGGCGTCCGTGGCGATCGTCATGATGTAGTTGATATAGGATTCCATGATCCGCGTCGCGCCGAGCCGGTTCAGCGCGTCGACGACGAAATAAGCGTCCCTCAGCCAGCAGAACCGGTAGTCCCAGTTGCGGGTGGTGTGCGGCGCCTCGGGGATCGACGTCGTATGCGCGGCGATGATCGCCCCGGTCTCCTTGAAACTGGTCAGCTTCAGGGTGATCGCCGCGCGAATGACGGCCGACTGCCATTCGAACGGCGCGGCGAGGGTGCGCGACCACTCGTACCAATGTTCCCGCGTACGCTCGAGGAAGTCCCTGCTGGTCGTGTCGATGCCGGTGAGGAACGGTTCGTCCTGGCCGAAGATCAGCGTCATTGGCCGCGTCAGCGGAAAGGTGATTTCATTGAGGACATAGGAGATCGGCGCGTCGGTCGTCAGCCGTACGACCTGGGGCCCGCCGACATAACGGATGTGATTGGAGCCAGCCACCACGTTGGTCGTCGGGCGTCCATAATTGTGCGTCGCCCGAACGCGAATGGCAAGACGCGGCAAACCCGCGACCGGCTCGATCCGGCGCATGATCTGCGGCGGCCGGAACTGGCGCTCGAAAAGATCGAATCGCGGCGCAAAATCGGTGGTCCGCACCTTCGAGCCTTTGTCGTCGGTGAGGATCGTCTCGACGATCGCCGTATTGCGGACATAGCGCGACTCGGTCTCGACCAGCCCAGCGAGCACGACGTCGCAGAAGCCCTTCTCCTCGTCGCCGGCGAGAAGCCGTGAAAAGACAGGGTCTGAATCGAAATGGGGGAAGCACCACCATACGATGCGGGCGTTGCGGTCGATCAACGCCGCTGCGCAGCTGTTGCCGATCAGCGCGAGGTCGAGGTTCTGCCTGCGCCTCTGGCGCTCGGACGTCATGCGTCCTCCCTCCCTTCCGCGAACTGTGCGAGCCAGTCGCGAACGTCGCGGGGCCGCTCGAAGGCGCCGACCGTCCAGGGGCGCCGGTGTCCGACCGAATAAGCCCGGCCTCCGCGCGCGGAGACGACGGCGAAGCCGGCTTCGTCGGTCGCATCGTCGCCGACGAAAACCGGCGCGCGGCCGGCAAAAACCGGATGTGAGAGAAACGCCGCGATCGCCCGGCCCTTGTCGAAGCCCGGCGCTTTCAGCTCGATGGCGCAGTGCGCCGCCATCACTTCGACCGGAATCCGCGGCTCGGCCTCGACGAGCCGCGTGACCGCCTTCCGCAAGGCCGCCCCTGCATGCGGAGCTTGACGGTAATGAATCGCGAAGCTGTAACGCTTGTTCTCCGCGAAAACTCCCGGGAATTCTTTGAGGGCGGCCGTCAGCGCTGTCCATAAGGACGCCGGCAACTCCGAAACCTGCGGCGAGGGGATCGCCGGGGCGTCCGGATCGAACCGGATCTCCGCGCCGTGCACGCCGCTCGCCCGCAGCCGCAGCGGCGCGAACAGGCGGTCGAGATCGTCGAGCGGGCGGCCGCTGATCAGCGCCAGGGCGCCGCCGAGCTTCCGTTCTGTCCTGGCCAGCGTCGAGATCAGGCCGGCAGGCGTCACGACGCGCTCGGGCCGCTCAGCCAGGTCGAGCAGGGTGCCGTCCACATCGAGAAACAGGGCGACCGGTCCGTAATTTGCAGGCAGGACTTCGTCCGCAAACCCTTGGGCCGCGACGCTCTCAATTGTCAACGCGCAATTCCTCCAACCCCGCATTTGCGCCTACGCGAGCTTTGAGGCGATTGCGTGATCGCAGCCATTCGCCTTGTCGCAGCCCCTGGCTGCACGGCTGCATCCGGAAACGGGATTGGTCGGTTGATTGTTCCGCGAGCGAACCGTCTGGACGGATGGCTTGCCGCTCCTCTATTATGCGACGCGCCGCCCCTGGTCGAAAGAGAACAGCGGGTCGCGTTCCTCCGTCGACAGACTGGATCGAGTTCATGCGGGGCCGCCGCGTCTTCGTCAGTCAGGTTCCCGGGCAGGCGTTGACCTTCGACGTCGCTGTCGGCGACGAGCTGAGCGAGAGCCGACACCGCGTGACGGTCTCGGCCGACGATGAGGCGCGCTTCGCCAGGCTCGGCGTCGAGCCGGCCCGCGCGGTCGAAGCGGCGATGGCTTTCCTGCTCGACCGCGAGCCCAAGGAATCGATCCTCGGCGCGTTCGACATCGCCGTCATTCGACGCTACTTTCCCGAATTCGACGAAGCGTTTCCCGTTTATCTCGGACGCCGCCGCGGTGAGACGGGCGCCTAGACGATCAGCCAGGCGCCGGAGGACGTTTTGATGCCCGTCGCGCTCGCCCGGACGGAGGCCGCTCTCGAAGACCGCTGGACGGCCCCCGAGGGGTGGTTCTACATGACCGGGATGCAGGCGCTCGTGCGCCTGCCGATCCAGCAGCGCCTTCGCGACGCCGCCGCCGGCCTCAACACCGGCGGCTATATCTCGGGCTATCGCGGTTCGCCGATGGGTCGCTACGATATCGAACTGTGGCGCGCCGAGCCTATTCTCAAGCGGCACAACATCGTCTTCCGCCCCGGCCTCAACGAAGACCTCGCCGCCACGGCGATCTGGGGCGCTCAACATCTGACGAGCTTTCCCGGCGCCACGGTCGACGGCGTGTTCGGCGTCTGGTACGGCAAGGGGCCTGGCGTGGACCGCTCGGGCGACGCGTTGCGCCACGCCAATTTCACTGGCGCCTCGCCCAAGGGCGGCGCGATCGCTCTCGCCGGCGACGATCACGGCGCGAAATCCTCGACCGCGGTCAATTTCTCCGACACCTCCTTCATCGCCGTCGGCATGCCGGTGCTCTATCCGTCGAACACCCAGGAGCTGATCGACTTCGGCCTGCATGGGATTGCGATGTCGCGCTTCTCCGGCTGCTGGATCGGCATGAAGGTCGTCACCGACGTCGCCGAGGGCGGCGGCACGGTCCACGTCGGCCCGGATACGCCCTCGATCGTGATCCCGGAGCGGCCGAGCAATCCGCCGGGCGGCTTCGGCGCGCGGGCGATCGACATGCCGCTGATGCAGGAGGAGCGGCTCTACAGTCACAAGCTTCCGGCAGCTCTTGCCTACGCCCGCGCCAACGGTCTCAACCGCATCGTCGGCGAGGACAATGCGCGCGTCGGCGTTGTCGCGGCCGGCAAGGCCTGGCAGGATCTCCTGCAGGCGGTCGGCAATCTGGGCGCCGCCGCATCCGGCCTCCGCCTTTTCAAGGTCGGCATGGTGTGGCCGCTCGACCCGGTCGCCGTTCGCGACTTCGCGCAAGGGCTCGATCTCATCGTCGTCATCGAGGAGAAACGGCCGCTGCTCGAGGATCAGATCCGCTCGATTCTCTATGGGGGCATGAGCGCGCCCCGGATCGTCGGCAAATATTTCGACGGGCCCGCCTTCGATCCGGGTCACGGCGCGACGGCCATTCCCAATTTCGGCGAGACGACGCCCGAACTCGTCGCGCAGGTGCTCGCCAGGGCGATGCGCCAGCACGATCCGAACTGCGCCTTCAGCGCGCCGGAGGCGCCGGCGAAGGCGCTCACCAATCGTCCGGCGCCCGCTCGCAGCCCCGGCTTTTGCGCCGGCTGTCCCCACAGCCGCTCGACCCGCGTGCCGGAAGGCAGCCGGGCGCTCGCCGGAATTGGCTGCCACACGATGGCGATGTACGTGAGCCCGATGCAGACGACGACCGTGTCGCACATGGGCGGCGAGGGCGCGATGTGGCTCGGCCAGCAGCCATTCACCCGCCAAAAGCACGTGTTCGCCAATATCGGCGACGGCACCTACGCCCATTCCGGCGTCCTCGCCGTGCGGCAGGCGATCGCGGCCGACGTGCCGATCACCTACAAGATCCTTTACAACGGCTTTGTCTCGATGACCGGCGGGCAGCCGATCGAGGGCGGCATGACGCCGGTTCAGATCCTTTCCGAGCTCGCCGCCGAAGGCGTCAGGAAAATGGCGCTGGTGGTCGACGAGCCCGATCGCTATCTCGGCGCGCCGCTGCCGCCGGGCGTTTCGCTCCGCCATCGCGACGCAATGGACGAGGTCCAGCGCGAGTTCCGCGAGTACAAGGGGGTCTCGGTCATCCTCTACGACCAGCCCTGCGCAACCGAGCGCCGGCGCCTGCGCAAGCGCGGCAAATGGCCCGATCCGGCGATCCGCACGTTCATCCACCCGGAAGTGTGCGAGGGCTGCGGCGATTGTGGAAAAGTCTCCAATTGCATGGCGATCGAGCCGCTCGAGACCGAATGGGGCCGCAAGCGCCGCATCAACCAGTCGAGCTGCAACAAGGACTTCAGCTGCATCGACGGATTCTGCCCGAGCTTCGTCACCGTCCACGGCGGCCGCTTGCGCAAGCCCGACTCCGCCGCCCCGCGCCAGCTCCCGCCGGTTCCGGAGCCGGTCCTGCCCGTGATGGGCGAACGGTACAGCGTGCTCGTCGCCGGCATCGGCGGTTCCGGCGTCGTCACGGTGAGCCAGACGCTCGCGGTCGCCGCCTATCTCGACGGGCTTTTCAGCTCCAATCTCGACCTGACCGGCCTCAGCCAGAAATACGGGGCTGTCACTTCGCATGTGCGCATGGCGCTCAAGCCGGACGGCCTGCATGCGACGCGGATCGCCGCAGGCGAGGCCGACGCGCTGATCGGCTGCGACCTCATCGTCGCCGCCGGAGACGAAAGCCTGTCGAAGCTCAGTCCATCCTCCCGCGCGGTGATTTCCGCCGACGTGACGCCGACCGCCGAATTCGCCCGCAATCCCGACTGGAGCGTCGACGCGCAAGCGTTGGTGGAGCGGCTGACGTCCGTGCTCGGCGATGGGGCGTTCGTGCTCGATGCGCAGCGCCTCGCCAAGGAGCTGCTCGGCGACGCGATCGCCTCCAACATGTTCATGCTCGGCGCAGCATGGCAGAAGGGGCTCGTGCCGCTCCGGCGCGCGGCGATCGAACGGGCGATCGAGCTCAATGGCGTCGCCATCGAAGCGAACAAGCAGGCGTTCGAATGGGGCCGGCGCGCGGCGCATGACCTCGCCGGCGTCGAAAAGCTCGCCGCGAGGAACGAGCCCGAACCCGCTCCGGCGCCGACGCTCGATGCGCTGATCGAGCGGCGCATCGCGCAGCTCAAGGAGTCGCGCGGCGAAAGGGACGCGGCGCGCTACCGCGCGCTCATCGAGCGGGTCAGGGCGGCCGAGCAAGCGGCCGGGCTCGGCGAGGCGCTGACGGCGGCGGTCGCCCGCTCCTATCACAAGCTCCTCGCCGTCAAGGACGAATGGGAGGTCGCGCGCCTGTTCGCCGCGCCGGAATTCGGCCGGGCGCTCGGCCAGGAGTTCGACGGCCCCTACAAGCTGCATTTCCACATCGGCGCATGGCCGTTCGCGCGCCCCGACCCGCGAACCGGCGTGATGGGCAAGGGCGAGGCGGGGCCGTGGGCGATGACGGCCTTCCGGGTCATGGCGCGGCTCCGGTTCCTGCGCGGCAGCCTTCTCGATCCGTTCCGTAATTCGGATGAGCGCAAGCTTGAGCGGCGCCTGCTCGCCGAATTCGAGGCGGACATCGACGACATGATCGCGCGCCTCGCCCCCGACACGCACGCGCTCACTGTGCGCATCGCGAGCTTGCCTGAATCGATCAAGGGCTACGGGCGGGTCAAGGAGGCGAGCGCCGAAGAAGCCGCGAAAGCGCGCGCCAACGCGCTGCAACAGCTGCGAGCGAAGAAGACGCCGATGGAGCTGGCCGCGTGACCATAGACGGTAAGACAATTGTCGTGACGGGCGGCTTCGGCGCCCTCGGCGCGGCGGTGGCCGAAGCGGCCGCCGGGCGCGGCGCGTCCGTCGCCGCCCTCGATTGCGCTCATGACGCGCCCGTCGGGCTCGCCGAGCGGCTGGGGCCGGAGGGTCTGCTGATCGGCGGGGTCGATCTCGCCTTGCCACACGCGGCGCAACGGGCGATGGCCGAAGTGGCGGAGAGGTTCGGACGGATCGATGCGCTTCTCAACATCGCCGGCGGCTTCAATTGGGAAAAGATCGCGGACGCGCCGAACGCCGAGACCTGGGAGCGCATGTACGCTTTGAACCTGCAAACCACGCTGAACGCCTCGCGAGCCGCGCTCCCCCATCTCTTGGAGACCGGAGCCGGCCGCATCGTCAATGTCGGCGCGGAATCGGCTTTGAGGGCTGCGGCGGGCATGGGCGCCTACGCCGCCAGCAAGTCCGCCGTGCATCGGCTGACCGAAAGCCTGGCTGACGAATTGAAGCTGAGGGGCGTGACCGTCAATGCGGTGCTGCCGTCGATCATCGACACGCCGGCCAACCGGCGCGACATGCCGACGGCGGAGTTCGACCGATGGGTTGCGCCCGCCGACCTCGCCGCCATCATGCTGTTCCTGGCGTCCGACGAGGCGCGAGCGATCACCGGAGCGTTGATTCCGGTGACCGGGCGGATGTAGCAGCGCAATCGAGGCAGCTCAGGTGGTGCGGGCGGCCGCGACTAGGCGCCCTGGCGATTCAAGCTGCTCGACGCCCAGCCTTTTTACGGCTCGGATATCGTCGGCCGTCAGCATGACGCCCCTGAGAGTTGCGATCGGAAAGCAGGAATCTTCGCAACTTTTGGCCGATTCCGCAAGAAGGCGCGTTTTGGCCACATGAATAATGTATGACCTGCGAGCGGACGCGCGCTCCTTGCGTCCAGGGGGATTCGTGCCGTTCGTCGCCGGGCTTTCTCAGGCGATCGATGAGCCGTGCGCGCTCAGTCGGTAACCGAGCGCGGCCACCGCGAGGACGTCGTTCGAGGTCAGCGCCCCAACGGTTCCCGGCGCGGTGAACGCGTCGAAGGAATTGTTTGCAACGCTCGACGACCAGTCGGCGATGTCTCCGCCATTGGCCGCCGCATTGTTGAAGGCGCCGAGATTGGTGACGCCGTTGTTGGTGGAGAAGTAGCCGCCGCTCCCCGACAGCGCGAGCACGCCCGGCGTCGAATAGTGGAAGAGATCGAAAGGCGTATAGGTCGCAGCGCCGTTCATGCTCGCGCCTTCGACGCCGAGCCGGCCCAAGACCTCGGTGATTTCGTGCTCTGCGATAGAATAAAGATCGTATTGGTTCCCCGCCGGCGCACCGCTCGTCCTGTAATACATGGGATAGGCGCTGCTGAAGCCGACATAGCCGTCGAGCGACGTCGAGGTCGGGTTGACGTAGCCGAACGCCTTGTCTTCGGCGCTGGTGATGAAGAACTGCGAGGCGGTCGGCTCGTTCGAGGCGGCGAAGCTGTAGCCGTCGCCGCGGAGGGCGTTGGTCACCGCGGCGTAATTGGCGAGATAGCCGTAGCTTTCGCTCTCGCCGAGCGCGCCGGAACCGAGCGCCGACCCTGCGATCTCGCCGTAACCGACGTCGATGTTGATCACCTCCCGCGTCGAAAAGAGAGATGCGATGGATTGGGCGGCCGACTTCATCGCCTGGAGGAACCCGGACGGCGCATGGGCAACCGAACGGTCCCAAATCAAGTCGAACTGAAGGCCGCCAGCAGATCCGACGAGGGACGGAGCCGGCGCCGCAGAGCGCGACGACCCGACGGAGGCCGAGCCGAATCCGTGGGTTGACGCATGAGACACGGGCGAAAGCGCGTTGGAATCGCTCAGTAGAAATTCTTGGCCGAGGCCGGCGCTCGGCGAATAGGCGAGCGGGCCGGGCTCGTCGCTATTTCAAGTGGGTGAATTGGCCAGAACGTCTCCGGCGATGAGGTAGACGACGGCTTTGAGATTTCGCTTGGTTCGGTAGCCTTTGGCC
>Ga0209040_10002051_pt1 | contig 15912 bp, 6 predicted proteins | sample BogFormECP12_OM3_FD_188240 | JGI IMG/M metagenome (GOLD analysis project Ga0209040, IMG submission 188240) | Bog forest soil microbial communities from Calvert Island, British Columbia, Canada - ECP12_OM3 (SPAdes) (version 2) | ecosystem: Environmental > Aquatic > Freshwater > Wetlands > Bog ...
CGGCTCGACGCCCGCGGGGAGACCGGGTATCTCGAGACCGACAAGTGGGAGAACGTTCACTTCTATGAGCGGCATGGGTACACGGTTATCGCTCAGGCTGACGTGATCGGAGTGCCCAACTGGTTCATGATCCGTCAGCCCCAACGCTCCTTTCGCTGATCCCGCCGGCTGACGCCTTCCAGCTGCCCCTCACACTGATCGGGTCGGTATCAGAGGCCTGACGGACAAACGTGGGGATTACGCGACCGTCGGTCGGCCGCATGCGCTCGCCATAGACGTTAAACAGGCGAACGATCGCTGTGTCGACGCGCTGATAACGGAGGTAAGTGATCGTCAACGCCTCAGCGAACCGCTTGGCCTAGTCATAGACGCCTCGTGGCCCACTGGGATTCACATTGCCCCAATAGGACTCGCGTTGCGGGTGCTCTAGCGGGTCTCCGTAGATCTCACTCGTCGAGGCAAGTACAAACCGTGCCTCCTCCGCCCGTGCCAGCCCCAGCATGTTGCGCGTTCCGTATGCCCCTACCTTCAGCGTGTGAAGCGGCAAACGAAGGTAGTCACGAGGCGACGCGGGCGACGCGAGGTGATAAACGCCAGAGGTGTTCGACGCGCTCTTTGAGGGCCCTCTTCGTCGCTTCGCCGGGGCGATTGGGGCTGAGATCCCGACCAGCGGAGCGGGCGTCTACACGATCTGGGACGAAGCCGAGCGATTGGTCTACGTCGGAGAGCCACCAGGCTGAAGAGTCACGCCAGCGGGCGGCGCAGCGGAGATCAGTTCTGCGTCTATGTCGGGGACCACTAGTCTTGCCCGAGCTGACCCGCGAGCAGATCGAGGCTATCGCTGGCTCGAAGCCCTCTATGGACAACCTGATTCGGGAGAAGATCCAGTCCTCGTTCTCCTTCGGGCTTGCCGCTACGCTCAACTACAAGGCCGCGCTGGCTGTCGAGGCTTGGATCAAGTCCGGTCAGTCACCCTGCGGCCCTCCTCGGCTAAACCCGGCTGCCCACGCCTAAGGAGGTCGCGAGATTTCAGGAGCACGTTGCTCGCGATGCGCTCCCTAGCGCCTCCGGAGCGGCCGAAATCCCGCTGCACTACCCTGCACCCGCTTGCACCCCACTGCACCTCGGTTTCGGCTTCCCAAACCCGATTCAGGGATGCCCGCGCACCTTGCTGCATACCCTTGCACCCTCCGTCGATCTGTCGGGGAGAATGGTGGAGGTTGGCTCTGCGGAGCCGCTGCGGTTGCGGCGCGTGCGGTTTCGCGGGCGGCGTGGAGCGCGTTCGGCCAAGTGGGGAGCTCGTGTCGGCGCCGGATGGGCGCCGGGCGGGCTCGCAAGCCGCCCCGGTGCCCCGAGCTCGCGCCGGGGCTCTCAAGCCGGGCACGCGAGGCCCGGAACCGCGGAGAACTACCCAGACGTCTCGCGGTGTGCCGGCGATGCCGGCCCTCACGTGGAAGCCCTAGGCTCGGTGACGGTATACAACTAGGGGTCGGGGCAACGCCGTGGGTGAGCAGCTCACAATGCTGGACACGATGTTCCTCGAGCTCGAGCAGCTCGACGAGAGTGCGCACATGCACATCGGTGCGGCGCTGGTCTTCGATCCACGCCCGTCCGGCGGCACGCCGGGTATCGCCGAGCTTCGCAACCACGTGCGCGAGCGGATGCCGGCGCTGCCCCGCTTCTCGCAGCAGCTCTCCAGCCCGCGTACCGCTCCGTTCAAGTGGCTGGCCTGGGAGTCGGCGGAGGCGTTCGACCTCGACGCGCACGTCCATCACGCCACGCTGCCGAGCCCTGGCGGCACTGCCGAGCTCGACGAGTGGTTGGGCGACTTCTGGTCTCACCGCCTCGACCGTCGGCGACCGCTGTGGGAGATGGCGCTCGTCGATGGCCTCGATGGTGGCCGCTGGGCCCTGGCGACCAAGACGCACCACTGCCTGGTGGACGGCGTCGGCTCGCTCGACATCGGCAATGTGCTGCTCGACACCTCCCCCGACGCCGACCCCGAGCCGGGGCGGGCGCAGCCGCAGCCGCCGATCCGGGGGGCAGATGCGAGCCACGGCGGCGAGCGGACCTGGCTCACGCCCGGCCTCGTGCTCCGTGGGGCGCGGGCGGGCCTCGGGGCGACCCGGCATCCGCGCGAGGCGTTCGACCGCATGCGCGCGGCGGTTGAGCTGGTCGTTCGCGAGGAGGTGATCGGAGCCCCCCGCACGAGCCTCAACGGGCCGATGAGCGGCACGCGCCACTTTGCGAGCGTTCGCTTCGACCTCGCCGACGTGAAGGCGACGAAGGCACGCCTCGGCGGCACCGTCAATGACGTCGTTCTCACGGTGTGCACGGGGGGCCTCCGAAGGCTCCTGCTGTCGCGCGGCGAGCCGCTGCCGACCACCGACCTGCGGGCGCAGGTGCCGGTCAACATCCGCATGCAGGAGCGCGAGCACGAGCTCGGAAACGAGTTGACCTCCCTGTTCGTAGAGCTGCCCGTCGCCGAGCCGGACCCGCTGGCGCGCCACCGGCGCGTCGTCGAGCGGGCGGAGCGGCTCAAGGCCGGCTCGCAGCGGGTTGGCGGCAAGACGATCGTAGACATCGCCGACATGGGTCCGCCGGTCGCGGGCGCGCTGCTCGCGCGCTCCATGTTCGGCGGCACGAGGATGTTCAACTTGACGATCACCAATGTGCCCGGACCCCAGCTGAAGCTGTACGCGCTCGGCGCTCCGCTCACCGAAATCCTCCCGCTCGTGCCCCTTTTCGCCGAGCACACGATCGGTATCGCCGTCGTCAGCTACGACGGCCAGATCGTCTTCGGGCTCAATGCCGACCGGGTGGCGGCGCCCGACGTCGCGGTGCTCGCCGAGGGGATTTCGCAGTCGTTCTCGGAGCTCTGCCCTACGAGCTCGGCGCAACCCCGGCGCAAGACACCTGCGCGCAGACGACCGAGCGCTTCGGCCTCCGGCGGCGCCCAGCCTCGCACGCGATCGCTGGGGCGAGCGGAATGACGCGCGCCTTCTTGCGGTCGAGAGCGATCGCCCAATCCAGTACCCACATCACGGACCATCAAGGAGGGCGATAGTGAGCGGCCTCAAGTACGTACGCTTCTTCGAGGAGATCGGGATCGACGATGTTCCGCTGGTCGGGGGGAAGAACGCTTCCCTCGGTGAGATGTACCGCAACCTCTCGGGGGAGGGCGTGCGCGTGCCCAACGGCTTCGCGATCACGGCCGAGGCCTACCGGCACATGCTCGACACCGCGGGCGCCTGGGGTCCGCTGCACGAGGCCCTCGACGACCTCCGGCCCGACGACGTGAAGGATCTCGCCAGGCGCGCGAAACGCGCGCGCGACATCGTCTACGGCGCGGGCGTGCCCGAGGATCTCGCGCGCGAGATCCTCGAGAGCTACCGGAAGCTGCAGGAGCTGTACGGCGAGGAGGTCAGCCTCGCGGTGCGCTCATCGGCCACGGCCGAGGACCTTCCCACCGCGAGCTTCGCCGGCCAGCAGGAGAGCTACCTGAACATCCACGGCGACGAGAACCTGCTGGACGCCTGCCGGCGCTGCTTCGCGAGCCTGTTCACCGATCGCGCGATCCACTACCGGATCGACCAGGGGTTCGACCACTTTGCGATCGGGCTGTCGATCGGCGTCATGAAGATGATCCGATCCGACCTCGCTGCCTCCGGCGTGTTCTTCTCGCTGGACACCGAGTCCGGCTTCCGCGACGTGGTCTTCATCACGGGCGCCTACGGCCTTGGCGAGAACGTGGTCCAGGGCGCCGTCGACCCGGACGAGTTCTACGTGCACAAGCCCACGTACGAGGCGGGCCACCGGGCGGTGCTGCGGCGCCTGCTCGGCGACAAGGCGGTCAAGATGATCTTCCTGGAAGGCGGCACGAAGCACACGACCCGCAACGTGCCCACCCCAAAGGCCGACCGCGAACAGTTCTGCATCACCGATGAGGACGTGCTCGAGCTGGCGGACTACGCGATCAAGATCGAGCGCCACTACGGGCGGCCGATGGACATGGAGTGGGCCAAGGACGGGCTCGACGGCAAGCTGTATCTGGTGCAGGCCAGGCCCGAGACCGTCGCCTCCCAGCGCGAGCCGACCTCGCTCGAGAGCTACATGCTCGACGCCGAGGGAGAGGTGCTCGTGGAGGGACGCTCGGTGGGCGAGAGGATCGGCTTTGGAGCGGCGAGGGTGATCGAGAACCTGTCAAAGCTGTCGGAGTACCAGCCCGGTGAGGTGCTGGTCGCCGACATCACCACCCCCGACTGGGAGCCGGTGATGAAGACCGCCGCCGCGATCGTGACGAACCGCGGCGGGCGCACCTGTCACGCGGCGATCGTCGCGCGCGAGCTCGGGATCCCGGCGGTTGTGGGCTGCGGCGATGCGACCACCGCGCTCGCGGGCGCCGGCCCGATCACGGTCTCCTGCTCCGAGGGCGACACAGGACGGATATACAGCGGCAAGGTGCCGTTCCACGTCGAGCGCACCGAGGTCGGCGAGATCGAGCGCCCGCGAACCAAGATCATGGTCAACCTCGGCAACCCCGATCTCGCGTTCAAGACCTCGTTCCTGCCCAACGACGGCGTCGGGCTGGCGCGGATGGAGTTCATCATCAGCGAGTACATACAGGCGCACCCGCTGGCGCTGATCCACCCCGACCGCGTCGAGGACCCCCACGCACGCGAGGCGCTCGCGCGTCTGACCCGTGGGCATGATGACGGCGCGAGCTTCTTCGTCCAGTGCCTGTCCGAGGGGATCGGCACGATCGCGGCGGCGTTCTGGCCGAAGCCGGTCGTGGTGCGGATGTCGGACTTCAAGACGAACGAGTACGCGAGCCTGTTGGGGGGCGCGGGCTTCGAGCCCGAGGAGGCGAATCCGATGATCGGCTTCCGCGGCGCCTCCCGCTACGCCCACCCGGCGTACGTCGAGGGCTTCGCGCTCGAGTGCCGCGCGATGAAGCGCGTGCGCGAGGAGATGGGGCTCTCGAACGTGGTGCTGATGATCCCGTTCGTGCGCCGCCTGGAGGAGGCCGATCGCGTGCTCTCGCAGATGGCCGAGCTGGGCCTCGAGCGCGGCAAGGACGGGCTCGAGGTCTACGCGATGTGCGAGATCCCTAACAACGTCGTGCTGATCGACGAGTTCGCGAAGCGCTTCGACGGCTTCTCGATCGGCTCCAACGACCTGACCCAGCTGACGCTCGGCGTCGATCGCGACTCGGAGATCGTCGCCTTCGACTACGACGAGCGCGACGAGGGCGTCAAGGAGATGCTGCGGCTGGCGGTGGAGGGCTGCGCGCGCAACGGGATCCACTCCGGGCTCTGCGGCCAGGCGCCGTCGGACTACCCGGACATGGCCGAATACCTCGTCGAGCTCGGCATCGACTCGATCAGCCTCAACCCCGACACCGTGCTGAAGACGACCCAGAGGGTGCTCGATCTCGAGCGCTCCTCCGCGGTCGCGCCCGCCGGATCCCCGACGCAGGTCGGCTGAGCCCGCGGGTGACCTGGGCGGCCGCGGGTCAGCCGCGGCCGGCCAGCACCTGCTCGAGCAACGTCACGTACTGGCCGAGATGGCGCGGCCCGAGGAACAGTTCGCGCACACGCGTCTGCGCCGCTTCGCCAATCCGCTCGGCGTGGTGCGGGTCGTCGATCAGCTCGCTCACGCGCTCGCCGAACGCGCGCAGGTCGGTGGGGCCCACGAGGTAGCCGGTGCGTCCGTCCTCGATCTGCTCGACGATCCCGCCGATCGCCGACGCCACGACCGGGCGGCCCTTCCACATCGCCTCGGCGACGGTCAGGCCGAACCCCTCGGCGAGGCTCTTCTGCGCGACGACGTCGGCGCGCCGCTGCAGCGCATTGACGATCACGGCGTTCTCGTCGGCGTCCTCCATCGGCAGCAGCGCCAGGTGCACGCGCCGGCGAACGCGATGGTGCAGACCCGACCACAGCTCGTGGATCTCCTCGAACACCTCCTTGCCCTCGGGGTCGTCGGCCACCGCCGTCACGTCGGGGCCCGCGAGGATCAGATTCGGCTGGTCGTCCTGGGCGTGGACGTGCTCGGCGAACGCTTCGATCACGCCGGCCGGATCCTTGAGGCGGTCCCAGCGCGAGACCTGCGTGAGCACCGGGACGTCGAGCCACAGCTGTCGCTCCTCGATCAGCTGCGCCTGGGACTGCACCCGTCCGACGCTGCCGTCGAGCCGCTCGTAGAGGGCCCTCGGGTGGCGCGGGTGGCGGCTGGCGGCGAGCCCCGACGCGCCCAGCACGGCGGTCACGCTTGTGTACGCCATCGCATGGTTCTTCGGCGAGAACACGTCGATCGACGGCGGTATGATCGTTAGCTTCGCCGCATCGAGCCCGTCCCACACGTAGCTGGCCTGCGAGAAGACATAGGCGTCAGCCTTCTCGACGTAGGGCATCAAGAAGCGCCAGGCTTCGCGGGCGAGATCGTTGGGCGGGCTGATCCCGACGTGCGAGCGCCAGATCACCGCCGCCCCCGTCTCGAGCATCCGCGGGATCATCCCGGCGGTCTGCGGGTCGTGCAGAAGCACGACGTCCGAGGCGCGCACCCGCCTTGCGAGCAGCTCGGCGTTGGCCTCCGTGCAGCGCTCGTAAGCGGCGCGCTCCTCCTCGCTCAGCGGTCCGCCGTCGCCGTTGTGTCCGTGCAGCCGGTTGTGCAGGCGCTTGGTAACGCGGAAGAACTCGGAGTTGCCCTCGATCACGACCCAGCGCGCGTCGCTGCCGCCGCCGCGCGTGTAGCCGATCAGGGAGCGCAGCATCTCGGCGACGCCGCCTCCATTAGCCGTCGAGTTGACGTTCCAGAGGATCCGCGAGGCGAGCAGCTCACGGCCGCGCGTGAGCGTGTGCTCGAAGCTGGCGAGCGCCTCAGCCGTGAGCACCGTGCGCAGCCGCTCGGGGTCGAGCGTGATGACCTCGACCTCCCCCAGCCCAACCTCCCTAGCGTGGTGCACGGCCACCGCCTGCCCAGCTTAGCTCGCGGGGCGAGTCCGGCGCCGGCTCCGCCGCGATCGACATCACGAACGTCGCCTCGGCGCGCGTCCACGCAGACGTCGGGCGCGAGCCGTCCTCCCACCTCACGCTCAGCGCCCGCCACTCCCCGTCGAGCGCCGTCTCCGCCGCCTGGACCACAACGGCGTTGCGGAGATCCAGCCGCAGCCCCTCGCGACGGACCTTGGCTGCCGCCTCCTTCGCGGTCCACAGCAGGTTCGCCATCAGCGCGCGCTCGCCCTGCGGTCGGGCGGCGAGCATCTCCGACTCGGCCTGCCTGAGCCATTCGCGAACAAACGCGTCGCTTCGCGGCTCGACAAGCTCGAGATCGCAGCCGACGAGCGCTCCAGTGCCGCCGACCGCCGCGAGCGCGCGCCCGGCACGGTGCGAGATCGATACCGACGCGGGCAGGCGCCGCCCGTCCAGCCACGCCTCCGGTGCGCCGTCGGCAGCCGCAACGATCTCGACGCTCTCGGGCGCCACCGACATCCACGCGCCGACCGCCAGCTTGGCCGTCCAGCGCCCCAGACGCCAATCGCTGCGCCTGCGCTCGGTGCGCAGTGTACGCAGCACCCCGCGCTCGACCGGGCCGAGCCAGCCCTCGCCCGGGGGCACGTCAGCGAGGCAGCGGCTGAGCCAGCCTGGCGTCGTCATCCGTGATCACGGGTTGGTGGCAGGAGCGGCGGACGCCGCGCTCGACGGCGTCGATCAGAAACGGCCGCAGCGAGGAGGGCGCGACGACGCTGCTCACCGAGCCCATCCGCACGGCCCGCTCGACGCTGTGGACGGCGTCGAACTGCGCCGCGAACCTCCCGCGCTCGCGCGCGAGGGTATCCGCCCAGAGCTGATCGCGCTCGCCGCGCAGGCGCTGACGCTCGGCCCCCTCTGCGCGGCTGATCCGCTCGTCGAGCGCCGCGATCCGCTCGTCGCTGCGCGCCGCCTCCTCGACCTCGCGTGCGAACACGACCGCCGCGGCCGGCGCTCCGCCGATCACCGAGGCGTGCGCGCCCTCGAGCGCGACCGTCTCGAGGTTGGGGTTGAGCCTCTGCGAGAACACCACGAACGCCCCACCGTGGTAGCGCGAGACGACGCAGAAGACGATTGGCCCGTCGAAGTTGACAACCGCGCGGCCGATCTCGGCGCCGAACTCGAGCTGCCACTCCCGCATCGACTCCGGCGAGCCGTCGAAGCCGGCGAGGTTCGCGAGAACGACGAGGGGGCGGCGCCCGGCGACGGCGTTGATCGCTCGCGCGATCTTCTTCGACGAGCGCGGGAACAGCGTTCCTGAGGTCCACTGCTCGGGGCCGTCGGCGGGGATCGGGCCACGCCGCGGCAGGGGCCGCGACTCCATCCCGATGATCGACACCGGCCAGCCCCCGAGGTGCGCGTCCCAGATCACGGCGTTCTCGGCGCCGCGCATGCCCCGCCAGCGCTCCAGCGGGCGGTGGTCGCGGTCGATCACCGCGCGCATCACCGAGCGGATGTCGAACGGCCGCTTGCGTCCGGCGTTGGTCTCATCGGAGAAGATTTCGCCGACCCGCAGCAGCTCGGAGCCGGGCGCGCGATGCGCGGCGCCGGCGATGTCCCGCTCGGCGGGATCGGAGGTGCGGGCGCGCCGGGGGAAGCGCTCGCCGGGCGCTCTGTACGCGTGCTCGTAGTAGTCGAGCAGCACTCGGCACGCTTCCGCGAGGTCGCGCGCCCAGTACTGCGCCTGGCCGTTCGGTCCCATGATGCGCTCGTAGCCGCCGATGCCGAAGTTGTCCTCGGCCGAGACGCCGCCCGAGTAGTCCAGCGCTTGCTTGCCGGTGAGGACCATCGCGCTCTCCGGCGTCATGATCAAAACGCCGCGGGTGTGCATCAGCATCGTCGCCTCGGCGTTCCAGTACGGCTGCGCGCCAACGTTGATCCCCGTCACGACCACGTTGATCTCGCCGCCCGCTTGCGTGAACAGCACGATCCGCCGCAGGACCGCCGCGATCCAGTCCATGTTCTCGGTCCCGCTGTCCATCGCGATCTTCGCGCCCGCGGACAGCGCGAACCACTCGAGCGGCACCCCGAGCTCCTCGGCGAGGTCGAGCGCGGCGATGATCCGCCGGCACTCCGGCTCGGCGAGCGAGCCGAGCGCACGCGTCGGGTCGCCGAACACGACCACGCGCAGCATCCCTTCCGGGTAGCGCTCGGTGATGTTGCTGATCGTGCCCACGACGATGCCCGTCGGGTTGGTCGCGGCCGGCCGCTCGACGGGCGCGAGCCGACCGTCCTCGTCGAGCTCGTGCTCGACGAACACGCCCGCCGGCTGGCCCGCGATCCCGTGCCCCGGAGCGAGCAGGTGGACGATCTCGGCGGGGTGCAGCAGCCCGCGCCGGCGCGCGGCGATGATGCGCCGGGTGCCGTCGTCGAGTGGCTGCAGCGGCTCTGTGGGCGGGTCGTCGATCTCGGTCACCACGCCGCGCCCGGCGACGGGGTGGAAGCGCAGGACGCGCTCGCGCACGCTCCCGTCGGGTTCGCGCAGGCGACCGCGGACGATCAGCATCTCGATCCCGAGCCCGCCCGTCATCGGCGCCAGGCGTTTGACGAACGCGCGGATCGCCTCGGCGCCGACCTCGATCGTGGGCCACGCGTAGAGGAGCACGCGGTTCCAGTGCAGGCGCCTGCTCGGCACGCGGTGCGCCTGATAGCCACGGATCGTCTCGAGCACCTCGACGAGCATCCGCTCGGCCTCGGGGATCGCGACCACGCGCCCGTCGTCGTCGCGGATCGGCGTGAGGTCGCGCACCTCCGCCAGGGCGAACAGCCGCTCGTCCTTCGGATTGGCGCGAGCGGCGCCGTGGAAGACATAGATGTCCTCCTCCGAGGGGAGACGCTCGAGAAGGAAGTTCGACAGGCGCCAAAGCTGCAGCCGGTGACCCATCATCGGGTGCAGACCGCGAACCAGCTCGTCCTCCTCGAGGCCCCCGGCGCCGGGCCGGAACGTGACGAGGTCGATCGCCGACATGCCGCGCCCGCGGCGCGGCTCGGCGACCCCCACCACGATCCGGTGCAGCGCGGGCGACAGGGCTATGTCGGCGACCTCCGCCAGCAGCGTCTCCGCCAGCTCCCGGTGCGACGGAGCGTCCTGCCCGTATTCCGAGTAGACGTCGAGGGCGGCGCGCTCGCCCTCGGGCAGCGTGGCGGCGTGACGGGCGAACGCCGCCGCGGCCGCGCCGACGTCGTGGAGCGCGACGTAGGCCACCGCGAGCAGGCGTCTGTGCTCCTCGAACCGGTAGCGGCCCACGAGGAACGCGTGACCCTCGAGCTCGAGCTCCTGGAAGCCCTCGAGCGAGCGGACGCGGTAGTAGCGACGCGCGAGCGCCTCGACGAGCAGACGCCGCAGGGGCGGCGCGGCGTCGCGCATGCGCGCGGTCAGCATCTGCGCTAGCGGCCACGGGCAGGCCACCAGCTGCTCGAGGCGCTCGTCGCGGTCCGCTCGCGCAAGGTCGGCTGCGAGCGCGGCCACGTGCGCCTCGATCGCGGCGTATCCGGACTCGCGGGCGGTCGCGATCACCGGCTCGTCGAAGTAGCGGAAGCGCACCTCGCGCGCGAGGTCCGCCAGCACGGGGTCGCGGCCTTCGAGCGCGAGCACCAGGTCATCCAGGGCCTCGCGAAAGTCGTCGCCTACGTATCCCACGAGCTCCTCGGCCTGCTCGAGGCGGCGGTCGAGGATCGCGACGATCGCCGTGCGCGCCGCCTCGGCCCTCTCCTCGGACAGGAACATCCGGTAGCACGCGTCCTCGAGCGCGGGCGTGCGATCGAGGCTCTCGACCCCGTAGTGAGCGAGGGCGCGGCGCAGCCGCTCGAGGAAGCCGTCCGGCAGCCCCTCGGCTTGGGCGTCGAGGGAGCGCAGCCACGCGTGCAGGTGCTGCTGGTGACTGGCCAGCAGCGGTGCGTCCGGATCGGTCTCGTCGCCTTCGCGACGGGAGAGCAGACGCAGGTCAGCGAACATCTGCAGCAGGCGGTGCTCGCCGGGGACGAGCGCCGGGTCGCACGCGAGCATGTCGGCGCACTCCCCGTGCAGGTCGGCGATGATCGACTCGACCTCGCCGGGCTCTACGTCGTAGCCCAGCACGAGCCACTGCAGCCGTCGCAGGTTCTCGCGGCAGCGCTCGGGCGCCACCGACGGCACGGGCGGATGCGGGGGCACGAAGCGGACTCGCTCGCCCGCGGCGGGGGCCGTCTCGGCCTCGAGCGGCTCGAGCGCGACGAGCGGCTGCTGGGCCGCCGCGTGGACGTTCGCGCCCACGAGCACCTCGCGCACGCGGCCCCGGAACGGCGCGACCAGCGAGCTCTCCATCTTCATCGCCTCGACGACGGCGACGACGTCGCCGGCCTCGACCACGTCGCCGGGCTGCACCGGGATCGAGACGACGACGCCCGGCGCCAGGTTGCGGACGAGCCCGCCGTCGTCGCGGGAGATGCGGTGCGGGACGCCATCGACCTCGACGAGCACGTCGGCGCCCTGCGTCGAGGTCAGCGTGCGGTAGGCGCGTCCGTGCAGCTCGAGTCGCCGCTCGTGCGTCCCCAAGCGCTGGACGCGGCCGTCGATCGTCTCGCCGTCGACCTTCACGCGGTAGCGCGCCGGGGCGACCTGCGCGACCGCGAGCTCGTAGGACTGTCCCCGGTGGCGCAGCTCGACGATCCGCTCCAGGTCCGCGCCGCTCTGCGGACGGCCGCGGCGGGCGAACGCGTAGAAGCGGGCGCGGTCCGCCGCCGTCTCGGCCTCGGCGAGCTCGACGGCCGCCTGCACCAGCGCCACGTCGGCGTGTCGCACGGGCACGATCTCGCCGCTGAGGTTGAGTCGGTCGAGCCAGCCCGTGTCGACCTCGCCGGTGCGGACCTCGGGGCGATCGAGGATCTCGAGCAGGAAGCCCTGGTTCGTGGTCCCCCCGTCGACGACGACCATCGTTTCCGCGAGCGCGCAGTGCAGGCGCGCGAGCGCCTCCCCGCGATCCGCGCCCCACGCGATCAGCTTCGCGATCATCGAGTCGAACTGCGGGGGGATCGCGTCGCCCTCCGCGACGCCCGTGTCGACCCGCACGCCGGGCCCGGTGGGCAGGCGCAGCATGACGATACGGCCGGGGGCCGGCTGGAAGCCCAGCGCCGGGTCCTCGGCGTTGAGCCGCGCCTCGATCGCGTGCCCGACGGGCGGCGGCGGCTCCCCCTGCAGGCGCCCGCCGCCGGCGACGTGGAGCTGGAGCTTGACGAGGTCGAGCCCGGTGACCGCCTCGGTGACCGGATGCTCGACCTGCAGTCGCGCGTTGACCTCGAGGAAGAAGTAGCGCTGCGCGGAGAGCTCGAACAGGAACTCGACGGTGCACGCGCCGCGGTAGCGGGCGCGCAGCGCGAGCCGGCGCGCGGCGTCCATGATCTCCCGCGCCTGCTCGGCGGAGAGGCGAGGGCTCGCGGACTCCTCGATGACCTTCTGGTTGCGCCGCTGATAGGAACAGTCGCGCAGGCCGACGGCCCAGGCGCCCCCCTGGCCGTCGGCGACGATCTGGACCTCGACGTGGCGCACCGGGGCGATCACCTTCTCGAGCAGCACGGTCGCGTCGCCAACGGCCTGAAGCGCCTCGGCCTGGGCGCTGGCGAACGCGGCCGCGAGCTCCGCGGGGGAGTCCACGCGCCGGATGCCGCGCCCGCCGCCGCCGGCCGTCGCCTTGATCATCAGCGGGAACCCGATCCGCTCCGCGTGGCGCCGGGCATCCTCGACCGACGGCACCGGCCCGTTGCTCCAGGGAGCAACCGGGATGCCCGACTCCTCCGCGAGCTTCTTGGAGGCGATCTTGTCGCCGACGAGACGCATCACCGCAGCGTCGGGTCCGACGAACACGATCCCGAGCCGTTCGCACAGCTCCGCGAACCCCGGATGCTCTGCGACGAAGCCCCAGCCAACCCAGGCGGCATCGGCGCGGGCCGCTCGGAGCGCGCGCTCCAGCGCGCCGTAGTCCAGGTAGGCGATCGGCGCTGCTCCCTCGCACGCGGCGGCTCCGTCGGCGAGCAGGGGATACGCCTCGTCGGAGCGACGGACGAACATCGCGTCGCGCTCGATCTCGGTGTAGAGAGCGATCAGCCGGATCACCTCGTCGCGCTGCTTGTTCAGCTCGCGCACGGCGCGGATCGCCCGCATGGCGGGCTCGCCACGATTGATGATCGCCAGTCGCGAGAAGGACGGCGCCATCCCGGTGACCTCAACCCGAGGCCATCGCGATGCGGATCGGCGAGAGCGCGCCCTCGTCGACGCCGCCCGGCAGCTCGGTCGTGCGATAGCCCTCGAGCCGCACCCGCACGTGTCCGGCCTCGTCGACCACGTCGGCGTCGACGCCGCCGTCCCCTTCGCGAGGGCGCACGACGGCCCACAGACGGCCCGGTTCCTCAGCGCCGGCGAACCGTGCGACACGCTCGACGGCGGTCGGCAGCGCCATCCGTCCCGACGTGCCGAGCTCCCAGACGCCGGCCGTTTGGAAGCACAGCTCGATCAGCCGCGGGACGAACTCGGTCGGTCGGCTGGCGGGCTCGTGATCGGCCGGCAGCTCCGGCGCGAGCCGGCCGACGATGCCGCCGTTCTCGCGCCAGACGCGATCGAGGACCTGATAGGCGGGACCGTGGAAGTACACGCGGTAGACGTCCTCGCGGCCGACGCCGCCCTCGCCGCCGTCGCCCGGCGGCGCTTGCACCTGCGGCGCGGGCAGAAGCTCGCGCGCGAGGCGAACGCGGCCGCTGACGTGGCGTGCCTCCTGCTCGCCCTTGCCGTGCAGCGCGCGACGCCCGATCAGCTCGCAGTCGGCCACGAGCGTGCCGTCGCCGCCGTCGCGCACGACCGCCCGCAGCTCCAACGTGCGCGGCTCGTCACGGTAGAACTTGAAGGGCACCAGCAGCTGCACGCCCTCGAGCGCCACGACCTGCCAGCCGGGCAGCAGCACCCGCGCGGCCTCGGCGAAGCCCTCCATCCCCATCACGCCCGGCAGCACCGGAATCCCTTCGATGCGATGGTCGTACAAGAAGGCCTGCTCGCCGGGGTCGAGCTCGGTCAGGACCCGCAGCCCGCCGCCTACCGAGAACTCGGTGATCCGCCCGGTCATCGGCCCGCCTCGGGCGGCCAGCGCCTCGGTCGCCCCGTCCGCGTCCAAGCCGCCACTCGGATGGCGCTCCTCGAGCAGCACGCCGAGCGCCCCCGCGACCAGCACCTCTCCGCCCGTGCCCGCAGCGGCCAGCTCCCGCCGCACGATCGGGATGCCGACCTCGGGGGCCAGCATGTCGATGCCGGCCACCTCCATCATCTTCGGAATCGAGCCGCGGCTGGCCATGCCGATGCCGGACCACGCCGTCCAGTCGATCGCCACGCCGCGGCTGCGATCGCCGAGCCGGCGCATGTTGGACACGCTCTTGCAGAGCAGGTCGTTGGCCGCGGCGTAGTCGGTCTGGCCGCCGTTGCCGAAGCGTCCCGCGATCGAGCTGAACCCGATCGCGGTTCCGGGCGGCTCCTCGCCGAACGCGTGCAGCACGTTCAGCCAGCCTTCGGCCTTGACGTCGAACACGAGGTCGTACTCGGGCTGGGGCTTGTCGGGGAGGAAGTGGCTGATCTCGAGGCCGGCGCAGTGCAACAGGACGTCGACGTGGCTGTCCTGCGCGCGCACCGCCGTCACCGCGGCGGACACCTGGGCCGGGTCGGTCAGGTCCACCTGGTGCCAGTGCGCGGCTCCACCGGCGCGCTCGATCGCCTCGATCGCGTCGAGCGCCGCGCGACCGCGCTCGATTCGCGCCAGCTCGCGCTCGACGAGCTTGGGGGTCGGACGCTCGCCGCGCTCGCGGATCCGCTCCGGCAACTCTGCCTTGAGCCCGTCGCGGTCGGTCTCGAACCGCGCGAGATCCGGATCGGAGCGGTCGGGCGCCGGCACGAGGTCGAGCAGGTGGAAGCAGCCCCCCGACGCCGCGAGGTCCGCGGTGATCGCCGACACGATGCTGCCCGCCGCGCCCGTGATGAGGAACACGGTGTCGTGCCCCGGCTCGCGCGCGGGATCGTCCATGGCCGCCCGCTCGACCAGGCCGACGGACCAGCGCAGCTCGTCGGCGTAGCCGACCTCGACGACGCCCGGATCGCACTGCGTCTCCTGCACGAGCAACTCCGCGAGCCCCGCGGTCTTGCGGCTCGGCTCGAAGTCGACGGCCTTCACGAGCGCCTCGGGCCGCTCGCGCGCGAGCGCCTTGGTGAAGCCCGTCACCGCACCTCCGAGTACCGAGGTCGCGCCCTCCCGGTCGTAGCCGTGACGCCCGCCGAGTCGCGTCGCCGACACCAGGAAGGTCCCGTTCCCGCCGACATGGTCGGCCAGCGCGCGCATCGTCACCGCGAGCAGCTTCACGCGCGCGCGCAGCGCCTCGCGCCGCTCGGCCGGGTCGAGCTCCGCCGCCGGCCCCTCCGTGTCGAGCGCGGGCAGCCAGTACACCCCGTCGATGCGCCCGCCCGCCGTCCAGCCTTCGATCAGCGTCTCGAGGTCCTTCTCCTGCGGCGCCCCCTCGATCGTCAGGACCTCTACGCCGAGCCTGCCCAGACGCTGTGCAAGCGCCGCGCCGACACCGCCGCGGTCGGGCATGAGCACGACCCGGCTGCCCTCGCCCAGCGCGACGCTGCTTCCGACGCAGCGCTCGAGCGGTGGGCGCAGCACTGGGACCGGCACCCGGCGCGGAAAGCGCTCGGCCTGCGGCTCCTCCGTCGAGGGTCCCTGCCCGGACTCGGCGGCGGGCGCTGCGGCAGACTCGGTCGGCGGCGTGGGCTCGGCGGCGGGCGCGGCCTCAGCGGTGGGCGCGGGGAGCCCGGCGCGGTCGCGGACGAACGCCACGACGTGGTTGACCGTGGGGTAGTCGCGCAGCTTCAACG
>Ga0209040_10002052_pt1 | contig 15908 bp, 14 predicted proteins | sample BogFormECP12_OM3_FD_188240 | JGI IMG/M metagenome (GOLD analysis project Ga0209040, IMG submission 188240) | Bog forest soil microbial communities from Calvert Island, British Columbia, Canada - ECP12_OM3 (SPAdes) (version 2) | ecosystem: Environmental > Aquatic > Freshwater > Wetlands > Bog ...
ACGTCTTTCCTTCATGCCACCAGCAAAGACGTGGATGGCGGGGCCGAGCCCCGCCATGACGATGAGGCAAGAGCCGCGCCCGGACATGATTCCATTATTTCGCAGCGGATCCTAAGCGCTGCTCCACCGCAAGCGCCCCGCGCTGATCCGCCGCGTGGGCCGCCTGCCGGACAAGATCGATACCGGCGTGCTGACGCCCGAGGTGGTGCACGCCCGCGTCACCGGCACCACCCCGATCCTGCGCGCACTCGACGAGAAGGCGCATCGGGCAATGGCGGCTTTCTCACCCCACGATCCACCGTCTCCCCCCCACGCGGCGTGAGACAGAATCGGGGGCGGCTCAATCGTTCCGCGTCAGCCGCTGGATGACCAAATCCGTGTCCATCACGTCGCCGAAGATCGCGTAGAACGCGACCAGCGACGCATTGTGCTCCTCCATCGTCATCGCTGCGTTGGCGTCGCTCACCATGATGGTCTTGAAGTTGGTCATCATCGCGTCGCGCGCCGATGACTCGCAGCAGACATTGGTGACCGTGCCGGTGATCAGCACGGTGTCGAACCCTCGCGCCCGCAGCCGATACGGCAGCTCGCACGTGCCCGGCATGAACGCGCTGAAGCGGTACTTGCGGACAATTTCATCCTCCGGCCGCACATCGAGCTCTGGCCATAGCTCCTGACCCTTGGTGCCCTCGCTCATCGCAGCGATCCGGCGGTCGCGGCTGGCCGGCGTCAGCATGGCATGCGCGTTGCTCCACTCGTACGCGCTGCGTTCATCGAAGGTGTTCTTGATCCAGAACACGCCGCCGCCCGCGCCACGCACCACCGCGGCGAGCCGGTTCACGTTGGGTACGATGTCGCGCGCCATCGGGCAGACCGCGTGTCCGACCGCATCGTCCATGAACGCATTCTGCAGATCGACCACGATCAGCGCAGTGTGCTTCGGGTCGAGATCGGCGTGGGGGTGCGCCACGCCGCAACGCGCGATCACGCGCTGCGTCACCGCGTCCGGGACCTCGCACCAGTTCATCATCAACTCCGTCATGGATCCGCCTCCACCCCGAATGCCGCCAGTTCGGCGATGATGCCGCGCCGCCGCGCGTCGAGTTCCTCGACCGCCAGGCGCTGTAGCTTGCGCAGGAAATCCGGCGAGGCGGAGAACCCCTCGTAGTGCGTCGAAGCCGCCCCCCCGCTCGACATCCGGATCGAGGCGTCGCCCGGCAGCTTGATAAACAGCTCGCAGTCCGCCGGGTCGGCGCGTTCCGCATGGCCGATCAGCTCCTTCATGCCGTTCAGCTCGGCAATCAGGTGATTCACCTTGTCGATGTCCTGGATCTTCATGCCACCTACCCCAAGGCCTTTCGGTAGTGTCCTTCGCGGCGGCTCGTTTGGCTAGACCTGACCTGTTTCGATGGGCTTGGCTGCACCCCGTCGCATCAGCCTGTGCTGACACGCGCCGACGCAACCGGCCGGGAATATTTATTCCTCACCGCGTTAGCCGCGAATCGTGATGCCGAGGTTATTCTGTCGGAAAATTTGACAACTGACGGTTGCCGATCAATCTCGCTCTTCGCAACCCATTAGACTTCCTGGCAATTCGAAATTGGCACAGTATTTGCTTATTGAGAACCACGACTTGGGGGGTGCGCGCCCATGTCATCTGTTGGGGATCGTCTGACTCGATTATCCTTGGCCCTGCTGCCAGCCGTCATCGTCACGCTGGGATGCGGCGCCAGCCTGCTGCCGCGTGAACTGGTCGCTCGGGCGATCAGCGCGCTGACCGCATGGCTGACGCTGTCGGTGCTGGTCGGCGTAGTCGTCGGCCACTGCGCGCTGGGCGAAGCCGACTACCAGTAGCCGGCGAGCTACAGCTCCTCGACCTGTTCGACGCCGGGGATGACCTTCAGCGCCTGCGCCAGCCGCGGCGTGACGTTGAAGCCGCCGGGCAGCGCGATCTCCACGCTTTGGGTGGTGCCCAGCCGCGGCACCAGGATCACGCGGCCTTTGCCGCGTCCTTCACGACCCAGGAGGTCGCGGATATGCGGCACCGAAGCCGTCTCGCGCAGCCAGATGCGCATCGCCGCGCCCGCGGCGGCAGCGGCCTGATCGAGCGACGCCACGTCCTGCGCGGTGATGCGCAGCGCCTCGCCGTCCTGCCGCAGATCGGCGGTGATCAGCACGTTCGACCCATTGGCGAGCAGATCCCGCGCGCGCGACAGCACCTCGGCGAACAGCGTCACCTCGCAGGAACCTGACGCGTCGGTGATGCGAACCCAGGCCATCCGGTTGCCCGTGCGCGTCACCCGCTCCTTTTGCGCCACCACCATCCCCGCCAACCGCACGCGCGTGATGCCGGATTGCGCGCTTGCCTCCACCTGCGCGCACGCCGTGGTTCCCAGTCGGCGCAGCGCCTTGGCATACACGTCGAGCGGATGCGCGGTGAGATGGAAGCCGATCGCCTCAGCCTCGAAGCCGAGCCGCTCCATCGGCGGCCAATCCGGCATGCCGGGCAGTCGCAACACTTCCCGGGCCGAGCCGGGCGATGCATCGAACAGAGCGATCTGACCGCTCTCCTTTTCGGTCGCCACAGCCTGGGCGTGGCGCAGGACCGCCTCGGCCGCAGCGAACAGGCGTGCGCGGTTCGCTTCCAGCTGCTCGAAGGCGCCAGCGCGAACCAGGTTCTCGAGCTGCATGCGATTGAGCTGACGCGGATCGACGCGGGCGGCGAAGTCCGCCAGATCCGCGAACGGTGTGTCGCCGCGCGCCTCGGTGAGCGATCGCATCGCGGCGAGGCCGACCTTCTTCACTGCTGCCAGCGCATAGCGGATTGCCAGGCCGCCGCCGTCCGTGCGCTCGACGGTAAAGTCGGCGCCCGAGCGGTTGATGTCAGGCGGCAGGATGCGGATGTTGGAACGCGCCGCCTCCTCGCGCAACGCGGCGAGCCGGTCGGTGTTGCCGAGCGCGAGACTCATGCAGGCCGCGATGAACACCTCGGGGTGGTTCGCCTTCAGCCACGCGGTCTGGTAAGCGAGCAGTCCGTATGGCGCCGCATGGCATTTGTTGAAGCCGTAGCCGGCGAACTTCGCCATCAGATCAAAGACTTCCTTGGCCTTGTCGGGATCGATGCCGCGGGCGATGGCGCCCTTGGTGAAGACATCCCGCTGCGCCTCCATCTCGGCGGGGATCTTCTTGCCCATCGCGCGCCGCAGCAGATCCGCCCCGCCCAGGGAGTAGCCGGCCATCTTCTGGGCGATCTGCATCACCTGTTCCTGGTAGACGATGATGCCGTAGGTCTCGGCCAGGATGTCGTGGATGCTTGGGTGTGGCGCCTCCGACGTTCCCGCGTGCTTGCGTCGGCAGTATTCGGGGATGCTGGCCATCGGGCCGGGGCGATACAGTGCCACGGCGGCGACCAGGTCCTCGAACCGGTCCGGACGCATCTGGCGCAGCATGTCGCGCACGCCCTGGCCTTCCATCTGGAACACGCCCCCGGCATCGCCTTTCGACAGCATCTCGTAGGTCTTCTGGTCGTCCAGCGGCAGGCGGTTCAGATCGATGGCGATACCAAGGCCCCGCAGCAGGCCCTCGGCACGCTTCAGGATGGTCAGCGTGGTGAGGCCCAGGAAGTCGAACTTCACCAGCCCCGCCTGCTCGACATGCTTCATCGAATACTGCGTGACCAGGAAGTCCGAACGCGGATCGCGGTACAGCGGCACCAGTTCGATCAGCGGCCGGTCGCCGATCACCACGCCGGCGGCATGGGTGCTGGCGTGGCGATACAGTCCTTCGATCTGCAGCGCGATCTCCAGCAGCCGCGCCACGCCTTCGTCCTCGTCGCGCATCGCCTGCAGTCGCGGCTCGCCGGCGATCGCCTGCTGCAGGTTCACCGGATGGGCGGGGACGTTCGGGATCAGTTCGGCGACCTTGTTCACCTGCCCGAATGGCAGGCCCAACACGCGGCCCACATCGCGCACCGCGGCGCGCGCCTGCAGCTTGCCGAAGGTGATGATCTGCGCCACCCGATCGGCGCCGTACTCCTGACGCACATAGTCGATTACCGCATCGCGGCCCTCCTGGCAGAAGTCGATGTCGAAGTCGGGCATCGACACGCGCTCGGGGTTGAGGAAGCGCTCGAACAGCAGGTCGAAGCGGATCGGATCCAGATCAGTGATGGTGAGCGCCCAGGCGACGACGGATCCCGCGCCGGAGCCACGCCCGGGTCCCACGGGAATGCCCTGCGCCTTCGCCCATTGGATAAAGTCGGCGACGATCAGGAAGTAGCCGGCGAAGCCCATCGGAACGATGACCGAGAGCTCATAGTCGAGGTGTTCGCGATAGCGTGCGCGTGTGGCCGCATCGGCCGCCATCGCATCCATGCGGCGATCGAGACCCTCGATCGCCATGGCGCGCACGGTCTCCTCCTCGGTGCTGCCGGCGCGCACCTTCGGCGAGACCGGCAGCAGCGGCTTGCGCGTCTCCATCATCACCGCGCAGCGCCGCGCGATGGCGAGCGTGTTGTCGCAGGCCTCCGGCAGATCGGCGAACAGGACGCGCATATCAGGCGCCGGCTTGAACCAGTGTTCCGGCGTGACGCGGCGACGATCCGGTTCGGACAGTAGCCGCCCCTCGGCGATCGCCAGCAGCGCGTCGTGCGCCTCGTACATGGCGGGCGTGGCGAAGTAGCAGTCGTTGGTGGCGACCAACGGGATGTCGGAGGCATCCGCCAACGCGATCAGCCCCGGCTCCAGCGCGCGTTCGCGGTCGAGGCCGTGGCGGTGCAATTCCATCGCCACGCGGCCCGGGAACGTTTCCGCGAACTGAGCGATCAGCCGTTCCGCCTCCGGCTTCTGTCCGTCTTCCATCAGGCGCGCGAGCGGGCCGGTCGCTCCTCCGGTCAGCAGGATCAGGCCCGCGGCATGCTGGGCGATGGTATCGAATGCAAGCTGCGGCTTCAGGCCAGGATCGGTATCCAGAAAGCCGCGCGACGACAGGCGTTGGAGGTTGTCGAGGCCAACCGCATCCTGCGCCAGCAGCACGATCGGATCGGGCGGCAGGCGCGGGTTGTCCGTGCGGCTGAGCGCGATCTGGCAGCCGATGATCGGCTGCACGCCCTTGGCGGCGCAGGCCTGGCTGAATTCCAGCGCGCCGAACAGGTTGGCGCTGTCGGTGATCGCCACCGCCGGCATGTGCGCCTCGAGTGCCAGCGCGGGGATCTTTTCCGCCTTGATGGCGCCCTCACTGAGCGAATAGCTGGAATGGACGCGGAGGTGAACGAAATCGGCGTGGGGCATGGGGGCAGTATGTACGTCCCGAGTCGAGTCCGGCCAATGCTTGCGCGATGCAGGCGGCCAGTTTAGACGTAGTGCAACCGGTTGGAGACTGGTTGAAATGGAGACTGTCGGTGCTTTCGCGGCAAAGACTCACTTTGCGGCATTGCTGGAACGGGTGGCGCTAGGCGAACGCTTCATCATCACCCGCCACGGCAAGCCCGTCGCGCAACTCGTGCCTGCAGACGATGCGCCGGACCAAGTAGCTGTCAACGCAGCGATCGAAGGTTTGAAGCAGTTCGCCGCACAACACACGCTCGATGTGGATTGGAAGCTTTTACGCGACACTGGCCGTAAATGGTGAGCGACCGTTTCGTACTGGACGCGTCCGTTACCGCCGCATGGTGCTTTCAGAATGAGTCAAGCACCCATGCCATTGCGTTGTTGGACAGCCTCCGCCACCGCAAGGCGGTGGTGCCTGGGCTATGGCATATCGAGACGGCAAACATGCTGCTGCAAGCGGAACGACGCCGGCGAGTAACCGAAGCCGAATGTGTCATTCTCACCAGATTTCTCGCCACTCTCCCGATCGAGACAGATAGCGAGAGCGAGCGCCGCGCCCACGGCCCGATTCTCGCTCTCGCACGGCTCCACCGACTTAGCGCGTATGACGCAACCTATTTGGATGTCGCACAGCGCCGCGGTCTTCCCTTGGCCACGCGCGATCGGCTACTTGAGGAAGCAGCCAAGGAATCTGGCGTCCCCTTGATCGAGACGTGACCGGCTCTACCGCGCCCTTCTCGCCCAAGGCCCGGCCAATCGGGACATCTCTCATCGAAGCGAAGGAGCAAACATGATCACCAGACGACAATTCGCCAGCTCGACGGCAGCAACGGCACTGACCGGGATGCTGGCGGCGTGCGTCTCGAGGTCCACATACGACCAGCTCAATCAGCAGCTTTCGGCTGAAATCGCCGCGGGCCAAGTGCACATCACCCGGCTTCAGGGCGCCATCAAGGTCGCGGTCAACAGCGAGCTACTGTTCCCGTCCGGCGGCTGGAGCATGCCGCCCCAGGCGGCCAAGACGATCGCCGAGATGGCGCCTGTCCTCGCACCCCAGCAGACCGCGCATATCGTGGTGACCGGCTACACCGACAACGTGCCGATCGGTCCCGAACTGCAGCGTCAGGGGATTACCAGCAATCAGCAGCTCTCGCTGATGCGGGCGCAGACCGTGATGAACTACCTGATCTCGCAGGGCGTCAACCCGAACCTGGTCTCGGCCCAGGGCCTTGGGGATGCCGATCCAGTTGCATCGAACGACACACCCGAGGGACGTGCGCAGAATCGCCGCGTCGAGCTGACGCTGACTGGCACAAGCGGCTGAAGACCCCGCACCGTCATGCCGGGTGCAGGGCAGTGTGATGGCGAGGGTCTGACCGCGCACGTCAAGCGCGCTCGCGCTGACCTTACCCGCCTTGAACGAATGAGCGACGCTCTCGGCTCAAGTGTCATTGCGGCCGGAGCCAAGCAATCTCCGTGACGAAGCGCACCCCTCAATGGGGATTGCTTGGCCGGATCAAGTCCGGCCACCGCTGCGCTCCTCGCAATGACAAATTCAGCCAGCAAGCACCACCACCCTGCCCTCGCGCAGTGTAACCGTCCGATCCATCCGGGCCGCCAGGTCCGGATTGTGCGTGGCGACCAGCGCCGCCAGGCTTTCGCGCCGCACCATCGTGAGCAGTTCCTCGAACACCACCGACGCCGTCGCGACATCCAGATTGCCGGTGGGCTCATCGGCCAGCAGCACCTGCGGAGCATTGGCCAATGCGCGCGCGATCGCCACCCGCTGCTGTTCGCCGCCGGACAGCTTGCCAGGCAGGTGCCCGGCGCGCGGCTCGAGACCAAACGACGCCAGCAGCGCCATGGCCCTCTCGGCTGCCAGCTTGCGAGGCCGGCCGGCGATCATCTGCGGCAGCACGACGTTCTCCAGCGCGGTGAATTCGCCGAGTAGGTGGTGGAACTGATAGACGAAGCCGATCGTGTCGCGCCGGATCGCAGTCCGCGCGGCATCAGCCAGTGCGCCGGCATCGCGGCCTTCGACAAACACCGAGCCGCCGTCTGGCTTTTCCAGCAGTCCCGCGAGATGCAGCAGCGTCGATTTGCCGGCACCCGACGGCGCCACCAGCGCGACGATTTCGCCGGTGTGCAGCGTCAGGTCAGCACCACGCAGCACGGGGAGTTCGCCGGCCTCGGTACGATAGGTCCGGCGTACGTCACGCAGGACAAGCGGATCACTCATGCCGCAGCGCTTCCACCGGATCCGTTCGTGCAGCGCGCCAACTTGGATACAGCGTCGCCAGCAGCGACAGCACCAACCCGAGGGCCACCACGCGCGCCACGTCGCCCCAGTCGATCGTGTCGGGCAGTGCGGTCAGCATGAACACCGACGAATCGAACACCCGCCCGCCGGTGACGTCTTCGACCGCATGCTGGATCGCCACGATGTTGCGGCAGAATACGATGCCGATGATCGTGCCGATCAGCGTGCCGGTGACACCCACGAATGCGCCGCACATCAGGAAGATGCGCAGCACCGCAAAACTGTCTGCGCCGATGGTGCGCAGTACGGCTATGTCGCGCGTCTTGTCCTTCACCATCATGATCAGCGACGACACCACGTTGAACGCCGCGACCAGCACGATCATGCCGAGTACGATGAACATGGTGTCCTTCTGCACCTGCAGCACGCCGATGATGGTGTCGTTGGCGTGCCGCCAGTCGCGCAGCCACACCTTCCGATCACCGAGCACCTGGCGCAACGGCGGCAGCAGCGCATCGACATTGTCCGGCTGGGCAACCCGGATCTCGATGCCGGTGATCGCGTCCGGCTTCTGGAAGAAGATTTGCGCCGCGGTAAGCGGCATGAAGACGACGCCGTTGTTGTAGTCGTTAAGGCCGGCGTCGAACACAGCCACCACCTTGTAGGCCCGCACGCGCGGGATGGTGCCGAATGCTGTCGCAGCACCTTGCGGCGAGATTACGGTGAGCGAGTCGCCGATTCTTAGCTGATAGAGCTGCGCAAGACCCGTGCCGACAAGGATCGCATCATCGCCGGTGAAATCGTCCAGCCTGCCGGCCACGATGTGGTCGCTGACCGGGTGCAGCGCACGCAGATCGTCCAGTGTGACGCCGCGCACCAGCCCGCCGCGTGCGCCGCCGCGGTCGGTGGTCAACAGCGCCTGGCCGTCGAGCACCGGCAGTGCGCCGACGATGCCGGGGATCGCGCGGATGCCGTCGAGCACTGGTTGGTAGTTGTCGATTCTGTCGCCGGCGAAGGCCTCGATGGTGATGTGGCCATTGACGCCGAGGACGCGGCTTTCGAGCTCCGTCTGAAAGCCGCTCATCACGCTGGTCACCACGATCAGCGTGGCCACGCCGAGGGCGATGCCGATCAGCGAGAACATCGCGATGATCGACACGAAGCGCTCGCCCTTGCGCGCGCGCAGGTAACGGCCGGCGACCGCGCGTTCGAAGGGTCCGAACATCAGATATTATGTGATCCTTGTCAGCGCTTCATCCGGTGAGAGTTCGCTCCGCTCGCCTGTGGCCCGCCGCTTCAGCTCTACTTTGCCGGCAGCGGCGCCGCGCGGCCCCACGATGATCTGCCAGGGATGTCCCATCAGGTCGGCGTCCGCGAACTTCGCCCCGGCCCGCTCCTCGCGGTCGTCGTACAGTGCTGCAGCACCAAGCTTCCCGTACAACGCTTCGCACATCGCATCGCACGCGGCATCGCCGCGCCGCAAATTGAGGATTGCCGCCTTGAACGGTGCGATGCTGTCCGGCCAGATGATGCCATCCTCGTCGTGGCTGGCCTCGATCACCGCACCGACCAGACGCGACACGCCGACGCCATAACTGCCCATCTCGGGATGCACATGCTTCCCATCCGGTCCGGCCACCGTGGCATTCAACGCCTGGGTGTATTTGGTGCCGAAGTGGAAGATGTGGCCGACCTCGATGCCACGCCCTTCCCGCCGGCGCGTCGGATCGACCCTGTCCCACTTCGCCAGATCGTGCTTTTCGTCGGTCGCGGCATACATCGATGTCATCTGCCTGAAGAACGCCTCGAGATCCTGTGCGTTGTAGTTGAACTTCGCATTCACCCAGTCGATGTCCTCGAATCCCGCGTCATAGTACACCTGACTTTCGCCTGTCGGCGCCAGGATGATGAACTCGTGGCTCAGGTCGCCGCCGATCGGGCCGCTCTCCGCCTCCATCGGGATCGCCTTCAGCCCCATGCGCTGGAACGTGCGCATATACGCCAGCATCATCGTGCGATAGCTCACCACCGCGCCGGCATAGTCCATATCGAACGAATAGGCGTCCTTCATCAGGAATTCCCGCCCGCGCATCACACCGAAGCGCGGCCGCACCTCGTCGCGGAACTTCCATTGAATGTGATAGAGAATTTGCGGCAGCTCGCGATACGAATGCACCGACTGGCGGAACAGATCGGTGATCACCTCCTCATTGGTCGGCCCGTACAGCATGTCGCGTTCATGCCGATCCCGGAACCGCAGCATCTCTTTGCCGTAGTCGTCATACCGCCCGCTCTCGCGCCACAATTCGGCGGGCTGGATCGTCGGCATCAGCACTTCCTGCGCTCCCGCAGCGTTCTGTTCCTCGCGCACGATGCGTTCGATGTTCCGCAGCACGCGATAACCGAGCGGCAGCCAGGCATAGATGCCTGCCGAGGTCTGCCGCACCAGACCGGCACGCAGCATCAGCCGGTGCGAGGCGATCTGCGCTTCGGCCGGAGTCTCCTTCATGGTCGGTATGAAGCTGCGGGACAGGCGCATCGCGGGTTTGATCCATTTGATGACGGGGCAGGGACCGTAACCGGCGGCAGCGCGAACCGCCAGCCCACCACCGTTGCTCTCCCCGAAAATTATTGTGCGACGCACAACGTGAATCGCGCAATAAAAACTCGGCCAATTGCGGAAATTCGCACGATACGGCGTGACTCTTTTGCCATGAACGGTTAACAAGACGCTGGCCCAGTGCGCTGATGGCGCGGGCCAGGTTTGGGGAGGAAACGCCGTCACACGGCAGGTCGGAGGACAAGGCGCCTCCTCCCTGACCGTGTTGATCGATTGAGCCTCTCTATTTCACGTGCACATAGGTGCCGGGAGCGTCCTCCAGGGGTGGAAGCTCACGCTCGCGCCCCCCGATCGCAGGTGTGGGCAGCGCTTACCTGTGCCATTGGCCACGAGCCAGGCCTCCCAGGCCGGCCACCACGAGAACTCGCGCAAACGAGCGTCTGTTTCAGTCCTTCGGCGCCGCGAACCAGCCGTGCCGGAAGCTGATAAAATCGCTGGTGATCAGCAGCCAGGCGCCGAACCAGACCACGCCGGCAACCAGCGTCGTGACGATCACCTTCATCAACAGCCGCGGGTGTTCCGGGGCACCGCGCCAGCCGGTCCGCTCGTCCGCGTCCTCGACGGGACGCGTGCCGATTGGGAGAACCGCAAACAGGACGGTCCACCAGATCAGCACGTAAACAACGACACCGGTGAACCAGTTCATACGCGCAGCAGATGCACATCCACCAGCGGCCGCTTCTGCAAGCGCCGCCCGAGCGCGCGACGCAACGCCGCACGCGCGGCATCGACAAGCGACGCATCAGCCCGGCGCAGCGCCGCCGGCAGATCGTCGATCGCATCAGCGAACTCGCTGCCCACGCGATCGAGTTCCGGATCGTCGTTGTCGAACAGGCCCGGCGCACTCACCTGCGGCTCGCCGCGCAGCCTGCCATTGGCATCGACCGCGAGGCTCGCCAGCACCACGCCGTTGAACAGCATGCGCCGTCGCGCCGTCATCACGCCACCACCGAGAGGCGTCAGCCGATTGCCGTCCAGCACCAGCTTGCCGACCGGCGCGCTGTCCACCACCTCGGCCCCACCCGGTGCCAGCCTAAGAATATCGCCATCTTCCAACAGGATCGGCTTCGCGCCGGCATCCTGCGCAAGCGCGGCGTGCGCGGACAGATGACGCCATTCGCCGTGCGTCGGCACGGCATAGCGCGGCTTCACCAAACGATACAGCCGCCGCAATTCATCGCGCGCTGGATGGCCGGAGACATGCACCAGGTGATCCACGTCGGTCATCAGATTGACGCCACGGCGCACCAGGTTGTCCTGCACCGTGCCGATCGCCCGCTCGTTGCCGGGGATCACGCGCGAGGAGAACACAACGGTGTCGCCCTCACCGAGCGCGACACGAGGATGCGTATCCATCGCAATGCGCGCCAGTGCACTGCGCGGCTCGCCCTGGCTGCCAGTGACCAGCATCAGCAGGTTGTCATCCGGCACATCGTCGACATCGTCTTCGGTCAGGAACGGCGGCAGATCGCGCAGATAGCCGCACTCGCGCGCGGCGGCATCGATGTTGCGCAGCGAGCGGCCGACCAACGCCACGCTGCGGCCGGCCGCGTGCGCCGCGTGTGCCGCCGATTCGACGCGTGCGACGTTGGACGCGAAGCAGGTCACCGCAATGCGTCCGCGCAGGCCGCGCAGCAACGCTGTCAGGCTCTGGCGCACCTCGGCTTCACTGCCGGAGTGGCCTTCCACCATGGCATTGGTGGAATCGCCGATCATCGCCAGCACGCCGCGCTCGCCCAGGGTGGCAAACGCCGACTCGTCGGTTGGCGAGCCGATCAACGGCTCGGGATCCAGCTTCCAGTCGCCGGTGTGCAGCAGCAGTCCGTGTCGTGTGTCGATCACCAACGCCTGCGCCTCGGGGATGGAATGCGTAACGCGCAGGAATTGCAGCTTGAACGGCGCGAGATCGATCGCCCCGCCAGGCGGTACGACGTACAGCTTCACCTGATTGAGCAACTGCACCTCGGCGAGCTTGCGACGCAGCACCGTAGCGGCAAACGGCGTGGCATAGACCGCGCAACGCAGTTGCGGCCAAAGCCAGGCCACCGCGCCGATGTGGTCCTCGTGTGCGTGGGTGATGACGAGGCCCACCAGCTTGTCGCGGCGATCTGCGATGTAGCCGGGGTCCGGCATCATCACGTCGACCTCGGGATGCGCCGCACCGCCGAAGCCGATGCCGCAGTCGACTGCCAGCCACTTGCCGTCGCAGCGGTACAGATTCAGGTTCATGCCGATCTCGCCCGTCCCGCCCAGCGGCAGGAAGGCCAAGTCACCGTCCGCCATGTCCATCTGGTGCTGTTGCTACCTCACGGGCTGCGAAGATCAGGATGACGGCTCCGCGCCGAGGCGAAGCGGTTGACTATCGATATAGGATACGCAGGCGAGGGCGCCAGCGACCCTTGCCGCCTTATGTAAGTTGGCGGCGATTCAGGCGGCATGCGGCCCGCGCAGCGCGCGCAGTGCCGCCTCCGGTTCGCGGTCGATCAGCTTCAGCAGGGTCTGCGCCGCCGGCTCCATGACGAAGCGGTTCTGCTCCCAATTACGCAAGGTGCCGACCGGGACGCCGAGCAAGGCGGCGAACGCGGTCTGGGTCATGCCAAGCTTCTTGCGCAGGTCCTGCGGCAGGACCGGCGCTTCAAACCGCGGCTCCGCGTCCGGGTCCTCGCCATCCTCGATCATGTGGCGGCGGATATCTTCCTCGGTGGTCGCGTCCATCCGGCGTTTGAATTCGGCCTGCTCGTCCGGCGTGCGACGCGCCGCACGGGCCTTCACCTCCTCCAGTGTCATGGGCGTGAGTGCCATTCCGCTCGTTCCTTTCGGTTCGCTCGACGGGCTGAGATGATCCGAACGATCTCGCCACGCCGCGTATAGAGTGCAACAGTTCGCCGGCGCTTTCGCCGACCGCGCGAATGCGACGCTCGCCGTACTCTCTTCGGTCATCCGCCCACTCGATGATCCGGCCAGTAAAGATCTCGGCGGCCCGATCAAAGGCAATGCCACGCTGCCGCTCGGTAGCTGCGCTCTTTGGGATATACGCGTTACGCGCAGCCACGGCAAGGATAGAATTGAGGCGGCGGCTAATCGTGCTCAATCAGCCGGGTTCTTTCACGCGGCAATGTGGGCGCGGGGTTGCGTTCCGCCAACATGCGCAAGCCGTCCAGGGTGAGATCGGGCTCGATCTGCTCGATCACCATGGTGCCCTCGGCGACCAGCGGGGCAAGACCGCCGGTGGCGATCACCTTCATCGGGCCGCCGTACTCCGCCTTGATGCGGGCAACGAGGCCCTCAACCAACGCGACATAGCCCCAATAGACGCCGGACTGCATGGCGGGCACGGTCTGACGGCCGATCACCGCCTGCGGCCGGGCAATGCCGATGCGGGGAAGCTGTGCGGCCGCCTGGTGCAGCGCTTCCAGCGAGAGATTGATGCCGGGACAGATGACGCCGCCAAGATAGGCGCCGTCCTTGTCGACCACGTCGAAGGTGGTGGCGGTGCCGAAATCCACAATGATCAGTGGCCCGCCGAAACGCTGGTGTGCGGCGAGCGTGTTGAGCAGTCGATCGGCCCCAACCTCGGCTGGATTGACGACGCGGATGTCGAAGCCCCAATCGAGTGTGGAGCGCGCAACCAGCGGCTCGATGTTGAACCAGTCGCGGCAGAGGCGGCGAAGGTTATACAGCGCGGCCGGTACGACCGTGCCGATCACCGCGGCGGATATGTCGTCGCGCCTGAGGCCGGTGTGGTCGAGCAGGCTGATCAACCACACGCCGTATTCGTCCGAGGTGCGCTGCGCGTCGGTGCGCACCCGCCAGATGCCGCGCCACGTCGTGCCATCGCGCACGGCAAAGACGACGTTGGTGTTACCGCAGTCTATGACGAGCAGCATGGGCTACCCTCGCCTGTCATTGCGAGCGAAGCGAAGCAATCCCCATCGCGATGGAGATTGCTTCGCTTCGCTCGCAATGACAGCCATCACCCGAACAGCACCTTCGCTGCCGCCTGCGCCGCGCCGACGAACGGTGCCGGGAAGACGAAGAAGAACGTGGTGAACAACCCAGTCGCCGCGGCGACGAACGACAGCGACGCGGGCCGCGGATCGAATGGCGCTTCAGGAGCGTCGAAATACATCACCTTGACGATGCGCAGGTAGTAGTAGGCGCCCACCACCGAGGTCAGCACGCCGATGACGGCGAGTGTCCACATGCCGGTCTGCACCGCGGCAAGGAACACGTACAGCTTGCCGAAGAAGCCGGACAGCGGCGGGACACCGGCCATGGAGAACATGAACACCGCCAATGCCAATGCCAGGCCCGGATCGGTGCGGGCGAGGCCGTTCAGATCGGTAATCTGCTCCAACGACTGGCCACGGCGCTGCATGGCAATGATACAGGCGAAGGTGCCGGCGCTCATGAATACGTAGACGATTAGGTAGATCAGCACGCCGCGCACGCCCTCGGGTGTGCCCACCGCGAGGCCGATCAGTGCGTAGCCCATGTGGCCGATCGAGGAATACGCCATCAGCCGCTTGATGTTGCTCTGGCCGATCGCCGCCAGCGCGCCGAGGATCATCGAGGCGATGGACACCAGCACGATAAGTTGCTGCCAGGCGATCAGCAGATGGCCGAACGGCGTGGCCATGGTCCGTAGCAGAAGCGCGAACGCGGCGACCTTGGGCGCGGTGGAGAAGAACACCGTGACCGGTGTAGGCGCGCCCTCGTAGACGTCGGGTGTCCACATATGGAACGGCACGGCGGAAATCTTGAACGCGAGGCCGACCAGGATGAAGACGACGCCAACGATCAGGCCAGGCGAGGCGGTCTCGGGCCGCATCAGCGTCTTCGCCAGCGCCGCAAAGTCCATGGTGCCGGAGAAGCCATAGACCAGCGAGATGCCGTAGAGCAGCAGGCCGGACGCGAGCGCGCCGAGTACGAAATACTTGAGGCCGGCCTCGGACGAACGCAGGTTATCGCGCGCGAACGCAGCCAGTACGTAAAGCGCGAGCGATTGCAGTTCGAGGCCTAGATACAACGTCATCAGGTTCGAGGCCGACGCCATCACCATCATGCCGGTGACGGACAACAACATCAGCACTGGAAATTCGAAGCGGGCGATGTTGTTCTTGCGGTTGTAGTCGAGCGACAGGATCAGCGCGAGCGCGGCCCCTGCGAGCACCAGGATCTTCACGAAGCTGGAGAACGCATCGGCGACAAACTGGCCGTGATAGCCGATGCCGCGGTTGGAGGTGAGCACCAGCAGTGCGGCAAGCAGGAAGCCGCCGAGCGCGAACATGCTGGAGAGGAAGAAAGTGTCGTCGCGGCGCAGCACACCGAAGATCAGGATCGTCATGGCGACGATTGAGAGCGCGATCTCGGGGAGTGCGACAGCCCAGTTCATCAGTGCAGCACTCCTGCCACCTTGACAGCTGTTGTCAGGGCGGCCGTGTGCTGCTGGACCATCGCGGCGACCGAGGCATCCCAGAATCCGGTGAAGCTGGATGGGTAGACGCCCATCCACAGCGTGATCAGGATCAGCGGCACGAACACCGCGATCTCGCGCGGCGAGAGATCGAGGATGGTGCGCAGGTCCTCCTTGGTCAGGCGGCCGAAGATCACGCGACGGTACAGATACAGCATGTAGGCCACGCCGAGGATCATGCCGGTGGCACCCAGCAGCGCCAGCCAGAAGTTCACCTGCAGCGAG
>Ga0209040_10002053_pt1 | contig 15903 bp, 15 predicted proteins | sample BogFormECP12_OM3_FD_188240 | JGI IMG/M metagenome (GOLD analysis project Ga0209040, IMG submission 188240) | Bog forest soil microbial communities from Calvert Island, British Columbia, Canada - ECP12_OM3 (SPAdes) (version 2) | ecosystem: Environmental > Aquatic > Freshwater > Wetlands > Bog ...
GCCGAATTTTCGGCAAAATCTTACTCGCTCACGGCTGCTGACTCACGAAATTCTCCGGGACAGGGAAGGAAGCGTCATTCGATACCGTGCGGAATTCCTGTGGAAAACGGCGATAGGTCCCACTCGACCCGCGGCATTGACTTACTTCAAGTAATAGATTATAAATGACTTAACTAATTCTTGAACAGTGATCACGGTCACTAGCTTTCTTGGCCACCGCAGGATATGTTGAGATAGACAAGTTCATAGGCCTTTCGGTATTCTCACCGGGCCCCCGATTCCACTGGATTCGTTCAAGGAGTTTTATTCTCATGTCAGTCGATACGATCATTGAGCAGCAGCGGGGAGTGCACTGCCGCAACTGTGGTAAACCAGTACGAGTGCCAGCGTTGGTGGCAAGAAACGAACACGCCGCGCATCTTCAAGACACAAACAATATTGAATATCATCTGATCTCTAAAGTCTTTGTATTGCGTTGCCATTGGTGCAGAAAAGAATCGATTTACTCGATGAATCAAATTGTGGACATTTCCTATGTGCCCAAGCACACGAGTGGAATGACAAAAGAAGCGGTAGTCTAGGCGGATTCGTCTTACGAAGACCCTCAAGACATTTCAATAAAAAATCAAGGAAAGATCTGAGACCCATGAGCAGAGTCAGAAGTGTGACCGTGCCACGGAAGTTGCGCGATTATCATCGCACGGAAATCTTCCACCCTTGCAGGGCTAACACCCTGCGCCAAGGCCGGGAAAAATAAAGCCGACCCTACAGGAGATCGACGTTGGGGGGTATGTGTGCTTGCATCCGGCACCAAGGCCGGGTGCCGGGTGTCATCCGACGGTGGCGGTTTTTGCGGCTACAGGGAGATCCCTTTGAAGGATCGAGCGGTAGGTGCGGACAACTTCGTCGGAGGAAAGGTCTGGCTCTTTGCCGAATCGAGAGGGCTCGGCGCGCAGAAGAATGTCATGCAGGGAGATGATGCCGACGACTTTGGAGTCGGAATTAACGACTGCGAGGCGGCGTACGTGGCCGTCGCGCATGACACGAAGGGCATCGTGAAGGTTGTCATCGGGCGAGCAAGTGAACAGCATGTCGTGCACGATTTCGGCGACGGTGATGCAGCCGGCAAGGACGTTGCGAGTGCCAAGAGCGATACAGATGTCGCGATCCGTAAGCACGGCGCGAATTTTGCCGGTGGAATCAAGAACCGGAAGAAAACCGCAGTTTCCTTTCCACATCAATTCAGTAGCCGCACCAAGATTGGTGTCCAGGTGGCAAGCGTAGGGCGCTCTCATCATTACATCGTTTACTTTCATAGAAATTCTCCTTCCCCTGAAATTATGAATTTGACCGTGAAACTCAGAGGCTTAGCCGCAGGCTAAAGCCTAGGGAGCCAAAAAAGAAAGACAGCAGATCAGTGAGATTGGCGAACAACTTCAACAGAACAGTGCGCGTGCATAGCAACCGATTCGGAAACACTGCCGAGGACGAGGCGATCGAAACCACGGCGGCCGTGCGAGCCGATGACGACTAGATTTGCTTGCCATTTTTCCGCAGCAGAAAGGATGGCGTTCGCGGGAGTGTCTTTGGGTTCGGTAACTTCGGTTTGGACCGCGAGACCGCTCGTTTGCAATAACGAAACGGATTTTTCAATCGATTCGCGTGCGTGGTCTTCGCTTGCTTTGATAATTTCGGTGAGATGTTCCTGAACGAAGAAAGGATACTCGCCGATCAGGACGGGATATTCCGGACAAGAAATAACTTTACATTGCGAGCCTGTGGGCCAGGGGCGGGAGGCGAAGGATTTCAAGGCGTGCTGCGCTGAGGCCGAACCATCCGTGGGGATTAAGATTTTCATGGCGGGAGTGCTCGTGGCCGAAGTGGTGCGCGGGGCGCGAACGATTTCGACGGAACAATGAGCATGGCGCAGGACAGCTTGCGCAGTGCTGCCCAGCATCAGGCGCTCGAAGGAACTGCGACCGCGGGAACCAAGCAGGATCAGATCAACATGGCACTCTTCGGCCAATCGATAAATGACGTGGCGGGGATTTTCGACCACGACCTCGAAACTGGTCTGCCAACCAGCAGCTTTGAGCTTTTGGGCGTTATCGTTAAGCGCGTTTTCGGTTGACTTCTTTGCCTCTGCAAGCAGCATGGGAGAACGAACAAAGAAAAAAGGGTCGACAGCGGAGATCAGGCTAAACTCAGAATCTTTGGGCCAAGGTCGGGAGACAACCTCCTGGATAGAGATTTCGGACGCGTCAGAGCCGTCCAGTGCGATCATAATTTTCATGCGGACCCCCACCGGCAGACACCTGCACTTTTACTACGAGCAAAAAGACAAATCGCCTGGTGTTGGGAGAGGGAAAAAGTGAGAAGCACGCTCAGAAGAGACCCAAACTGAGCTGCTCGAAACACCCCACGCCCGTTCTGGCCCGGAAAAGAGAGAAGTAGGTGAAGAACCACGGCGGCACCTTCTAGCCACCGCTATCTTCCGCCGATTCAACAAGCGTGGCAAGTGCCTGCGCACGGCCGACACGGCCGGTCAGAACTGAGTGATTCCCAGGAAATTGAGTCATACTACTCAGTCTTCGAACAGGAGCGGCGAAATGATTTGGCGCCGGTTGGAGGGTGGCTGCCCGTGGCAAATTTGAAGATTATGAATATCGAAGCCGGCATGCCGACGGTGGAGGAGGCGCGGCAAATGCTACTAGCCGAGGTGAAACAGGCAAAGCAAAGCGGGGTGAAAGCGCTGAAAGTGATCCACGGATATGGATCGACAGGAAAAGGCGGAGCGCTACGAGTTGGATTGCGAACGTCCTTGTTGCGTAGGAAGAGGGAAGGGCTGGTGACGCGCGTGATCTTTGGGGAAAAGTGGAGCGTGTTTGAGGAGGATGCTCGTTATGCAATCGAGAAGTGTCCAGAGTTGAAAGGAGACCGCGACTTAAATCAGAGTAATGAGGGAATTACAATTGCGTTACTGGTGTAGGCGAAAAAGAGAAGATTGTAGCGTAAGAGGTACACAGGTTCGCAGAGTTAGACAGAAAGGACTGCTGCGCCCTTAAAGGCACTGTAAGGCACCACGTTGGCAAAAGCCAATGCTACAAAGAGCGGATAAGGAGTGCGGTTTGAGCGAGTCGAGGAAGGAAGCGGAGTTGGGATTTGGCAAGTGGATCAAGCTCGGGCTGCAGTTTGCGGCCATTGCATTGGCAGCGGTTTGGGTGGCCGATGCAGCTTGGTTTTATGTGAGACGAAGCTATCCCCGGGCAGGGAACGCCAGCGGGTCAGTTCATCGGGTGCGCTTGCTGGCGATCCCCGACAAAGGAAATAAGGTTGAGTTTCAGGTGGACGCGTTACAACCGGAAGAAGACGTGCCTTGCGCGAGTTCCATTTTTCCCCATGGCGGGCAGAATCCCTGCTGGTATGTGGTGCGCCACGCAAAAGATCCAATCCCGATGTAATCAGGCTCCGGCAGTTTTTTCGCGAGCGAAAGCGGCTGGGTCATTTTTTTAGAGAGCGGCACGAATGGTTCGAATCGTTTCCGGGGTCGTGCCGCAGCACCCGCTATCAGCTGGCGCCGAGGAGGACTTTGGGGCCGGTGGGCTGCGGGACACCACCGGCTGGTTCGATGGTGACGGCGAAGGCTCTTGCTTCCACGCTGGCGGAAATTTCCGCTGTCAACATGTGAGATTGTCCCGGGCCTGGCGGCAAGAATATTCCCGCACTAATGGGATCGCCATTCACCGGGACCAACCACATCTGATAAACCTTGTCGGCGGGCAGCGGAGGTAAATCCACACTGTAGACGACCGTGCCGGAAGCGCTGTCGTAGCGCACAATTCCTCTGTTTCGCGCGGCATCGTATGTGCCCGCGAGCTTCACGGTGATGGTTTGTGGCGAAGAAAGAACTTTGATTAGCTTCTGAACATGGAGGCGTTCTTTTTCAAACGCAGCGGCCACGCTTTGCGCATTTTGTAATTCGGCAAACAGCTGTACGTTCTGCCGCCAAAGAGTGAAGCTCAGAATGGTGAGAGCCGCGGTGGCCGGCACGAAAACCCAATTCCACCAGCTGGCTGCTGATTTTTTGGTGGCACGCTTGGTACTGGGAGAACCCGTAACGCTCGCTGGAATTGCGGCCCTCTCACCGGCAATTCTGGCAAATAGTTTTTCCTTTGCGGCGAGAGAAGGCTTTTCCTGGTCGACGCCAAGCGCCAGCAAGGCTGCATGGCCACGTGATTCGGCAAGCTTGGTCGCGCAAAGGGTACAGATCGAAACGTGCGAGCGCGCTTCCACGGCCTGCTGATCGGGCAACGCGCCGAGCGCGTAGAGCTCCAGATCTTCTTCCCGAATGTGTTGACCGTTACTCAACTGAGCACCTTCTTCAGCGTCTCCATCGCGGAACGAATCCGCGTTTTAATCGTCCCGAGTGGCTCCCCTGTTTTCAGAGCGATTTCCGAATGTGACAATCCTTCGAAATAGGCAAATTCCACGGCAAGTCGTTGACCGTCAGGGAGCCCACTCAAGACGCGGCGAACTTTTTCGACTAAGAGATTCTGCGTGGAAGAGCTTTCAAGATCGACAGATAAATCCACCGCGTTTTCTGGCAGCTCTTCACCCTTGCCGGATTTGCGACGAATTCTCGAGATGGCCCGATTGCGTGCGACGACAACGAGCCAACCGGGCAGGGAGCCGCGTCGCGGATCGAAGCGGCTGGCAGTTTGCCAAATCTGATAGAAAAGGTCCTGCAAGATCTCTTCTGCTGTGCCATCATCGCGCAAAATGCGCTTGACCTCGGAAAACACGAGTCCGCTGTATCGGTCATAAAGCTCAGAGAGTGCTGATTCGTCCTTACGAACCACCCTCTCGAGCAAAGACCAATCGCTAGTGGCAAGTGCAGCGTTAGGTTCCGTCTTCACGACTCTTCCGTTCCGCTCGTATATTACTACGCCAAAACCCGCAGGTTTGGATGGGGGTCGCTTTGTAGGCTTAACCCCCTAAGCGTGGCTTTGTCTTTACTCTGAACCAAAGGCCCGCCCTCGGTGCTAAGTCTGATGTTGCGCACCAGATTGCCACTGCCTTGCACGCGCTTCGCAGGATCGGGAAGGCCCTTGCCCTGCACTAAACGGAGATTCATATAGTCGGGAGACAGGACGGGGGTAAAGATGGCCAGGCTGGGCTTCTCGCTAGGTCCAAAGCCCGTGACCAAGAAATTGTCATAGGCCATTTCAATCGCGCCGGGAAGGAGCTTGCGCGGTTTGGCGAGATTGGTTTTGGCCTGGCGAACGATGGCGGATTCGTACTTGGCGAGGAATTTGCCTAACTCTTTGGCGGCGGTCACAGCACTCCCCCCTGTTCGTATGAAGCAAGAGTCTACTTATCATCTTTCTGCGTATTCGTGCGAGAATAGTTGGGAAGACGCCCAGCCCCCGGCGCTCTGACTCGTTCGTGTTCCCTAGCTCAAATCAGTCGCCGGTTAGTTCAAGAGTTCGCTGCAGAGGAAGTGCAGAGCGGAGCTCCCGTCTACCCACATCGGGGTCCGGCGCACAAAAAATCTTGAGTTACGGGGTGCAGTATGAGTGAACTCTGGAGACAATGTGAAGGCCAATTTCTCGACAACCGATTCCCATTGCGGCAATTCCTGACCAGCACCAGGCACAGCGCGGTGTTTCTGACAGAACTTGCCAGACCTCGATCGCGCCAAGCTGCGATCAAATTTATCTCCGCTGATATTCCCTCGCCCGAGGAGCAACTTGCCATCTGGAAGGAAGCGACGCACCTCGACCATCCACATATCATTCAGGTGCTTGATTGCGGGCGGAGCCAGGTGGCCGGATTGGACGTTTTGTATATTGTTACGGAATACGCGGACGAGAATCTTTCGCAGTTGCTACCAAAGAGGGCGTTGACCGCGGCCGAGACGCACGAATTGGTCAATTCGCTGGTCGAAGCCCTGACGTACCTGCATGACAAAGGCCTGGTCCACTCGCACATCAAACCTTCCAATCTACTGGCCATCAACGATCAACTGAAACTTTCCAGCGACACGATCTTTCCGAGCGGCTATTCCCGTAAACCATATCGCGATCTGGACGCTTACGATGCGCCAGAAAATTCCGGCAGAGCATCGATTATTGCGACTCTTCCGGCAGACATCTGGTCGTTAGGAATAACCTTGGTCGAAGCCCTGACACAGCAAGTGCTTGCGTTGCCGTATGATGATGCCGCGAAGTTGGCGTTGGCCGCGACGATCCCGGCGCCGTTTCTTCAGATTGCCCAACATTGTCTGGATCGCGATCCTGCACAGCGGTGGACGATTTCTGAGGTCGCGATGCATTTAAATCCCCTGCCCCTAGCTATTTCGGCAACTACCGGTGCCCGGGAGGCTGCTGAGAATGGAAGAGTGGCAACATCTGGTGTGGCGAGTACAGAATCGCATACGTTGAGCGCTGGGAGCTCACCTCCACCCCCGGCGCCTGCGATTGGACAGGAAAAATTTCCACCGCGATCTGTGCAGCGACCCCGGAGTGAAACGAATCCACAAACTGAGGCTACGATCGGGGTACCCAGCTACGTGATTCCGCTTGTTCTCTTTGGTGTTTTCATGGTGGGTGCAATCTGGGCGATTCCCAGATTTTTCCGGCACGTGGCTCAGCCGAACGCTGTTGCCGATGCTCACTCGTCCGCCGCAAAGTCTACGGCGTCGCCCAAGACGGCGGAAACGAAATCCGCGACAACACCCACGCCTGAACATTCTGTGCGGGGCACAGTCACGGACCAAAAGAAAAGGGATACGGCTTCCGCTGAGGGAACTGCGCTCACCAGAAACCTGGCGCCGGATTCGGCTATTTTGTATACCAATTCCTCGAATGGTAGGACAAAAGCCTCCGCGAGTTCGCCGGGAGGGGGGGAGGTATTGGAGCAAGTGCTGCCAAAGGCTTCGCCGAAGGCATTGGCAACAATTCACGGCACAGTGAGGGTCGTCGTCCGTGTGCAAGTTGATGCTGCGGGAAATGTTTCGTCAGCAGAGCTCGATTCGCCGGGACCCAGCAAATACTTTGCGGACCTGGCCTTGCAGGCGGCGGAGCAGTGGCAGTTCAGTTCGCCTGTTCCCGAGGGACGCAGCCTTCCGAGTTTGTGGGCGATTCGTTTCGAGTTCACGCCTGCTGGAGCCGTTGCGATTCCTACGCAGCTATTGCAGTAATCAAAATCAATCTTTTTCGGCTGAATTTGGTAGGGCAGTGTTAATCTGCGTGCGCGGCTGAGTTTTATGCTGATCGGCGCGAGAGAAACCCGCGAAAGACACGGGAATCTCGCCCTCTTATTATGAAGCAATTTGATGTTTTGATTTTGGGAGCCGGGGCTGCCGGGCTCATGTGCGCGATTGAGGCTGGAAAGCGTGGGCGTCGAGTGGCCGTTCTGGAGCACGCGGACCGAATCGGGAAAAAGATACTGATTTCTGGCGGCGGACGATGTAATTTCACGAACATTCATTGCACGGCGGACAATTTTCTTTCAGATGATCCACATTTTGCGAAGTCGGCACTGGCACGGTACACCCCGGATGATTTTCTGGAACTAGTCCAGGCCCACCGGATCGCTTATCACGAAAAAAAACTGGGACAGCTTTTTTGTGATGATTCAGCGGCGCAGATTACCGTGATGCTGGAAACGGAATGCCGCGCGGCTTCCGTACAAGTATTTCTGAATGCGAAACTTGAGAAAGTTTTACGCTCTTCTGAAGAATTCATTGTGCAGACGGCAGGCGAAGAGTTTCACGCGGCAGCACTGGTGGTGGCGACCGGAGGGTTGTCGATTCCGAGACTAGGTGCGACCGGATTTGGATATGATTTGGCGCGGCAATTCGGAGTAAAGATTGTAACGCCGCGACCTGCGCTGGTGCCGCTGGTATTTCATGGGACGGATCGGAAGCGATACTCAGAATTGGCCGGAATTTCCGTGGAAATTGTCGCGCGGGTAGAGCGACAGGAATTCCGCGAAAAAATGCTGTTCACGCATCGCGGGCTGAGTGGACCTGCGATCCTGCAAATTTCGTCACACTGGCAAGCGGGGCAGGAAGTGCACATTGATCTTGCGCCGGGGCTGCATGCGACCGCGATGATACGCGGGGCGAAAACGCGACAAAAGATTGTCGCGCGCAAGGCATTGCAATCATTTCTCCCGAACCAATTTGCCGAGCAGTGGCTCGAATCGCACATGCCGGATTCGTGGACGAATACGGCGCTAGATAAATTAGAAAAGCAGTTACACGACTGGACCGTGAAACCAGTGGATACAGAAGGCTATGAAAAGGCGGAAGTGACGGCGGGCGGAATTGATACGAGAGAACTTTCGAGCAAGACGATGGAATGTCGGAACGTACCGGGGCTGTTTTATATTGGCGAGGTTGTTGATGTGACGGGGCAACTTGGGGGATTTAATTTTCAGTGGGCATGGGCATCGGGGGCGGCAGCCGGGCGATCAGTCTAATGGTTCTGCTCGAATAGCTGCGGGTGTTGAATTTGAGAGGCTTCGGTAGCAGACGGCGCGCCCGGTTACCCCAGAAGAGGTAGGCCAGTCTACAACCGATTCGGCCTCTCGTTTGAATCTGACGTCGGACACTTAACCGGAGGGCGAGGTACCCAGGCATTTAGTCAGGCGCCTATACAAGGCAGGTTCCAGTGAAACCAGAGGCTGACCCATTCTCCAACTATCACCGAGGAACCAGCCAGGGCATTGGACGGTCTCTGGCAACGCAACAACAGCGAAGACAAGGGGAGAGCCGGCGGGCAAGCCCGGTCTAACAGTGCGGTGACACGGCCCCTAATTCTGAAGCATCAGCCAGCCACCTGGTTCGAGGATTTTGGCCAGGAAGGAACACAGGCCGCGAAGGACCGCTAGCTGTTCTCGCATTGAGATGGGGTCTGAGGTGCTCCCGCGAAAAAATAAGCAGTGAGTGCTGAATATTTATCGGCAGCCAAGAAACATTTCAGGACCGGCCTTCGTCTATATAGGCAAGACCACTCGCGGGGTAGGAGACTAACCACCACAGGGCAACCGACCGTCAGTCTCCTACCCCTTCTTCTTCCCCGGAAACTACCGGGTGAAAGGTCTTTCACGTTCGCGCAAAATGTACAGCACTCGGCTTAGCGCGAGGCTAAGGCGGCGCGGCTGGTCGGCAAGTCGCGGGACATGGAAGGAATTTCTTCCAGCGTCAGACCGGCGATGAACATAGCCTGCGGCGCCACGCGACCCCAACGATTCACTTCCCACTTGGCACGAATAACCTTTACCTCTGGTTTTAGAGAAACATCCAGCACCATTTTGCAGGAGCCGCGATAAAACTGTTGCGGAAGCTTCAAGAGCGGCGTCTTGCCGAAATTTTCGCCATCGACGGACCCCCAGATGGAAACGTCAAGGGATTCTTGCTCGATGTGTTCTTCGATCGTGAGGATGCAGAAAAAGGTGCGTGTGGAGCTTTCAGAAATATCGAAGGATGCGCCGCTGGCGTTGGATTCGAGCTTAGTGTTGGCGGGGATGAGGACAAGTTGAAGAGGCACGTTCGAATTAATTCCCTTCCCTGACTCTAGCGGGAGTGTAACACAGGAGCCAAGGCGATGGAGTGATGTAGTCTGATTTCCGGACGTTAACCAACACACACCGGACCCGTGGGTTATGCGTGGAGGTTGGCGAAGCGGGATTCGGCGGCGGCTAGGGTCTCCTCTTTTTTGCAAAAGGTGAAGCGGACCTGGCTACTGCCGTCCAGGGCATTGTTGTAGAAACTTGAGCCTGGTACGCAGGCTACGCCGATATGTTCGACAAGGTATTTGGCGAAAGAGGCGTCTCGTGAGGCCGCAGGATACTTGCTTTCGTCGAATTTGAAACGAGAGATGTCGGTCATGATGTAGTATGCGCCGCGCGGTTTGTAGACGGTGAAACCGGATCTTTCAAGGATGCCGAGCAGGCGGGCACGCTTCTTGTCGTACGTCGAAGTGAGATTATCATAGTAAGACTGCGGCGATTTAAGCGCGAGTGCTCCGGCCTGTTGCAGTGGAGCCGCGGCACCCACCGTAAGAAAATCGTGGACCTTACGGATCGATTGCGTGGCTTCCGGTGGAGCGAGCGCCCAGCCGACGCGCCAACCCGTGACGCTATAGGTTTTGGACATGCCGTTGATGACGATGGTGTGATCGCGCATGCCTTCGATCTGGGCCATGGAGATATGCTCGGTGCCGTCGTAGAGAATGTGCTCGTAAATCTCGTCGGTAATGCAGTAAGCATTCCAGCGCAGGCAAAGATCGCGGATGAATTCGAGTTCGCGGCGCGAAAAGACTTTACCAGTGGGATTGTTAGGCGTGTTGACGATAATCGCTTTGGTGTGTGGGCCAAACGCCGAGCTCAGTTCCCGTTCGTCGAAGCTCCAATCGGGCGGCTGGAATTTTACGAAGCGTGGCGAAGCGCCGGATAGAATTGCGTCGGGCCCGTAATTTTCGTAAAAGGGTTCGAAAACAACAATTTCATCGCCGGGATTGATGATGGCCATCATGGCGGACATCATGGCTTCGGTGGAACCGCAGCAGATAGTGATTTCGCGTTCGGGATCGTAATGTACGTTCTGCGTGCGGGCGAATTTATCGATGACGGCGTCACGAAGAGGCTTTGCGCCCCAGGTGATGGCATATTGATTGATGTCGTCGGAGATGGCCTGCCGCGCGGCTTCTTTGATTTGTTCGGGGGCGGCGAAATCGGGGAAACCCTGGGAGAGATTGACCGCGTTGTGCTGCATGGCGAGGCGCGTCATTTCGCGGATGACCGATTCGGTGAATTGTTCGGCCTTGGCAGAGAGCATTCTACGAGCGATTTGGGACATGTTAGTTTCCGGTGTAGACATGGGGATAGATTGTAGCAAAGGTGGGAAAGGCCGTCGGTAGTCGTCGGACGGTAGAGAAGATCGAGATGGGGAAGAAAATGCGATTGGAAAGAGACTAGTGGGTCTGGGCGGCGGAGGCTAAGGTGGCTTTTGATGGTTCGGGGTAGAGCAAGCGGTACATTTCAGCGTTGCGTACTACGATTTGGACATACTCGCGGGTTTCGGTGAAAGGAATGGATTCGACAAGCTCGGGAACCTCATCCCAAGTGCGTTCGGATTTCCAGAGGGCGATGCGATCTTCGCCTGCGTTGTAAGCGGCAGCGGCGTATTCCGGCCCACCGGTAGCACGGGTGAGATCAGAAATGTAAAGCATCCCCAGTTCGATATTTATGTTGGGATCGAACAGCGAAGCGTTGCTGTATTTTACCTTGCGCTGCTTGGCGAGAATGCGACCGGTCTTAGGAAGAATCTGCATCAAACCGATGGCGTTGGCGTGCGAAACGATGTCGGCTTGAAACGTGGATTCCTGGCGAATCAAACCGGCAGCGAACATGGGATCAAAGTCGTTGCGTCCAGCTTCGCGGCGAAGAATGGATTCGTAAGGGAGCGGAAATAAGACTTTCCAGACGCTTGGCGGGACTTCGCTGAACTTGCGGGAATCGAAATTGGGAACGGCGAGGCGCCCATAAGCCATGCCCGCAGCAAAATGGCCCTGATCGAAGGCGGCTTGCGCGGCCTCCACAAGAAAACGCGGAGAAGCGGTGGCAGCATAGGCGGCTTTCAATTCGAGTTCGGCAGAACTATCGAACGCGATGGTGCGCAAGGCTTGCGCGCGGTTCCAATGATCGAGCACGTTTGCGGAAATGGGCTCGTCGAAAGAACGAAGTGCGGGCGCGGCAGGAATCTGTGCTAGCACTTCCGTTGGATCTTCTTCTCCGGGACCGAGCTTTACCAGTCGCGCAGCAGCGTACTCACCAAAGTAAGTTGTAGGAAATCGTTCAATGGCTTTGCGATAGTACGCACGCGCATGGCCAGGATTGCCGCTGCGTTCGGCGTTGCGACCCAGCCAATAGAGCGCGTTGACTGCTGCTCCAGTTACTGGATACTTGCGCAAGAAAATGGTGATTTTTTCGTCCGCATAGGGCGCACGATCGAGATAGGCAACCCAGGCGACGCGCCATTCCGCATTGTAGGCGTTTTTACCGCTGGGAAAATTATCGAGGATGCGTCCGTAATATGTGATGGCTTTCGAACGATCGAGCAAGACCCAATAATAATTTCCCGTAGCCATAAGAGCTTCCTCTGTCCAATGGCTGATCGGGTATTTCTTCGCCACTTTTTCTACGGTGCCGATCATCGCGCCTTCATTTTTCTCGGCGCGGTAGGCTTGCGAAAGCAAGTAGAGGCGCTCGGCATCGGCCTCAGGATCGGAAACGTTCAAATTGGCTAGCAAGGCGGGCGTAGGTTTGGGATGCTCGCGGCACTCCGCAGATCGCACTAGGGCGCGCTGGCGGATTGGATTGGTCGTGTCCTTCAACATCGCCGCGAGTTTGTCGTACTCCATCCGGGCGTCTTTCCATTTGTGGGCGTCGTAAAAAATGGCAGCGCGTTGATCCTGCAACTCCGCACCGGCGTAGGGAAATTCGCTATGAAGCTGCTTGTTCAGTCGCGTGAGCGAAATGCCTGCATCTTTGGCTTCATCGGAAAGCGGAAATTTGTAATAGATCGCTTGATAATCTTTTACAGCTGGAAGTAATTTACGGATCGATTCATAAGCATGCGCGCGCACGAGAAGCAGCGCCGGCTTGCTGGTAGCCGGAGGGTAACCGGCTAGGGCGTCAAGACCATCCTGGGCGTGACCGATTTCGACTGTAGTCGGAACGTACGCTTGCAACACGAAGTCTTTGATCGCCGTGTTCGGATGGTCGCGGAGAAGGGTGGCGAGATCCTGCGCGGCTTCGTTATTTTTGTGAAGGGTGCGTTCGGTCTCTGCCGTCCAGTACAAGGTGTATTCGCTCAAAAGCGGGTCGCCTTTGGCTTTTTGCAACCACACTAGAGCTTGCGGCGATTGAGCCTTGGTGTAGTCATCGAAACCGAGAGCGAGGGCAGCTCGCTCCCCCCATACGCTCTTGGAGTTCTTGTTGGCAAACGCGGCGAGTTTTTCGTAAGAGCCAGGAACGGATTGATGAAGATCACGAGCAAGCCCGGCCAGTTCTTTTTGCAGCGCGGAATCTTCGGGAGTATTGGAATCGAGAGCAGGCGCAGTGGTATCAGGCTTACAGCCGGTGCGGCACGCAGGAGATTTTGGGTGCGGCTTTTTCTTCGGAGTGGTGGGTGACTGGGCCAGAAGATTGAGCGAGCCGGAAAGCGAAAGGCAAACACTCAAAAGGAGAGCTTGGACGGGCGAAGCGTAAACATTTCGCGAAATCTTGTTAGTGGCTTTTTCCTGCGGTGGCGTAAGGATACTCGCCGAGAGCGGAAGCGTCACCTTCGGCGAGGATTTCCACCATCCAGCGATAAAAGTAATCGACCGGGTGGTCCATGATGGGCTTGAATCTACGATCGTACTCGCGATGAGCTTTCTCAATGTCGTCTTTCAATCTGATGCAGAGATCCCTGTTTTCGCGGCCCAGCTTGACCTGTTCCGGACGTAACATTCTAATATCCTGCATCGAAACTTTGGCCACCCGATTTGCGCGGCGATGGAGCTCTTGTTCTTCACTAGTTAACCGGTTGATGTCGAATTCGCCGTTGGGGGCGAGCACGGCTTCGGTCGTATCCAATTCTACGGGAATGTGCTCTGGAACGGGAGAAGGTTCATTGAAAGTTTGTTCCGGCGCGGATTCCTTTTGCGGGACAGGCGCAACGGCCTGGGGCTGCGGCATGGACGGCGCGGGCTGTACGGTTTCAGGCGCGGCATCGGGTGCCTGCAATCCTATAGCTTGTGTAATCTTTTCTTCGAAGGCGGTTCGCGGCCCGGGGTTCAACGCCAGAGTGATGAAGCGAGAGAGTACTTCGAGAGAAGCGGCGAGAGCCGCGGCGCCGGTTTGCGCGCGGAGCATCGGTGGCAGGGCGTTGGTGGGGCGGGTACTGGAGCAGGCCGCGACAACATCATTGATCGATTGATTCAGCTCTTCACAAGTCCGCTGAATTCGTTCGAGATTATCCCGTAGCGCACGGGCTACGGCTTGTTCGACGGCATTGGGTTCTGGTGACATGCCTGTTTTCCGGGTGTTTTGCCCGAATTTCTCCCGTTTGGCCATTCTGTGATGCTTTGCCGCAGGCGTCAATCACCCCGCATAGCCTATGTGCCCAGAAGTACCCGTGCGTTTTCGGTACCAAACGGCGATGGGGCATATGGGAGCAGGAACTACTGTGGAGTCATCAACTTAACGGACACTACTACACCGGTACCCCGCTCGCTATGGAACCCCAGTCGAAATTGATTTTGGGGCAGCTGAATCGGGTTAAATTTGGATATCGACGCTTACACTGCTTGGCAACCATAGCGGAAACTGAAGCTGACCTCGGTAGTCTGCCGGTCTAATTCAATCTCGGGACGGGGGCGAGAAGGTTGGCGACACTACTGGTAGCCCGATCGCTACAGAGAGGAAGGGTGGGCCGCGCTTCGTTTGGGAAGGGACAGAAATTGGCCATCAGGAAAGGGTAGGGATCTGCGCCTAGGCGTGGCGTGGTAAAATACAAAGGTCAAGGGGGCGACACGGTTTCGACGGAAGCTGTCGCGTCTCGAAGGCATGCCGGGGCCCACCCGCCCGTAACAGGATGGAAACTAGAACTGCCAATAACAACTTGGCACTTGCTGCTTAATTAATTAAGCGCAACGCTTCCCTGGGCTTTGCTCATGGGTCCAGTCAGAAGCGTCACACAGTGAGCTGGCCTGCGCCTTTCGGTCCGTAAGGCTTGGGCGAGAACCATCGGACTAGCCGGCTGCGTTTCTTGCTCATTCTAAGCGCGGAAGGCGAACAAAACGGAATTGAGCTAAGCATGTAGGCTTCGTGGCGTAGCGCTTTTCGGACGGGGGTTCGACTCCCCCCGCCTCCACCATATTCTCCACCGTGCCTCCCTGAATCGACTGGGACGTGTAGTCGAACTCTTCAAGCTCTTCAAGCTTTGCTCTGCATTCCCTATGGCCCCGGCGGCAGCGAAGACAGCACCAACCTTGTATAGGGTAGCAACTATTGTGTTGGCGTTAGGCGATGACGCCGGTGGGGGGGCGGGGGACATGTGCTGCCTCAGCCCAAAATGCACCAGTGCCCATTCACATCTCTATTTGTCTCTGGATCATCAGAGACGACCTTTGCGGATTGTTCAGCTTGGCATATGGCACAGCAACCGGGAGGCTGGCCAATCAGCGTGGAGCCAACGACCGAAGCGATTGGAGTAATAGCGAGCGCCAAAGTCGTCGTTGCCGGTTTCGGGGTCCCGCTCCTTGGCTTCAAACTTGTATGTCGGGGGGCAACTATCTGTATAAACCGTTCGTTTCCAAACGGCGTAAGCGGGAAGTTCCTAATGGTCGTCAACCTAATAGAGTTCATTAGCACCCCAAGATTCTCCGCGCTTACCCGCAAAGTAGAAGGACGTATTGAGTATGTTTCTCTGCGGGTCAGTCTCATCACTGGATGGGAAAGAGAATCGGACTTTGGACGTAGTGGTGCTTATGATCGAAACTTGGCATTAAGGTTGCACAAGCATGGGCTTGCCGTCTCGCAGCACGAACTTGATTGCATTTCCGGAAGGCAGGTCGTCTGATCTGGCTCGGATAAAGTAGCGATCGTCTTCAAGTTGCCATTCGTGGCACACAACTCGGACCAGAAGTTCTCTCATTTCCCCTTTGAAGGCACTTCGTACCTGATCGGCAGCGGCTGGCAGCAATACTCGCAGGGATTGACCAGGGTCGAGCCGGGTAAACGACCCGGGCACAGACGTGGAACCACCCGTCGGTATGGATCCTATGAATTCGATGTCATGAGCCTGTGCCAAAGGTTGCAGTAGAAAGAAGAAGATACGCTGTGACT
>Ga0209040_10002054_pt1 | contig 15900 bp, 19 predicted proteins | sample BogFormECP12_OM3_FD_188240 | JGI IMG/M metagenome (GOLD analysis project Ga0209040, IMG submission 188240) | Bog forest soil microbial communities from Calvert Island, British Columbia, Canada - ECP12_OM3 (SPAdes) (version 2) | ecosystem: Environmental > Aquatic > Freshwater > Wetlands > Bog ...
AGCGCTGTAAATCAGGTCGGTCGCGCGCGTGAAACGCTCAAAATCTCGGGGCGGCGCGGGCATCGAGGTTTTTCGTCCGGCATCTCGGCTTGCGACACACACTTTGACGAGGTCCCGTCTATTTGCCGCGCCGCATGGTCTCATTACCAGCATGATAGGTTTCAAGGCAAGCGAGGAACGATAGCGCACCGACCGCTCGCATTGACGAGCTCCTGCCCTGGGCCTACCCCGCCCCAAAGCCTAAGCAACTACTGCGCCATCACCGCAGTGGCGCAAAAACACCGCTTACCATGCAGGACCACTCTGTCGCACGCGTCTCCTACCCGGTCGTCGGCGTCCAGACCGCCAACGAGCGCTCGCGCGGCCTGCCGCTCGCCGGCGAGGTGCTGCGATTTCACCGGCAAAGGTATCTTGACCTACAGCCCCTCGGTTGTCGCCGCCTCGGTCAAGGTGCTGGGGGAGTCGGCAACACCCGATATGCAGTGCACCTTTGCCCCGGGCAGCTTCAAGGGCGGCCAGATCGGCGAACTCGAGGAGACGCCGGGCCTCAGCGCCGGCGCCTGGCAAATGCGGCCCCTGTCGCGCGGCTATGTCGAGGCCAAGTCGAACCGGCCGGGCGAGGCGCCGGCGATCAACCCGCGCTACTTGTCGGAGGAATCCGACTGCCGCGCAATCGTCACGACGGCCAGAACGGATGATCACCGCTAACTGGTGATGTTGCAACCGCCGCCGGCGCAATCTGCGGCGAGTTCCTCGCAGCAGATTCGGCTATTCCGTCTCTCGGCTGATGATTGCCGCGACATCCCGCCGGCCGTGCAGCACCCGAACGATGGCGAGCGGCCGTGCGGCGGGATCGTAAACAATGAGGTATGAGAACACCGGCCAGAATTTGACCGGCAGCGGTGTCAGATCCCGGCGGGAGTGCCCGGCTTCCGGATGCGCCACCAGCAGGCGGAAGGCCGCCGCAATTTCCTCCAACACGTATCGGGCGAGGTGCCGGCCGCCTTGCCTGGCCAGATAGTCGCGGATTTCGCGGAGGTCGTCCTTGCTCTCGGGAGAGAGTACGTACCCGGGCACTTAGGGCGCGCGATGCGGCGCGTCGAGTTCCGCTATCAGCTCGATCATGACCGACTCGCCATCAAGGCCCTTGCCCTGCTGCAGCGATTCGAGGCCCTGGGCGATCTTGGCGTGCACATCGTCCCCGCGGAACCAACGTCGCTGCGACAGATACCGTTCGACCGCCTCGCCGACCAGCTCGCGTACCGGACGGTGCTCCTCGGCGGCAGCAGCCTCTATTTCGGCCAGCAAGCCGGAGGGAATGAGGCTATCGGTGGAGTGTCTGGTTTTCATGCATCGAGCCTATCTAATTCGACGTCTCATCCTCCGCGAGCGAGGCGGCATACTGCAGCGCCTCGTCAACATCCTCCGGCTCTAGGTAAGGGTAGTCGGCGAGGATTTGATCGCGCGTGCTGTCGCCCGCCAGCAAACCAAGTAACCGCGCCACCGGGAACCTGAGCCCTCGGATGCACGGCTTTCCGGTGCAAAGGCCAGGATCAACCGTTATTCGGGTGAGTTTCATGGGATCAGCATAACAGGGCCGGGAATAGCGAAGAAGTCTCGCGATCGGGGTCGGCGATCCCGACCATCTCGGCCGCATCGGCGTGCCGGTCGTCCATGAATTGCGCGGCGTCGGCAAGAACATGCAGGACCACTATATGGCACGCGTCTCCCACCCGGTCGTCGGCGCCCAGACCGCCAACGAGCGCTCGCGCGGCCTGCCACTGGCCGGCGAGGTCATACGCTGGCTCTTCACCGGCAAGGGCATGCTGACCTATAGCCCGTCGATCTTCGCCGCCTCGGTCAAGGTATTGGAGGAGTCGGCGTCCCCCGATGTGCAAGTCACCTTCGCGCCGAGCAGCTTCAAGAACCCGGCCAGCGGCGTAAGGCGGAAAAGCGGACGCGCATTCCGCCGACATCGGACGCTCATCCGCCCTACGCTTGCTGTTACCCGGGATGAATTCTTTATCGAGCGCAACAAGAGGCTCTACCGCCGCAGCGCGCCCGCCCGCTGTCGAGGGATCGCCTGGGATTGCGCGCGCCGACTCGGATCAGTCCGCCCAATTCTGAATTTCTAGGCCATGAATGCGTCGAAACTCGCGTTCGTTATTGGTGACCAGAATGAGGCCCGCCGCTTTGGCATGCGCAGCAATCCACAGGTCGTTGTTGCCGATCATGTCTCCCCGGGCTGCCAACGCGGCGCGGATCGACCCATAGATTTCGCCGGCTCGAGACGGGAGCTCCAGCACCGGAAGCAAGCCCGCCAGCTCCGCGAGCTGCCTGCGAGCCCTTTCCCGGAATTGGCTTTTTTCCGCGCCGTAAGCAAGCTCGCCGTAGGTGATGACGGAAAGGACCGCCTCCCCCGGCTTTAAATGTCGAAACCGGGCCAGAACGGCCGGCGGCCGTCGCCGCCGGATGTAGATACATATATTTGTGTCCAGCAGGAACCGCGCGACATTCAAAGACCTTCACGCTCCTGTGGTAGAGTATCGCCGCGGTCTTCCGGCAGAAAATCAGCCGGTAGGTCGGCCAGAATTTCGAAGGCTCGCACCAGCCCCTCAGCCTTTTCACGCAACACGATCTCGTCGCCTCGACGAAAAATCTCTACTTCCGGGCCCTTCAGCCGATATTCTTTCGGCAACCGCACGGCTTGACTGTTTCCGGAACGAAAAACACGGGCCGTAGCCATGTCGGTCCCTCCCGCAGATATACATTGATGTATATACGCACTGTGAGAAGTCACATGCAACTTCCATCGCAGGCGTCTCCTAACCGGTGCCGGCAATTCACCGCACTTGTGGAAAAGTGCAACTTGCCTGACGAATCATCGCCGACGGCCGCATTAGCGGGGAAACGGCATCGCTTAAATTGCCACAATCGCATGGTACTTCGGAGCGAAGCCGGGCCCGTGGAGTGAAACGGAACGTGACGACGAATCCTGCAATTTGTGGCGAGACCCATTTCGGCCTAACCGCACCGACAACCATTTCGGGAATTTCGACCTGTTCTCGTCCTAAAGAAACAGGTCGATCAGGGGCAGTACGCTCAACGAGAAGTTGTTGCGGCTGGGTCTTCGCGCTGGCAGCTTTAAGATCGGCCAGATCGGCGAACTCGACGAGACCCCGGGCCTCGGCGCCGGCGATGTGCGCGCACGCGATGGTCGTCGTCCACACCGAATTGCGCGTGCACGGGATTGCAAGCCTCAGGGTCATCGACGCCTCGGTGATGCCGGCGGTCACCTCGACCAACACGAACGCGCCGACGATCATGATCGCCGAGAAGGGTGCGACAATGATCAAAGGCGCCGCGCAGCAAAGACTGGCGGCGTAGGCGGGGGCGGGCGGATTGCCGCGTCGCGTCAACACGAGCACGGCGGAAGAGCGCGCGTTTCACGATGCAGGAGGCAAGGAATGGCTAAGATGCGAGCGGTCGAGGTGCGGCAACCCGGCGGGCCCTTTGAGCTGGTCGAGCGAGAAGTTCCAGAACCCGGCCCCGAAAAAATTCGGATCAAGGTGCAGGCCTGCGGCATATGCCACAGCGACAGCTACACCAAAGACGGGCTCGTTCCCGGTATTCAGTACCCTCGGATTCCTGGTCATGAGGTGATCGGGGTTGTTGACGCGCTCGGCGCGAATGTTCGCGGCTGGACCGCCGGTCAGCGGGTCGGGATCGGCTGGCATGGTGGGAATTGCGGCTATTGCGGCGCCTGCCGTCACGGCGATGCTTTTGCCTGCGAGACCGAGACCCCCGCAAAGCTCGCCTTCAAAACCGTTGCGATCGCGCGCGGTCAGGACAAGGCGCCGCTGGCGCGTTAGCTCGGTGCTCATCATTACATCGATAATGCGGCAGAGGACGCGACCGCCGCATTGCAGAAGCTCGGAGGCGCGAAGGCTATCCTGGCGACAGTCACAAGCGGCGAAGCGATGAGCCCGGTCCAGGGCGGGCTGGCGGTCAACGGCACCTTGATGGTGATCGGCGCTGTCGACGCGCTCAAGGTGGACGCCCTTCAGCTGCTTCGTGGAAGGCGTTCGATCAAGGGCTGGTATTCCGGCACCTCGGTCGACTCGCAAGATACTTTGGCATTCAGCGTGCTGACCGGCGTGCGGGCAATGAACGAGATATTCCCGCTCGAGCGCGCGGCCGAGGGCTATCAGCGCATGATCAGCGGGCAGGCGCGTTTTCGCGTCGTGCTGACCACCGGCCACTGACAATCGGATCCTGCGAGCAATGAGGGTGCGCCGAGGCGCGCTGGCTGCCTTTGCCCTGACCCGGAAAGGCGAGCTGCTTGCGCTCGGGTGCGGCGAGCGGCAAAACTCGCTCACAGCGGTTTTGTGATCGGCGGAGGGGAAGATGCGCGTCGGATTTATCGGCCTCGGCATGATGGGTAAGGGCATGGCGGCCAATCTGCAGAAGGCCGGGCACGAGCTTGTCGTGCACGATCTGAGCCGCGCCGCGGCCGAGCCGTTCCTCGCGAAAGGCGCGGTCTGGGCCAATTCGCCGAAGCAGGTCGGCGAACAAACCGAAGTCGTGTTTACGTCGCTGCCGGTGCCGGCCGATGTCGAGCAGGTGGCGCTCGGCCCGAACGGATTGATCGAGGGCATGCGCCCCGATACCGCCTTTTTCGACATGTCGACCAACTCGGTGGCGACGGTGCGCAAGATCCACGCCGCCTTCGCCGAGAAACACCTCTACATGCTCGATTCCCCGGTCAGCGGCGGCCCCTCCGGCGCCGCCAGCGGCAAGATGGCGATCTGGGTCGGCGGCGACGAACAGCAGTTTAACCGCCACAAACCGGTGCTCGACGCGATGGGCGACCAGGCGGCCTATATCGGCCCGATCGGCGCCGGCTCGATCGCCAAGCTCGTGCACAACTGCACCAGCGCGGTGCTGGGGGCGGCGCTCGCCGAAGTCTTCACGATGGGCGTCAAGGCCGGGGTCGATCCGGTTGATTTGTGGGAGGCGGTACGCCAAGGCGCCACCGGCCGGGTGCGTACCTTCGACCGGCTCGGCGACAAGTTCCTGCAGGGCAAGCACGACCCGGCCGATTTCGCCTTGCGCCTGTTGCATAAGGATGTCGGGCTCGCGGTCGGTCTCGGGCGCGAGGTCGGGGTGCCGATGCGCCTCGCCAATTTGGTCTATGAGGAATTGACCGAAGCGATGAACCGAGGCTGGGGCACCCGCAACAGCAGCGTCAGCCAGCTGTTGCAGGTCGAGCGCGCCGGCATCCCGCCGCTCGCCGCCGATCCCGAGCGCATCGCCGCGGTCCTCGACGCCGACAAGCCGAAGTAAGTCGGTCCGCCCTGTCATTTCTACGCCCGTCTTATTGGGCAGCCGCAGCCATAGGCTCATGCGCCTTGAGGAAGGTGCGCACCCGGTTGATCGTCCGTTCCTTCAGATCCGGCGGCTCGCGCCACGGAAAGACCGTGATCTCGGAATTCGGCGCCAGCGAGGCGACATCGATCGAGGTCTGGAGCGGGTGCGCCGGCGTGTCGTCGGGCAGCACCAGGATCGGCGTGCGGCAGTTGCGGATGAAATCGCGCGACACGCTGTACAGGAAGTCGGGCCGGACCCGGTACAAGTCCTGGAAATATTTCTCGATCGTTTCCATCGTCACATCGGGCCGGCGGGCGCGGAACTCGGGGACCCAATTCTCGTGACCGTGCCGGTACATCACATCCGGGTCCTCCGGCCGGTGCCCGACGCTCTGGCAGAATACGGCGGCGACGACGCGCTCGGGCTCGCGTTCGAGGAGCTTACCGGCAAAGCAGCCGCCGATGCAGTAGCCCATGTAGAAGAACTCGCGGATGCCGAGGTGGTCCATCAGCCCGAGCTGATCCTCGGCGAAGGCGCCCCACGGGTCTTCGACCGGAATCGGGCCGCTGGATTCGCCGCCATTGGCATTGCGCTGATCCATCGTGATGCAGTGGAAGTCGTTTTTGAACGCCTCCATTGCGTTGAACACTGCGGTCGGCCAATTGCTGACCCGTGAGTTCAAACCCCCGCCGGGCGTGACCAGCAGCGGGAAGCCGCTGCCGGCCTCCTCGTAGCGGATGCGGACGTCGCTTTTTTCGTAGAACGGCATGGAAGTCTCTCCTTGGGCAGTGTGTCAGCGGACGGGGTCCAGCACGACCACCGGGATCTCGCGCTCGGTCTTCTTCTGGTAATCGGCGTAGGGCGGCCAGAACTTTAGAGCCTCTTGCCATAGCCGGGCGCGCTCCTCGCCCGTGGCGGTCCTGGCGCGAGCCTTCATCTTCGCGGTCCCGACCTGCACTTCGACCTCGGGGTTGGCGAGGATGTTGCGGTACCAGCCGGGATGTTGCGGCGCGCCGCCTTTCGAGGCGACCACGAAATAGCCGTCACCAGCTTTCCCATAGAACAGCGGGAAGATGAACCTTTCGCCGGACTTCCGGCCGGTCGTCGTCAGCAATAGCGACGGTACCATCAGCTCGGGCCGGCCCGGCTGGGTCATTTTGTACATGTGCCCGTCGGCGCCGCCGCTCGAAAGATAGCGGGTCGCATGCTCCACCATCCAACCCGGAAGGTTTCGCGCGAGCTTGGCTTCGGTCATGTTTCGAACTCCCTCAATAATGGGTGACCCACGGGCTGTTCAGGGCATCCTCGATGCGACGATGGCGAGCCTTGATGACATCGGCGGGAACGGCGCTGACGAACGCATAGAACGTCTTCGTACGGATCGCGTCCACCACGCGTTCGCCCACCTTCATCGGATCGAGGCCTGTGGTCGCGAGGCGTTCAGCCAGTACTGCCTCCTCATTGGCACGGATTTGCGGCCCGCCCATGTGGTCGGGGCGGTTACGGGCGCCGCGAGCGATGTTCGTGTTGATCGGACCTGGGCATAGCACCGAGACGCCGACATTGGTGCCTTCCAACTCGTGCTCCAACGCTTCGGACAGGGAAAGGGCGGCGTATTTGCTCATCGAATACGGCCCCTGGTTGGTGCCGCGGCGATTCTGGAAACCGGCGACCGAGGCGGTGTTGACGATATGCCCTTCTTCCCCGTGCTTTAGGATGGCGGGGACGAAGTGGCGGATGCCGTGGATGACACCCCAGATGTTGACGCCGATCACGAATTCCCAATCGCCCGGCGGCACGTCGATCAATCTGGTGCCATGCATCGGCACGCCGGCATTGTTGCAGGCGATGTGGAGCTTGCCGAAATTGCGCTCGGCTTCCGCCAGAGCATCGAGCACGGATTGCTCCGCCGTCACATCGATCCTCACCGGCATAACCCGCTTGTTCGTGCCGGAAAGGCCATGAGCCGCCTCCTCGACCGCCGCTTTCTGGATATCGGCCATGACCACGTTGGCGCCAGCCTCCGCGAGCGCGGTCGCAATGCCGAGGCCAATGCCGGAAGCGGCGCCAGTGACGATGGCGGTTTTGCCGGAGATGTCCATTCGCGAAGGCCCTTCAGGTCGTCAATGGAAGTAGCGGCCGGAGTCGATGACCATCGTCTGGCCGGTCATCGTTTCGGTGCGGCACATCGTGACCACCATATCGGCGCAGTCGTCCTTGTCGGCCGGCTTTTTCAGCAGCGAAGTGGTCGCGGAGCGTTCGATCTGATCGGGGCGGAGATTGGCTGTCGCGCGCGTGCCCTCCAGCAGGCCCGGCGCCACGCAGTTGACCAATGTCTCCGGCGCCAAGGCCACAGCCATGCAGCGCGTCAGGTGGATGAGGCCTGCTTTCGACACCGCATAAGCGATCGACGAGCCGGTTGGGCCGATCCCCGACACGGACGAGATGTTGACGATGCGGCCCCGGCCCTGACCCTTCATGACCGGCGCGACCACCTTCATAAGACGCATCGGTCCCGTGAGGTTGATGGCGATGATCTTGTCCCACTCCTCCATCGTCATGCTGTCGAGGTCGGGGAACGGGATCGCCTTGTTGTAGGCGGCGTCGTTGACGAGGATGTCGAGACGGCCGAAGCGCCTGGTCACGCCGCCGACCACCCGCTCCACCGCCGCGCCGTCGGCGATGTCGCAAGCGAATGCCGCGGCGTTGACCTGGTGTCGCGATGTCAGCTCGCGGGCGACACCCTCCGCCTGGTCGCGGCTCTGGGCATACATGACGGCGATATGCACGCCCTCTTTCGCCAGCGCGTGACAGATGCGCTGGCCGAGCCCGCCATTGCCGCCCGTCACCAGTGCGACCGCGCCCCTCAAATCCATGAGTTTTCTCCTGCGTACGAGTGACCGCGACTAATGTTCAGATCCATTCAAAAGATCCACTTGGCATGGACCAATGCTCACATCAAAAATCCTGTCACACCGGCGAAGGCCGGTGCCCATGGCAGAGATGGGTCCCGGCCTTCGCCGGGAAGACAAGAAGGGGGTGTCGCACTGAGTCATCCGAATGCTTGTAAGCACTACTCGAACGACTCGGTCATCGCCGAGTAGACCAAGGTGCGCAAGTCTCGGCGCAAGGTCAGGCGCGCTTCGCTGCCGATCACCTGGGTCATGAACACGACCGTCAGTTCTTCTTTGGGATCGATCCAGAAGGCCGTTGCGGCAGCACCGCCCCAGAAATATTCACCGACCGAGCCGGGCAGGCGGGTTTTGGCCACGTCGACATTGACGCCGCAGCCGAGCGAAAAGCCGACCCCGGCATAGCCGCTTTCGCTGAACATCCCGGGCAGCGCCATGTTGGCTATCTCTCGTCCTTCGGGCAGGTAGTTCAGGCTGAACAGGGCGACGGTCTTGGGGCTGAGGATCTGCACGCCGTCGATGGAGCCGCCGTTCAGCATCATCTGGCAGAAGCGCAGATAATCGTGCGCCGTCGACACCAAGCCGCCGCCACCCGATTCCAGTCGCGGCGGAGTGGCGTAGGTGCTCTCTCGGGCGTCGTCCTGCAATTTCAGCCCCGGCCCCTTGCCCTCGGGCTGATAGCAGGAGGTGAAGCGTTCGGTCTTGTCCGGCGGCACCCAGAACGCGGTGTCATTCATGCCGAGCGGCTCGAACAGCCGCGTGCGCAGGAACTCGCCGATGCTCATGCCGGACAGCTTTTCGACGAGGTAGCCCAACACGTCGATCGCCACCGAATAATTCCAGGCCGTTCCGGGCGAGAAATCGAGTGGTATCTGCGCCAGTTGATCGATCATCTCCGGCAGCCCGCTGGCGGTCTGACGGTCCGCCACCTTGGCCTTGCGATAGGCGGCGTCTACCGCGGTCCGCATCATGAAGCCGTAGGTGAGACCGGAGGTGTGCGTCGCGAGGTCGACGATCTTCATCGGCCGCAGGGTGGGGGTCGTGATAAAGCTGGGCGGCGCGTCGGTCAGCAGCGACGGCATGCCGCTGGCGTAAACGCCGAGGTTCTTCCAGGCGGGAATGTGGGTGTAGACGGCATCGTCCAGGCCGACCAGCCCCTCTTCGACCAGCATCATCAGCGCGACCGCTGTGATCGGCTTGCTCATCGAGTAGATACGGAAGATCGCGTTCTCCCGCATCGGCTTGTCGCGCTCCATGTCCATGTGGCCGCACATGCCGGTATGGACGAGATGGCCCTTGCGATAGACGTAGGTCAGCATGCCGGGCAGATAGCCGCCGTCGATATAACGACGCTTCATCACTTCGTCCAGCCGCGCCAGTCGCGCCGACGACATGCCTACCGTTTCGGGTTTCATTACTGTCCTCCTTGAGCGAGCCGCCTGTCGCGAGCATATGGTCACACGCGTCCGAAAGCGACCGAATCGCGGTCTCCCCGCGAACAGTGAAACGGGTCAGCCTGCCCGCAGATACTCCACCGCCTCGTCGCGGCGGAAGAGGTAGAGGAGAGCGCGCAGGGCGAGGCCGCGCTCGCTCTCGAGGTGGGGGTCGCGTTCGAGGACGAGGCGGGCGTCGTCATGGGCGATCGCGACCAGCTCCTCGTGGATCGCGAGATCGGCGAGGCGCAGGGTCGGAAGGCCGCTCTGCCGGGTTCCCAATACCTCGCCGGCGCCGCGCAGGCGCAGATCCTCCTCGGCGATGCGGAACCCGTCCTCGGTCTCGCGCAGGATGCTGAGGCGCCGCTTTGCGACCGCGCCGAGCGGCGACTGGTACAGCAAGAGGCATGTGGAGGGCTTGTCGCCGCGCCCGACGCGGCCGCGCAGCTGGTGCAGCTGGGCGAGACCGAAACGCTCGGCGTGCTCGATGACCATGACGGTGGCCTCGGGCACATCGACCCCGACCTCGATCACCGTCGTGGCGACCAAGAGATCGAGCTCGCCGTCGGTGAAACCGGCCATCGCACGGTCTTTGTCGGCCGGCTTCATGCGCCCGTGCACCAGGCCGACCCGGCCGGGGAAGAGCGGCGCCAGCGCCTTGTGCCTCTCCTCGACGGCGGCGAGATCGGCAGTCTCCGATTCCTCGACCATCGGGCAGATCCAGTAGACCTTGGCCTGCCGCGTCAAAGCGCGGCCGACCGCCGCAACGACGTCCTCGATGCGCTCGAGCGCCACGGTCCGCGTGTCGACCGGATGCCGGCCGGGCGGCTTTTCGGTGAGGCGCGAGACGTCGAGATCGCCATAGGCGGTCATCATCAGGGTGCGCGGGATCGGGGTCGCGCTCATCAACAAGGTGTCGGCGTCGCGCCCCTTGGCATAAAGGCCGAGGCGCTGCTCGACACCAAAACGGTGCTGCTCGTCGATGACGACGAGGGCGAGGTCGCGGAACTCGACATCCGGCTGCAGGAGCGCGTGCGTGCCGACGACAGCCGGGGTCAGGCCGGAGGCTAGGCTCGCCAGCATCGACGCGCGCGCCCGGCCTTTTTCGCGCCCGGTCAAAAAGCCGATCTCGACTTTCGCCGCGGCGGCGTGGCGCTGCAAGGTCGCGTGATGTTGGCGGGCGAGGATCTCGGTCGGCGCCATCAGCGCCGCTTGGCCGCCGCCTTCGATCGCGGTCAGCATCGCCATCAATGCGACGACCGTCTTGCCGCTGCCGACATCGCCTTGCAGCAGCCGCACCATACGCCGCGGCTGAGCCATCTCGGCGGCGATCTCGGCGATCGCAAGACGCTGGGCGCCGGTCAGCGCAAAGTCGAGCGCGGCTTCGACCCGGCCGGCCAGTGCGCCGCTGCCGACGATCGCCCGCCCTTTCTGGCGATGACGGCGCGCCCGCACTAGCGCCACCGCGAGCTGGCTCGCGAAGATCTCGTCATAGGCAAGCCGCTGGCGCGCCGGGATGGTCGGCGAGAGATCGGCTTCGGCTTCCGGAGCATGCGCCCGGCGGGCTGCCTCGCTCCAGGGGGGCCAGCCGCGCCGCTCGCGCAATCCCGGGTCGATCCATTCCGGCAGCATCGGCAAGCGGTCGAGCGCCGCGCCCACCGCGTTCTGCACGATGCGCGGCGAGAGGCCCGTGGTCAGCGGATAAACCGGCTCGATCGGCTTCAGGCGGTCGAGCTCATCCGGCCGTAACACGAGGTCCGGGTGCGCCATCGTCGGCATGCCGCCATAAAACTCGACGCGGCCGCTGACCACACGCTCGGCACCGACTGGCAACAGCCGCGCGAGCTGGTCGCCCTTCACGTTGAAATAGACAAGGGTCAAGGTGCCGGTATTGTCGGTGCACAGCACGCGGGAGGGCCGGCGCCCATAGCCCGGATGGTGCGCCTCGACGCGCACCGCGATGGTTGCAATATGGTCCGGCTCCAGCGCTCGGATCGGCGGCGAGGCGCGCCGATCGACAATGCCGCTCGGCAGGTGCCAGACGAGGTCGAGGATGAGCGGGCCGGCGAGGCGTTCGAAGAGCTTGGCCGACTGCGAGCCGATGCCGGGGAGCGCCGTTAACGGCGCAAACAGCGTGTCGAGGATGGCGGGACGCACAAAGCATCTCTATATCCCCGGCAGGGGTACCGCCAAGGGGACCGACGTGACCTCACGATCCGAGATTCGCCGCAAGCGGCTGTCGTTCCGTTCCTGGCACCGCGGCACACGGGAGAGCGACCTGATCCTCGGTCGCTTTGCCGACGCGCATCTGGCCGGGTTTGACGAGGCGCAGCTCGATTGCTACGAGGCGCTCCTCGACTGCTCCGACGCCGACATCTTCGACTGGGTCTGCGGCCGCGCCCCACCACCCCCCGAACACGACCACGGCGTGACCCGCCTGCTCCTCGCTTTCAGCAACACTCGTCACTCCGCATGAGCTGCGACACCTACTGGTATCCGTTATCCTCGCGGAAGCGCGGATCCAGGGCCTCCCGGCATCTCATCCTGGGCTCCCGGACCCCCAGTCACCTCGCCCCGCTGGCGGGGAGAGGGAGTATTTCACGGCAATGAGCGCGTTGCAGGCTCTCGCCCGCTCGCTTGGTCAGCGGCCACGCGCGGTCACTTTGTTCGGGGCTCCCGAGGGGTACGACGCGGCGGCGATTGGCCGGTTCGTTGAGGGGCAGTGGCTGCATGTCTGCCGCGATGACGGCAGGATGGCGCGGTTTGCCGCAGCGCTGGCATTTTTTCATCCAGAACTCGAAGTACTGACCTTCCCCGCCTGGGACTGTCTGCCCTATGACCGGGTTTCGCCGAACGGCGAGATCATCAGCCGGCGCATCGACACCCTGACGCGGCTGGCGACCGCCCCAAGCGGCAAGCTGATCGTGCTGACGACGGTCAACGCGCTGGTACAGCGCGTGCCGCCGCGGCGGCTGTTCGACGGCCGGGTTTTGACCTTGCGGCCCGGCGGCCATATCGCGCTCGACCGGCTGCAGGGCTTCTTCCGCAACAACGGCTACATCCGCACCGACACGGTGCGCGAGCCCGGCGAATTCGCCATCCGTGGCGGCATCGTCGACCTCTACCCTGCCGGCGCGGCGGAGCCGATCCGGCTCGACTTCTTCGGCGACACGCTCGAATCGGTCCGCAGCTTCGACGCCTTGAACCAGCGCTCGATCGGCAAGCTCGAAGAGGCGGTATTGCGGCCGGTCAGCGAGGTACTGCTCGACGAAGAGGCGGTGCGCCGCTTCCGCTCGCGTTACCGCGAGCAGTTCGGCGCCACCGGCACCGATGACCCGCTCTACGAATCGGTCAGCGCCGGACGGCGCTATGTCGGCATGGAGCATTGGCTGCCATTCTATTACGAGCGGCTGGAGACCTTGTTCGATTACCTGCCAGGGGCCGGCGTTTCGTTCGACTACCAGGCGGAGGAGGTTCGCGGCCACCGGCTCGAGGCGATCGCCGATTCCTACGCGGCGCGCCACAACGTCACCTCGACAGCGCGCGCCGGCGCGCCGGTCTATCGGCCGATCCGACCGGACCAGCTCCATCTCGACAGCCGCGAATGGCAGGCGGCACTGCAAGGCCGGCCACTCGTCCGGCTGTCGCCGTTCGCGGCGGATCAGGATGACGGCGACGCGTTCGATGCCGGCGCTCGCCCGGCCCACAATTTCGCTGCCGAGCGCGCCGACCCGAATGTCGTGCTGTTCGAGGCGGTGCGCGATTACCTCGAAGCCGAGCGCAAATCCGGCCGCAAGACCGCGGTTGCTGCGTTCAGCCCGGGATCGGCCGACCGGCTGCTGACCGTGTTGCGCGAGCGCGGCGTCTCCGACCTGCGCCGGATCGCCGATGGCCGGGCGCTCGAGGCATTGCCGCCCTCGGCGGTTGGGCTCGCCGTACTGCCGATCGAGCAGGGTTTCGCAAGCGACGACATGGTCCTGCTCGGTGAGCAGGACATCCTCGGCGACCGGCTGGCTCGTACGGCGCGGCGCAGGCGCAATCTCGACCAGTTCATCGCCGAGGCGACCGCCCTCGCGCCGGGTGATCTCGTCGTCCACGACGATCATGGCATCGGCCGGTACGAGGCGCTGGAGACGATCGACGTCGCCGGCGCGCCGCATGATTGCGTCCGCGTGCTCTATGCCGGCGACGACAGGCTGTACGTGCCGGTCGAGAACATCGAAGTGCTCTCGCGCTTCGGCTCGGAAGACGCCGGCGCCCAGCTCGACCGGCTGGGCGGTGTCGCCTGGCAATCGCGCAAGGCTCGGGTCAAGAAGCGCATCCGCGACATCGCCGGCGAGCTGATCCGCGTTGCCGCCGAGCGCCAGCTGCGTCCGGGCGACGCAATTCAGCCCCCCGAGGGGATCTACGAGGAATTCGCCGCCCGTTTCCCATACCCCGAAACCGAGGACCAGCTGAACGCAATTGCCGACACGCTCGCCGACATGGCCTCGGGTAAGCCGATGGACAGGCTGATCTGCGGAGATGTCGGCTTTGGCAAGACCGAGGTGGCATTGCGCGCCGCCTTCATCGCGGCAATGGCCGGCTCGCAGGTCGCGATGGTGGTGCCGACGACATTACTGTCACGGCAGCATTTCCGCAGCTTTACTGACCGCTTTGCCGGACTGCCGTTGCGGATCGCGCAGCTGTCGCGGCTGGTCCCCGCCAAAGTGGCGCGCGGGGTTAAGAAGGAGCTCGCCGACGGGCGGGTCGACATCGTGATCGGCACCCATGCGCTGCTCGCCAAGGACGTCCGTTTCGCCCATCTGGGTCTCCTGATCGTCGATGAAGAGCAGCATTTTGGCGTCGCGCAGAAAGAGAAGCTGAAGCAGCTCAAGGCCGATGTGCATGTGCTGACGCTGACCGCGACGCCGATTCCACGCACCCTGCAATTGGCATTGTCAGGGGTGCGCGAGATGAGCCTCATCGCGACCCCGCCGGTCGACCGCCTGGCGGTGCGCACTTTCGTGATGCCTTATGATCCGGTGACGATCCGCGAAGCGATCATGCGCGAGCGCGACCGCGGCGGTCAGATCTTCTATGTCGTGCCGCGCATCGCCGATCTCGACGAGGTGCGCGAAAGGCTGCGCGAGAGCGTGCCAGAGATCAAATACGCGGTGGCGCACGGCCGCATGGCGCCCACGGAGCTCGAAAACGCGATGACGGCGTTCGACGAGCGCGCCTTCGATCTGTTGCTGTCGACCAACATCATCGAATCCGGGCTCGACATCCCCTCGGCCAACACAATGGTCGTGCACCGTGCCGACATGTTCGGGCTGGCGCAGCTCTATCAGCTGCGCGGCCGCATCGGGCGCAGCAAGGTCCGCGGCTATGCCTATCTGACCTTGCCGGAGAAGAAGAAGCTCGCCCCGACAGCGCAGCGCCGCCTCGAAGTCATGCAGACTCTGGACACCTTGGGCGCCGGCTTTCAGCTGGCGAGCCACGACCTCGACATCCGCGGCGCCGGCAATCTGCTGGGGGACGAACAATCGGGACACATCCGCGAGGTCGGCATCGAGCTCTACCAGCACATGCTCGAAGAGGCGGTCGCCGCCGCGCGCACCGACGGCAGCGAGGAGGCGGCCGGCGAGGAATGGAGCCCTCAGATCACGATCGGCACACCGGTGCTGATCCCGGAGAATTACGTCCCCGATCTCGGCGTGCGGCTTGGCCTCTACCGCCGCATCGCCGGCCTCCTGGACCGCCGCGAGATCGACGGCTTCGCCGCCGAGCTGATCGACCGCTTCGGCCCGTTGCCGGGCGAAGTCGAGAATTTGCTCGAGATCATCGCGATCAAGCGCTATTGCCGCGAAGCCGGCATCGAAAAGCTCGAAGCCGGACCCAAGGGCGCGGTCATCTCACTGCGCGACAACCGCTTCGCAAATCCGGCCGGCCTTGTCGAGCTGATCCAGCGCAACGCCGGCACCCTGAGGCTCCGCCCCGACCACAAGATCGTCTACCTGCGTAGCTGGGAAGACGCCAAGGCCCGCCTCGCCGGCGTCGCCAAACTGGTGCAGGCCTTGGCCAAGATCGCCCGCGCCGCCAAACCCGACCCCGGTGCCCCGCTCCCGAAGCCGACGCCATCCCTAGTCAAGCCGAGGATGGCGCGAAGAGCGTGACAGGCCAACAGGGCTATCACCCTCGTG
>Ga0209040_10002055_pt1 | contig 15898 bp, 16 predicted proteins | sample BogFormECP12_OM3_FD_188240 | JGI IMG/M metagenome (GOLD analysis project Ga0209040, IMG submission 188240) | Bog forest soil microbial communities from Calvert Island, British Columbia, Canada - ECP12_OM3 (SPAdes) (version 2) | ecosystem: Environmental > Aquatic > Freshwater > Wetlands > Bog ...
CCGACCGCCGCGGCGCGCTCGCGCGTGCCCAGCAGGCTATGCTCGGCGCGAGGGCGAGCCGTCGGTCCTGGCCCGTTGTCGCGGATCCGCAGCCGCAGCGTGTCGGCGTAACGCAGCTCGACGTCGACGGCCGCGCCGGGAGCGTGCCGCCGCGCGTTGGTGAGGGCCTTCTCCGGACGGAAACCCGATCCCGGTTAACTTCGAAGGCCCACTTTTCTGCGGACGCTGATCGCCCGGACTGGGCAGTGCCAGATCGCCTGAAGGTACGTGAGATGGTGATGAAAGGTTGGCCAGGCTGACGCCAAGGTAGGGGAATGGCTCAGATGGTGGATCATGTCGTGGTGTTTACTCAGGAGAACCATACGACCGACAATTACTTTTCCTCTATGCGTGCTTGGGGGGCGAACGTGGCGACCGGCTGGCCGGTGCAGGCCAACCCCGCCCGCGCACGATGCGGCCCACACCCGGGCGGCGTATGCCAAGTGGCTGCATGCGCAGCAGCACGGCACCCCTACACCGGCTGCGCACGTGCGAGCATTTCCCGGTGACGGTTCTGGCGAACGTGACCTTTCGGTTTCCGCGGGCGTGTTTTTCTCGCCGCTCACTGGTTCTGCGGCTTGCCCGGGTTCCTTGCTCGGGGGCAGCGGTGGCGTTGTGCCGGGTGGCGCGTGGCCGGTGCGGGTGCGGTGACCGGGTCCGGGCTGGTCAGGCCACCCGGGCGGGTGGCCCGCCGGCGGCCTCGAAAGGGCCAGCCATGCGCTTTCGCGGTGCCAGTACTGCGGCAGGTGCAAGGCCAGCCGGCCGCGGCCGCGGCGGGCGAGGCGGGCGGCGACGTCGATCAGGCCGGCGCGGATGGTGGCGCCCCAGGCCCTGGCGTGGAACCGCGAGGCCAGGCAGCCGGCGGCGCGCAGCAGATTGCAGGTGATCGCGGCGCAGGTCAGCCACGCGGCATTAGCGGCAAACGATCCTGATGGCAGATGAGCAAGCGGGCCGTCGGTCCAGTCGGCGAACACTTGCTCCACCACGGCGTGGTCGCGGTGCTTGGCCAAGATCGGGCATTTCGCCGGCGAGGCGCGGCTCACCGGACGCCGCCGACATGAAGAAGGCCGGGGAAGCCAAGCGCCTGACGCTGCTGGCCGCCATGGTCCAGACCCTGCGGATCAGCGCGCGGGACGAGGTGAGTTCGCGCGGTGGATCGAGGCTAAATGATCATCCCGCCATTCGGGCCGCCGCTGCGGGCGTGACCCGGGCGTGACCTCTGTGTCATGGCACACGACAGGATCAACTCATCCTGCGATACCGCGACTGTAATACTAAAGAAGTATTTTAGAGTCGGAACGGCGGTCCTTTGCGGCGCAGCAGCGGATATGCTGGATGCTGGGCCAAGCGATGATGCATCTCGACCGCTACGCCGAAACGCCGAACGGGGGCAGTCTGGCGTTAACCCCAGATACTGAAGGAGGCTGGATGTCAGTACCCGCCGATCTTATCGAACGTAAAGAGGCGCACTTCGTTCTGTGGCGGCCAAGCGCCAGCGACGAACCGCCGCGGCTCGTTATAGGGCGCTTCCAAGCGGGGAACCCGCCCCAGCTTGCCGACGAGCAGGCCTTCCCGCTGAAGCCAGATGCCCAGAAGAAGGGGCTCTGGAGCATAGCGGCCTCAGACTGCGGCTTGCAGAGTGGCCACGTCTATCACTACTGGTTCGAAGTCGAGGACACCAATCCTCAGCGGCAGGACCCGATGCCGGCAAAACAAGTCCGGTGTACGGACCCGGCGGCCTACACGGTGGACTGGCGCCTGCTGGCGCCGCCGCTCCCTCCGCCCTTCACCGCAGATGACCGCCAGCCGGCGGCCGTGATCAAGTTCGAGAACGATCGGCTCCTGGCAGCCGATCCAGGCGGCGAAGCGGCTGTCTTCCCCGATGATCCCGGGCCCGATACGCTGCCTTCAAATAACGACTTGGTCATTTACGAGCTGCCGACGGCGTGGAGCCGGTCTCGCGGACTCGGACCCGGCGAGCGCGGCGTGGGCACATTCCAGGACGTGCTGGCGCTGATAGACGAAGCCGCCAGCGGCGCCAACTTTGCCGGCGTTCCCGCCCTGCGGGCCGGATACTCGTATCTGGTCGCACTGGGTATCAACGCGCTCGAGTTGCTGCCGGCACAAGATAGCTTCTTCAAGCGCACGTGGGGATACGATACGGCACACTTTCTCGCCCCGGATTTCGAGCTGGGCTTTCCGGACGGCAACTCGTGGCCAACCGCGAACTCCGACCTGGCGAAATTGGTCGAGGGCGCGCATCAGCACGGCATCCGCTTCTTCATCGACGTGGTGATGGCATTTGCCCGCCAGGAGGCGTATCAGACCATCGATTTCGACGACTTCTACATCGAGGACCCGTCCGATCATCAGGACGATCCAGACGCGCTGACCTCCGGGCGGGGTGGCGATGGTCACAAGGAGGTACGCGACGGCTTTGGCAGCACGCTCTTTAGATATACCCGGGCGGTCAAAATGCCCGTGTACGACCCGATCAGCGGCAACAATATGGTGCTCGTTCCCGCTCGCGGTCTGATGTACTCCTTCATCACGCGCTGGATGCGCGATTTCCGCGTCGACGGGGTCCGTATGGACAGCATCGAGAACGTCGCCAACTGGGACTTCGTCGGCGGGTTCAAAGATCGCGCGCGTCAGCTGTGGCAAGACCGCTGGCAGGCAGCCGGGCTCGGTGCCGGAGCCGACCAGCGGTTTCTGGTCGTCGGCGAAGAGCTGTCGGAGCCAATGCAGCTGCTGACTCAGAACCGCCTCGACGGCTTGTGGAATGACTCCTTCCGCCAGCTGGCGCGAGCGGCGATCCTGGGTGAATCAGGCCCGGGCGAGGCGACCTTCGAGTGGACAGTGCGCAAGGCGATCGATTGTCGCCTGCTCGGTTTCACCGACGGCGCGCAGGCGGTCAACTACATCACCTCGCACGACGTGGAGGGCTTCCGCCGCGAGCGGCTATTCAACATGCTCGTGAGCTGTGGACTCCACGACCTGGACTTGCAGAAGCGTATCGAGCTGGCGTTTGTGTGTTTGCTTACGGCGGTCGGAATCCCAATGATGCTGGCAGGTGAGGAGTTTGCAGACCAGCACGACCTGTTCGACGCGCAGGGCCACGTCAGCGAGACCGGTGGTAAAGAAGTCGACCCGGTCGACTTCACCCGGGCAGACGAGCCGTGGCGCAAGCTGATCTTGGACTATGTCGCGCGGCTGGTACGCTTTCGGACCACCCAGCCGGCGCTGGCTGTCAACGATACGGAGTTCCTGCACATTGATTTCAACGACGGCAAGCGCGTGCTGGTCTGGAAGCGCGGCTCCCCCGGCCAGGATCCGGTGGTGGTCGTGGCGAACTTCTCTGATTTTGCGACGCAGAACGCACTGAGCGACCCACGCGCCGAATACGTCGTGAATAATTGGCCGGCGACGCCACCTGGTCGGCACTGGCGCGAAGTCACGCAGAATCGTGACGTGCGTCCCGATCAGGTCGGGCGCGAACCTATTTTTTCCTGGGAGGCCAAGGTGTATACGGTCGCCTGAGAAGCGTCCGTCTGGAACGGAGCTGCGGTCGGCTGGTCTCGAGGGGTGCGACTCCATCAGAGGTACCAGATTCTGGTTGAGATCGGGCAGGTCGGTCGCTGCCGGAGTGTCATGACAGATTGGCGTATACCGCCATGACTGGTTTCGTGTTTGTGCAGGTAGCCGGGTTGCCGGACTTCGAGGGCTAGCGGATGGCTCACCGGGCGGCGCGGGTGCGTGCGCGGGAAGGCCCTGGTTGAAATGCCGGGCGATGCGGGAAATCGTTCGATTCTCAACACCCACCGGCCCGGGTCAGTCCCACAGCCGCGCCGTCTCGTCGGCGCTGGCGGTGGCGAGCAGCCGCCCGTCCGGACTGAACGCTACCCCGGTGACCGCGTCCTCATGGCCGGTGAGGGTGCGCCGGTGCTCGCCGGTAGCCGGGTCCCACAGCCGCGCCGTCCTGTCGTCGCTGGCGGTGGCGAGCAGCCGCCCGTCCGGGCTGAACGCCACCCCCCGGACGATGCTGGTGTGGCCGGTGAGGGTGCGCCGGTGCTCGCCGGTGGCCGGGTCCCACAGCCGCGCCGTCTCGTCGGCGGTGCTGGCGGTGGCGAGCAGCCGCCCGTCCGGGCTGAACGCCACACCGTTGACCTCGCCGTCATGGCCGGTGAGGATGCGCCGGTGCTCGCCGGTGGCCGGGTCCCACAGCCGCACCTTCTCGTTGTAGGTGCCGGTGGCGAGCAGTACGTCGAGGATCTCGGTTCCGCGAACGGTGTCCGTCTAAATAATTGCCTGGTCGACGGCCGCACAGCCCTCAAGAATGGGGATACTATACGCACCGGTGACGATTTCCACATTGAGTTTCAGTCACTTTCCCCTGTGCGATAACATCGAGAAACGTATGATGCCGCGCTGCGGTTGATTGGCAGGTCATGGCCATGGCCCTCTCCTTACCATCTAGGGGCATGCGGGCATCTGGTGCATCATCCGGTTTCGGGGTGCACGTGCCCGGGGTCCTTGTCGTTGCGCAGCCCGCGCCAGCTCGCATGCCGCAGGCTCCCGTCACTGATCCGCTCGGTGAACGCGACCTCGCCGGCCAGGCGCGGTTCCACCCAGCGGGTGCCACAGGTATGGCGGGGCGGCGCCGGGGTGCTGAACGGGCTCGTTTCCCGCTCGAACGGAGCCAGCAGGCGCATGAGGCCGGCGAGCATCGTGTCGGTAAACCCGGTGCCGACGTTGCCGGCGTACCGCAACCGGGCGCCGTCGTAGCCTCCGAGCACCGGGTCCACGTCCAGGCCGAGGTCATCCAGCCGGGCACGGCGCTCGGTGTAGGGCATCCCCAACAGGGGCTGGTCGCCGACGTACAGCAAGTCGAACACGTAGAGCTGCACCGGGATGGTGTCGATCAGCCGCGCGGCCGGGTGCCGGACGTGCATGCGCGATTGCAGCACCGCAAAGTCCGGGCGCCCGGCGCGCAACGCCGCGATCTCGCCGTCCACGATGACCGGGGCGTGGACCCGATCGGCGAGCACGGCCAGTTCCGGGTAGCTGGCCGTCATGTCCTTGTTGTTGCGCGAGAGCAGGCGGACCTGATGACCGCTGACGTAGGCGATCGTGCGGACCCCGTCCCACTTGAATTCCCACCCGTACCGGTCCTGATCGGCGGGCAGGCGGTGGCGCAGCGTCGCCAGCATCGGCCGGACCAGGCAAGGCAGGCCAGCCATCCTCCCCAGGGCTCCCTTTGGCAGCTTTGTGCACGTATGAGATCGGATGCCTGACTTAGCGTAGACCATGAACCAGGCCCGCGCCCCTGAGCGCCGGGGTAATGACGCACACAGTTCCGGCGGCAGGGCGCGGTGTCCGGGTAACGATTGCTACCGGACTCTCCCTGGTCACCTTCAATTCCTGATTACCGCGCGGGAGCGCACGGGGACAGCTGGCACGGCACAGCTCCACACCTCTACACAGATGCGCCGACCAACAATGCAGCACCCTCGGGCCAGTACTGGAGACCTGGGGAAGGAGCACAGAACGGCTGATTCTGCACCGGATTAAGACGCCCGAGCGAGCAGCTGCTCGACCGGCCAGATCGGCAGGTTATCTGGAGCCGTCCCTGTCTATGCCGGGCCTGACCAGGACGTCTGCGGCGTTGACATGTAGCTGAATAGCGTTCATGTCGTAGCCGCTTAGTTCTAAAAACAGCAGCGACAAGGGGACTTGCACCGGACCTGCGGCTGAGACACTGTCCAGGTAATGCGTCCACCACGCAGGAAAATGCACATAAAACACCCGCGGCGCTTACAGCGAAGACACCCAGATTCGGACTCCAGATAACGGCGGGTCGGCGTGCGCATTCTTCGCACAGACTAATTACGCTCCGTGACCCGTGCATCCGTTGCTGCGGACCAGCGGTGCGGGCCGTCTTGTTGTCGTGACCAGCGGTGATGATCCCGTCGGGATCAGGGACAATGCCGCCGTCGTACAGGAATACGTTGACGTGGTCCTTGGCCGCGAGCAGCGCGCAGATGTTGCCCTGCAGCACGAAATACGGCTGCCTGCTCCGCTTGATGGTTTCGGACACCTCCGGGTCGGCGGCATGAACCAGGTCGCGGACCTGGCGGCAGACCGCCTGCTGCCAGTCCGGCAGCGCCGCGATGTAGGCATCAACGCGCTCGTCAGCGGCGTACGTCGTGGCTGATCCCTCCTGGCCTGCCCAGCGGCCGGTAACCGTCACCGATTATCCGGCAGCAGCCGCAGACTGGCATTTCTTAACCGGCCGCACGGCCACCGGCCCCACCCCGGCGGCCATGAGAGCGCGCCCACGGCGGCATCAGCGGATCTCGGTGCCTAACGTGCGCGGGCAGGCGCGTTGCTAGTGCCGTAGCAGGTCACGTTTGCCCCGTCGGTGATGCGACGAAGCTGTTCGTTAGAGCTTGTCCTCGCCCGGCTCGTAGGGCGGGTAACGGATGCGGGGCCGCATGTTCATTTCTATTTCTGCCGCCGCTGGCCCGCGCCCCAAGTCGCGGCTAAGTATCTGGCCGTTTGCGCTGAGCGGTGCCTTGGCACCAGCCTTGACCTCTGCGTTTACCCGGGTAGAGGATGATCTGGAGTTTGCAGCACCAAAGGGGGACGAGCATGCCGACCTATGTATCTCTGATCCACTGGACCGACCAAGGCATCAAGAACTACAAGGACACGACGAGCCGCGCGGCCGATGTCATCAAGCTCGTCGAGAGCGCAGGCGGCCGGTTCCGCGAACTGCTCTGGACCGTCGGCGAGTACGACGCCGTCGCCGTTCTCGACTTCCCCGACGAAGAAACCGCAGTGGCAACAGTGCTCCAGGTAGGGTCTGCTGGCTTCTTCCGCTCGAACACGATGCGCGCCTTCAGTGCCGACGAAATGACCGCCATCATCGGGAAGACAGGCTAAGCGCCTGTTGATAAAGGAGTTCATGTCGCCTGCACCGCCTGCTCGGGCTGGCCCGGTCGCGGGCGTTGCCCTCCCCAGCGCGGTTCGGGCGGGGTGCCGGTTTCATAGCGGGCGAGCCTTCGGGTCATGATGATGACGGCGGCCCAGTAGATCATGGCCTCGGAGTTCGCGGTGGTGCGCTCGTAGTCGCGGACCAGGCGGCGGTAGCGCATCAGCCAGCCGAAAGTCCGCTCGATGACCCAGCGGCGGCGCAGGACCTGGAAGGAATGCGGGCTGGTGCGGGCGACGACCTCGACGGTGATCGCGGCGACGGCCCTGGCGTACCGGGCGAGCGGGGCACCGTTGTATCCGGTGTCGGCCCACATGATCTTCAGGGTGCTGAACGCGTTGAACAGCTTGATGAGCAGCAGCTTCGCGCCGGCCTTGTCACTGATGCTGGCGGCGGTGACAGCCAGGGCTAGCAGCCAGCCCTCGGCGTCGACGGCCAGGTGCCGGCCGCGCCCGTCGATCTTCTTTCCTCCGTGGTACCCGCGGGTCTTGCGGCCGGCGGTGTCGTGGGCCTTGACGATCTGGGAATCGACGATGCACGCCGACGGCTGCGCGGCCCTGCCCTGATGCTGCCGCAGCATCTCCCGCAGCCGGCGGATCAGCTCCAGCGGCAGGCCGCGGTTGTTCCACCTTTCAAAGAACGCGTAGGCCGCCTGCCACGGCGGGAAATCAGCCGGGAGGGCCCGCCACTCGATGCCGTTCTTGACCACGTAGGCCACCGCGTCGCACATCGCCCGCAGGTCATGTGTCATCGGCCGGCCGACGGCGACGGTGAGGTCCGTCATCACCTCCCGGGCCCGCGGCTCGAGTACTGGCCACTGCTCATCGGTCAGGTCCGACGGGTACCGCGGCGCGCGGTCACGGCACCAGCAGCCCGGCGACGCGCAGCTCGTGCTGGCGTTCCGGGCCGCGGCAGGGTAAACAGGCACGAGAACCCCTGGCGCAGGAGATGGCTGGTTACCTCTCCGCTACCAGGGGTTCACTTTGTGAGCTACGCCAACACGCCGCACAGTGACCAGATCGATACGCTTACGCCCCGTACGCCCGACCTGCACCGTTTATCAACAGGCTCTTAGAACTCCCAACAGAATGACGTGCGGGAATAGCGATGATCATGTGATGGTTGAGGCTGGCAGTGAGGAAGGGGCAGCAGTCGCCGTGGATCGTCCCGGACGAGCTGTGGGCCCGGATCGAGCCGCTGCTGCCGGTCGTCCCGCAGCAGCGACTCGTGCAACTGCTGCCACACCCCCGCTTCGTGCCAGTCCCGCAGCCGCCGCCAGTGCTGGCTGACGGGACGTACCTGTCGCGGCTGAAGGCACCCCGCAAGCTGCGCAAGGACGGCGCGCCGGATATCACCGTGCGGGTGATCGAGTACCGGCTCCAGGACGAGCGCGGCGAGGTCACCGAGACTGCCATTGGGACCCTGAGCGTATGAAGTCTCCTCGGGGCTTCGGAGCGCCGACGATTCCGATCCTCCCCAAGACCATGCATAGGTCCGCATACACCAGGCTGAACTCGTAGTGCATGTGGTTATCACGGTTCGATTCTCAGCCGGTGCCGGTTGCCAAGGGTCATGTGCGGAGATACCTGCCGCATCGTGCTTCCCGCCAGATCCGCCGCGTTGCCGGGGCGCCCGCTGCCGAACAGGCGCCGCGGCGGGCGAACGTCGCCGCCCACCTCCGGACGCGATCTGGGTGGATACGTATCTTTGCTGCCCTGCTGCGCTCTGTCTTGGTAACAACGGCTTCAGCCAGACGCATCGGCTCCCCCGGGGCCGACCTCAGAGGGGGTTATCTCGATGACAGCACCGCAGGGACATTGGCGCATCGTGGCCGACGGGTTCCAGGGCGATCTCAACCTCACGGCAGATCCTCAGGGAAATATTCACGGCACCGTCAAGATCGACGCACCCAACGTTGAGCAGATCCACGGATTCTGGGACGAGGCCGAGCAGCGCCTCATCTTTCAGCGCCCCGTCCAGAATGCCGGTGGAAAGCCGCAGAACTACACGGGCTTTCTGTTCGAAGCCTCCAGCCCACTGTTCCAGGACGGTACCTTCGGCCCGCCGGTCAACCCGGCGTTCCGCATGCTCGCCGGCAGCTTCGATAGCTACGACGTGGGCGGAAGCGGCGCCCGGCCCCTGTTCGGCTGGGTTGCCAGGCAGAACATCTGAGCCAGGAACGAAACTCACGCGCGAGCCTGGAGGCGGTCAGTCCGCCGGATCCTATGGAGGCAAATGTCGACCGCGCGCCGAGCGATTGTCGCCAGACAGGTTCGTGCGACCGTCGCCGCGATAAGGGCTACGTGCTCGCACGAACAGCTCGAGCCCTTTCGTCGGCTTCCACATGACGTGATCGACCCGTCGGTTGCATTGTCGCTGCCCAACTTCCGGGTGCTTTCGTTTGTCAACCAAAGGCGCCCCAAGCGCCCCAAGAAATGAAGCAGGGACCGTGCGTCCTCCCGATGTGTCCATTCAGGGGTGGGTTGTGAGCTGCAGTTTCGGGTCCCGGTTCAGCGGGCTGGCAGGGGTAGCCAGGGGGTCGCCGGCAAGAGCTCGGGTGATGGCGTCGAGGGCGGTCAGGCCGTGGTTTGCTCATCCAGCGCCGGATCGCCCCTGGCCAGTGCCTCCTCGACGGCCTGGTGCGCCTCCCGGAGGATCTCGATGACATGGCCGGCACAGGACTGCAGGCTGCCTGGTCCCAGCTTGGTGACGGCGCGGCAGCGGCGGATGACGTGCTGGCAGCATTGTTGCACCCCGGCCAGCTGCAGCAGCAGCTGCTGGTAGGCGGAGTACCCGTCGCTGATCAAGAAGCCGGTGAAGAAGACCAGGACCGCGGTGATCGCGGCGGCCTGCCGGGAGCCCAGCGCCCGCAGCCAGGTCAGTCCCCGGTGCGGGGTGCGCACGACCAGCAAGTGCGGCGCGCCCGCGTCCGCCTTGGCCAGCCCGGCATGCGGGTCGATCAGGTTGACCGGGGTCTCGTCGGCGGCCAGTACCGGCTCGGCCGCTAGGGCGGCCCGCATCGCCTCATCGAACCCGGCCTCGTCCAGCCGGGATGACAGCCGCTCACTGGCGCCGTCGACGAACCCCGGCGAGACCGGCACGCCCAGCAGCATGCCGATCAGGTTCGCGGCCCGCTCCGCGGGCACGTTGCCGTAGGAGGTCAGCAGCACCGCGGCCGTTATCTTGAGCTTTCGCGTCAGCCGGGGCTGTGACCTGTGGCGTCCCGTCGTGGACAGTGTCGCTGACGGGACGCTCGCGGCCTGATTCCGGTTGTTTCAGCTCTCTGGATCGTTACCTGATCGGGTCCGTGCCGAGCGCTGGTCGCCGAGTGCATGGGCGAGCTGGCGGCGGAGCCGGGCGTTATCCTCGGCGAGCTGCTTGTTGCGTTCGAGGGCGGCGGCGAGCCTGGCGTTCAGCGACGCGTCTGTGGGCCGCTGGCCGGCGGGAATGGCGCCGGCGGAGCCGGCGCTGCTTGTGCTCTGCCGCAGCCTGCGGATCTGGCTGCTGATGTCGGGCTGGGTATAGAGCCACGACCGGGACACCCTCGCTGCGCGGTCGTCACGAACATCGGGCAGGTCAAACAGCTGTTCGCATGCGGGCAGGTTTTGAGCAGGGGAAGCTGGCAGTAGCCGTTGGGCAGCGCCTGGGTGGCACGGGACAGGTGCTGCTTCGCCCAGGCAGCATCGCCGAGAGGGCCGTCGGCACGGATCTGGACGGGCTGCCCTTCGGTGTTGACCTTGCGGGCCCGCTCCCAGTGCTCGCGTACCGTCTTATCGGACAGCCTCGCATAATGAGCGGTCATGGCGGGCGAGTCGTGATCAAGTATTTTCTGCACGACATGCTGCGGGACGTCCCGGTTAATCAGGACCGTTCCCAGAGTGTGCCGCCACTGATGCGGGGTCAGGTGGACGGGCTGCCCGTGCTCGTCGCGGATGTCGCAGTCGGCTAGCCAGCGGTAGAGCGCCTTGCGGTAGGTCTGGGCGGCGATGGGCCTGCGCCCTTTGAGGTTGCCGGTCGGGCGGGGGAACAGCACCGGGGCCCCGGCGGGGAAGCGCTGCAGCACCCGCTGTTTCTGCTCGGCGATCATCCGGTGGAGTTCGTTATCGATGGGGACGAGGGCCTCGCGTTTCATCTTGGTGTTGTCGTAGCGCAGGTAGGGAGCGCTGTCGGGGCCGGTGACGGTGCAGTCGAACGCTATCCCGGCGGCTGAGGAGATCCGCAGCCCGCAGCGGATGAGGATCACGGTGATGAGCCGGTAGGCGGGGCTGTCCCAGCGGTCCAGGCTGGCGGGCTGCTCGACCTGGGCCATGACGTGGTCCGCGAGGCCGCGGGGAAGCCGCTCGCCGCGGGCGGGGAAGTCCTCGGGGAAGATCACGGCGGTGGCGGGCATGGTGCCGTCCCAGCCGTGCCGGCGGATTTCCCTCAGGAAGCCGCTCAGCGCGCTGACGTACTGCTGGTGACGCTGCCGGCCGCCCATCTCCGCACGGAGAACGGCCAGATAGCGTTCCAGCAGCGGACGGTCGACGCCGTCCAGCCCGGCGGGCGGCTCGGGCAGGGAGGCGAGCCAGGCGGCGAACCGGGTCACGCCCAGGGCCCCGGACCTGGCCGTGGCGGCGGTCAGCCCGGTGGACAGCTGCCAGCGGGCGTATCTCTTGGCCAGGTCCTTCAGCCAGGGCTGGGGGATCCCGGTGAACCTGATGGCGGCGTCGCCCCGGGCGATGCCGATGGCGCGGAGCCGCCAGGTGTCGCGCGGGTACTCGGTTTCCCAGCCGGCACCGGACGCGAGCGCCTCGACGCGCCGCCGCGCGTCGAGGACGAACGCGCGCCAGCCGTGCCCGCTTCCCCTCGAAGGACGGGCGGTCCACCATTCCTCGCGCTGGTCCAGCAGGGACGATACGCCCGCGGCGGCCAGCACGGCCGCGAAAGGCCGCACGTCCTCCGGCGGCAGCCGGGTGTCCTGCTCGTCGCCGCGGCACTGCAGGACGTACTGCATTTCCAGGCGGAGCCCGGCGGGCAGCCGCCGCAGGTCGATGTGCTCCTGGCCAGGGCCGGGGTTCTCCCGGGAGTCGGCGAACTCGTCCGCGCCGGGGCGGCCGCTCCTTGTCCACCGTTCGTGGTGGCCATGGCAGAACACGGACGTGCCCTGGGCCCACAGGCCGCAGTAGCCGATCCGGCAGGCCGCCGCTGGCTTGCCCCCCGGCACCGGCGCGCTCGATGCCAGCCAGCCAGCCTGGTCCGGGCAGCCCGCGCGGCGCCACTGCTTGGCGTGCCGGTTGCACAGTCCGCGGGCCGCCGCGCCGTAGTTGCACCCGGTGACGGTGCACGGGTTCAGCGGCAGGTGACCGTGCCAGCCGGGCCCGGCCGTCGCGGCGAACCCGGTCAGGTCCGGGCGGCCCGCTGATCGCCACCGGTGCCAGTGCGAGAGGCACAGGCCCCGGTTGCGGTGCGGACGGTCGCAGCCGCTCACCGCGCAGGGCGCCCCGCCGAAGACGGGGTCACGCGGGTCGAAGACCAGGTCGCCGGCCCGGAACTCCGGGCGCACCGCGGCCATCAGCTTCTCCAGCAGGCCGGCCGGAACCCGGTACTGGCCGGCATCCGCAGCATCCGGGCCGCTCACCGGCTGTCCTCCCCGTCATCGAAGACGGTCGCGGTGACGCTGACCGAGACGCCGCCGCGGACACCGCGGGCGTGCAGGTAAACAGCCGTCCCGCCCGCGGCCGGGGTCTCGGTGACCTCGTCCAGCCCCAGCGCCTGCCGCCATTCGGCGAACAGCCCGTGCCGGACCTCAGCGGGAGCAAGGACATGGCCGGACAGGGCGCCGCCGGACGCGGTCACGGTCCACGCGATCACGGGGATGCCCGGGTGCGCGGCCAGGATTGCGGCCAGCTCGGCGGCTGCCCGCTGCTGCCAGCGGGACCGGTCGGCCTGCGTAATCCAGCCGCCGGTCACCACGACACTTCCTTCCCGGTGAACCAGCCGGCCTTCTCCAGCGCCGCCCGCGCGTCCTCGGCCGTAAGGTGCCCGTAGACGGAGGACGTGACAGACACCGACGAGTGACCTAGCAGCGTGGACACGACCTCGATCGGGACTCCGTCGCGCAGCCAGTGCGTGGCGGCGCCGTGACGGTACCAGTGGGGATCGAACGCGATCCCGGTCCTGGCCCGGAGCCGCAGGACCAGGTCATAGACAGCCGGGTAAGCCCATGCATGCCCCTTCGGCTCCGCCCAGATGTTGATGAACACGTAGTCACTGCAGGCAGTGCCGTACTCTTCGTGCAGGTAGTCGGCATAGAGCCGGATCAGCTCCGGCCCGACGGGGACCGTCCGGCCGCCGGACTTCGCCCTCGCCCCGTTCGCGTTCTCCCGCGGCACGACGGTGATCTCGCACTCCGCAGCGGCGATGTCCTCATGGCGGAGGCCCAGAACCTCACCCGCGCGACAGCCGGTCTCGTGAAGGACAGCGAAGAAGAAGCGGTCCCGCAGCCGGGTGCAGGCATCCAGTATCGCCTGCTCCTCGGCAACCGTCAGGATCCGCGGCAGCTTCCTGGGCGCCTTCAGCGTGATCGCCCGCCCGCGATACGGCTCGCCCTTGCTCACATGGCGCAGGAACGGCTTCCATCCTCCCCGGCCGCCCGTCCGCCACGCGGCCAGCAGGTCGCCGACCCCGGCACCATTGCGGGCCTGGTGGGCATAGAACGCGCTGACCGCCGCCAGCTTGCGGTTCACCGTCGAGGCCGTCACCTCCGCCGTCACCGACGGCAGCACCGCGACCTCGCCCCACCGCTCCGCAGGCGGCAGCTGCAGCCAGGCGACGAACTCGCCGATGTCCTCCAGCCGGGCCTCGCGCCAGTCCAGCCCGCGGAAGCCGACGAAGCTCCAGTAATCCTTGAGATCGTGGGCATAGGCCTTCACCGTGTTCGGCGACCGGCCGATGTCAGTGAGATAGGCCAGGAACCGGTCGACCGGGACGACCGGCACGTCGTCGTCCCCCAGAACCGTCCACGATCGCGTCCCCGAACCGGGGACCGCCACCGGATGCACGAGCATCGTCTCCTCCTTGAACAACGTCATGGACAAGACCGGAGATAACCACGGATCAACCCCCATCCGGGCAGCCGAGAACACTCGTGATGAACGTTAAAGACACGCTAATTAAGGCTGGAGATAACCGCGGTGTTGATGCCCGGGCCGTAGGAGACGCTGCCCGGATGCGCCCACGGCGGCGCCTGCGCGGCGTGGACCTTCCCGCAGCACCGGCAGGTCAGCAGCGGCAGCAGGTACTCGGTGACGAATGTCGTGATCTTCACGTCCTGGACCTGCGACCACCAGCTGCCTGCCCGGTCCGCGCCGTCCAAGGCGGTCCGGCACCGTGAGCACTCAGCCGGCGGCGGCACTTCCTCCCGCTCGTCCGGGTCCGGGTCCCGCGACAGCCCCGCCCCGGGATGCCCGGGCTGCCCGCCGCGCTTGCGGTCCGCGTGCCGCTCCCGTTCTGAGGACTGGCGGGCCTTCCGCTCAGCCTTACGCCGCTCACGCGCCCCGATAGGATCCTTCGACGGCGGCGTCCCCGACGTCGTGCTGTCCGACCCCAGCCGCCGCTCCAGCTCCGCGACCCTCAGCTCCAGCCGCCGGTACCGCTCCAGCTGAGCCTCCAGCTCAGCCCGCAGCACCGCGTTCTCGGCGTCCTTTGCCTCGATCACCGCCCGCAGCCGGGCGACCAGCTCACGCTGATCCCCGCCGCCAGGCACACCAGGCTCATCGGGCACAAACTCACGCGCGCCGGTGCCGTACCGCAACGATTTTCAGTCTGTGCCGATGCACGGTCAGTTCGTCCTGGTGGCCCTGGAAAACGACGATGAGGCGGTGCTGGGGCGGATCACCACCATCGCCGCGCAGGGCCGCCTGGTGTCCGGAGCCGGCGAGGACTACGCCATCCGGCAGCAGCGCGAGAATCGGCCCGTGCCCGAGGACCTGCGCGACAAGTTCCTCAAGTACCGGGTCGACATCAGGATCCTCGGCGTCCTCCGTCGTCGCTCCGACGACAAGGAACCGGTCTTCGTCGCCTCGCACCGTCGCCTTCCCCATGTCGGGGCAAAGGTCGCCTTCCTCGGAGAGGAACTGCTCAAGCAGGTATCGGGAGCCACGGCCGACGGCCAGAACGCGGTCGAGATCGGGTTCCTCGCGTTCGGCGAGTTCGTCCACGCCGGGCAGGACAGCCGGGTCGGGGATGACCAGCGTCTCCAGATTCAGGACCCGGCGGTCCTCCCGCGGTTCGACATCAGGCAGATGGTCAGCCGCCGCTCGTTCGTCTTCGCCCGTGCCGGCTTCGGCAAGTCGAACCTGGTCAAGCTACTATTCGCGAGCCTGTACGGCGGCAACTCTGTTCCGGTTGTGCAGCAGCGCAACGGCAGCGAAACCCCGGTCGGCGCGGTCATCTTCGACCCCGACGGCGAGTACTACTGGCCAGACGTAAAGGGACGGCCCGGACTGTGCGACGTACCGGAGCTACAGGACCGTCTCGCGATCTTCACCTACCGGGAAGCGCCGAGCGAATTCTACAAGTCCTTCGTCGTCGACAAGGTCAAACTGGACATCCGGGAACTGGACGCAGCCAAGGTCATCTCCCTGGTCCTCCCTCCTGAACGCCAGGACAACCAGAACGTCGTCAAGCTCAAGAGCCTCCGGAAGCCCGACTGGGAAAAACTCGTCAATGCCGTCTACGCCGACCGGGGCGGCACGGACCTAACGGTCTTCTACGAGATTCTTCAGCTTAGCCCTGTCTTTTCATAGGCGTTTGAGGGCTGGGCGGTGTGGCTGACGTAAAAAGTGCTCCTGAGCTGGGACAGTGAGGGTGTTCGAAGTCCTTGCT
>Ga0209040_10002056_pt1 | contig 15886 bp, 17 predicted proteins | sample BogFormECP12_OM3_FD_188240 | JGI IMG/M metagenome (GOLD analysis project Ga0209040, IMG submission 188240) | Bog forest soil microbial communities from Calvert Island, British Columbia, Canada - ECP12_OM3 (SPAdes) (version 2) | ecosystem: Environmental > Aquatic > Freshwater > Wetlands > Bog ...
CGCCGGCGCTGGACGCTCTCAGTCATGTTGCGGAGTTCCACGTAGCGGAGCACGGCAGTCTTGATTCCACTGTAGGAGAAGTCGATCCGGCGTTCATCCGAAGCGTGCCGGTTCTGAGGATTGCGATCGCGGTGCTTGATCTGCGCAAAGGGAAATTTCACCGCTTGGGGATCTCCATGCTGCGCCAGGAAATCGATGACCGGGCCACCGGGATAGCCGAGTTCCAGCAGTTTGGCGACTTTGTCGAACGCCTCGCCCGCGGCGTCGTCGCGAGTGTGCCCGATGTTGCGGTACGCCCAGATCCCTTGGGTTGTCTCCGCCAGGTACAGATGCGTATGCCCGCCACTGACCACCAAGGCGAGCACAGGGAATTCCAAATCGTGCTGGCCGCGCTGCCGTTCTTCGAGCAGCACAGCATGGATGTGTCCTTCGAGATGGTTCACCGCGATCAGGGGCTTACAGGCGGCAAACGCGAGCGCCTTGGCGTAGCTGAGTCCCACCAGCAGCGCCCCTGCAAGTCCTGGGCCCTGGGTGACAGCAATGGCGTCGATCGTTTCGTAGGTCTTGCCGGCATCCTCAAGTGCCTTGCGGACTACGGGGACGATGGCACGGAGATGTTCGCGCGAGGCCAATTCCGGGACGACGCCCCCATAGGGTTGATGGGTCGCAATCTGGGAATAAACCACGTTCGAGATCAATTCTTCGCCAGAGCGCACGACGGCGGCGGCGGTCTCGTCGCAGGAACTTTCGATGCCCAGGATGTAAGCGCCGCTCACCTGTCCATTGTACGGGTGTGTTTAGACGCCGGAAAATGCCGTCAACTGGAGCCGGTCTGTTCGGCGCAGAATACAATCACTCCTGATCGATGAAACTGCACGCCATTCACGTCGTCCGCGAGCTTCGCCGTCACGGCTTCCAGGCTTACTTCGCCGGAGGCTGCGTGCGCGACATGCTGCTGGGTCTTGAGCCGACGGACTACGACGTTACCACCAACGCGATCCCCAACGAAGTCATGCGTATTTTTCCCGAGACCTATGCGGTGGGCGCGCAATTCGGCGTCGTGCTGGTGCCGGTTCCGAAGGACAGCGGGCGCGAGATCATCACTCCCGAGCACGCCCACATTATTGAAGTCGCGACATTCCGAAGCGATGGAGTGTACTCCGACGGCCGTCATCCCGACCACGTGCTGTACTCCAAATCGCCGGAAGAAGATGTGCAGCGACGCGACTTTACCATCAACGGATTGCTCATGGATCCGCTGGACGGTGACCGCGTGCTGGATTTTGTGGGTGGGCGCGCTGATTTGGAAGCTGGGATCATCCGAGCGATCGGCGATCCTGTGCGGCGCCTGCACGAAGACAAGCTGCGGATGCTGCGAGGCGTGCGCTTTGCAGCGCGCTTCGGCTACGCGATCGATCCGCCGACATTTGCAGCGATCAAGGAGTTCGCTCCCCAGATTCATCAGGTGAGCCGTGAGCGGGTGCGTGATGAGCTGACCAAGATGCTGACGGAAGGGCACGCTCGGCAGGCCTTTGAATTGCTCGACAGCACGGGCCTGTTGAAAGAAGTACTGCCCGAAGTCGACCGCATGCACGGCGTGGAGCAGCCGCCCCAGTATCACCCTGAAGGCGATGTGTGGATCCACACACTGATGCTGCTGGAGAAATTGCCGCCGAACTGTTCGCGGACGCTGGCGTGGGGAGCGCTGCTGCACGATGTCGGCAAGCCTCCAACGTTTCGCGTAGCGCCCGACCGCATTCGCTTCGACGGGCATGTGGAAGTGGGGGTGCGTATGGCGCACGAGATTTGCCAGCGTCTGCATTTCTCGAACGATGACACGGAGCAGATCGAGGCTCTCGTGGCCAACCACATGCGCTTCACCGACGTCGAAAAGATGAAGGCGTCAACCCTGAAGCGCTTCCTGCGGCTGCCGAAGTTCGATGAGCACATGGAACTGCACCGCATCGATTGTCTTAGCAGCCACGGGGATCTGTCGCTCTACGACTTCGTGAGCGAGAAGGTGCGAACCACTCCGCCCGAGCAAATCAGGCCGGCCGCTCTGCTGTCCGGCGCCGACCTGATCGAACTCGGCTACAAGCCGGGACCGTCCTTCAAAGAGATTTTATTGGCGATGGAAGACGCGCAACTCGAGGGAAGGTTGCAGAGCAGGGAAGAGGCGCTAGATCTCGTGCAAAAAGAGTTCCCCCTGTTGCGCTAATTCTGTCGAAGGATACGGGCCTGTCAACCGAGCGATGCTAAAATCAACGTTCAGTCATGCAGCACGCGCGCGGGACACTCAAGAAAATTTTTACCGAGAACGTCTGCGCCAAAGCCGGAGACGAGGCCCCCTTGCTGGCGTGGCCTGTAGCCTGCGGGGGCGCGGTCGCGGCCAATACACGTGCTCTCAGCTTTATCGATGGAGCGCTGCTGGTGGCCGTGCCTGATGCCGTCTGGCGCAATCAGTTGCAATCCATGAGTCAGCAATACCTTGCGGGGCTGAATCAAATCGCGGGGCAAACGGTGCGGAGCATCTCGTTTGTGGTGGCGCCGCACGCTATCCGACCAACTACATAATCACGAGGACAGCACGTCATGGTTTCGGAAAAAGACGTCTCTTACGTCGCCGATCTCGCGCATCTCGAGCTCACGGCCGAAGAACGCGCTCGCATGTTAAAGGACCTGAATTCCATCCTGGGTTATATCGAGCGGCTCAATCAGCTTGACACCACTAACGTCGAACCCATGGCGCAGGTGGCCAGCCGCTATGGAGTGAGCAAGGATTCAACTGGCAGTGAGGCGTTCGCCTATACCATGCGACCTGACGAATTGCGTCCATCATTGCCGCATGACGAAGCCATGAGCAACGCACCCCAGACCGACGGCACGTTTTTCAAAGTGCCGAAGGTCATCGAACGCTAGGAGCCGAACGGACACGCGATGAAAATAGAGGTACTCACAGTGGATTCGGCACGGACGGCGGTGCTGGAAAAGCAGGTAACTGCGACGGCGCTCGTCGATGCGTTCTATCAGAAGATCGAAGCGGAAGACCCGGCCATCGGCGCCTACTTGACACTCTGCAAGGACCGTGCCCATCGCCAGGCCGAACGCGTTGACACTCTGGCCGACAAAGGTGACGCGCTGCCTCCGCTAGCCGGAGTGCCGATTGCAATCAAGGACGTGCTGACCACGAAGGGCGTGCGCACGACCGCGGGATCGAAGATTCTCGACAATTTCATAGCGCCTTACGATGCAACCGCTGTAGCAAGGCTCGAAGCCGCAGGAGCCATCGTGCTGGGCAAGACCAATTGCGACGAATTTGCCATGGGCTCCTCCAACGAGAACTCAGGGTTCCATCCAGTCAAAAATCCGCGTGATCATTCGCGAGTCCCGGGAGGTTCCTCGGGCGGTTCAGCCGCTGTGATTGCCGCTGGGACCGCAGTCGCTTCGCTGGGCTCCGATACCGGAGGTTCGATTCGCCAGCCCGGCGCGTTCTGTGGCGTCGTGGGACTGAAGCCGACCTATGGACGCGTGTCGCGTTACGGCCTGATTGCGTTCGCTTCGTCGCTCGATCACGTCGGTCCCTTCGGCAAGACGGTAAAGGATGTCGCGTTGATCCTGCAGCATATGGCGGGCCGCGATCCTTTGGACTCCACCTCAGCCAACTTGCCAGTGCCGAACTATACGGAACAAATTGGCGAGCCGGTGAAGGGACTGAAGATTGGAGTTCCGAAAGAGTACTTTGGCGAGGGCCTCGATCCGGAAGTGCGAGCGGCGGTGGAAGCTGGCATCCAAGAGCTGGCCAAGGCAGGTTGCGAGATCGTATCGGTGTCGTTGCCTCATACCGAGTACGCGATCCCGACGTATTACCTGATCGCAACCGCCGAGGCGTCATCGAATTTGGCGCGCTTCGACGGCGTGCGCTACGGTGTGCGCCCGAAGGAAGCGAAGACGCTGGCCGAGATGTACCGCAAGACGCGCGACGCCGGGTTTGGGACGGAAGTGAAACGCCGCATCATGCTCGGAACGTATGCTTTGAGCGCCGGATATTACGATGCCTATTACTTGAAGGCCCAGCGCGTACGCAGCCTGCTCGCGCGGGACTTCGACGAGGCTTTCACGAAGGTGGATGCCATCGTTACCCCGACGACTCCCACGCCAGCGTTCAAGCTCGGTGAAAAGACCGACGATCCGCTCGCCATGTATCTGGCGGACATCTATACGGTCACAGCCAACCTCGTGGGCGTTCCGGGAATCACGGTGCCGTGCGGCAAGAGCAAAGAAGGACTGCCGATTGGGCTGCAGATACTGGGCAAGCATTTCGACGAGGCGACCGTGTTACGCACGGCCCATGTCGTGGAACATGCGATAGCAGTATCAGGGAATGCCGCTTGACGGAGGATCAAACATGCACTGCATGAGCGTTTTGTACCCAAACAAAGAAGGCGCCAGGTTCGATTTTGAGTACTACATGCAGAAACACATTCCGTTTGCGAATGAACTGCTGGGGCATCCATTCAAAGTCACGAAGGGAATAGAGTCCATTGAGGGTGGCCTGCCGATATTCTTGTGTTCCGCACGGATGGAGGTTGGCACGGTGGAGGAGTTTCTGCCAGTTCTTTCCCAACATGCCGAGGCGTTGATGAACGATTTCCCCAATTACACAAACATTATTCCTGTCATCCAGTTCGACGAATTGCTGTAGCAAGCGTGCATTGACGACGGACGCGGGTGTCGACTGGAGGTCGTACCCTATAACACGCTGTAATATTTTTCCCCGGCGCAGGCGTGGCAGAGAATCTTGCCATCCTTAAGCACTTCGCGCCGGAAGTTGATGCCCTCACCACACTCCGCGCACACGATCCGCTCGCCTTTGTAGCCGGGGAGTTCTTGCGGCGGCACCGATACTTTCACCCACTGCACAGCAAATAGGTCGTCGGTTGGCATCTCGCGGTAGGCCAGCATCTGCTGCTGGTTTTTGCTGTCGATTTCGGGATGCAACTGCCGGGCCAGCGCCTTGGAGCTTTCTTTGGCGGCGATGCGAACCGCCTTGCCCGAATCCAAATCAACGAAAGTGGCGGCGACTTTTCCCCAATCGCGAAACTTCAAGGCGCGTTTGCCGAGGCGGCATCCGGTGACGACGGCAACGGCGTCGGTCATGCAGCGATCAATTTCGACGTAAGTGACCAGGCGCTTGCGATCTTTTCCGCGGGGATCGTCGATGCCGAGCAATTCAAGCCCCAGCATGGCCATGCGCACACCCAGGACTTGCCCGGCACACACATGTCCATGGGCTTCTTCGGCATCGCGCAAAAGTTCTTCGAACGACTTCAAGGTGCGAACAGTTTACGTCATTCCTCGGCGGGAGTATCGGGCGTCAAATCGGCAAACCGACCGTTGACGTCCACAGTCAGCTTGTCGCTGCCGTAGGGTGTGAAGGTGACGCGCGCCGGTTGGCGCTGCCAGAGCGGCGACTCGCAGATCGAGCTGGGAAATTCGCCCCCCAGTTTCTCGAGTTGCTTCTTGTACAGGGGCTTGCGAGTGTTGATCTGCGCGACGATCGCAGACACCCGTTCGCCGTCGTCGGCCACACCGCAATACGCCGCATAGTCGCGATACCAGCTTACGTCCGAGTAGTAGGGATCAAAGTCGGGCAGCTTGATTAGCGAAATCCGGCCGGTAACTCGATCCACCAGCAGCCAGCCTCCGCGCTGCCAAAGCCATTTGGGCTGGCTTGCCGACTCACCTGCAAGCGAATCGTTGATGCGGTAGGCTCGTCGTACGACGAACAGACGGTCGGTCACATCGTGCGTTGCCCCGGCGGTGTATTCCTTGAGCTTGGAGTCCAAGAACAGAGGGCGTACGTTGATGGTGACCGTCTTCTCTTCCGTCGGGTCCAGGCAGATCTTGACGGGCATGGGCTTTCCCAGGCTCATAACGTGGGGCTTGGAGGCTGCTCCGGCAGAGATTACGAGCATCAGTACGACGAAGGCGATTCGGGGGGAGAGCATCAAGCCCAGCGTAGCGCCGGCCCTGGTGGGCTGCAAGTTACGAAAGTACCTTTGTGCAATTTCGCCAGTCCGACGCACTTAAGTGGTGGGCGCAACAGGCGCTGGTTTCTCTCATATCAGGTCCGTTGCGGATAACTGTCATACAATGAGCAAGCGCCGAATCCCTGAATGAATGAACTGACCCACAGCTTTATTCTGCCGGCCTACAACGAGAGTGAGCGCCTTGCGACCTCAATCCCAAATGTGCTGGAGTACGTTCGCGGCCGCGGACTGGGGGCAGAAATCATCGTGGTGAATGACGGGTCGACCGATGCCACGGCGGATGTGGTGCGCCAGTTTGCCGTCGCCAATCCCATGATTGTGTTGCTCGAGAACCCGGGCAATCGTGGCAAGGGATACAGCGTGCGCAACGGAATGTTGCACGCCAGGGGCGCAGTTGCCCTGTTCACCGATGCGGATCTGTCCTCGCCCATCACTGAGGCCGACAAGCTGTTCGAGGCGCTGGCCGACGGCGCAGATGTGGCTATCGGATCACGCTGGCTCAAGCGCGAGCTTCAGACCGAGCGTCAACCCGTCCATCGCCAGCTGTACGGACGCCTTTTTAACCTGGGACTGCGCGTCGTACTCGGGCTCGACTACCGCGACACCCAGTGTGGGTTCAAGGCGTTCACGCGCCAGGCGATCCAGGTGGTGTTCACCCGTCAGCAGATCGAGCGCTGGGGTTTCGATCCCGAACTGCTGTTTCTTGCCAAAAAGTTTAAGTTCAAGACGGTCGAGATTCCGGTCGAGTGGGCACACGACCACCGCTCGAAAATCAATCCACTCCGCGACGGGCTGCAGATGGGTATAGATGTGCTTAAGATTCGATGGAACGCCCTGACGGGGCGCTATAAACAGCCCTCGACTGCGCTCCCGGACCCGGTGCCATCTCAATCGTCGGCGCCGGTACGGCTAACAAAGTGACGGGTTAGACGCGGCGGATATGAGCAAAGGTCCACGCTAGAACTTTTCTTGCTACCAGTCTGTAATAATCGAACGCCCAGGAAATCACTTATTATTTGCAGCTTCTGGCAGAGTCTGGCATCTTGACTGGAAGTGTTTTGGAGTTAGGACCGACATTTCCGACCAGCCATGGAAAGTGCTTACACAACCCGAGCTTCGGCAACCCCGATTTTGACGACGGGCGACCTGAGCCTGACAGAGAGGTATCACGGCGTCCGTCAGACCTCGTTGCAATGTTGCGCGCCATTAACGGTTGAGGACCACAGTCTGCAGTCAATGCCCGATGCGAGTCCTGCGAAGTGGCATCTGGCACACACCACATGGTTCTTTGAGACGTTTCTCCTCACGGAACACCTGCCGGACTATAAAGCCTTTCATCCAGCTTTCCGGAGCCTGTTCAACTCTTACTACAACGCGGTTGGCGACCGGCCGCTGCGCGCTCTGCGTCATACTCTCTCGCGGCCCGCGCTCGATGAAGTACACGCCTATCGCAGTTATGTCGATGAGGCAATGACTCGCTTGCTGTCGCGCGAACTGGCGCCCGAGGTCATTGATCTTTTGACTTTGGGCCTGAACCATGAGCAACAGCACCAGGAGCTTATTCTGACGGACGTCAAGCACGGGTTGGCGGCGAACCCGCTGCGACCAGCCTATCGCGAGGCCCGCGATACCGGCACGATCTCGTCCACGATCTCGTCGAAGACTGCTCCCGCGCTGCACTGGCACCTGTTTCCCGAGGGTGTGTATCCCATCGGGTTCGAGGGCGAAGGTTTTGCCTTCGACAACGAAAGTCCTCGCCACAGCGTGTACCTTGCACCTTTTCGACTGACTTCGCGGCTGGTCACCAACGACGAATACATGCAGTTTATGCGCGAAAACGGTTATGCGACTGCCGCGCTGTGGCTGTCGGATGGGTGGGATTGCGTGCGCGCCAATCAGTGGAGCGCTCCGCTCTACTGGGAGATGCGGGACGGCCAATGGTGGCATTACACGATGGACGGCATGCGGCCGGTTTCTGCCGAGGAGCCGGTGTGTCACGTCAGCTACTACGAGGCCGATGCCTTTGCCCGCTGGGCAGGCGCGAGGCTCGCTACCGAGTACGAATGGGAAGTCGCCTCGGGCTCGTGTTCCCTGACGGGGAACTTCATGGACAGCGAGTTCCTGCATCCACAAGCTGCTGGCGACAGTGGAACACTGTCCCAAATGTTCGGCGATGTCTGGGAGTGGACTGCGAGCTCGTACCTTCCGTATCCGGGATTTCGCGCGGCGGCTGGCGCCGTCGGCGAGTACAACGGCAAATTCATGTGCAACCAGATGGTGCTTCGCGGAGGCTCCTGCGCGACCCCGCAATCACACATCCGGCGAACCTACCGCAACTTCTTTCCTCCCCATGTGCGCTGGCAGTTCATGGGGATTCGGTTGGCCAATGGCGACTAGCAAACAACTGCAGTTCCTGGCCAACGACGCTACCGCTTCCGCAGCGCGAGAAGGGCTCAGCGCCACGCCGAAATGGCTTCCGGCGAAGCTGTTTTACGACGAAGTCGGATCCGCCCTTTTCGAGCGGATTACGGAGTTGCCCGAGTACTACCTAACGCGCACGGAACGCGCGATTTTCGAGAGCTTCGCGGCGGAAATTCTGCAGGCCGCAGGACCGTCGCTGACCATGGTTGAGCTAGGTGCTGGGACGGCAGCCAAAACGTGCGTCCTGATCGAAGAACTGCTGCGCCGCCAGCCGCGTGCACTGTTTTACCCGATCGACGTTTCGCCCAGTGCCTTGCGGAAAGCAGCGACGCAACTGGGAACGCAGTTTCCGCAGCTGCGCGTGAATCCGATCATTGCCGACTACACCGGAGGCGTCGAAGCGCTAAATCGAATCTCAGGCCGCAAGCTGGTGCTCTACATCGGCTCCAGCATCGGCAACTTCGAACCCAATGAGTCTGTGCGCCTTTTGCGCCGCATACGCCGCTCATTTCGGGCAGGAGATGCTTTGCTGTTGGGAGCCGATTTCGCCAAGAGTCCCAAGATACTCATCCCCGCATACGACGACTCACAGGGCGTCACAGCGGCCTTCAACAAAAACATCCTGACGCGGATTAACCGTGAACTCGAAGCGAACTTCGATCTCGATGCCTTCCGTCACGTAGCCCTTTGGAACCGCCGCTGCTCGCGCATGGAAATGCATCTGGAAAGCACAGCCGCGCAACAGGTGTTCGTCCCTGTGCTCGACATGGACATCGCCTTCGCGAAAGGTGAGCGCATCCACACCGAGAATAGCTACAAGTACACGGTCGAGATGATCGAATCGATTCTTCGGGAGAGCGGCTTCAAGCTGGAGCAAAGCTGGCAAGACCGCCGGAAATGGTTTGGGGTGCACCTGGCGCGGGTCTGAAGTGACGGGTGTTCCCTTTACATCCTGTCCAATCGCAGATGCCATCACGAGATTTCCTCAGCCACAGGCCCCCGACGATTGACCTTTCCGACGCGACGGACGACAATCACTTTTCCCCGATGCTGGCTTATCTTTCAGGATCCATTGAATACTCACCCGATCACGGCAAGACCTGGCGGGCTGCGCTGACGCCCTTCCTGCAATCGCTCGGACACGACGTGTATGACCCGGCCGAAGACGAGAAGAAGAATCTCACCGAGGTCGAGTGCCGCGAATTCCGCGCCTGGAAACATTCCGAACTTCCGCGCTTTCAGCAAACAATTCGTAAGATTATTGCCTACGATCTCGACTGGATCGAACATCGTTCCGACTCCATCGTCGCCTACTGGGACGAATACGCGTCGCGCGGAGCCGGTTCCCAGGCGGAAATGTCGCTGGCAAATTGCCGTGGAATTGCGGTTTATCTGGTGACCGAGTTGCCGATGGGCAATGTGAGCGGCTGGATCCTGGGTTGCGCTTCCGAAGTATTTTCCGGCTTCGACCAGCTAAGGCAATTCATGACGGAGCGGTACCCGCGGACTGACAAGAATACTCTCGCGTCGCAGGTGACAGAGCCGGCGGGGTTGTCATGAACTGGGCCACGGGAAATCTCGGCTGGATCGAAGTGGTCTGTGGTCCCATGTTCAGTGGCAAGAGCGAAGAGTTGATTCGTCGCCTGCGGCGGGCAGAAATCGCGCGCCAGCGGGTACAGATTTTCAAGCCCGTGATCGACGATCGCTACTCTTCCGACCACATCGTCTCTCACAGCGACCTCAAGATCCGTTCGCTGGCGGTGCGCGACTCCGCCGACATCGAAGCCCAACTTGATGTCCGCACTGAAGTCATCGGGATCGATGAGGCCCAGTTTCTCGGCATGGAACTGGTGGACCTCGTCGTCCGCCTGGCGGACATGGGAAAGCGCATCATCATCGCCGGGCTTGACACCGACTATCTGGGGCGACCCTTCCATCCCATTCCCGAGTTGCTGGCGGTGGCTGACGAGATCACCAAGACGCTGGCGATTTGCATGCAGTGCGGCAATCCGGCCAAGCACACGCAACGCCTCGTCGCCAGCGAGGACCTCATCGTGGTGGGGACCTCGGGAATGTATGAAGCTCGCTGTCGCCGTTGCTTCGAGCCCAACTTGGCCAAGCTGGAGAAGCCCGGTCCCGCCGTGCGTACGAAGGCGTCGGAGACCGCGAAATAGCGATGGCTGCCTTTCGATCCCGGCTGATTCCGTGTGTCCTGACTGTTTTGGTGCTCGCGAACTCTGCCTGGCCGTGGGGCAACGAAGGCCACATGGCGATCAATCGCGTCGCTGCCGAAAAGCTGCCGCCAGAGGTGCCAGCGTTCCTGCGGAATGCGCAGGAGCAGTTGGCCTATCTCGGTCCGGAGCCGGACCGTTGGCGCGAGAAATCGGAGCTGGCGCTTAAGCTCTCGCAGGAACCCGACCACTTCATTGACCTGGAACTGGTCGAGGGCATGAGCTTGCCTCCGGATCGTTACAGCTACTATCGCGTGCTGGAAGCCAGGCGGCAGGAGACGCCCGGTCAGCCAGAAAGCCTCTTGCCGGAGAAAGTCGGACTGCAACCCTACATCACGATGGAAGTGTTTGGCCGGCTGATTGTCGCGTTCCGCGAGTATCGTCATGCGTTGCGCGATCACACGAGTGTGGAGTTATCCGAGCGAAACGCTATCTTTTACGCTGGCTGGCTTGGGCATTACGTCGCCGACGGCGCAAATCCACTGCACACTTCGGTGAACTACAACGGCTGGACGGGCTCGAACCCCAGCGGCTACACCACCGACCACACCATCCACTGGAAGATGGAAGGCGAATTCGTTGCCGCCAACCAGAAGGACTTGAATTTCGCGGGTCTGGTGCCGGCCAAAGCGCGCAAGCTTGACAACCCTTTTCAGGACTATCTCGCCTACCTCCATAAATCGAATGGTTGTGTCGAGAAGGTCTATCAGCTCGAGAAAGCAGGAGGCTTCGAGGGAGCGGGCACGCCAGCGTCGCGGCAATTCATCGACCAACGAATGGCTGCAGGCGCCGAGATGCTGCGCGATCTCTGGTACACGGCATGGCTCGACAGCGCGGTCGATCCGCCACCCTATGTTCCTCCGAAGCCGGCCAATTCCACCGCGCCCGCTCCCAAGGCAGCGCCGCACAGTTCGCCACCACCCAACATGCAGACGGCTCCCAAGCTGGGAGAACCAACTCCCCAGCCAGGCAGTTGACGCAATGAACAAGAAAATCGCACCAGAAACCGAAAAGCTGCTGTGGGACGCTGCCACTGCCGCTGCCTCGTTGGCCTACGCGCCATATTCCAGCTTTCATGTTGGCGCCGCGCTGCTCACCAGCGAAGGCGAAATCGTAACCGGCTGCAATGTCGAAAACGCCTCTTACGGATTAACTAATTGCGCGGAGAGAACGGCGATATTTCGGGCCATTGCGGAGCAAAAGCTGTCTCGCGGCATCACCGTCGAAGTGATCGCGGTGGCGCATCGCGACCATCAAAGCTGCACTCCCTGCGGCGCATGTCGCCAGGTGATTCATGAATTCGGCCCGAACGCCATCGTGCTGTACGAGTATGAAAGCGAACGCCGGCAGACGAGCATTAGCGCGCTGCTGCCCCAGAGCTTTCAATTTTAGCCGCAGGCCATTCACGCGCCTCAAATTCGCGGAACTGCTGTTCTAATTGCCACTGGAGGCGTGCCTTCTCGCTGCTGTCCAGAAACTTCTGACATGTGGCCGCTGGCGACGCTGCTCCCGTTTGGACTCCTACACACTCCTTCACCGGGGCAAACGTTTTGCCGTCGCTCCACAAACTGCCGCCGTTGATGAACGCGTGCTCCAGGCTGGTTCGCGCCATGCGCTTCAACTCGCTGTATGACAAGTTTTGGTCCTCGACGCCCCGCAGGTATTCGTGTGTCATGTCGGAGCGCGCAACGCCTTCGTCATCCGTTGCCAAGGCGACCGGTACACCTGCCCGCATGAAATCGTGCAAGGGATGTTTGCTGCCCCGCACCCCGAGGATGACGTCATTGCTGGTGAGGCAAATCTCGACCATGACATTCTTCTTCGCCATCTCGTAGAGCAATTGAAGCGAGTTGGTTTCGTTGAGCGTATCCACGCCGTGACCGATGCGCTCGGCTCCGGCCATCTCGACCGAATCCCGAACGTGAAAGCGCAGACCTTCGGGCGGAACCAGTCCTTCGACCAACTCGCCGGCATGCAACGTTACGTGAACCTTTGAATATTTAGGTTGGCGGTGCAGGTACTGGATCATGCGCATGTGCAGGGCAAAATCGTGCATGGGGACGTAGTAGTCCTCGGGCATGACCAGATTGAGGCCGACGAAGCGCGGGTCGGCCAGGGCGAGTTCGAAACCCAGCAATATCTGGGCGAAGACCACCTTTTTCGGTTTTCCGCGTCCCACTTGAAACAAATACTTCTGGGTTACATTGCAGCCTGCGGTGTCTCTCGCCGGAGGGCAATTCAATTTGCGGTCGCGGATGGTTTCGGCGTCATTGGTCTGCTGAATCGCGTCCTGGACGGCAGTCGACAGTCCGTTTGCGACCAGGGCCTCTCTCATGGCCTTGAATGTATTTGCGGTGGCATCGTCTTCAAGTTTGAACTCCCTCACTGCCTTCGAGTCCAGCATTTCGTCAAACGGTTTTCCAGTAGGCGTGAACATGACCTCCTGGTACACCTCGCGCTGGGAAGCGGCGCGCGCCGCGGTTTCTGCCAGCATCTTCCCGGTATTGCCATTTGTGGCTGGGCCAAACTTGCCGAAGGTGTCGAAGAAGTGGTCGTGTCCAGACTGGCCGGACAGCAGCCAGTTGCGCATGGAAAACGCGTCGACTAGGTTGCGGTAAAGCACCGGGTCGTCGAGTGCAGAGCCAGCGGGTACCGCAGTCGCCGGGCAAACTGGATCGCTCAGCGCGAGCTTCAGTGGCGGGGTGACGAACAGCGTCTTGGGATCCACGCACAGATTTGCGTCTATGGCCCACTGGATCAGCGATTCGGCATAGATCGCGCCCGACAGGTGATTGTGCAGATCGCCTCCCTTGGGCATCTCGAGCAGGAATGCCACCAGCAGGTTCGGGTCTTTCCGGATACTCTCGAAGTAGCGCTCGGTCTGGGCTTCAGACGAAACGCCAGGCTTCGCGGCGGCAATCGCAGTCGTCGCGGTAAACAAAATCAGGAGGAGAATGTTGGAGAGAATTGCTGTGCGGTTCGCGAGGTGAAGCATCGAATAGGCCTCCAGAGACTGCGGAAAAACTATGATTTCCGGGATGCGGCATGATAACAGTCATGGCCCAGGATTGTTCAGTTGAGTTTCCTCCGCCGATTCTCTACCATCCAAGTTTCTTGAGAACCACAACTGGGGACACCCTTGGACCGGCTCAAAGTCCTGCTCACCCGTCAACAAATCGCCAAGAAAGTCGCCGAACTCGGCGTACGAATCACCCGCGATTTTGAGGGCGAGTCGGTGGTGCTTATCGGGGTGCTGAAGGGCGCCACGATTTTTCTCGCTGACCTCGCCCGCGAGATCCGGCTCGATGCCACCTTCGACTTCATCGCGGTTTCCAGCTACGGCAACTCCAAACAGCAAAGCGGGGAAGTGAAGCTGATGAAGGATGTCGACCAATCTGTGGAAGGCAAGAACATCATCCTCGTGGAAGACATTCTCGACACTGGGCTGACGCTGACCTACCTGAGGAACGTCTTGCTCGGCCATCAGCCAAAGTCGCTTAAGATCGCCGCCCTGCTCGATAAAGTCTCTCGGCGCACACAGCCGATACAGGGTGACTACGTAGGGTTTGAAATTCCCGACGAGTTCGTGGTTGGGTACGGCCTGGATTTTGCCGAGCGCTTCCGAAACCTGCCGGATATTTGCATTTTGGAGACGGATGAAGAAACGTCGTAAAATCTCTCCTGCCTATGTCTGTTAATTCTTTAGTAATGGGGCGCGATCCCGCGTCGCTCTTCCAAGATTGGCATTCCGTTGCCGGCTTGATCGATCACACGCTGCTCAGCCCGGCAGCCACTCGCACTCAGGTGATTGCTCTTTGCGCCGAAGCTGTGCGCTACGGGTTTTATTCGGTGATGGTGAATCCCGCGTACGTGACGCTGGCGGCCGCGCAGGTTCATGGATCGCCAGTCAAGGTCGGCACCGTGATCGGATTCCCCCTGGGCGCGAATCTCACTGTTACCAAGCTTGCTGAAGCCGAAGCCGCCGCACAAAACGGCGCTCACGATCTCGATATGGTGATCAATGTTGGCGCGCTCAAGTCAGGAGCGCGCGTCCTGGTGCAGACCGAGATGCGCAGCCTTGCTGATTTGGCCCATGCCCACGGCGCTATCCTCAAAGCGATCATTGAAACCGCGCTTCTCAGCCAGGAAGAGAAGATCCTCGCCTGCGCTCTGGCGGTGGAGGCGGGAGTCGATTTCGTGAAAACCTCGACCGGCTTTGCTGCTGCTGGCGCCACCGCTGCCGATGTCGCGCTCATGCGCGGAGTGGTGGGACATCATGTCGGCGTGAAGGCAGCGGGCGGCATCCGCACAGTGGCACAGGTTGCCGAGATGGTTGATGCAGGCGCCAATCGAATCGGTGCCAGCGCCAGTGTGGCAATCGTATGTGAGCTTGGGGCTCCGGCAGACCAATAAACCATGACAATCAAAGGCCGCGTTTCTGCGCAGTCACCCCTAACGAATTCTGACACACAACTCATTGGCCCTCTTTCCGAATGCGCCCAGGAGCTGGTATGGCGCGTCTGACCGGCGTGCTCGGCATCCTCGCCATCCTGCTGTTCGCTTACCTGTTCTCGACCGACCGCAAAGCCATTCGCGGTAAAACCATCCTGGTGGGACTGACGCTGCAATTCATTTTCGCGTTGCTGATCTTGCGTGTGGGTTACGGCGAGCGCGTGATGACGGCTGCGGGCAACGCCGTCAACCGGCTGCTCAGCTACTCGTTCGTGGGGTCGGAGTTCCTGTTTGGAGAATTAGGCAGCAAATACTCAAAATATGGCGTGATTTTTGCCTTCCAAGTGCTCCCAACGATCATCTTCATTGCTGCCTTCTTCGCCATTCTGTATCACTTCGGGGTGATGCAATTCATCATCAGGCAATTTGCCAAGGTGATGATGCGCTTCATGGGCGCCAGCGGAGTTGAGTCGATGGACGTGGCCGCCAGCATCTTCATGGGCCAGACTGAAGCGCCCCTGACGATTCGTCCGTTTTTGCCCAAGGTGACCCAGTCGGAGTTGATGGTCATCATGACGCCGCACGTCGTGCGGACACCTTTGGAACGGGCCCGTTACCTGGTCGAAGAAGGCCGGAAGATGGATTGGGTGATCCCCGACGTGACTCGCTTGCACGGCGCAACCAACCTGGGTCCGCTGATGGATGCGCTGGGCGGTCCGAACAATGGCAACG
>Ga0209040_10002058_pt1 | contig 15881 bp, 15 predicted proteins | sample BogFormECP12_OM3_FD_188240 | JGI IMG/M metagenome (GOLD analysis project Ga0209040, IMG submission 188240) | Bog forest soil microbial communities from Calvert Island, British Columbia, Canada - ECP12_OM3 (SPAdes) (version 2) | ecosystem: Environmental > Aquatic > Freshwater > Wetlands > Bog ...
CGATTTCTCCTGGTTTGGCGAAGTCAGCCCTGAGCCGATGGGCAGTTCCACACGGACGATCAAGCCACCGCCCTTGCGAGTCGCAAGGCTGATGTCCCCGCCATGCTCCCATACGATTGAGCGCGTGACGGAGAGGCCGAGTCCTACTCCGCCTGTAGCGGGGTCACGGGAGCTTTCGATCCTGTAGAATGGTTCAAAGACCTTCTCACGCTCACTCCGCGAAATGCCGGGTCCCTCGTCTTCGACGGTAATGAGGGCGTGCTGGGCCTCGGTGATTAGGGTTACGGCAGCGCTCCGACCATATTTCACAGCGTTGTCGATAAGATTGGAGATTGCGCGCTGCATGCTTGTCGGGCGGCAGGAAATCGTCACGCCTCGAGGTCCAGAGAATGTCACCGGTTCGCCCGCGTCAGATGCGTCTTCACAAATACCCTCAACCAGCGCACTCAAGTCGACGAGTGAACGAGGCTCGCGATGGCTGTCATCCCGCGCAAAGGATAGAACTGACCCGATCATCTCGCCCATCATGTCGAGTTCGCCGAGCATTTTTTGTTGCTGGTCGTGATCCTCGACGAGTTCTACTCGGAGCCGCAGGCGGGTCAACGGTGTCCGGAGATCGTGGGACATGGCAGCAATCATGCGCGTGCGATCCTCGTTGAAACGACGCAGCCTCTCCTGCATCCGGTTGAACGCTTGAATGGTTCCTTGTACCTCTCGGGGGCCGCGCGGGGTAATCGGCGGAGCGTCGGCACTGCCGCCAAGCTGTTCAACGGCTATCGCGAGTTCGGAAAGCGGTTTGACCAGCCGCCGCGCAGCCAGCACCGACAGCAGAATGCCGAGCAGTATGGAAATGGCCAGCCACGCCGCGAAGCTCGCCCGTGAGAACTCGGTCGCAACCGGATCGGAGGCAGGTGGCGGTATCAAGTTGCTCACAAGGAGCAGCCAATGGCCATCCGATAGGGCTGCCTCGACCAGCACGCCGTTCTGGACGCGGCCGCCATTACCGCCGGTTCGCTGATCGGCAGGGCGGTACGAGTCGGCAACGAACACAGGCCTCGGGACCGTAAGCACGGCCTCGATCCGGCTGCGGAGAAGATTTGCATCCGGTTCGCGACTGTTGACGAGGTTGGGGGCAGGTGCGTCGAGAAGACGGACGTGGACACCCGGACGCTGGGCCGCGGCGATGACGACCGGCCTCTCGGCGTCTGGTGTTGCATCAAGGACATCAAGCAGCGCGGCGAACCTGCCGGGCAGCTGCATGAGAAGCCTCGGATTCGCACTCTGAACAGTCTGCTGGCGCGAGAATCCGAGATAGAGCAACCCGGAATCAACCAGGTGCTGAAGGCTGAAGCCAAGCACCATCGCGACGACGACAGTCAGCGAGATCGTTGTCGTGGTGTTATCCCACCATCGCCTCACCACGCGGCTCCATTCAGTGTAACGGGGGCGGCAAAGACATACCCGCCGCTGCGCACTGTCTTGATCAACTCCGGCTCTTTCGGATCGACTTCGAGCCGATGGCGCAGCCGGCTGATATGGACATCGATGCTACGATCGAACGCAGTCGCCGTCCGACCTCGCGCGAGGTCCAGCAACTGGTCGCGAGTCAGGACGTGTTGCGGTCGTTCCACAAGGGCGAGGAGCAAATCGAATTCAGCGGCACGCAGATCGACCAATGCTTTAGCCGGCGAGTAAAGCCGGCGCCGCGTCACATCAAGACGCCAGCCGGCGAACTCGAAGACGCGGCCGGTGCCACTCGGCGAACCCGGAGCGGGCATCGCCGATCGCCGCAACACCGCGCGGATCCGGGCGAGCAGCTCGCGCGTACTGAACGGCTTCGGGAGATAGTCATCGGCGCCCATCTCCAGTCCGACAACCCGATCGGTTTCCCCTCCCACCGCCGTGAGCATGATGATCGGCAGAGTCCCGCTGACACGCAGCCTCCGACACAGGCTCAAGCCATCCTCGCCAGGCAACATGATGTCGAGGATCACGAGATCAATCCGGGCTTTGCCCAACAGCTGCATCATCGTGGCGCCATTCGGCGCAACGGAGACACGATATCCGTGGTGCTCCAGAAAATGTGAGAGCAGCGCGCGGATTTCCCTGTCGTCGTCGACGATCAGGATGTGTCGCGTTCCATCCATGGTGCCCAGAAGTATCTCATGCCCGCCGCATACGTAGGAGATTGAGATTGTAAACCACTGTGAAATCTCCCGGAGCGGATACACAAGGCAAAGAAAGCCCTGATTGCATGACATCTTCTTGATGTCGGGTGCCGCGAAACTCCCGAGCTAGCGCTTGGAGTGGCCGGGTGCCCATTCGTCGCCATCACACCAAGGATCCACGAGTGGCTGGTCGGTCGTCTCATCGCATGAGTCAGCGACCGTTCGTTACGCAGTTTGGATCTATTGCGGGAGAATGGATGCATGATCGAGGACGCTGCTGGCCCACAAGCGCTGCGCAACCCAACCAAGGGTGCATCGCGGGGTCGACGCTGTCTGGGCACCGGCGGATCACTCGCCCTTGGCTACCGCAGATTCGTGTGTGCGCCACACGGCGCAACCTTTGGAAGACGACGGCCAGTATGCCGGCTGTGTCTGTAGCGTTATTCAGAATGCGTACGTTGAGCGAGGACATCGTCGAGCGATTCCTCCGTTTGGGGCGGATGCCCGGGGACGTAGGTCGTGGAAATTCGTGATCTCGAGTACCTGGTGGCTTCGGCGATTGCGAGGAACTTCGGTCGTGCCGCCGAATCACTCGGGTTGAATACCTCGACGATCAGCCGCCGCATCGGTCGGCTTGAGGATGAACTCGGATTGGCACTTTTCGAGCGAGGGTATTCCGGTGTTCGCCTGACCTCCGGAGGGAGGCTGGTGTTGCACCACGTCAGGCGCGCCCTCGCCGAGCTGGATGCTGTCAGGCGTTCGGGCATGCAGAACGGTTCAGGTGATGTTGGCGCGATCAATCTTGGCGTGCGACTGCCCCCGATCGGGGAGCCGATCACCAGCCTGCTGAGCACCTGGCGGTGCAACCACCCGAACGTCTTGCTTACAGTCTTCGAGATGAATGATCGGGACCTGGCTGCGGCACTGGAAGAGCGTCGCGTGGATGTCGCCCTGATGATGAGCCACACCGTGTGGCCTCGCGCCGCGAGCGTGCCGCTCTATCGGGATCGGCTGTTGGCAGCACTCCCGGTCGGGCATCCTGTTGCAGAGGAACCATCCGTCACCTGGGATGCTCTGCGCGAAGAGATCATCCTGGTTCAAGGCTGGGAGGAGAGTCAGGCGGCTCGCGAACTCTACGCCTCATTCCTCGGAAGTGGCGTCAGGTTCCATACACATGCCGCCAGCAAACAGTCTGTCTTCGCACTGGTCGGTGCGGGTTTTGGCGTCACCCTTGCAACGGCCGGTCAGTCGGAGGCCGCGTTTCCCGGAGTGGTTTTCAAGCCGATCGACGACCCGGACGCTTCGGTTCAAATCGTGTTGGCGTGGCTCCCGGAATTGGAAGACGCCACCGTTGGCCGCTTCGTGGCGTTTCTGCGCGACGAAGCGCGCCTACGGCAACTTCCCTGAGGTGGCAGTTGCGCGCCGCAGCTTTGCAAAGGCACGATCCGTCGCCATGAAGCGCACCAGCATCGGCGCAATCAGCTTTGCTGGCTCGATAGCACCCTGACCGGTCTCATGGGCGAGCGCCTGACCATAAGCAACAAGATCGCGGTGCGTCGCGGCCGAAAGTTCAATCGAGAGCTTCACCGGTTTGTCATCTGGAATCGCTCCAAGCTTCAACGTCGCCAAGGCGGTCTCCTCAGGTGCGATAAGGTTCGAGGACGAGGTCGCGGGTGACCAACACGCGAACCGGGAACCCTGGCCGAACGGTGATGGTCGGCGGGATGTTCAGGGAACGCCCCACAATCTGCTCGCCGGTCTGGTTGAAGCTTTGCGACGTACCCTGGCGAATGGCCTGAACGAGGGAATTCTCGTTGTTACTCGTGCCGGCCTCGGAGCCGACGCTCAGCAGTGTCGAGAGGATCGCGGCCTTGAACAGCATGCCCCAGTGGTTGTCGACTTCGTCCTCCAGACCAGCATAGCCTTCCGCGTCCGCGCCGGGCTGACGCTCCAGCACGATCGAGCGCCCATTCGGCATGATCAACCGGTTCCAGACCAGCAACGCCCGCGACTGACCGAACGCGATCTGGGCGTCGTACTGGCCGACCAGTCGCGCGCCTTGCGGGATCAGGAGGACCTGTCCGGTTGGACTGTCGTAGACGTCTTCGGTGACCTGGGCGGTAACCTGTCCGGGGAGGTCGGAGCGCAGTCCCGTCATCAGCGCGGCTGGGATCACCGCGCCGGCCTGGAGCACGCAGGGATTAGCCGGTGGTTCGATGCGATCGGGGCTCACCGTCCGATGGTCGGTGTTGCCATTCAGGAAGGCGACGTTGTGATCCCGTGACGTCAGATCAGTCGAGCTGCCCGTCGCCGACGCGGCGGCTTGGACGTCATTCAACGCCTGCACTGCCGGCCGCGAGGTCTGTCCAACATTGGTGGTCGCGAAGAGCCGACTGGTGCGTGCCGCTTCTCTTTCTTGGGCGATGCGTTGCTCCTCTGGATCCGGCCCAGGCGCCGGCATGTCGGGCGCCGGTGCGCCGGCGTTAGCGATCGGCCTGCCGAGATCGCCGGGAAGCGGCGGTCCGAGCTTGGGAACGGTTTTCGGCAGACCGGTATAATCGCGCGGCAGATTGGCAAGGCCATCCGGGGTCATCTGATTGCTGGTGTTGTAGAGCTCGGAACCGCCATTGTGCTGCTGGGGGCGGAGTGCCAGGAACAGGGCGCCGCTGATGCCGATTGCAGTGACTACTCCAAGGCCAACGAGGACCCGGCGGGAGAGCCTTGTGACGGGCGCACGGCGCGATCGCAGGCGCATGTCCTGTGGCGGCCGATCACCACCGGAAGGCCCCACCCCTCCTACGCGCTGGTCGTCGCTCACGACCGCGGTCGCCCGTCGGTGCGCACGATGCGGACCTTCTGCTGGTGGTCTCCGCCAAGCCGAAGCTCGGCTGCGGCAAATAGCCGATCAACGACCATGTGATTGCGCAGGACGCGGTAATTCACCAGTTCTGTGCCACCCTGCGCACCGATCACCCACAGGGGTGGCATCTCGCCCTGGTCGATACCCGCCGGGAACTCGATGAATACGTGCCGCCCGTCGTCGAACGCACGCAGGGGTCGCCAGGCTGGCGTGTCACCCTCGATGCGATAGCGAAAGTTGAGGGCATTGATGTCGATGCCGGTCGCGATGGGCGTTGCGGCATCGGCAGCGGCGTTCTGTTGGCGCAACGCGATCAGCTGATCCTGCGCGTAGAGCCACGACACCGCCGCCATGTAGGTCTTGTCGTCTGAGTGCAGTTCGAGGTGATAAGTCCTTCGGTCTGTGTCGATGATCAGGTTGGTCGTGATGTCGGGCCGGGTCGGCTTGATCAGGATGTGGATACGTTTGCCGGCTCCCGATCCGCTCTCAGTGTCGCCGATGATCCATCGCACGGTGTCACCGGCAGCGACCGGACCCTGGCCGACGAGATGCTCGCCCGGTTCGAGTGCGATATCGGTGATCTCACCGGGCGCGGCATAGACTTGATAGAGCGCGCCATCAGAGAACGGATAAACCTGGATGGCATTGATGTAGCCGAAGTGCGTTGGCTGCACGCGTGCCGCACTATTGGCATCAGCAACGCGTGTGCGTGGATCGGTTGCTTCGGGCGACGCGGTCTTGGCACCAGGGATCGGCTTGAGCTGGCCCGGCAGCGGCAGGAGCTTTGGCACCTCCACAACCTTCACCGGCTTCGGCGGGTCGGGCTGCAGCACCGCTTGCCGCGGCGTGTCATCGTAGCTGATCTCGGGCGGCGTCCAGGTTGAGCAGGCGCCGAGTGAGGCGCTGGCGAGCAGAAGGGTCGCGAGCGGCGGGATGCGCATCAGCCGAGCTCCTTGGACCAGTTGATGGCATGGACGTAGACGCCGAGAGGATTCTTCTTCAGCCGTTCGGCATCGGTCGGGGTTTGCAACACGATGGTGAGGATGGCACTCCATCGCTCGGTGGCTGCGAGCGCTTCGTCGACGTAATGACGTTCGACCCACTCGACGCGAAAGCTGTCATCGGAGGCGCGGATCACGCTCGCCACATCGACAGAGATCTGAGCTTTGCCGATTTCCGAGAAGGGATCATTGGTGCGCGCGTAGTCGTTGAGCGCCAGCGCACCCTTGTCAGTGACATAGTTGTAAGCCTCGAGCCAGTTCTGACGCAGCACCACCGGATCTGCCGGGATGCTTCTCACCTCTTCGATGAACCGTGCGAGATGCCAGGCGATCTGTGGATCAGTCGGCCGATAATCGGCGACGGCGGCCGCGACTGCCTGGGCCTGACCGAGCCTGTCGACCTGAACGATCCAGGGCGTGACCGTGCCACGCGCGGACTGCCACACGAGGCCGGCGGTAAGGCCGCCGCTCAGTGTCAGCATGCCGAAGAAAGCGAGCCGCCAGTTCTTCGCCTGAACGCGAGCGGAGCCGATGCGCTCATCCCAGGCCTGGCCGGCCCTTTGATAGGGCGTCTCGGGCTGCGGGGTCGTGCCATAGCTGACGGTTGGTCGGCGGAACATGCACTATTCTCCTTCGGACAAATCCACGCCACTCCCGCCACTGGGACGATCGCCAGAGCGGATGGCGTGATCAGCAGCAGCTGCGCCGCGGTTGATCGTCTGACTGCGGCGCATGCGGCGCGCCCATGCGGGCTGTGCCGAGCTGCCGCTGGCAGCGACACCGCTCGAAGCCGAAGGTACCGCCTGGCCTGCCGCGGCGCGGCCACCGGCTGCGAAACTCCCCTTGAGACTGGCGGCAGCGCGGCGCAGTGGGCTCATGGCGGCAGCGGCGCCCGCGTCAGCAACGCCGGCCATCCCACCCGCGCGATAAGCTGCGGTGACACCACCGGCGACGGCGGATCCTCCACGCGCCGTGCCAGCGATCATGCCGCCCGCGGCGCCCACACCGCCTGCCGCAAGCGCAGCACCGGCCGCGCCAATTCCGGCGACGGCCATGCCTGTGCCAACCGCCGCGCCGGCACCAAGCTGCGGACCGCCCGCGATGAGGCCATTGGCGATGCCTGGGCCGAAGATGGTGAGGCCGAGCAGCGACATTGCTGCGAGGATCAGGGTCAGCGCGTCACTAATGGTGGGCGGGTTGTTGAAGCCGCCGGTGAACTGGCCGAAGATCGTCGAGCCAATGCCGACAATCACGGCGAGCACCAGCACTTTCACGCCGGAGGAGACGACGTTCCCGAGTACCTTCTCGGCGAGGAAGGCGGTACGGCCGAACAGGCCGAACGGCACCAGCACGAACCCGGCGAGCGTGGTCAGCTTGAACTCGATCAGGCTGACGAAGAGCTGGATCGCCATGATGAAGAAGCTGATGACGAGGATCAGCCAGGCGGTCAGCAGGATGGCGATCTGAATGAAGTTGTCGAAGAAGCTGACAAAGCCCATCAGCCCGCCGATCGAGTTGAGGATGGGCTGGCCAGCGGTGATGCCGACCTGCGCTAGGCGCCCGGGTTGCAGGAGCTGCGCCTGGCTCAGTGATCCACCGCCCGCCTCGATGCCGAGGCCAGCGAACGACTTGTAGACAATCTGCGCGAGGTTGTTGAAATTGCCGATGATGAAGGCAAAGACGCCGATATAGAGTGTCTTCTTGATCAGCCGCGCGAGCACATCCTCGTCCGGCGCCATCGCCCAGAAAATGCCGGCGAGTGTGATGTCGATGGCGATCAGCACGCCGGCGAGCCAGTGCACATCGCCTTGCACGAGACCGAATCCGGAATCGATATACTGCGTGAAAACGCCGAGGAAGTTGTCGATGACGCCGGTGCCGCCCATACCGCCTACCAATTGTCGGACTTGGCTACTGGCTTCGGATCGGGCGTGGGTGCGCGCGTGACGCCGTCAGCCGAGTGGTCGGTGAAGAAGCGGCGCCGGTTTTCGGCCCAGACGGCTTCGCAAGTCACGTCACTCTGCACGGCCATGCCGATCGCGAGACAGTGCGCCAATTCGGGAGCAAGCGGATCACTCACACTCGAGGACGTAAGCAATGGTGCGAATGCGCCCATGTCATTGTGCCGAACGTGAAGCACGGTCGCGGCGATCGCCGCCGCTACAGCAGCGTAGCCGGCGGCACGGGCTATTGCGCGAATCGTGCATATCCGGCCGCGCATCAGTGGAACATTTGTGCGGAGCCGGGTTGGTAGCCCGGACCGTAGTTGAGGAAGTTGGAGAGTTGCTGCTGCGCCTGCAATTGGTTTGCCACAGTGCGCGCGCCTTCCAGACTCTGGGCCCGCGCGATTGCTGCCATGACGCCAGTGAGGTCGGCGAGCTGCTTTGTCTGGAGTGCTGTGAGCTGGTTGCCTGACTGCGCCGCTTGCAGTGCACCGGCCGCTGACTGGCTCGATGTGATCAGCGCGTCAATTTGGGTGCGTGTGCTGTCAAGGTTCTGTACAGCGCCGGCCTGCACCCGCATCGCATCCTGGAACCCCGCCAGCGAGTTTTGCCACCGGGTTTGTGCACCAGCGAGGAGTTGCTGGCTGGAAGTCGAACTCGAATAAGCCTGCGGGTAAGTCTGCGTAAAGGCCTGGTCGATGGATGTGACGCTGTAGGCGATGCGCTGTGCCTGGGCGAGAAGCTGCTCGGTCTGCGTGATCGATTGCTCTAGCTGCGCAAGCGCCGAAAACGGAAGGCTTGCCAGGTTCCTGGCCTGATTGATCAGCATCGTGGCCTGGTTCTCCAGGCTTTGGATCTCATTGTTGACCTGCTGCAGCTCGCGCGCCGCCGTCAGGACATTCTGTGAGAAGTTGGTTGGATCGAAGACGATCCATTGCGCGTGCGCGGGGACACTGGCGGTCGCGAGCGTAAGTATGGCCGCACTCGCGGCGAGCACCGCGCGTAGGCGACGAGCGGTCATCCGGAAACCTCCTGGCTGCGGGTGATGAGCATGTCGGCCGCCCAGTCGAGGTTTCTGCTGCGCAGCCAAGCGGCAGCGAAGCCGTCACGGCCGTGCTCAGCGACGATCGCAGCGATGGCGATCTGATCGGTCCTGGAAGACGCCGCAGTGAAGGCGAGTGCGACTTCTGAGAGTCCGAGTTCGAACAAACGGTTGCCGCGGCGTGACTGGCAGTAATAGTCGCGCTTCGGTGTCGCGTGGCTCAGGATCTCGATCTGGCGGTCGTTCAGGCCAAAGCGGCGGTAGATGGTCGCGATCTGCGGTTCGAGCGCGCGCTCATTGGGAAGGAATAGGCGTGTCGGACAGCTCTCAATGATCGCCGGCGCGATCGTGCTGCCGTCGATATCGGCAAGCGACTGTGTCGCGAAGATGACGGATGCGTTCTTCTTCCGCAGCGTCTTCAGCCACTCGCGAAGCTGACCGGCAAAACCGCGATCATCGAGTGCGAGCCAACCCTCGTCGACGATGAGCAACGTGGGGCGCCCGTCGAATCGGTCCTCGATGCGATGAAACAGGTAGGACAGGACAGCCGGCGCCGCGCTCGCTCCGATCAGCCCTTCGGTTTCGAACGCCTGGACGTCTGCTTCGCCAAGGCGCTCGGATTCCGCGTCGAGCAATCGGCCCCACGGACCCCCGACCGTATAGGGCTGCAAGGCCTGTTTGAGCGCGTTCGATTGCAACAGCACCGACAGACCCGTGATTGTCCGCTCCGATGTGGGCGCGGAGGCGAGCGAGGTCAGCGCCGACCATAGGTGCTCCTTGAGTTCAGGTGTCACGGTGACAGTCTCGCGGGCGAGCAGCGTCGAGACCCATTCGGCCGCCCAGGCGCGCTCGCCGGCATCGTCGATCCGGGACAGCGGCTGCAAGGCGACCGGCTCGGGGATGTCATCGGCGAGAGCGCCGCCGAGATCGTGCCAATCGCCGCCCATGGCGAGTGCGGCCGCGCGGATCGAGCCGCCGAAATCGAAGGCGAAGATCTGCGCTCCGGCGTAACGGCGGAACTGCAGCGCCATCAGCGCCAGCAGCACGCTCTTGCCCGCGCCGGTCGGCCCCACGATCAGCGTGTGGCCGACGTCGCCGACATGAAGGCTGAACCGGAACGGCGTCGATCCTTCCGTCCGGGCGAAAAACAGCGGCGGCGCCTGGAAATGCTCGTCTCGTTCGGGTCCCGCCCAGACCGCCGAGAACGGCATTATGTGCGCGAGGTTGAGCGTCGAGACCGGAGGCTGGCGGACATTGGCGTAGACGTGGCCAGGCAGGCTACCGAGCCATGCCTCGATCGCGTTGACCGTCTCGCGCATGCAGGTGAAGTCGCGGCCCTGAATGTTCTTCTCGACCAGCCGGAGACAATCTTCGGCGACACGGGGGTTCTCACTCCAGACCGTGACAGTCGCCGTGACATAGGCCTGGCCGACGAGATCGGAGCCGAGTTCCTGAAGCGCGGCGTCGGCGTCAAGCGCCTTGTTAGCGGCGTCGCTATCCATCAGCACCGACGCCTCGTTGGTCATCACCTCCTTCAGGATCGCCATGATCGACTTTCGCTTGGCGAACCATTGGCGGCGGATCTTGGCGAGCAGCCTGGTCGCGTGGGTCTTGTCGAGGCAGATCGCGCGCGTCGCCCAGCGATAGGGAAAGGCGAGCCGGTTGAGATCGTCGAGCAGGCCCGGCCAGGTCTGCGACGGGAAGCCCATGATGGTGAGGGTACGCAGATGTGCCCGGCCGAGCCTGGGCTCGAGGCCGCCGGTCAGATCCTCGTCGATCAGGATGGCGTCGAGGTGCATCGGCGTTGCGGGCACGCGCACGCGCTGCCGGCGTGTCGAGATGCAGGAATGCAGGTAGGTGAGAGTCTCGGCGTCATCGAGCCACTCCGCCTCCGGCATGAAGCCTTCGATCAGGGCAAGCACGCGATCGGTGCGATCGACGAAGCCGACGAGTGCGGCGCGCCAATCGGCGCCATGCTGGGTGCGGTTTTCATAGAGCCAGGCCTCGGCGCGGGCGGCGTCATCGGCTGGCGGAAGCGAGAGCAATGTCAGGAAGTACCGGCTCTCGAAATGGGCGCCCTCTTCCTCGAATTGCGCGCGACGCTCGGCGTCCACGAGTCCGGATGCCGCGTCGGGGAACTCATTCCGCGGATAGCGGCTGGCAGGTTGGCGCTGTGCTTCGATGAAGATCGCCCAGCCCGATCCCAGCCGACGCAAGGCGTTGTTGAGCCGGCCCGTGATGGCGACCAGCTCCGCCTGGGTCGCCGAGTCCAGGTCAGGCCCGCGAAATCGCGCGGTACGCTGGAACGAGCCGTCCTTGTTGAGGATGACGCCTTTCGCCACCAGCGCTGCCCAGGGCAGGAAGTCTGCGAGGCTCTGGCTGTGCCGGCGATACTCGGCGAGGTTCATCATTCGTCGAACCTCACGCGACCAAATGCTGCGGGTAGCGCAGATGCCGGCGCACCACGTCGACGAACGCCGGATCGCGTTTGGCAGCCCAGACTGCTGCCAGGTGGCCGATCAGCCAGATCGCGGCGCCGGCGATCCAGAGCCGCAGGCCGAGCCCAATTGCGGCGGCAAGCGTGCCATTCACGATCGCGACGGCGCGCGGCGCGCCGCCGAGTAGGATCGGCTCGGTGAGCGCGCGATGAACTGGCGCATAGAAGCCGGTAATCGCCTCGGCCTGTTCCATCAGACCAGCGCCCCGCCGCCGAACTGGAAGAACGACAGGAAGAAGCTGGACGCGGCGAACGCGATCGACAGCCCGAAGACAATTTGGATCAGCCGTCGGAACCCGCCGGAGGTCTCCCCGAACGCAAGCGTCAGGCCGGTGATGACGATGATGATCACCGAAACCACCTTGGCGACCGGACCCTGCACGGATTGGAGGATCTGGTTGAGCGGCTGTTCCCAGGGCATGTTCGACCCGGCCGCGTAAGCGGGCGACGATGCGAGGGCCACGAAGGCAAAAGCGTAGGCCAAGGCGAGATGGTGGCGGACACGGTTGAGCGGCATCACGGTTCTCCTGCCGGGGTGAGGACGTAGTCGCCGGTCGGGCTGAGGCCCTTGACCGCCGCAAGCTCGGCGAGCTTGCGAGCGGCGCCGCGGCCAGCGAGGACCGCGATGAGGTCGATGGTTTCTGCGATGAGCGCGCGCGGGACGGTGACGACGGCTTCCTGGATGAGTTGCTCCAATCGGCGTAGCGCGCCCATTGCCGAGCCGGCGTGCAGCGTGCCGACACCGCCGGGATGGCCGGTGCCCCACGCCTTCAGAAGATCGAGTGCCTCGGCGCCGCGCACCTCGCCGATCGGGATGCGGTCAGGACGCAGTCGCAACGAGGAACGGACGAGATCGGACAGCGACGCTGCGCCGTCTTTGGTGCGCAGCGCCACCAGATTGGGCGCGGCGCATTGCAGTTCGCGCGTATCCTCGATCAACACCACGCGGTCGCCGGTCTTCGCGACCTCGGCGAGGAGCGCATTGACCAGGGTGGTTTTGCCAGTCGACGTGCCGCCAGCGACCAGGATGTTTTTCCGTTCCTGGACGGCTGCCTGCAGCAACTCGGCCTGCGCGCCGGACATGATGCCGGCCTCGACATAGTCGCCGAGAGTGAAGACCGCGACGGCGGGGCGGCGAATGGCGAAGCACGGCGCTGCCACGACGGGCGGGACCAGCCCCTCGAACCGCTCCCCGCTTTCCGGCAACTCGGCGGAGACCCGTGGCGAGCCGGCATGCACCTCGACGCCAACATGGTGGGCGACCAGCCGCACGATCCGCTCGGCGTCGGCTGGCGCCACCCGGCAGCCAGTATCCTCCAGCCCGGCTGACAGCCGGTCGATCCAGAGCCTACCGTCGGGATTGAGCATCACTTCGACGATGCTCGGGTCTTCGAGGTAGCTGGCGATCGCCGCTCCGAGCGCGGTGCGCAACATGCGTGCGCCGCGTGCAAAGGCTTCGGATCGAAACGAGATCGTCGTCACATCGAACCCTGTGAACTCGCCTCATCGAGGCGGATTGATCAGCGGGGTTGATTAGAAAGAGCCGGAAATGGGAAAGCGCAACAACGCTGATGGGGTCGTAGGGCTACCGGATAGAAAGACAAGCGGACGGCAAGGTGCAGTTCAATTCCGAAGAGGTTCCGGAGGTGCGTCTGACCCATCGGATGCAATGTCAGCGGTGACTTCGTCAGCGAGCCTGCGCCCGCGCGCGAGCCGCCGACCGAGCGCTTCCACGAAACCGTCGTAGCGCTCCCGGCCCTTCATCTGGGCGGCTGCGAGCGCATTGTCGGGCAGTGGTGGGGTGCTGGTCAGCCAAAAGCGCACGAACACCGCCAAGGCCTCGTTCGAGATGCCGACATGCCGCTCTATCCGCTCCATCTGCCGGGACAGGCGGTCGAGCCGACGAGCCAGCGCCGACTCCAGCCGATCGGCGCCGTCCGGCGAGAGGTAGGACGCCAGCGCTGCCTCCAAGACCAAAGACTGTGTCACGCCCTTGCGCGCAGCATAATCCGCCAGCTTGGTCATCAGGTCGGCAGGCAGGCGGAACGTGTGCTTGGTGCGCATCGCCGTCACATCTGCATGTCGTCGCCTGAATCGAGTGAGATCTGCCGAGCGACAGTGCTCATCGTCCGCTGCATGATCCGCTGGCGCTGCGGCTCGTCGTCGGCTTCCTCGTCCATCGGCTCGAATTCATAGACGGGCTTTCTCGGCTCCCGGACGATCTCCTCATGCTCCGGCAATTCGGGTTCACGCCGGATTCCGGCGTTGGCTGGATCCGCGGTAGAGGCGGGGGCCGCCGCCGGGATGATTGCGTCAGCCCAGTCGCCCGTCTGCGCCGCGGCAATGCCTGATGCGACGGGTATCTTGGGTGCGGGCAACGTAGGCGGCGGGAGGATGCGCGCTTTCAGTTCCCCGTCCTCGTAATAGCGCGCCTTCTTCGCCCGGATCGGATGGCAACCGGACACCAGCACCAACTCGTCATCGGGCGGAAGCTGCATCACCTCGCCCGGCGTCAGCAGCGGTCGTGCCGTCTCCTGTCGCGACACCATCAAATGGCCGAGCCATGGACTTAAGCGATGGCCGGCATAGTTCTTCATCGCGCGCAGTTCGGTCGCGGTTCCAAGCGCGTCGGAGACGCGTTTCGCCGTGCGCTCGTCATTCGTTGCGAAGCTCACACGGACATGGCAGTTGTCGAGGATCGAGTTGTTCTGACCGTAAGCCTTTTCGATCTGGTTGAGCGATTGGGCGATCAGGAAGCTCTTCAAGCCGTAGCCGGCCATGAAAGCGAGTGCACTCTCGAAGAAGTCGAGACGGCCCAAGGCAGGAAACTCATCGAGCATCAGCAGTAGTCGATGGCGGCGGCGTTTCGATTCCAGCTCTTCGGTCAGCCGCCGGCCGATCTGGTTCAGGATCAACCGCACCAGCGGCTTGGTGCGGCTGATGTCCGACGGCGGCACGACCAGGTAAAGCGTGGCGGGACGGGTGCCCTCGACGAGATCGCGGATGCGCCAATCGCATTGCCGCGTCACGCGCGCAACCACCGGATCGCGATAGAGCCCCAGAAATGACATCGCCGTGGACAGCACGCCGGAGCGCTCATTGTCGCTCTTGTTGAGCAGCTCCCGCGCAGCGCTGGCGACGACCGGATGCACACCGCTCGGGCCGAGGTGCGGCGTCGTCATCATCGCCCGCAATGTCGTCTCGATTGGCCGTTTCGGATCGGACAGGAAATTGGCGACCCCGGCGAGCGTCTTATCCGCTTCGGCGTAGAGCACATGTAGGATGGTGCCGACCAACAGCGAGTGGCTGGTCTTTTCCCAGTGGTTTCGTCGTTCGAGCGCGCCTTCCGGGTCGACAAGCACGTCGGCGATATTCTGGACGTCACGGACTTCCCATTCGCCTCGCCGGACCTCGAGCAGCGGGTTGTAGGCGGCGCTGTCGGCATTGGTCGGATCGAACAGCAGCACTCGCCCGAAGCGGCAGCGCCATCCGGCAGTCAACGTCCAATTCTCCCCCTTGATGTCATGGACAATCGCCGAGCCTGGCCAGGTCAGCAGCGTCGGCACGACAAGGCCAACGCCTTTCCCGCTTCTCGTCGGCGCGAAGCACAGCACATGTTCCGGGCCGTCATGTCGAAGATACGCGCCGCGCCAGCGGCCGAGCAGAACGCCATCGGCGAGAAGCAGGCCGGCGCGACGGACCTCGCGGGTTTCCGCCCAGCGTGCGGAACCGTAGGTCGTGACCTTCTTGACCTCCCGCGCGCGCCACACCGACATGGCGACGGCCACGACGATCGCGGCGATGCCGCCGGATGCAGCAATATAGGCGCCCTCGACGAAGATCGGGCGGGCATAGGCGTCGTAGGCGAACCACCACCAGAAGAACGCTGGCGGCTGGTAGACCGGCCAGCCGATCAGCTCGAACCAGGGCTGTCCGAGCTGTGGCTGGAAGCCCAGCCTCCACGCTACCCATTCCGTCGCGGCCCAGACAAAGGCGATAACGACGGCACCGACGAGGAGCACCTGGCCCCAGAGGATCTTGGTCGCGTTCATGGCGACGAAGGATCAGGAGGGGTCGCCGCGGCGATCTCAAGCCCGAATTGAAGGTGCGCGGGCTTACGGATACGCCGGCGAACAAATCGGACGAACTGTGGGTCAGACGGTCAGTGTCATCCTATCCGGTCTACGTCGGTATCGACGTTGCCTGCGCCGCGGGCAAGCGATTGCCGGCCTGCGTGGTGTCCGCGGGGCAGCCGATTATGCCGCTAGCGATCCCCAAGCACCTGGGCGCGGCTATACCTCGTGGCGTCGGCAACAAGGAAATTGCTGCGGTGGCCCCCTTCCAAGAGGCCGCACTCGGAGTCGCAGGCT
>Ga0209040_10002059_pt1 | contig 15877 bp, 15 predicted proteins | sample BogFormECP12_OM3_FD_188240 | JGI IMG/M metagenome (GOLD analysis project Ga0209040, IMG submission 188240) | Bog forest soil microbial communities from Calvert Island, British Columbia, Canada - ECP12_OM3 (SPAdes) (version 2) | ecosystem: Environmental > Aquatic > Freshwater > Wetlands > Bog ...
AAGCCGTGCCCTTTCAAAACTCCTTGCTCTTGCAGCACAGCTAAAGCCGTGCCCTTTCAAAACTCCTTGCTCTTGCAGCACAGCTAAAGCCGTGCCCTTGCAAACCGCCTATCGGTCCACCTCTCCGAGCACGATATCCAGCGTGCCGATGACCGCGACCACGTCGGCCACCAGCAGGCCGCGCACCATTTTGTCGAGGGCTTGGAGATTCACGAATGACGGCGGACGAACGCGCACGCGATAGGGCTGCGTGGAGCCGTCGCTGACGATGAAATATCCCAGCTCGCCTTTGGGCGCTTCGATGGAGTGATAGACCTCGCCCACCGCAGGCTTGATCACCTTCGGCACCTTGGCCATGATGGGGCCGGAAGGAAGCCCATCCACCGCCTGGCGGATGATGCGCACGGCCTGGCGCATCTCCTCGATGCGCACCAGGTACCGATCGTAGGTATCGCCGTTCAGGCCGGTGGGAATTTCGAAATCGAAATTCTTGTACGACTCGTAGGGCTGCGCTTTGCGCAGGTCCCACTTCACGCCGCTGGCGCGCAGCACCGGTCCAGTGACGCCGAGCGCGACGCAATCTTCCGGATTCAGAATACCGACGCCTTTGGTGCGCTCCACCCAGATGCGGTTGGTGGTCAGCAGTTGCTCGTATTCATCGAGTTTGGGCAGGAAGTCGGTGCAGAACTTATGGCAATCCTGCTCGAAACCTTCGTAGGTCTCGTAGATGCAACCGCCAATGCGGAAGGCGTGGGTGGTGAGGCGCGCGCCGCAATACTTTTCGAAAATCTTCAGGACTTCTTCGCGATCACGGAAGCAGTAGAACAGCGGCGTAATGGCGCCGATGTCGAGGGCGTGCGTGCCCAGCCAGACTTGGTGGCTGGCGATGCGGCATAGTTCGGTGAGAATAACGCGAATGTATTGCGCTCGCGGCGGCGCTTCCACGGCGAGCAGCTTCTCGACCGCCTCGCAATAGCCCAGGCCGTTGGAGACCGCGGCGACGTAATCCATGCGGTCCACATACGGATTGAACATGGTGTAGGTGCGGTTCTCGGCGATCTTCTCCACGCCGCGATGCAGGTAGCCGATGACGCATTCGGTGCCCAGAACTTTTTCGCCGTCCAGCTTCAGGATGACGCGCAACACGCCGTGCGTGGAGGGGTGCTGTGGCCCCATGTTGAGGACGAGCTCAGTGGCATCGAGGAAAGTTTCGTCCTTGGTATCGAGGTCGAGATATGCAGTGCGGTCGTTTGCGTCGCTCATTGTCCACTCTCGATACCGAGGTTGATCTGCACCCATTCCTGGTCCTGCTGGAGGATCGGATAGTCCTTGCGCAGCGGGTAGCCCTTCCATCCGTCCGGCATGAGGATGCGCTTCAGGTCCGGGTGATCGTCGAAGACGATGCCGAACATGTCATAGACCTCGCGCTCCAGCCAGTTGGCGGTCTCCCAGATCCCGACTGCGCTGCGTAGGCTGTCGTTTTCCTTGATTTGTGTCTTCACCCGTACGCGCTCGTTGTGATGGAACGAATACAGCACGTAAACGATGTCGAACTGTGTTGCCTCGCGCTTGGGATAGTGAACTGCAGTGATGTCCACGCAATAATCGAAGAGCTCGTCGTCGCGCATGAGCAGGAGGATTTCGTACAGGATGGCGCTGTCCACCACCAGGTATTTCTGGCCGACATAGGTGCTGGCCGCGGTGATCCCGGAGCCATATTGGCGGCGCAGCTTTACGGCCAAGTCGGATTCCCACGGCTCCGGCTTGGGCCCTTCCGGCTTTGGCGCGGGCTTCGCGGCTGCCGGGGCGGCGGGTTTGGCGGCGGCAGCAGGAGCGGGCTTTTCGGCAGCCCCGGCCGCGGCTGCTGCAGGCTTTTCCCTAGCGGGGGCAGCAGGTTTCGCGGCTGCAGCGGGTTTCTCGCCGGTTGTTGCCGGGGCGGCTGAGGCTTCCGGCTTCGCGGCGGGTGTGCTCGACGCTACAGGGGACGATTCGACGGGTGCTGCGGCCTTCTCAGCGGGCGGCTTTTCGCCGCCGGGCGAGGGAGAGACGGGGTTCGGTCCTTTGGTTTCTTCGGGCATTGCTTTGCCTGTAGTCATTGCCAGTCCCGCTTGGTTCCAGCACTCTAAAGTTTTAGCAGCTTGCAACCCTTACCATCTCGTGCGAGGGTCACTCGGCGCTGTGACCGCAGTCACAAAACTGTTGCCAATCACTTGATTTGTCATCCCGAGGGAGGGCAGCGCCAAAAACGCATCCCGCCCGCTTTTGGTGGGATGCGCTGCGCGGCCTGAGTCGAGGGACCTGCGGTTTGCCGACTCTGCACGACTCGAGTTGGGTTGCGGTGACAGACAATCCAGCCAACAGCCGCCTGGAATGCGTACTGCAACTGCTACACCCATTCCAAGGCGCCCTTTTTCCAGATCCAGATGTATCCGACGATCAGGATGCCGAGAAAAATCAGCATCTCCAGCAGCCCGAACAAGCCCAGCAGCTTAAACTGCACCGCCCACGGGAAGAGGAAGATGGTCTCCACGTCGAAGACCACGAACAGAATGGCGACGATATAGAAGCGCACCGTGTAGCGGCCGCGCGCGCTGTCGAAGGGCGTGATGCCGCACTCGTAGGGCATCAGCTTGGTTTTGAAGGGGTTTTTGGGGCGGATCAAGGCGCAGATCGCCACCGTTCCGGCGGCGACTAGAAAGGCCACAAAGGCGAAGATGAAAATCGGAACGTAATTCTGCGGCATAAAATGTACTCTCACGTCACACCGAAGTGTGATGTCATTATGAAAGAACTCGCCACTATATCCCTGTTGGAGACGCGATTCAATGACATGCGTCACAATTTCAAACTCTCCGAAGCAGCGGCGCTGAAGCGCCGCTCTACCCGAGCTTCATGGACACGCTTCAATTACAATCTCCTGTCCGCTCGCAAAGCGCTCACCCTATGAAGAAGCCCGAGTCCAAACGCGCCGACGCTACTCGCTGTGTGCATGCGGGGGAAGAACGCCACGGCCAAGCCGCTCCTCTGACTACGCCCATCGCGCAGGCATCGGTCTTCGTCGTGCCTGGAGTGGACGACCTGCGCCGTTACGCCGAGGGCGATCGTGACCTCTACCTCTACTCGCGATACGGCAATCCGACCATCACCGCAGCCGAGCAAAAGATTGCGGCGCTGGAAGGCGCCGAAGCCGCGGTGGTCACCTCCAGCGGGATGGCGGCGGAAACCATCGCCGCGCTGGCGGCGTGTGAGGCGGGCGACGAGATCGTCTCCATGCTCGACGTGTACGGCGGAACGGTGAAGCTGTTCGAGCAGGTGCTGGCGCGTTGCGGCATCAAGACGCGCTTCATCCCGTACTACGACATCGCTAACGCGGACCGCTACTTCAGCCGCAAGACGCGGATGCTGTTTCTGGAAACGCCGACGAACCCGACGCTGCGCTGTGTGGACCTGGCAGCACTGGCTGAGATCGGTCACCGGCACAAGGCCTGCGTAGTCGTGGACAACACGTTTGCCACTCCGGTGCTGCAGAAGCCGCTGGCGCTGGGCGCTGACATCGTGATGCATTCGGCCACGAAGTATCTGGGCGGCCACAGCGACCTGACGGCGGGAGCGCTCGCCGGCTCGAAGAAATGGATGGACGCCGCTCGCGAGCTGCGAACGTACACCGGCGGGTGCCTCGATCCGGGCTGCGCCTATCTGCTGCTGCGGGGGATGAAGACGCTGCATGTCCGCGTGGAACGGGCTTGCCGCAATGCGGCCCGGGTTGCCGAGGCGCTCGCGTGTCATGTCAAAGTTGCGCAGGTTTACTATCCCGGCCTCCCACCCCAACGAGTGCCCTTCGACTTCGCTCAGGGCAGGCTTCAACGGCACTCTTTGCGGGCCCCGGAAGCGGACCATCCCGCGCACGAGCTGGTGCGCCGCCAGATGAAGGATTTCGGCATGATGGTCTCGTTCGACATCCGCGGCGGCGGCCGGGCAGCCGAGCGCTTCATCGATAAGCTGAAACTGTGGTACCTGGCGACCAGCCTCGGTGGCGTGGAGTCCACCGTGTCCTATCCGGTGTTGTCGTCGCACATCGGGCTCAGTACGAAGCAGTGGCAGTTGCTGGGCGTGTCGCCGGCCACGATCCGGCTGAGCGTGGGCATCGAAGATGCGGACGACCTGGTTGCGGACCTGGAGCAGGCGCTGCGTCGCGGTTGAAATGCTAAGCTTCGGCGCTGTCTGAGAAGTGCGTTGGTACAAGAAGGGCAGAACAGAGGGGAAGCTATGCACGTTTCGCCGGAGCAGTTTTACAGCTCTTTTCTTGCAGTCGCCAAGGTATATGGGAGCCAGCTGGTCCAGAACTGGGAGGATGATCGCGAGTACACCCGCCTCGTTCGTTATAAATTCTTACCGACTTTAGCGCAGCGCCTGGGTTTATTGTGCTATTCGACCAAGGACTATTACACGCTTGATGCGGTTTTCTACGTCAACGCTGACACCAAGCACTTTCCCCCAGGCGAATGGATCTACGTGGAGTACATTTCAATCGCCCTAGAACATGAACATAACTCAGGCGGAAGATACGGATCAAACGTGGAAATGAACAAGCTTCAGCTATTCAACTGCCCGCTAAAAGTCCTAATCACGTACCCCAATCCCAGCGACAAGAAATCATGCAACCCTGCTCCTGGAGAATTACGCGGACATCGTTAATAGGGCAGACTGTTTTAATGACATTTCCACGCTGCGTCGCCAGTTGGTTATCTTTGGCTGGCCGGGACCGAGGTGGGAAGCCCATGTGTATCAAGGAAGCAGATTCGTACCCCTCACACAGTGACAGGCGAGAGCAACTGCTTGCTGTTGTCGACCAACGCACTTCTTAAACAGTACCTACGCTTCAGGGATGACGGATTGTGCACCAAAATGGTGTATACTGGTGCTATGGGAGCAGCAAAACGAAGAGCAGTGAAACACCTTCGCCGCAGCGTCACTCTGCCTCCGGAGATTGATAAGCAAATCGGTGCCATGGCGAAGCAGCGCCGCCTTAGTGATAACCGCATTTTGGTGGAACTCATCGAGCACGGAATCGAAGCCCGCAAGCAGAAAGAAAGGGACTTCTTCCAACTAGCCGAACGTTTCCGGGCTGCGAGCGATCCGGAGGAGGTGAAGCAACTCGGCGACCGGTTGGGACGCTTTGTTTTCGGTGAATAATGCCCCAGATCGAAAGCTGGTCCCGGCTGCCGGCCGCCATTCGTGACCATCTGGTCGAACGCATGCATGACCGTAAGATCAGCCTGGAAGACCTGAATCGACTGCGACTTTGGATGGAATCGAAACCGGAGGTGCCCGAGCAACCTTGGTACAAGGATTTCGGCTCGTTCAAGCTTTGCGGTGAAGGTAAATATCCCAAGACATTCCTCTTACCGGGTCAGGCGGCGAGAGGTCGAGAGCTTTAGGCATTTGTAGGCGCGGGATGTGTTCATAGGAATTGTCATTACGAGCGCTCCTGTTTTGGGCGCAGGGAATCTGCTGCCACAAACCACAGAGGGAGCAGATCCCTCGCTTCGCTCGTGATGACAATGCATTCGGGATGGTCTCACCCTTCGCCCGAGATGACAAACCATGCGGGATGCCGTCAAACATTTGAGCACTCAACACTTATCGCTATTTCGTCTGGCCTTCGTTGACCCTGAAATTCAGGGCGTGTAACATCGCAATGGCACCCGTACAGGGACCTATAGAGGCCGTTTCGCAGTAGATGAGAATTTTTATTCGCGCCATTTTTCCGGTCGCTGTCGCCGCCGTCCTGCTGACTGCGGGATGCGAGACCACCCAGCCGAAGCAGGCCTCGTTTCTTCCGGCCCAGGCCGGAGCTCCCACCGTCTCTGATCCCGCTGAGCAAAAGGTTGCCAAGGCAGATCCGCCGCCCCCGGTCCAGCAGCCGGCCCCGGCGAAACCTGACGCCGCCGAGCTGCTGATTGCCCAAGCGGAAGAGCAATACGCGGCGGGGCAGGCGAACTATCAGGCCGGCCATCTCGAGGCCGCCAAGACCAACTTCGACCAGGCATTCAACACGCTGCTGTCCAGCAACCTTGACATCCGCAATGACGAGCGGCTGGAACGCGAGTTCGACAAGATTGTCGAGGCCGTCCATGAGCTGGAAATGGTTGCGCTGAAACAGGGTGACGGCTTCACCGAGCAGCGCTCCGAGCCCGCCCCCATCGACGAAGCCAACGACATCACCTTCCCGGTTGACCCGAACATCAAGGCCACAGCCGAAGCCGAGATCAAGACCACCAAGTCCGACCTGCCGCTGGTGCTGAACGACCAGGTGGCGATGTTTATCAACTATTTTTCCAGCCCGCGCGGGCGCGCCACGTTGGAGCATGCCTGGGCACGGTCGGGCCGCTATCGCGACATGATCGCGCGAACCCTCAAAGAGCAGGGCGTGCCGCAGGACTTGATTTACCTGGCGCAGGCGGAATCGGGTTTCCAGCCGCTGGCCCTCTCGCGTGCCGGAGCGCGCGGCATGTGGCAGTTTATGGCTCAATCGGGAGCGCTGTATGGATTGGAGCGCAGTTGGTGGGTGGATGAGCGGCAGGATCCCGAGAAGGCCACCCTGGCCGCCGCGCGTCACTTGAAAGACCTGTACAAGCAATTTGGCGATTGGTACCTCGCGATGGCGGCTTACAATTCCGGCGCCAGCACCGTGCAGCACGCCGTCGAGCGTACCGGCTACGCCGATTTCTGGGAGCTTTATCGCCGCGGCGCCCTGCCGCAGGAGACGCGGAACTACGTGCCCATCATCCTGGCCGAAACCATCATGCTGAAGAACCCGGACACGTACGGGCTGCACGTGTCGGCTGAGTCGCCACAGGAGATGGACAAGATCACGATCAGCTATCCGGTGGACCTGCGGCTGGTGGCCGAGTGCGTGGACACCTCGGTCGATCGCCTGCAGGAGCTGAATCCCAGTCTGCTGCGCATGACCACTCCCAAAGATCAGAGCTTCACCCTGAATCTGCCCGCCGGTACGCGGGAGCGATACGAGAATGCCATTGCGGCCATTCCCCAGGACATGCGGACGTGGTGGCGGTATCACCAGGTGGAATATGGCGATTCGCTCGGCTCCATAGCCCGCAAGTACCACACCTCGGCTTCCTCGATCGCTGAGGCCAACAATTTGCCTGGCGAGGAAGTGAAAGTGGGCGCAAAGCTCATTATCCCCATCGCTCCGGGGCGCCAAGCCGGCGAAGCCGTAAGCTATTCCCGCAAGGCCACGCACTACAAGGTTCGCAAGGGTGACACCCTGGATTCGGTCGCTGACGACTTCGAGGTTCCCGCCGGTAACATCAAGAAATGGAATCACTTGCGCGGAACATCGCTGGTTCCAGGACACACGCTGGTCATCTACAAGCCGACCGCCTCCAGTGGCCCGGAAGCGGCATCCATCAGCCACAGCAAGGCTCCCGCGAAAGGCAAGGGGAGCGGCAAGTCGTCCACCGCGGCTACCAAGACCACCACTGCGGCCAAGTCCACTAAAACCTCCAAGTCCGCTACTTCTAAGGCCGCTAAGTATCACAAGGTCAAGAAGGGCGAAACCCTGAGCAGCATCGCCGGTTCCTATAACACCTCGGTAGCCGCGCTGAAGCGCGATAATCCAAAGCTCGCCGCCAGTCTGCGGGCGGGAGATGTGATCGTGATTCAGAAGTAGCCACCGGATGCCTTTCCGGTCATTTATCACTCTTTCATGTTTGTCCTCTTCCCTTAACGCAGCGGTTCTGTTACAACAGGCGCGTTGCGTTATTTTTCCCGGCGCGACGATTACTGCCGGGTAGTTATTCGGCGTGCTATAATCGCGCGCCTGTTGCGGCAGAATTTGTTTTGGTATAAATCTGAATTTCAGCCTTGCGAGATGCCGTTCACGGATTGCGGAGCCTGGCAACATCAGGAGGACATGGACATGACATTCGATGAAAAGCTCTACTGTCGTCGCGACGATGAGATGGATGATTACGGAGACGGTTCCTATGGCGATTCCCTCGAAGACGAAGAATATGAAGAAGAGGAAGAGGAAGAAGAGGAGCCGGAATCCACTGCCGTAATTGAGGAAGTGGAAGTGGACGAACCCGAACCGGAAGTCACAACCGAAACTCGCGCGCCGACGCCGGCGCCGCGCAGGAGCGCTCCCGTCAAGGGGCCTGCCAAGAAGGCTCCTGCGAAAAAGAAAGCTGCTAAGAAAGCGGCGAAGAAAGCGCCCGCCAAGAAACCGGCCAAAAAGGCGGCGAAGAAAGCAGCGAAGAAGCCGGCCACGAAGGCGCCCACCAAAAAGAAAGCAGCGAAGAGGCCCGCGAAGAAAGGGCCTGCCAAGAAGGCGGCGAAGAAGGGGCGACGGCGTTAAGCAACCTCCGATTTGCAGCAAGCCGCGGTTTTCGGCCGCGGCTTTTTTGTTTGCCGAGGAGTATTTCCCGGAATGGACCGCACATCGCCATGAGACGTAGCGCACAAACACTGTGTGGTCTACCGCACGTTGCAGCGTGACCCGTGTAACTGCGCTGGTGGCGGAAGGCGAGTACATTGGTTCCATCTTTGATGTGATGACTTGTCGCGCCGCTGGTTTGCCGCGTGCTTCAGACCCCCTGTTCACAAGGCGATTGGCGACGCGACGTTTTTCTTTCCGGGTATGCGTTTTTCGCATAGCCGCCGCCCGGACGGCTGCCATTTGTCTTCTACAATCGTCTGAATGGCAGTTGCAGAAGATGGGCCCCAGTCTGACTCGCGTTGTCTGAGGGCACGCGCGGCGCGCGTCCCGGTTCTGCTGCTGCTCATTTGCATGCTGACGATCGCAGCGGCCGCGCAGTCCTCTCCGTGGTCGCCGCAAGCTGATGCGCCGGCCGGTAGGGACATGCAAATGTCGTCGGAATCCATGCAGCACATGGGCCACGGCATGGACTTGGCGCGCAACTTTCTCATGCTTCAGTCGTCGGGCACCGGATTTCAGCCGTCGGCGTGGCCCATGCCCATGCTGATGACCAGCGCCGGCGAGTGGCGCCTGATGTGGATGGCGCAGGCATTTGTAGTGGACACGCAGCAGACCGGCCCGCTGGGCGCCGATAAGTTTTACTCCACGAACTGGGGAATGCTCAGCGCGGTGCATCGCCTTGGCGGCGGTGACGTGATGCTGCGCACCATGCTCAGTCTCGAGCCCGCGACCATCACCGACGAGTACTATCCGCTGTTGTTTCAGACCGGGGAGACCGCCTACGGCAAGCCCATCGTCAACGGCCAGCATCCCCACGACTTCGTGATGGAACTGAGTGTGCAGTACGCGCACAAACTCGGCGAGTTCGCGCTCTGGGACATTTACTACGCGCCAGTGGGCGATCCTGCGCTGGGGCCGGTGGCGTATCCGCATCGCGCCTCGGCTGCGGAGATTCCACAAAGCACGCTCGGACATCATTGGGAGGACTCGACGCACATCCTCTACAACGTGATCACCGGGGGCGTTTCGTACAAAACGCTGCGACTGGAGGCATCGGGCTTTCATGGCGCTGAGCCTGGCGAGAACCGCTGGAACCTGCAGTACGGTGCGATGAACTCTTACTCGGGGCGGCTTACGTTTGCTCCGACGCCGCGGTGGGTGGCGCAAGTCTCTGCCGGCCATCTGACGCGGCCCGAAGCGCTCGAACCTGGCGATGCCGTTCGTACGACGGCGTCCGTCGAGTACATTGTGCCACGTCCGCATGGCAACGCTTTCGCCACCAGCTTTATCTGGGGACGAAACTGGAAGACGGCGGGAAAATACGGCAGCAACGCTGTGCTGGCCGAAAGCGTGGTGCCGTTCGGGGAGAAGAACTTCGTCACCGGCCGATACGAATGGAGCCAGCGCGACGAGTTGTTCGCCGACCATTCGGCGGTCGCAAAGAAGCTGTTGGAGCAGACGGGCAGCCGCTGGTTCGATATCAGCGCCTACACGGTTGGCTACACGCGCGACATCGGCATCTTCTGGAACGTGGAGACCGGCTTGGGCGCGAATGCGATGTTCTACGGCATCCCGGACGCCATCAAGCCCTACTACGGAGACCACCCCATGGGCGCCAGTGTGTATCTCCGGCTGCGGTTGAAGGAGAACCGGTAAAGCACCATCTTCCTCATAGAACGCGAAACGCATGACATCACGGCCCAAAGTAGCTGGAGCCATCCAGGATCAGTTGCGCCGGATTCGATGCATAGGCGTCGATGGAGCCGTTGTTGGTGGGCACGATCGCCATATTCGAGGTGACCGTCCCGTCGGATGCGTTCAACGTCGAGACCAGCGGGAGGAGCGTACCGTCGGGCCACAACGCCAGAAAGCCCAGCATGCCCTGCGGGACCACGGTTGCGTTCAGCACAAAGGCTTGTGCCGCTCCGGGCATGCCGCAGGGAGCGGCCACAACGTTGACGGGCGGATTCAGTTCTCCGCTGAACGCCCCATGCGTCAACCGCGTATCCAATAAGCGGCAAGGCACGGTCGTGTACAAAGAGAGCCCGCCCGGGGCCGGCGGAGCGAAGTATCCGTTGACGTCGATGATTACGTGGGAAGGGTTCGTGACGTAGACGTCAATATCGCCGCCGGTGCCCGCAGCCACAATGGCGGCATTGGCGGTGGTCACTCCGGTCACAGCGTTCAAGGTTGAAACATAGGGCTGGCTCTGTCCCGCCGGCCACGTGGTCAGGTAGGACAGGGGCCCTATCGGTACCGCCGTGAAGTTGAAAGAATAGGCGAGTGCAGTGGAGGGTATGTTGCAGCTACTGGTGGTAACGGGGAAGTCGCGGCCAGCGGCGCCGCCCTGCAAGAATGGGCCTCCTAATGGTCCGTTGGGCCAACGAGTATCGACGACACGACAGGGATTGAGGGGATAGAAAGCGAGGGTGGAACCCGTCACCCGGGTGAAATAGCCGTTGATGTCCAGAACGACATCGGTGGTGTGGCTGGCGAAGACGCTGATCGCTCCGCCGGTCCCTGCCGGCACAATCGCAGCGTCGGCTTTGATTCGCCCGTCGGTCGAGTTCAGGGTAGAAACGTAGGGCTGGTTCTGCCCGGTGGGCCACAAGCTGATATAGCCCAGGAACCCGTGTGGCACCACGGTAACGTTCAGGGCGTAGGCGGAGGCAGTCGAGGGTATCCCACACACACTGTTGGGAATGGCGAAGTCCCTTGACGTGCCTGCGCTGAGGGTGGGGCCGCCGAAAGGTCCATGGGGAAGGCGTGTGTCTGCCACCCGGCAGGGGGTAACCGGAATGAATTGCAAAGGATCAGAGCTGGCCCCGGCGACCACCGATACATTGTTGCTTTGGTTATTGGCGACGTAGATGGTATTACTGGCGGGGTTGACGGCCACGGCGTCGGGAAAATATCCAACAAATGCACTGCCCGCCACAGAATCGCTCACTCCATCGATCGTAATGAGCTTGTTATTATCGGCGACGTAGATTTTGTTGGTCGCGGCATCGACCGCGAGTGACCCCGGATAGCCTCCCACCGGAACCGGGGCGGCAGCATTGGTTGTTCCGTCAATCACACTCACGGTGGCGTTACCGGAATTGGTGACGTAGATTTTGTTGCTGACCGGATTGACGGCAACCGCAACCGGATAGGGGCCGACGGGCACGCTGGCGATGAGCGTCTCGCTCGCCCCGTCGATCACACTAACGGTACCGCCAAGGTTGGCGACGTAGATCCGGTTGGTCTGCGAGTTGAAATCCAGTGCGTAGGGGTCGCTGCCTCCGGTGTATATGCGGGTGGGGTAATTGCTTAGCCCATCGATCACCGTCACCGAGCCATCGCTCATGTTCGCTACATAAACTTTATAGGTTATCGGGTTGACGGCCAGGGCTTGGGGATGAACGCCAACTGGAACCGTGGTAATTACGGAACTGGTATTCCCGTCGATGACGGTCACGCTATTGTTGTACTCATTGGCGACATAAATCCGGTCGGTAACCGGGTTCACGGCCACGGCCATGGGCGTCGTTCCGGTGGGGACGGTGGCCGTCGCGTAGGTGTTGCCGTCAACAACGGTTACCGTGTTGTCGCCTGAATTGGCGACATAAATTCTGCTGGTGACGGTGTTTACGGCCACGGCGGAGGGAGAAAGCCCGACCTTGACCGTGCCCGTCCCATTGGTCAGGCCATCGAGTACGGTCAGGTTGTTGCTGCCTTGATTGACAGCGAAGATTTTGTTGCTGGCTGGATTGACGGCCAGCGCCACCGGCGCTGTTCCCGTCGGCACATTCGTAATGAGCGTCTGCGCAGCGGCGGACTGCGCCTGCGCACAGGTCAGCGCCAGCAGTAAAAGCGATACACAGCGGCTCCGCGACATGGTAGTCCTCGCTTCATTTTGTCGGGTCGGGCGCGAGGGTCCGCGCGAGGGTCAGGCGTGAGGTCGCTCGACAGCTTGGTTCCGGGCTTGCGCCCGGCGCATCCACGATCAACGTTAGGCACCTTGCCGTTTCCCAGCAGGTTGCCGGCCCGACACATGCCGGGCACTCCAGATGTATCTTTCATGATAGCGCCGCCGCCGCAGACTGCAACCTAACGCCGACGAAAAAAGTCGGGACGCGTTCCATTCTGGGAAGCACGCCGAACTCAATCTTCACCCGGAGCGCCCCGGCTCCGCGCGGTCTCCCAGAGCGCCAGCGACGGGCTCCGGTGGTTTGGGGAAGGGCAACACCGCGCCATCGTTTTCCGCGCTCGAGCCCGTGGTTCCGCCCACCCCGGGCGAGGAAGGCGGGGCAGCCGCGGCGGCGCTCTCGCCGGACGGGGACGATACGGGTGGGGCGCCGGAATCGTTGCTGGTGGGGGCCTGCGGATTTTCCTGGGTTGCTCTCTGAACGGCGGGCGCCGGCGCGCCAGTTTCGCCTTCGGTATCGGGTGGAATCTTGGGCTCCCGGTACCCGAGATCACCATTGAGGTGGGCAGGGGACACCGTGTTCCTGCCGATGTACGAGGTCTCCCACTTGTCGTCGGCGCGATTGGCCCAGGTCACTTCGTATTTCTTTGCGGCGTCGGTGGGCAGCTCGCGCTCGACCGCGGCCTGCGTGCTGGCCGCCATCTCCAGCTTCACCGCCGGCAAGTTGCGTTGCGCAGTGCGCAGCGCGGAGAGCACAATGCGCGCGCTGTGCACGTGGATGGCGCCCTCCAGCATGGCGTGAATGACCTGCATCAGCGCGGTCTGAATGGAGGTGGCATCCTCCAGCAAGGGCATGGGGAACAAACGGCAGCCGCGCTCATATTCGTTGCGAAAGTTTTCGTGGCCCAGGAAGCGCCGGGGCAACAGCGTGCCAATGGAGGCGTGATAGTGGCAGTGGGTTTGCCCGCGCTGGGCGGGCGAGCCGCAGCGCAGGCCGCTGCTCATAACGTGTTCACAAAGTGGATATGGCATGAAATGCGTCCTTTCGGAAAAAATGTGTCAAAAGAAAGTCCTTGTTATGACGACTTTGCCCGTAAAGTCGTCGAATGATTGGACTTGCCGGCAAAGTCGTCAAAGCAAAAGAGTTGCATGGCGGGGAGAGCGGGTTGCAGAAAGAGGCCGCACCTGGCGCCATGGCCAGCACCTCAACAAGCCTCCGACTCGGACGGCGGGTCGGGCTGAATCTCCGCTTGCGCCGCGACCTCTGCCGAAGCACACGCCTTTTTCTCCCACATCGCGACCATGTCAACCGGAACGGACTGGTCGCCGACCTGGCACTGGCGACGGTCGGGGCGGTCTTCGCGCAAGACCCCGACCTGGAGAAAGATTTCGCTGAGCGCGTCCAGCGCCTCCGCCGCGCGCATGCTTACCCAGGTACGGGAGTAGTGCAGCATGGCGGCGATTTCGTCGCGCGAAAAATCGAAGAGCCCGATGAGGGTGATCATCTCGGCGTGCTCCTCGCTCAAGCGCTCCAGGCAGAGTTCGACGTCGCGCACGAAGACCGCCTGATCTTCGAAGCTGGGAATGGCGTGATGCGACACTTTGGCGTGGAAGAACTCCCGCCCCAGCAGGGACGGCAGCCGCCCTAGCTGGGAGGAGATCTCGAAGAAGTGCCGCATGATGGCCATCGTCTGGCGGCGGAAGCAGACCGTTTCCGGACGGGGATCGGACTCGAACAGCTCGGGCTGGCACCAGTCTTCGTCGCGAGCGACCGGCAACCTGGGATTGGGGACACGCAGCGCAGAGGTCTTCATAGCTGCCTCCCGCAGGCTGGTTGGACGGCTTCATTTCGCGGGTCGCTGAGGCTGAGATCCCTCGCTAGCGCTCGGGATTTCGCCTGCGGGCCCGGACGCCCGCAAAGCGGCTCAACTTGCCTTTTCCGAGCGCGTGGTTTGCGACGCAGCTTTGACACCAGGGCGTCGGGTGACGACGACTGCCATAGGGTGCGTTCGCACGCTGGACAATGGTTTTCCGCCGAGTCGGCGCGGCGCAATCGCAGCGAGCCGCACCGTTCGCAGTATTTGAGTTCGTAGCTAATGGCCTGCATGGTTCTCCTGAGTTGCCGGTCGCGCAAAAGACAAAAGCCCGGCGAAAGGTCTCGGGATCGATTCCGTGGCCTATTCGCAGGGCTCGTTTCAGTTACGATGACCTGCTTTGGTTTTATTTAGTTACGTGCGGAACGCGATGCAGGCAGCACGCCCTGGCGACTAGGTTTATAAATGCCAGTTCCAGGACTTTCGCCGTTGCGTCTGCCGCCCGGTTTCAAGGAATCATCCGCTCTTCTTGCCGGCGGGTGAAATAACCTTCTTCGTATCCGGACTTCAAGATGCATCCATTCTGCACGACAATGCTCAGTCTTCCCGAGAAGCGCAACTTCCGCAGCAGCACCTCGGTGGCCGGTGAAAGCAACTCGGCCGCCTGGACCTTGCGGCGCAACTCGGCAAAGGTTCGTTCCTCAAGTTTTGGTTCAGTCTTTCCTATCACAGCTCCACCTCGGCCAGAACCGCAGAACCGTAGAGACATTTCGACTTTTGCACAGGGGAACCAATCCAGTCAACAAAAATATTGCTCTAGGAATATTACGAAAGTACATGTATAGCTTTTAGGAATATCATCGCCATGAGATTACTAGATTTGCAGGACAGACTGCGTAGCTACATCCGAGCGCGCATCGGCCGGCGGGAATTGACCGGAAGCAGTTTGTCCCGTCAAGCCGGCTTTCAGCAGGGACATCTTTCAAACTTCCTCAATGCCCGTCGCGGGCTGAGCCTGGAATCGATGGACCGGCTGCTGGAGACGCTGGACCTCGAAGTGCTCGATCTGGTGGAGACGGACGAGATCGAGCGGCGAGCGCTGGTTCCGGCCGCGCGCACCGGGTGGGAGAGCATTGCCCTGGTTTCTGGGGAGGACGCCGCCCGGCTGCCCCGCTTTACTCCCGAGCAGGTCGGCGGCAGGGTAGGCTTCCGCAAAACTTTTCTGCACAAACTGAAACCCAACGATGTCTGCGCTCGCGGCGACTGGCTACGTTTCGTCAGCATCAGGCTCGATGCCAGGACGGTGCGCGCCATGTTTCCGGGCAGCGCCGCCGGGGCCACGCTGCTCATCGACCGGCATTACACTTCTCTGGATCCCTACCGCCAGCGTCAGCCGAACCTTTATGCCATGGTTTTGCAGGCGCGCTGTACTGTGGGATATGTCTCACTGGCCGGCGATTATGTGGTGATGCGGCCGCGCAACCCACAGTTCCCGGTGGAACTGGCCCGCATCGAGCGCGCCCGGAGCTATGGCGACTACATCGTGGGCCGGGTGTGCCACGTTGCGCTGGAAGTGTGAGGAGAGCCGCTCTTCGCTCTTGGCTTTTCGCTGTTGGCTCTTGGCTTTTTGCTGCTGTTTCCTTTGGCCATGCCGCCCCGAACTTGTGCTGGCGGGACAGTCCCGTCGAG
>Ga0209040_10002060_pt1 | contig 15876 bp, 12 predicted proteins | sample BogFormECP12_OM3_FD_188240 | JGI IMG/M metagenome (GOLD analysis project Ga0209040, IMG submission 188240) | Bog forest soil microbial communities from Calvert Island, British Columbia, Canada - ECP12_OM3 (SPAdes) (version 2) | ecosystem: Environmental > Aquatic > Freshwater > Wetlands > Bog ...
CAACGCCGGCATGATCGCGCCGGGTCATTCCTTCGTCTGGTCATCGCCCAAGGCGCCGATGATCCTGCTCAAGTCCCTCATTCTCAAGGATCAAGCGCTACGCTTCAAATTCTCCGCCGATCCCCGCCTCTATTCCTGGTCCTGGCTATTCCTCATGGAATGCACGTCCGAGAAGGCGCGGCGCAACACGCTCCTCAAGCACCGTCTCGCCGCTTATTCCCAGTCCGTCCTGAGAGAAGTCGCAGCGGACGAGGCCATCGACTTTAACCGCAACCAACGCGGCATCCTCTACTTCCATCGCGATCAGCAGGCGCTCGACAGAGCCGCCGCCAATATGAAACTGCTCGAATCCGATGGGCAGGCGATCAAGGTGCTCGATCGAGAGGGCGTGGCCGCGCTCGATCCGTCTCTGGCGTCCGCGAAAAGCAAGATTGTCGGCGGGATCCTTTGCCCGACCGACGAGACCGGCGAATCCGCCCTATTCGCCCGCGCCTTGGCGGCCAGGATCGTCGCGCGCGGGGGCGCGATCCACACGGGCGCGACGATCGCCGGGCTCGAAGCGGCCGGCGACAGAATCGAACAGGCGCTGACCGACAAGGGCGCGTTAAGGGGCGACGCCTTTGTCCTTGCGCTGGGGGCGCATAGCCCGATCCTGGCGCGCAAGCTCGGCATTGGATTGCCGATTTATCCGATCAAGGGCTATTCCCTGACGATACCGATCGGCAATCGCCCGTCGCCGCCCACGATCGCCTCCGTCGACGAGCACAATCTTGTGGCGATCTCTCGCTTCGGCGACCGAATCCGCATCACAGCGACGGCCGAATTCGCCGGCTACGACACGAGCCACAAACCGTCCGACTTCACGTTCATGAAAAAGGTCGCCGAGGAGCTTTATCCCGAGGGCGCCGATTATGATCGCGCGGACATGTGGGCTGGCCTCAGGCCGATGACTCCCAACAACCTTCCGTTGTTCGGGCGACGGCGTTTCCGCAACCTTTTCCTCAACACCGGACACGGCCATATCGGCTGGACGATGTCGCACGGCTCGGCCAGGATCACGGCCGATCTGATCGCCGGACGCAAGCCCGCGATCTCCATGGACGGTCTCCCGACCGAATGAACCAAAGGGCAGAACCGATGTCCCTCGCCGAAACCGCCGCCCCCTCCGCTCGCTTGGCGCCGATCGACCTTGGCGTCCTGCCGTCCGAACTTGACGGCGGCGTCGCGTCGCGCGCGGCGATCGGCCTCGTGGTGCTGGCCACCGATCAGACAATGGAGCATGAGTTTCGTGCGCTCGTGCGCCAGCCCGGCGTTGCTTTCTATGAGTCCCGCGTCTTCAACGACCATGACATCACCCCCGACACATTGCGCGCCATCGGTCCAAGGATCGCGCCGAGCGTCGCCCTCATCCTGCCGAACATTCCGCTCCATGTCGTCGCGTTCGGGTGCACGTCGGCGACCATGACGCTCGGCGAGGACGCGGTCTTCGCGGAAATCCGCAAAGTTCGGCCGAACGTCGCCTGCACGACCCCGGTCACGGCCGCGCTGGCCGCATTTCGGGCGCTGGGCGCGCGGAAGATCGGCTTGCTCACGCCCTACGCTCCGCAGATCAACGCCAATCTCGTCCGATATTTCGGCGACCGAGGCGTCAACATCGCCGCCGTTGCGACGTTCGACAGGCGCGATGATCGCGACGCCGCGCGCATTTCGGTCGCCTCGATCGAAGCCGCCGCAGAGCGCTTCGCCGCTACGTCGGCCGTCGACGCGATCTTTGTCTCATGCACCAGCCTGCGCGTCGCCGAGGCGGTCGCACGGCTCGAGCGGCTGACCGGCGCGCCGGTCACCTCCAGCAATCACGCAATGGCCTGGCATTGTCTCAGGCTTGCGGGAGTCGACGATGCTCTCCCTGCCGCCGGACGGCTCTTCGAACGGACCCCCGTGTGATTGCGTCTTTCTTCGGTGCGGCGCTCAGCGAGCACGGCTACAACCGAGGCCGCCCGCCCGTCACGCCGCCGCCTTCTGATAGTCCTTCACGTCCGCAAACGCGACCTTCGGCCAGCGCTCCTGTTCGTAGCGGAGATTGAAGGCGCTCGAGGCCATGAACACTGGCGCGCCGTCGAGGTCTGAGGCGATGGAGGACGGATAGGCGGCGAGGAACTTCTCCATCTCCGCCTTGTCCGCCGACGAGACCCAGCGGCAGACCTCGAAACGGCTCTGCTCGAACGAGACGGGCAGGCCGTATTCGGCGTTGAGCCGCTCGGTCAGCACGTCGAGCTGCAGGGCGCCGACCACGCCGACGATCGCGGCCGCTCCGTCGTGTGGCAGGAATACCTGCACAACGCCCTCTTCCGCCATCTGCTGCAAGGCCTCGCGGAGTTTCTTGGCCTTCATCGCGTCGGCGAGCTTGACGCGGCGCAGGATCTCCGGGGCGAAGCTCGGCACGCCGCGAAAGACGATCTCCTCGCCTTCGCTCAGCGTGTCGCCGATGCGCAAGAGCCCATGGTTGGGGATGCCGACGACGTCGCCGGCATAGGCCTCGTCGGCGAGCGAACGGTCTTGGGCGAAGAAGAACTGCGGCGCCGAGAGCGTGACGGGCTTGCCGGTGCGCACGAGCCTCGCCCGCATTCCGCGCTGAAGCTTGCCCGAGCACACGCGCACGAAGGCGATGCGGTCGCGATGGTTCGGATCCATGTTCGCCTGGATCTTGAAGACGAAGCCGGTCATCTTGCCCTCGTCGGCCTTCACGGTGCGGCTCGCGGCGGCCTGGGCGCGGGGCGAGGGCGCGAACTCGGCCATCGCGTCGATGAGGTCCTTGACGCCGAAATCCTTGAGCGCGCTGCCGAACATGACCGGGGTCAGGTGCCCCTCCAGAAAGGCCAGCTTGTCGAACGGCTTCAAGCCCTCGACGGCGAGATGTAGCTCGTCGACCGCTTGCGCGCGCTCATGCTCGGGCAGGAGTTCTGCGACCCGCGGATCGTCGGGGCCAGCGACGATGATCGCCTCGGCGTCCTTGCCGAGCGGCGTCAGCGTCTTGCGGCGGATGTCGTAGGCGCCGGCGAGCGAGCGGCCCCGCCCGATCGTCCAGGAAAGCGGCGCCGTGTCGAGCGCGAGCGTCTTTTCGATCTCATCGAGGAGATCGAACGGGTCGCGCGTCTCGCGGTCCATCTTGTTGATGAAAGTGACGATCGGAATGTCGCGTAAGCGGCAGACCTCGAACAGTTTTCGCGTGCGCGTTTCGATGCCCTTGGCGGCGTCGATCACCATCACCGCCGAATCGACCGCGGTCAGCGTGCGATAGGTGTCCTCGGAAAAGTCCTCGTGGCCGGGCGTGTCGAGGAGATTGAAGACGCAATCGGCGTATTCGAAGGTCATGACCGAAGTCACGACCGAAATGCCGCGCTCGCGCTCGATTCCCATCCAGTCAGAGCGGGTCTTGCGGCGGTTCGCCTTGGCGCGCACCTCGCCCGCGAGCTGGATCGCGCCGCCGAACAAGAGGATCTTTTCGGTGAGCGTCGTCTTGCCGGCGTCGGGGTGCGAGATGATCGCGAAGGTGCGCCGGCGCGCGACGGGGTTCGGTTCGGGCATCGGTCTCGGTTTTCGGGGAGATGGCGGCGCTTACTTAGTGCGAACCGGGCGGCAGGGGAAGGGCGGCTAAGGGCTCCTCATGCCCGGCAGGCATTCCGTCATCTCGAAAATCCTGTTCAGATTGGGCGAATCAGGGGTGATGCTCGGCGTTTCTCTGACCCCGGGACCCAAAGAAGGTTTCTTGCGATGCTCGATCGTCCCAATACCCGCGATGGCTGGCTCGCCCGCGCCGCAGCCCTCAAGATCGAAGGGCGGGCCTTCATCGGCGGCGCCTATACGCCCGCGCTCGACGGCGCGTCCTTCGCCAAAATTTCGCCGATCGACGGCAAGGTCTTCGCCCATGTCGCCGATTGTGGCGCGGCGGACATCGATCGCGCCGTCAAGTCGGCGCGGACGGTCTTCGAGAGCGGAGTCTGGCGCGACGCCGATCCGCTGGTGAAGAAGAAGGTGCTGCTGCGGTTCGCCCAACTCATTCGCGAGCATGCCGAGGAGATTGCGATTCTCGAGACGCTCGACGTCGGCAAGGTGATCGGCAATTCGCTTGGCGTCGACGTCCCCCTCTGCGCCAACTGCATCCAGTATTACGCCGAGTTCGCCGACAAGCTTTTCGACGAAGTGGCGCCGCTTGGCGCGCGCGACGTGGCGATGGTGCGCAAGGAGCCGCTCGGCGTCGTGGCCGCGATCGTGCCCTGGAACTATCCGCTCATCATCGCCGCCTGGAAGCTCGGGCCCGCGCTGGTCGCCGGCAATTCGGTGATCCTGAAGCCGGCCGAGCAGAGCCCGCTCGCCTCCCTGTTCCTCGGCGGGCTCGCCAAGGAGGCGGGGCTGCCCGACGGCGTGCTCAATATCGTGCCGGGCTTCGGCGAAAAGGCGGGCAAGCCGCTCGCGCTTCATCCCGACGTCGACATGATCGCCTTCACCGGCTCGACCGAGGTCGGCAAGCTGATGATGGTCTACGCGGGCCAGAGCAACATGAAGCGGGTCGCGCTCGAATGCGGCGGCAAGTCGCCTCACGTCGTGATGCCGGACGCCGATCTCGCCGCCGCGGCCGAAGGCATCGCGTGGGGCATCTATTACAATCAGGGCGAGACCTGTCATGCGGGCTCGCGGGTGCTGGCGCATTCCTCGATCCGCGAGGCGCTGGTGAAAAAGATCGCAGAAGTGCAGACGGCGAAGATCCCGCTTGGCCATCCGTTCGACGCCGGCGCGCAGCTCGGCGCGATGGTCGAGGAGCGGCAGATGGAGCGGGTGCTCGGCTATATCGCGCTCGGCGTGAAGGAGGGCGCCCGGATCGCGCACGGCGGAAAGCGGGCGCTCGCCGAGACCGGCGGCTTCTATGTCGAGCCGACCATTCTCGACAGCGCGAGCAACAGGATGCGAATCGCGCAGGAGGAAATCTTCGGGCCCGTCGTCGTGGTGATCCCGTTCGAGACCGAGGCGGAGGCAGTGAGCCTCGCCAACGATTCGATCTACGGCCTCGCCGCCGCGGTGTGGACGCGCGACATGGGCGCGGCGCATCGCTTGTCGCGAGCGATCCGCGCCGGCACGGTCTGGGTCAACACCTACGACCGCTCGTCGCTCGCGACGCCGTTCGGCGGCTTCAAGCAGTCCGGCTTCGGCCGCGACCGCTCGCCCCACGCGATCGACAAGTACATGGACTTCAAGACCATCTGGACCCACTATCGGTAAGGGTCCGGGCCGAAAAGGAAGAGGCGGCGGCGCCCGAAGAGGCGCTTGCCGTCAGGGAAGGATGTCCATCGTGCCCGAACCCTTCCTTCCGCCGGACCATGCGCTGAAGGCCACCATCACTGGCGTCGAGATCACCCGCCATCGCCTGCATTTCGATCCGCCGTTCCACGCGAGCTGGGACACGAAGCCCCGCACCTCTTGGGACGCTGCAATCGTCGCCGTCCATACCGATCTCGGCGTGACCGGTTACGGCTCGGGCGACATGATGCTCGGATTCGAGGGGTACGAGCCTCTGTTCGTCGGGGAGGACGCGCTCAAGCTCGAGCGCCACTGGCGGATCCTCAACAACATCAGCTTCCATGGGGGCCGCTGCTGGCCGCTCGATCTGGCGCTGTGGGACCTCGCCGGGAAGCTTGTGGGCCAGCCTTGCTGGAAGCTCATCGGCGGCCTCTCCGACCGCGTTCGCGCCTACGCCTCGTCCGGAACCCTGCGGGGTCCCGACGCGCTCGCCGGGGCTGCTGAGCGCTACCTTGCCGAAGGCTTCGCGGCGATGAAAATCCGCTTCCACCGCGGCGACTGGCGGGCCGACATCCGCGCGCTCGAGAGGGTACGCAAGCGGGTCGGCGACCGGCTCGAGCTGATGGTCGACTGTAATCAGGGCTGGCGAATGTCGTGGGACGCCTATCCGCCCTGGTCGCTGAAAGACGCCGTCCGCGTCGCAAGGGAGCTCGAGCGCCTTGGCGTCTACTGGATGGAGGAGCCGCTGCATCGCGGCGATCGCGACGGCATGCGGGCGTTGCGCGGCATGACCGACCTCAGGATCGCCGGAGGCGAGATGACGCGGGAGCTCTACGAATTCCGCGACCTCATCGCCGGAGGCTCACTCGACGTGCTGCAGCCGGATGCGGCGCTCGTCGGCGGCCTGACCGGGCTCCGCCGCGTCGCCGTGATGGCGCAGGAGCACAATCTCGTCTTCACGCCGCACACATGGACGAACGGAATGGGCGTCGTCGCCAATGCGCATCTGACCGCGGGCCTCTGCGACGCGCCGTTCCTCGAGTTTCCCTACGATCCGCCGGAATGGGACCTCGACCGGCGGGACTACATGATGGCGGAGCCTATGAAGGTCGATTCATCGGGCACGATCATATTGTCCGATCGGCCCGGAATGGGGTATGAGATTGATTCCAACGCGCTCGCAAAGACTCGAGTCCCTTGAAGGCTCTCCGGCGCGGGGAGGACGGATGGATCGAAAGTGGTTGCCGCTGAACGCGCTGAGAGCGTTCGAGGCGGCTGGGCAGCACCTAAGCTTCACGGCCGCCGCCAATAGTCTGACGGTCGCGCAGAGCGCGGTCAGCCGTCACGTGATCGTGCTCGAGAACTTTCTCGGCGTGGCGCTGTTCGAGCGCCGCCCCCAACAGCTCGTGCTGACGGAAGCCGGCCGGCACATTCTACCCGTCGTGTCGAAATCCTTCGACCGCATCGACCAGGCGCTCGGCGAGGTCATCAAGGAGAAGGGCCGGCCAAAGCGCGTCCTGAAGGTCGCGTTGCCGACTTCGTTCGCCCACAGGCTCGCGATTCCGATCCTGCGCGACTTTCGCGCCGAGAACGCCGGCATTTCGCTCGAGATCGTCTCGAAACCGACGACCGGTCCGGACGTCGACGGCGACATCGACATCGCCATCGTCTATTCCGAGCCGCGCGTCACCGACGCGATCCACGATCTCCTCTGGATGGTGCGCTCGACGCTGCTGTGCAGCCCGAAACTGCTCGAAGGCGTCGACGCCAGCGATCCCGCGCGGTTCATCGCCGCGAACGATCTGTTGCATCTCAAGATCGACGGGCGGCCGCGCCACTTCTTCTGGGAAATGTTTGTCCGCTCGATCGGACGGCCCGATCTGGCCGTCGATCGCGGGCTCGTCTTCGATACGCAGCAGCTCGAGGCGCAATATGCAATGAGCGGCGACGGGCTCGCGCTCCTCGATCCGCTGCTGTTCCATGAGGAGATCAAAGCGGGGCGCCTCGTGCGCCCGTTCGACCTCTGGCTCGACGAAGGCTACGGCTATTATCTGACGACGCACCCCGAGGACCTCAGCAACGAGGCCGTCGCATTGTTCCGCTCCTGGCTCATCGCCCGCTTCTCCGCCGGTCCAACCGCCCGGCCGGCGGAAGATGGCGGCGCGCCCGACTCGCCGAAGCTGCGCGCGGCGAAATAGGCTCGAGCCGGAGCAATTTTGCATGTCGCGATGCCAATTTGGCGCGAGGCCGCGGTGCGCGGCCCGGGCTAGCCTGACCGCCGCTCGACGACCCGAAGGGAACCCATGTCCGCTGAAACCCAGCCTCAGGACGCCGGCCGCAGGCGCCGGCGCGGCGGCGCCGAGCGCGCCGCCGCCTCTGCGGCGCCGCCGGCCGCGCAGCCGCTTGCGCCGTTCGCGCCGCTCGAGCTCATTTCGAAGGACGAACTCGAATCGATCCACCGGGCCGCACTCACAGCGCTGAAAGAGATCGGGATCGACTTTCTGCACGACGGCGCGCGCGCGATGCTGAAGGAGGCCGGCGCCGACGTCGAGTCGGGCGCGCAGCGCGTGCGTTTCGATCCGGCGCTGGCCGAAGCAAAGATCGGGCTCGCGCCGAAGGAATTCACGCTCTACGCGCGCAACCCGGCGCGCAATCTAACGATCGGCGGGCGCCATATCGCCTTCGGCTCGGTGGCGAGCGCGCCCAATTCCTTCGATCGCGCCGGCGGGCGAAGGCCCGGCGCCCATCGCGACTACCAGAACTTCCTTCGTCTCGGGCAGACCTTCGATTCGATCCATTTCTGGGGCGGCTATCCCGTCGAACCGGTCGACATCCACGCCTCGATCCGCCATCTCGACGCGCTCTTCGACATGCTGACGCTGTCGGACAAGCCGATCCACGCCTACAGCCTCGGACTGGAGCGCAATCTCGACGCCATCGAGATGGTCAAGATCGCCCGGGGAATCGACGATGCGACGCTCGAACGCGAGCCCTCGCTCTTCACCGTCATCAATTCGTCTTCGCCGCTGAGGCTCGATACGCCGATGCTCGAGGGCGTCATCCAGATGGCGCGGCGCAACCAGGTCGTGGTGCTGACGCCGTTCACGCTCGCCGGCGCCATGGCGCCGGTGACGCTCGCGGGCGCGCTCGCGCAGCAGCACGCCGAAGCGCTGGCGGGCCTCGTCATGACGCAGACCGTGCGGCCGGGCGCGCCGTTCGTTTACGGCGGCTTCACCTCCAACGTCGATATGAAATCCGGCGCGCCGGCGTTCGGCACGCCCGAATATATGAAGACGGCGATCGTCGGCGGGCAGCTCGCGCGCCGGCTGTCGGTGCCCTACCGCTCCTCGAACGCCAACGCCGCCAATTCCCTCGACGCGCAGGCGGCCTACGAGAGCGTGTTCTCGCTCTGGGGGGCGATTATGGGCGGCGTCAACTTGCTCATGCACGGCGCGGGCTGGATGGAGGGCGGCCTGCAGGCGTCGTTCGAGAAGATGGCGCTCGACGCGGAGCTTCTCGCCATGGTCGCCGAGTTCCTGCGGCCGCTGCGGGTCGAGGACCAGGATCTTGCGCTCGAGGCAATGCGCGAGGTCGGTCCCGGCGGGCACTTCTTTGGCGCCGAGCACACCCAGTCGCGCTACCGGACCGCCTTTTTCCCGCCGACGATCTCCGACTGGCGCAATTACGAGACCTGGCGCGAGGCCGGCTCGCCGACGGCCGCCGACGCGGCCGAGCGCATTGTCGCCGAGCGCCTGCGCAATTATGCGCCCCCGCCGTTCGAGCCGGAGCGGCGCGAGGCGCTCGAGGCCTTCGTCGCCCGCCGCAAGGCCGAGGGCGGCGCGCCGACCGACTTTTGAAGCCCATCGCCTCTGAAGTCCCGGCGCGCGATTCCGCCCGCCTGCATGCAGCGGTCGCGGGAGTTTTTTTCGCATTCGGAATCGGCGTCGGCCTTTGGGGCGGCGCCGCGGGCGCGATTCTTGCGCGCGCCGGTGTCGATCGCGCCGCCTTCGGAGCGATTCTCACTGCCTATACGGCGGCCTATCTCGTGGCGATGTCGGCCGCTGGCGCGCTTGCACATCGCTTCGGCGTACGAGGGGTCCTGGGCATCACCGCGATCGCGTTCGGAGCAGCCCTGTGCGCGCTCCTGAACGCCGGGACCGCGCTGACGGTCGGCGGGTTTCTGATCGGGTCCGGGCTTCTCGGCGGCGTCGTCGACGTAACGATGAATGCCGAAGGCGCCCGGATCGAACGGCGCCTCGGCCGGCCAATCCTCGCACGCCTGCATGGGGCGGCCTCCGCAGGCATGGCGATCGGCGCGATTCTCGGCAGCCTGATTGTCGCCAGCACGGCGCCCTGGGCGGCAGGGCTCATCGCCGCGCTCGGGCTCGCCGTGGCGGCTCTCGCCTATGACCGAGCCGCCCAGGGCGACGGGGGGCCGGCGAAGGTCGCGCTGCCGTCGGCCGCGCGAGGCCTCTCCTTCGCGCCGGCTCTGATCGGGCTAGGAATCGTCATTGGCGTCTCAATCGCGGCTGAGACGGCGGCTCTGCTCTGGTCGGCCTTGCTCCTGCGCGCCGAGGCGCACTCGCCGCAATCGCGGGTCTCGGGGCCGCGTTCTTTTCCGCCTGCCAAGCGACTCTGCGCTTCAACGCCGATGTCGTCCGGCTCAAATTCAGCGACCAGCGGATCGTCGTCGCATCATTCATTGTCGCCGCGGTCGGGTTTGCGGTCGTCGCGGTGGGCGGAGGCTTCGCCCTGAGCGTCGCCGGCTTCGCCCTGATCGGCGTCGGCACCGGCGCCATCGTTCCCTGCAGCTTCGCTCTCGCCGCGCGCCAGTCCGGGTCCCAGCCGGCGGTCGGCCTCTCCTCCGCGTCGCTGTTCAGCGCGCTGACCCGCCTGCCGGCCCCGCTCGCGACGGGAGCGATCGCCCAAAGCTTCTCGCTGCCTCTCGCTTTCGCCGCCTTCTCTCTCGCGCTCGCCGTCGCCGCCGCCGGGATGGCCGCCTTCACGGCCTCGGAGCGCAACGCGAGCGCCGCAAGGAAGGGGTAGAGTTTTGGGGTTGCCTTTGCGGCCCACTTTGGTCAGAAGTCCGGCCCATTGTGGCGCCGCGGCGTCAACAAAGCGGGGAAATCGATTGAGCAGGGTCCAGCCGGTCATCATGTGCGGCGGCTCGGGCACCCGGGTCTGGCCGGAATCGCGGGAGAGCCTGCCGAAGCAATTCATCCCCCTGATCGGCGACCGCTCAACCTTTCAGTCGATCGTCGAGCTCGTGGGCGATCACGCGATTTTCGAGCCGCCGGTCGTCATCACCAATTTCGATTATCGCTTCCGTGTCGCCGAGCAGCTGGCGGAGATCGGCGCCCAAGCGACGGTCCTGCTCGAGCCGGAACGGCGCGACAGCGCCGCGGCGGTCGGCGCCGGGGCTGCCTGGGCGGCGATGCGCGACCCCAAGACCATCGTCGCCGTGTTGGCGGCCGACCACGTCATCAAAGACGGGAAGCGATTCGCCGAACTCTGCGCCAAGGCCGCGGTCGCGGCCGCGGCGGGAGAAATCGTCACTTTTGGCGTCAAGCCGGACCATCCGGCGACCGGCTACGGCTACATTCATCCCGGCGAGCCGCTGTCGGTCGATCCGCAGGTTCGCCGCGTCGAGCGGTTTGTCGAGAAGCCGACCGAGGAGCGCGCGCAGGGCTTCATCGAGAGTGGCTATCTGTGGAACTCGGGCAATTTCGTGTTTCGTGCCGATGTGATGCTGGAGGAGCTCGCGCGCTTCGAGCCGGAGGTCGCCGCGGCGGCGAGCCAGGCGGTTGCGCTGGCGGGCAAGGATCTGAGCTTCATCGTTCTCGACCGCGAATTCTTCGTCAAGGCGCCGAAGATCTCGATCGACTATGCCGTCATGGAGCGAACCCACAGGGCCGCGGTGCTGGCCCTCGACGTCGGCTGGTCCGACGTTGGCCAGTGGTCGACGGTCTGGCGGTTGAGCCCCCGGGACGCCGACGGCAACAGTCTCCGCGGCCGGGCGGTGGCGATCGATTCGTCGAATGTGCTGGTGCGGTCGGACGAACATCTGGCCGCCGTCATCGGCCTCGACAATATCATCGTGGTGTCTACCGGCGACGCCGTCCTCGTCGCTCACCAGTCGAAGGCCGACAAAGTCAAGCAGCTGGTCGAACAACTGAAGGCGGAGCGCCACCCGGAGGCGACTCAGCACCGGCGGATTTATCGCCCCTGGGGCTACTACCAGAGCGTCGATCAAGGCGCGCGCTATCAGGTCAAGCGCATCGTCGTGCGGCCAGGGGGACGGCTGTCGTTGCAGAAGCACTTTCACCGCGCCGAGCACTGGATCGTGGTGCGCGGCGCCGCCGAAGTCACGCTCGACGGCAATGAACACCTCGTACACGAGAACGAATCGATCTATTTGCCGATCGGCTCCAGTCACCGGCTCGCCAATCCCGGCAAGATCGATCTCGAGCTGATCGAGGTGCAGACCGGCAGCTACCTCGGCGAGGACGACATCGTACGTTTCGAAGACGTCTATAATCGCATCTGACGTCTGGCGGCGCCCCGGAGGGCGCCGCCGCCAGAGGTTGCGGTTTTCAGGCTTCAGGCCTGTTCGTGCGAGGCGGCGCGGGCGATTTCGTGAATGTCCGCCCGATCGATGCCGATGTCGTGCAGTTCACGATCAGAATAGCCGGAGAGTTCCTGCACCACGCTCCAGTAGGTCCGGCGAGCGCGCAAAAAGCGCATGAGAGAGAGTAACATGATGGCGGTCTCCTGTGCTTGAACCGCCCTCCTTCAGTGGGTCCCTGAACTTCCAAGGACCATTGGCCGCTTCTTCTCCTAGGCGCTCCACATAAATTGCTGCGCCGCAAAAGTCAATGATGTAGCGCGACAATGGATGTGAATTTCGCATGACTCAATCGCGGCGCTTGAGTAACCGGGTGGCGAAATCGCTCAAAGCTCCCAGAAAATGATCGATTTGAGCTCGACTTGGAGCTTGCCCATGCAGAAGACGCATATCAGCATCCCGCAGGCAGAATCGCTCGGCGGTCGCCGGCTCGCAGAGGAACCATCGGGTTGACAGCGCCGGGATCATCTCCTAGAGACCTTGCACAAGCGCGCTCTCCGTCAGAGGGCGCGCTTGTCGTTTGACGCACCCGCGGCGTCCGCCTTGCTCGGCGGGAGCCTGTCGGCGCCCGTGAAGGCGCAGAGGAGGGCGCGTTCCTCGTGAACCCGACCGCAGCCAAAGAGGAACCGCGATGACGAAGCGCGCAGAAGCGAAGTACAAAATCGATCGCCGCATGGGCGAGAACATCTGGGGCCGCCCCCGGAGCCCGTTCAACAAGCGTGAATACGGGCCCGGCCAGCACGGCCAACGCCGCAAAGGCAAGGCGACCGACTTCGGCACCCAGCTCAAGGCAAAACAGAAGGTCAAGGGCTATTACGGCAACATTTCCGAGCGCCAGTTCCACAAATACTACGTCGAGGCCTTGCGCCTGAGGGGCGATTCGAGCGCCCATCTCATCGGCCTTCTGGAGCGCCGCCTCGACACGGTGATCTACCGCGCCAAATTCGTGCCGACCGTGTTCGCGGCGCGCCAGTTCATCAACCACGGCCACATCAGGGTCAACGGCCGCCGGGTCAACATCGCTTCTTATCAGGTGAAGGTCGGCGATCTGATCGAGATCAAGGAATCCTCGCGCCAGCTCCCCCTGGTGATGGAAGCCGCCGCCCTCGCGGAGCGCGACGTGCCCGATTATGTCGAGGTCGATCACGCCAAGGGCACGGCCAAGCTCACCCGCATCCCCGGCCTCTCCGAAGTGCCCTATCCGACCCGGATGGAGCCGAACCTCGTCATCGAATTCTATTCGCGCTGACCGTCGCGCCAGGCGAAAGCGGGTATCCAGAGCTTCGACCCAACGCTAAGGCGTCGAGGTTGGCGGCGCTTCTCTGGGCGCCCGTTCGCGGCGGTGACAAAAGCGGACGCAGGACCGCCGAACCTTCAGGATCCCATGCCGATCCCTCGCTCCGGAACCGCGGGCCTCGGCGTCGTCCTCTATCTTGTCGGCGTCGGCTTATTCTCGGTTAACGACGCGCTCGGCAAATGGCTGGTCGCCGATTACGGCGTCGGCCAATTGATGATGCTGCGGTCGATCGGCGCCGGCGTCGTGCTGGCGCCAATGATCCTCTCGCTGCGCGTCAATCTCATCGATCCGCGCCAGGCGCCGCTGCAGGTCCTGCGCATCCTGTGCGCGGCGGTCGACACATTCGCCTTCTATTACGCGACGCGATTCATGCCGCTCGCCGACGTGATGACGTTCTACGTGGCGACGCCACTCATCGTCACCGCGCTGTCGGCGCCGTTGCTCGGCGAAAAGGTCGAGCGCTTCCGCTGGATCGCAGTCCTGATCGGCTTCGTTGGCGTGGTGATCGCGCTCAGGCCCTCGCCGCAGATGTTCTCCTGGGCTGCGCCTCTCGCTCTGTTCGGAGCGACGATGTTTGCGCTGAGCCAGACGATCACCCGCGAGCTCCGCGGCGTCCACTGGCTGCCGCTTGTCCTGTGGCAATTCGTCGGCAGTGGCCTGATCGGCGCGGCGACCGTTCCCTGGGCATGGACGACGCCGCCTCTTTTCGATCTCGGCCTCATGTTCCTGGTCGGCGTCGTCTCGATGACCTGCTTCATTTTCATCGTCCGGGCTTTGGCTCTCGCCCGCGCCGCCGTGCTCGCGCCGCTGCAATATTCGGCGATCGTCTGGGCAGCGATCATGGGCTGGCTGGTCTGGCGCGACGCGCCGACCCTGCCGATCATCGTCGGCAATGCCATCATAATCGGCAGCGGGCTCTTCGTGGCGGCGCGGGGGAAGATGATCGGCGACGCAGTCGAGTGACATCGGCGCCCGTCGGCTTTGGCCCGTCCCGGTTCAAACCGCGATGGCGGAGATCCAGCCGTTCACATCCGTTAATTGCGCCCGCATCCAAGCTCATGACAGGTTTCCGCCGCGAGGTCGTGGCGCTCTTGAGCTAGGATGCGGGCGCTTTCCCCAATGGAGCGCGCATGGCCGATCTCGAACCGATCCCTTATTCCGACGCCAAAATCCGCTCGATCCTCGAGCGGGTGAAGACAATCGCGATGGTCGGCGCCTCGCCGAACTGGAACCGGCCCAGTTACTTCGTCATGAAGTATCTGCAGGGCAAAGGCTATCGCGTCATCCCGGTCAATCCGGCCATCGCGGGGAAGAGCCTGCTCGGCGAGACGGCGTACGCGTCGCTGCGCGACATCCCGGAAGAGGTCGACATGGTCGACATGTTCCGCGTCGCCGAGGAAGCGCCCGGCGTTGTCGCCGAGGCGATCGCGATCGGCGCCAAGGTCGTGTGGATGCAACTGGGGATCCGCAATGACGAGGCGGCGGCGACGGCGGAGGCGGCGGGGATCGAAGTCATCATGAACCGCTGCCCGAAAATCGAGTTTGGGCGGCTTGGCGGCGAATTGTCGTGGAGCGGCGTCAACAGCGGCATCATCCGGAACCACCCCCCGGCGGCGCCGCTGCCGCGGCGGGTCAAGCAGCGCCCGGCGCCGGCGCGCAACCTCGACTATGGCTTCGAGACCCGCGCGATCCATGCCGGCGCCGCCCCCGATCCGACCACCGGCGCGCGCTCAACCCCGATCTACCAGACGACAGCCTATGCGTTCGACGACGTCGATCACGCTGCTTCGCTCTTCAACCTGCACAATTTCGGCTACATCTATTCGCGCCTGACCAATCCGACCGTCGCGGTGCTCGAAGAACGGCTCGCGGCGCTCGAGGGGGGCCGCGCTGCGGTCGCCGCCGCGTCGGGGCGCGCGGCGCAATTCCTGACTTTCTTCACCCTGATGGAGCCCGGCGACGAATTCGTCGCCTCGCGCAACCTCTATGGCGGCTCGCTCACCCAATTCGGGCTATCGTTCAAGAGGCTCGGCTGGACCTGCCATTTCGTCGATCCCGCTGAGCCGGAGAATTTCCGCAAGGCGCTGACCCCGAAATGCAAGGCGGTCTTCATCGAGAATCTCGCCAATCCGGGCGGCGTGGTCGTCGACATCGAGCGCGTCGCCGAAATCGCGCATTCGGCCGGCCTTCCGCTCATCGTCGACAACACGCTGGCGACCCCATACTTGTGCCGGCCGATCGAGCACGGCGCGGACATCGTCGTCCATTCGACGACGAAATTCCTGTCGGGCCACGGCGCCGCGCTCGCCGGCGTCGTGGTCGAATCGGGGAAGTTCGACTGGTCGCAGAGCGGCCGCTTTCCCTCGCTGACCGACCCGGAGCCCGCCTATCACGGCCTCAAGTTTTTCGAGAATTTTGGCGATTTCGCTTTCACGATGAAGGCGCGGGCGGTCGCCCTGCGCGATTTCGGCCCGGCGCTCGCGCCGATGAACGCCTTTCTGACGATCACCGGCGTCGAGACCCTGCACGTGCGGATGGAGCGCCATGTCGAGAACGCGCTCAAGGTGGCCGAATTCCTCAGCCAGAATCCGAAGGTCGCCTGGGTCTCTTACGCCGGCCTCAAGGACAGTCCCTATTACAAGCTGGCGCAAAAATATCTGCC
>Ga0209040_10002063_pt1 | contig 15863 bp, 15 predicted proteins | sample BogFormECP12_OM3_FD_188240 | JGI IMG/M metagenome (GOLD analysis project Ga0209040, IMG submission 188240) | Bog forest soil microbial communities from Calvert Island, British Columbia, Canada - ECP12_OM3 (SPAdes) (version 2) | ecosystem: Environmental > Aquatic > Freshwater > Wetlands > Bog ...
GAGAACATGAGCTATTTCCTGTGCCCGCATTGCGGCGGCCGCAGCGAGATCTTTTCGCATGGCGGCGCCCGCCAGGAGGCCGAGCGCCTCGGCACCGAATTTCTCGGCGAGGTGCCGCTCGACATCAGGATCCGCGAGACCTCCGACGGCGGCACCCCGATCACCGTCGCCGACCCCGACAACCCGCACGCCCTCGTCTTCCGTCAGATGGCCGCCCGCATCTGGGACAAAGTCGCCGGCGCCGATGCGGAGCGGCGGGCGCCGCCCCGCATCGTCATCGAGTAGAGCACCTTGGCGCTAATCCCGTGAAACCCGCGGGGTCTGCATCCAGCTGTTGGTCGCCGGGATACAGAAGGCGCTTGTCACCGTGCCGGGACTATCGCAAGCCGAGCGCGGACGGATGGATCCAGAAGCGCAACAGAGCACGATAGACCGGCCGTTGTGTCGCGCCGCCCACAGGATGTTGAGGATGCGATAACGACCGGAGATCCGATCGTGTGGGCCGGCCAGGGGATGCGACAGCGGGCGGTAAGCGGGAATTCCGCCCGTGAGATCAGCACACCATCAGGGAGCTATCCTCCAAATCCCGCCGCTTACCCCCGTTGCCCTCCCGCTGCACCCTCCCGCTGCCTGGCTCGCTCTCGCTCCCGCTCGCGGGGAGGGCTGGCGGTAAGGCCGACCGCGGCGAAGCCCGGCGGCCCATGGCCGATGACGTCCACCGGATGCTCAATGGGACCAAACCTGCCGACGTCCCGATTTATCAAACAACCAAATTCGAATTCGTCATCAATGTGAAAGCCGCCAAACGACTCGGCCTTATCCGCCCCCGGAGTGCTCGCCTGCCTGACGAGTTGATCGAATGAGGCGGCGCGATTTTATGGGGCAATTTGCGGTGCTGCACTGGCGCTGCCCTGCGGTGCCGCTGCTTAGCAACCCGGCATGATCTGGCGAACAGGCCATGTGGGTGCCGAGCCGGGGGGAATCCGCGCAGCTACGGTCGAATCGCCATGCAATTTTTGATTGCGGCAGGTTTGTATTCGAGCTAATTCCGGCCGGCGAGCAGGCCGCGGGCGATGATTTGCGCCTGGATCTCGGCAGCGCCCTCGAAGATGTTGAGGATGCGGGCGTCGCAGAGAACCCGGCTTATCGGATATTCGAGCGCGTAGCCGTTGCCGCCGTGGATCTGCAGGGCGTTGTCGGCATTCGACCAGGCGACCCGCGCGGCGAGCAGTTTGGCCATCCCGGCCTCGATGTCGCAGCGCCGGCCGCCGTCCTTTTCGCGCGCCGCGAAATAAGTCAGCTGGCGGGCCGCCATCGTCTCGGCTGCCATCAGGGCGAGCTTGCCGGCGACGCGCGGAAAGACGATCAGCTTTTTGCCGAACTGCACACGCTCGAGCGCATAGGCGAGCCCAAGTTCCAGCGCGTTTTGCGCCACCCCGACGGCGCGCGCCGCGGTCTGGACGCGGGCGCTCTCGAAGGTCGCCATCAGCTGCTTGAACCCCTGGCCCTCGACCCCGCCGAGTAGCCCCTCGGCCGGCACCGCGAAACCGTCGAAGGCGATCTCGTACTCCTTCATGCCGCGATAGCCGAGCACCGGAATTTCGGTGCCGCTCATCCCCGCCGCCGGAAACGGGTCCGCCTCACTGCCGCGGGGCTTGTCGGCGAGGAACATGCTGAGGCCGGCATAGCCCCGTTCATTGGGATCGGTGCGCGCCAGCAAGGTCATCAGGTCGGAGCGGGCGCCATGCGTGATCCAGGTCTTTGCGCCGTGAATGCGATAGACATCGCCGTCGCGCACAGCACGGGTCTGCAGGCTGGCGAGGTCGGAGCCGGTGTTCGGCTCCGTGAAGACCGCGGTCGGCAATACCGCGCCGGACGCGATCGCCGGCAGCCAGCTCGCCTTCTGTGCGTCGGTGCCGTTGAGGCGGATCAACTCGCCGGCGATCTCCGAGCGGGTGCCGAGCGAGCCGACCCCGATATAGGCACGCGACAGCTCTTCGGAGACGATGCTCATCGCCGTCTTGCCGAGCCCCAGCCCGCCATGCTCCTCGGGGATCGTCATCCCGAAGACGCCGATCCGGGCGAGCTCTGCGATGACCGGCAGCGGGATCAGCTCGTCGCGGCGGTGCCAATCCTGGGCATATGGCGCGACCTCGCGCTCGGCGAAGCGGCGCACCTGGTCGCGGATCATTTCGAGCGTCGGATCGTCGATGCCGATGTCCCCGAAAACGCCCTCTCCGGCTTCGGCGAGCCGGGCGCCGAGCCGCAACCGCGCCGCCGCGGCTCCGCCGGAGAGGCTTGCGGCCTCTCCGGCGCGCAGCGGCGCGATCTCGCCGTCGGCGAGGCCGAGATCCTGGGGCCGCGCGAATTCCCCCTGCGCCATGGCGATGCCGCCGGCGAGCTGGGCGAGATATTCGCCATAGGCGATTTCGAGGAGCAATGCCTCGATCTCGCTGAACTTCCCTCTCTCGTCGAGCCGCACCGCCCAGTTCCGCATCTGGCGCAGTGCCTCAACATAGCTTGCCATCCAGGCCAGCGCGTGGCCGGCCAATTGTTCGGCGGTGAGGCGCTCGGTTTCGACCTTGCTGCCCGGCGCCACCCGCGCGACGAGCCGTGCCCGCGCCGTTGCGAGGAACGCCTCCGCAGCGCCGAGCGCCCGCCCGGTCTGGGCCAGCAGCGCTTGCCGCCCGGTCGGCACGGCTTCGGGGTGCGAGGTTCGATCAGTCCTGCGGCAATTGGTAATGGTAGGGGTAGACGGTGCGGGCCATCGGATCAGCGGCGTGCATCACGTCCGAACGAGTCATCGACAGCGCCGCGATGTCGTCCGAGATCGCGTTCAGGTTTTGAGTATCGCTGGCTCGCTCCGGCGCGCCGACGAAGCCGCAACCCACTGCAGCAGCGAGTGAAAGTACGACGAAGCCGAGCCGGATAGGAGTCATCAATCTCTCCGATTAAGAGAATAGCTCGTATGCTACTACGAATAGAACCACGACAAGCATCAGCGACGCCAGTAAAACATAGCGCACCACGCCTTCCTTGCTGCCCGCGCGGGCCTCGCTGCCGGTCGCTATCGGGCGTTCGGCCATTAGCCTTCTCCTGAAATGGTGCGTCTCGCCATTGGAAAACAGAAGGGCGGGGGTTTTCGATCCGGACGGCACATCTGGGTCGGGAAAAGCGAGTTGACCGCGACGGCCGATGGGCCTACATGTCCCTACGTGGCTGAGCTTATAATCCATGGCCGGATTTGCCTGCGAATTACGGTCCCGAACCCCCCGAGGGTTCGGGCTCGACCGATTCGCTCTTTCCCTGCCGAGGACCAGCCTCATGCCGCCCCTTCTTGCGACCGTCGCTGACGACGATCTTTCCGTCACCGCCTGCTTTTCCGTTCACGCGCACGCCGAGCCCGGTGTGCTGCCGCGCGTGCTCGAGCTGTTCGCCAAACGCGGTCTGGTACCCTCCGCCTGGCACAGCACGGTTTGTGGGACCGATCAGGCCGAGCTGACGATCGACATTCAAATGCGCGGGCTCGGGCGCGACCCGATGGACTACATCGCCGCCTGTCTGCGGCAGATCGCGTATGTCGAGGTGGTGCTGACTTCGGAAAAGTGCGGCGCATCCGGCTGATCGGAGCTTTGGCTGCCATGTCGTTCCGCCACCATATCGTTTCCTGCAACAACTACGACTCGGCTTGTGTGGTGCCGCTCTTTGCCGGCCCCAACCGAGTGGGGCTGCTGCGGCGTGACAATGCCGCAGCGCTGCGGCGGTTTCCGGATGTCTTCGCGGTCGCGGACGACCGGGTGAGCCTGCTCGCCCGCGGCGATGTTGCGGCGGTCAGCCGCGCCGTCGACGCCGTGGTCGACGCGCTGGTCGCCGAGAAGCGGGTCCCGAAATGGCGCAACGAGACCTTCGATGTCGCTCCACGCTGGGGTGCGCCCCCGGTGTTCCACCTCGACCGCGGTGCCGTCCCGTTCTTTGGCACGCGCGCTTACGGCGTCCACCTGAACGGCTACCGTCGTGAGGCGGGAACGCTCCAGCTGTGGGTCGGCCGGCGCTCCCCCGACAAGCGGGTCGCACCCGACAAGCTCGACAACCTCGTCGCCGGCGGCATCGGCAACGGGCACGGGCTGCAGGAAACCTTGCTCAAGGAGGGCGAGGAAGAAGCATCGATCCCGCACAGCCTAACCAGCCGCGCGGTTCCGGTCGGTGCCGTTTCCTATCGAATGGAGAGCGAACTCGGCATCCGCGACGATGTGCTGTTCGTCTACGATCTCGAAATGCCCGCCGATTTCGCGCCGAAAAACCAGGACGGCGAAATCGTCCATTTTGAGCTGATGCCGGCTTCGGCAGTCCTCGACCGCGTCCGCACGAGCGACGATTTCAAGTTCAACGTCAATCTGGTGATCCTGGATTTCGCGCTGCGCCACGGCGTCCTACGCCCGGATGACCCGGAATATCTCGACGTCGCCACCGGCCTCCACCGCCCACTGGACTGACGCCGCCCCTCACCCTAGCCCTCTCCCCGCAAGCGTGGTGCGGGCAGCCTCGGCCATGGCGATAACTTCGTTGGGGGTCACCCCTTGTTCCCGTAGGGATCTGATCGTCAACGGGCCGTCGCGCTTGGCGAGGCGGCGGCCCGCCTCGTCTATCAGCAGTGGGTGGTGCCGATAACGCGGCGTTGGCAAGTCGAGAAGGGCCTGTAGAACGCGCTGGATGTGGGTCGCTATCGCCAAATCTTCGCCGCGGGTCACCAGGGTTACGCCCTGGATCGCGTCATCCACGGTGACCGCGAGGTGGTAGCTTGCCGGGATCTGCTTGCGGGCGAGCACCACCTCTCCGAACACGGCAGGGTCTGCTTGCAGCCGGTATTCTCCCTCGATCCAGTCGAGTGGCCCAGTCAGCGTGAGCGCGCGGGCGAGGTCGAGCCGCAATGCATAGTCAACTCCCGAGCGCAGCTTTGCGGCGACCTTTTCGGCGCCGAGCCTGCGGCAGGTGCCCGGGTACGGCGGTCCCGCATCGCTGTGCGGGGCGCCGCCGGCGCGCGCGATCTCGGCCTGGATCTCGCGCCGCGTGCAAAAGCACGGGAAGAGCACACCCAGCGCATGGAGCCCGTCGAGCGCCAATCGGTAATCGTCGAAATGCTCCGACTGGTTGCGCACCGGCCCGTCCCAGTCGAGGCCGAGCCAGGCGAGATCCTCGAGGATCGCTGCGGCATACTCGTCACGGCACCGAGTCCGGTCGATATCCTCGATGCGGAGCAGAAAGCGACCCCCGTCATGCCGCGCCGCGCGCCACCCCTCGAGGGCCGAGCGGACGTGGCCGAGGTGCAGATAGCCGGTCGGACTCGGCGCAAAGCGGGTCACCGTCTGACCGCAAGCCGCCGCTGCGGGTGACATCGGGGGCCCGTCTGGGCTAGGTTGCCGGGTCGCGCCTGCCATTCGAAGGATCTGGTCGATGATGCCTCGTCTGTCCGGACCGTCGCGCCCGCCCGCCTCGGGCGGCAAGGCGCGCTGGCTGGTCATTCTGCTGCATGGGCTTGGGGCCGACGGCAACGACCTGATCGGGCTGGCGCCCTATTGGGCAAGGCTGCTGCCCGGGGCCGAATTCCTGTCGCCCAATGCCCCGTTCCCCTGCGACATGGCGCCTTACGGCTATCAGTGGTTCAGCTCGCAGGATCGCAGCCCGGAGGCGGTGCTGGGCGGGGTACGGGCGGCCGCCCCGATCCTCGATGCGTTTATCGACGAGGCGCTGCAGGAACGTGGCCTCGGCAGCAGCGAGCTGGCGCTGGTCGGGTTTTCTCAAGGCACGATGATGTCGCTGTTTGTCGGCCTTCGCCGCGCCGCGCCGGTCGCCGGCATCGTCGGTTTCTCGGGGCGGCTTCTCGCCCCGGAACTGCTGGACAGCGAGCTGCGCTCGCGCCCGCCCATACTTCTGGTTCACGGCACCGACGACCCGCTCGTTCCATACAGCTCGCTCGCTGCGGCGGAAACCGCGCTGCGGGCAGCCGGCGTGCCGGTGGAAACGGTAAGCTCGGTCGGCATCGGCCACTCGATCGACAACCAAGGGCTACAGCGGGGCGGCCTGTTTCTGAAGAACGTGCTCAGCGGGACGACGCCTTGATCACGCCATCACCGGAGAGGAAGGGCTCGAGGAGGCCGAGGATCTTGGGTGAATCCCACTCCGCCGCGCCTTCTACGCGGCCGAGCACTCTGCCTTCGCGGTCGATCAGAAAGCTGGTGGGCAAGCCCCGTACGGCGAAGGCATGCCCGACCTCGCTCTTGGGATCTATATAGATCTTGACCGATTTAAGCCCGAGCTTGGCGATAAAAGGCTCGACGGTCTTGTTGCCGCCGCGGTCTTCGGATACCGCGAGCACCGCGATCCGCTCGCCGAGCCGCGATTGCAGCCGCTCGAGCGAGGGCATCTCGCGCAGGCATGGCGCACACCAGGTGGCCCAGAGATTGACGAGGACCAGTTTCCCTCGCAGATCCGAGAGTTCAATGCTTTGTCCGGTCCTGTCGGCAAGCGAGATTGCCGGCGCCGGAAACAGTTGCAAGGAGGGCACGAACTCGCCGAGGTTGGTTCGGTCGGGCATGTCCGACTCGTCGCCGGCCGCCGCGCCGAAACCCGGTGCGAGAAATAGGACGGCCAAAACGGCGGCGAGCGTCCACTTCATGGTTTCGTCCTCTCGCTGCAGCGGGAAAAGCAGGCGATGACAGGTGCGAGCAAACCGGCCAATTCGCTATGGGGCGGCCGCTTTGCCGGCGGTCCGGCCGAGATCATGCGCCGCATCAACGCCTCGATCGTTTTCGACAAACGCCTTTACGCCGAGGACATCGCCGGCTCAAAGGCCCATTGCGCGATGCTCGTCGCGCAGAACATCCTGTCGCCGGAAGATGGCGCGGCTATCACCGCCGGTCTAGAGCAAATCAAGTCGGAGATCGAAAGCGGCAGCTTTGTGTTCAGCGCTGAACGCGAAGACATTCACATGAACATCGAGGCGCGGCTCGCGGAGCTGATTGGGGCGGCGTCGGGGCGCCTCCATACCGCGCGGTCGCGCAATGACCAGGTGGCGACCGATCTGCGGATGTGGCTGCGGGGAGCGATCGACCGCCTCGGCCTCGCGATGCGCGACCTGCAGCAGGCGCTGATCGACCGCGCCGAGCCGGAAGCCGGCACGGTGATGCCCGGCTACACGCATCTGCAGATTGCCCAGCCGGTGACCTTCGGTCACCACCTCTTGGCCTATGTCGAGATGCTCGGGCGCGACCGCGCGCGCCTCGCCGATTGCCGGCGCCGGCTCAACGAGTGCCCGCTCGGCGCGGCGGCGCTCGCCGGTACCTCCTTCCCGATCGACCGTTGCGCGACCGCCGCCGCGCTCGGCTTTGATCGCCCCGCGGCCAATTCGCTCGACGCGGTATCCGACCGGGACTTTGCGATCGAGTTTCTCGCCGCGGCGGCGATCGCGGGCATGCATCTGTCGCGCCTCTCGGAGGAGATCGTGACTTGGTGCAGCAGCGAATTCGGTTTCATCGGGCTCAGCGATGCGTTCACGACCGGCAGCTCGATCATGCCGCAAAAGCGCAACCCCGATGCGGCCGAACTGGTGCGCGCCAAGACCGGCCGGCTGAACGGGTCGCTTGTCGCGCTATTGACGGTGATGAAGGGCCTACCGCTCGCCTATGGCAAGGATATGCAGGAGGACAAGGTCCCGGTCTTTGAAGCCGTCGACGCGCTCGAACTCTGCCTCGTGGCGACGGCCGGCATCGTGCGCGACATGCAGCCCCGCCGCGAGCGCCTGCGCGCCGCTGCCGAGCACGGCTTTGCGACCGCTACCGATCTCGCCGATTGGCTCGTACGCGCCGCCGGCCTGCCGTTCCGCCGCGCCCATCACGCGACGGGACAGATCGTCAAGCGCGCGGAGGCGCTGGGGTGCACGCTCGCCGAGCTGCCGCTAGGCGAATTGCAGGCCGTGGAGCCGGCGATCACCGAAGCTGTCTACGATGTGCTCGACGCCGCCCGGTCGGCGGCGAGCCGAACCAGCTTTGGCGGCACCGCTCCGGAGCAGGTCCGCGCCGCCGCAGCCGAGGCGCGCAAGAGATTCTTGGAATGAGCGCCAGGCTATCATGGTGGGTGCCCTCACCCGCCCAACTCTATGGGCTGGGTCTTCCCTCTCCCGCAATGCGGGAGAGGGTGCTGAGCGCAGCGAAGCGGGTGAGGGTGATCGGGAGGCTCGGGCTCTGCGCCCTCGTTCTCTCACTGGCGCTCACCGGGTGCGGCAAGCGGAATGCGCCGACGGCACCGCCAGACGCACCCGACACCTATCCGCGGCCGTATCCGAGTGAATGACATTTTTCACTATCGCGGCGGCGAGCTCTGCGCCGAAGAGGTGCCGGTGTCGCGCATCGCGGCGGCCGTTGGCACCCCGTTCTACCTATATTCGGCGGCTGGGTTCACTGCCCAGTACAGGCGGTTTGCCGACGCGTTCTTACCCGAGCGGCCGCTGATCTGCTATGCCGTAAAGGCGAACTCCAACCTCGCCGTGCTTCGCTTTTTTGCCGGCCTCGGCGCGGGTGCAGACGTCGTGTCCGAGGGAGAGCTGCGCCGCGCGCTCGCCGCGGACGTGCCGCCCGAGCGGATCATCTTCTCCGGGGTCGGCAAAACGGCGGCCGAAATGGCGGCGGCGCTCGATGCCGGCATCCATCAGATCAACGTCGAGTCGGTGCCGGAGCTGCGCCGGCTGAGCGAAGTTGCGACCGAGCAGGGCCGGGTCGCGCGTATCGCGATCCGGGTAAACCCGGATGTCGACGCGCAGACGCACGTCAAGATTTCGACCGGCCGGAAAGAGAACAAATTCGGCATCGAGCTTGGCGAGGCGGCTGCCGCGTACGGGCTCGCCAGCGCGCTTCCCGGCATCGAGCCGGTCGGCCTTGCCGTGCATATCGGCTCGCAGCTGACCGATCTCGAGCCCTATCGGCGTGCCTTCGAGCGGGTCGCCGAGGTCGTCCTCGAACTGCGCGCCCTCGGGTATTCCGTCGAGCGTATGGATCTCGGCGGCGGCATCGGCGTGCGCTACCACGCCGAGCGACCGCTGGAGCCGCTAAGCTACGCGAACCTCGTGCGCGATATTTTCGGCTCGCTCGGACTTACTTTGGCGTTCGAGCCGGGTCGGGTGCTTACGGCGCCGGCCGGGCTGCTCGTCTCGCGAGTGGTCTACGTCAAGGAGGGCGGCACCAGGTGTTTCGTCATCGTCGACGCTGCGATGAACGATCTGATCCGCCCGGCGCTTTACGATGCGTGGCACGACATCGTCCCGGTTCGCTTGCCGGATGCCGGCGCTTCGCTCGCGCCGGCCGACGTTGTCGGACCGGTGTGCGAAACCGGCGACACCTTTGCGGTCGACCGCGACCTGCCGCCCTTTGCCGAAGGCGATCTCCTCGCCTTCACCGCAGCGGGGGCCTATGGCGCGGTCATGAGCACGACCTACAATAGCCGGCTGCTGATACCGGAAGTGCTGGTTTCGGGCGAGCGTTTTGCCGTTATCCGGGCGCGACCTAGCTATGATGCGCTGCTTTCTCTCGATACCATTCCCCAATGGCTTACCGACGGGCTCCCTTGCACGGCCGAGGAGCCTGCGCGAAAACGAGGTGTCGCATGACTGACCGCTCGTCGCTATTCGGTGGCCGCTCTGCGATGCGGCTGCGTCTCGCCCGCCTTGCACTCCTCTGGGAGCGCGTCTGGCCGCCGTGCTGGCCGGCGCTCGCCGCGCTGGGAACCTTTCTGGTACTGGGCCTATTCGATGTCTTGCCGAATCTGCCGGGCCTCTTGCACGCCGCAGTTCTGCTCGGCCTCGGCGCTGCTTTTGCCATCGGCTTGGCAGCGGCATTCGGCAGGCTCGCCATTCCCGATGTTTTCTCCGCGCGTCGCCGTATCGAGCAGGCGAGCGGGCTGCAGCACCGGCCGCTGCAGGCTCTCGCCGATCGGCCGAGCGGGCTGCTCGACGCGCCGGCGACGGGTCTTTGGGAGGCGCACCGGCGACGCATGGAAGCGGCGACGCGCCGACTGCGGATCGGCCTGCCGCACGCCGGGTTCGCCGCACGTGATCCGTGGGGGTTGCGCGCCGTCCTGGCAATCCTGCTGCTGCTTGGCGCGATCGATGCCGGGGACGACTGGCGGGATCGTCTTGTCCGGTCCCTGACACCGGATGTGGCCGGAAGGTCGGCCGTGGCCGCTGCGAGCCTCGACATCTGGGTGACGCCGCCCGAATACACCGGGCTGGCGCCGCAATTCCTGCGCCCTGGAACTGCGGAGACGCTGCGGATCCCGACCGGCAGCAAGCTGCTCGCCCAGGTGCATGGCGGCCAGGCGGTCCCACACCTCGCGATCGACGACGACAGCCGCGATTTCGATGCGGTCGACAAGCAGAACTTCCGGGCCGCCGCGACCTTGACGGCCGGCAAGCGGCTCGCGGTGACGCAGTCCGGCGCGGCGCTCGGCAGCTGGCAGATCGAGATCATCCCGGACAACCCGCCAGAAATCGCCTTCGCAAAAGCCCCAGAAGGCACGGCGCATGCGGCGCTGCGCATCGATTATCGGGCGAGCGACGATTACGGGGTCGAAGGGGTGAAGGCGGTGATTCGGCGCGAGGGCGGCAACCCCGAGGAGACGATTGAGCTCGACGCGCCCTTGCCGGGGCTGCACCTGAAAGAAGCACAGGCCACCAGCTATCACGACCTGTCGCCACATCCCTGGGCCGGGCTGCCGGTCGAGATCCGCCTCGTCGCTACCGACGCGCTGGGCCAGACCGGGGAGAGCGAACCGGTCCGGATCAAGCTGCCGGAACGCAAATTCGAGCACCCGGTAGCACGCGCGATCATCGACCAGCGCAAGGAGCTGGTGACCGATCCCGGGTCACGATTGGCGGTGGCCGATACACTCAGCGATTTGCGCGAGCGCCCGCAGCTGTACCGCGACGACACCGTCGCCTTCCTCGCGATGCGCCTCGCCGAAGAGCGCCTGCGGATCAACGACGACGCGAGTTCGATCGCAGAGGTGCAGCAGCTGCTGTGGGACACCGCATTGCGCATCGAGGATGGACGCATGTCGCTCGCCGAGCGCGATATGCGGCGCTTGCAGCAAGAGCTGCAGGACGCGCTCGCCAAAAACGCGCCCGACGAGGAGATCGACCGCCTGATGAAGGAGTTGCAGCAGGCGCTCGACCGCTATCTGCAGGCGCTCACCGAAAACATGGCGCGCAATCCGGACCAGTTCCAGCAGCCGATCGATCCCTCCAAGGTGATCAGCAGCCGCGACCTGCAACGCATGCTCGACCGCGCGCGTGACCTGGCGCGCAACGGCGCGCGCGACCAGGCTCGCGAGCTGTTGTCGCAGCTGCAGAACATGCTCGAAAATCTGCGCATGGCGAGACCGGGGCAAATGCCGCAGCAGGGTTCGAGCGAGGCGCAGCAGATGATGCGCAACATGCGCGAGCTGATGCAGCGGCAGCAGCAGCTGCTCGACCGCAGCTTCCGCGCCCAGCAGCAGCAAGGCCAGCAGGGTCAGCAGGGCCGCATGGGGCAGCGCGGCCGGCAGGGGCAGCAGCAGGGGGGAGACCAGCCCGACCCCAATGGTCAGCTGGGCGACGCCGCTGGGCAGCAGGAGGGCCTGCGCCGCATGCTCGGCGAGATGATGCGCCGGCTCGGCGACGGGCTCGGCGATATTCCCGAGCCCTTGGGCCGTGCCGAACGGGCGATGCGCGACGCCACCGAGGCATTGCAGCGCCGGCAGCCCGGCGAGGCGATCGGCCCGCAGACCGAGGCGCTCGACCAATTGCAGCAGGCGGCCCGCGACTTTGCCCAGCAGATGCAGCGCCGCATGCAGGGCCAATGGGGCAACCCGAATGACGACGAAGTCGGCGCAACCGACGGAATGCCGCGCGACCGGGTCGAGCGGGATCCGCTCGGGCGGCCGTTGTCGAATAACGGAACTTACGATCAGGGGGACGTCAAAATCCCCGACCAGAATACTCTACAAAAAGCCCGCGAGATTCTGGACGAACTGCGCCGCCGTGCGGGCGAGCGCTATCGTCCGGAAATCGAGCTCGACTACATCGAGCGCTTGCTGAAGAGATTTTGAGCTTGACCGAAGGCCAGTCTCAGCCTTCAATCGGCTGACCTTTCTCCTCGTCATGCTCGGCTCGCCCCGGGCATCCTGCAGACCCTGCCGCTTACGGAATTGCCGGTGACGCCGGCAATGATGTTTCCAGGTGATTGCACGAGAATCGAAAAGGCAAATGAATCGACGACTGTTTCTATCCTTGATGACCGGACTTGCCGCGACGTGGCCGTCGATGGCGCGGGCGGTAGCCCGTCCGCCGATGGCGCTGCGCCGGCTGCGTCTCGTCAACTGCCACACGGGCGAGACGTTCGATGGTGCGTACCGCAACGACCAAGGCCCGATCCCGCGGGTCATTGACGAGCTGTGCATTTTCCTGCGAGACCACCACTCCGGCGAAAAAACCCAGATCGATGTCGGGGTCATCGACTTCCTGGCGGATGTCCTCGATTCGGTGGGCGAGACCAAGGCGACGATCCTTTCGGCCTATCGCACGGCCGAAACCAATGCAATGCTCGCCCGCACGACCTTTGGTGTTGCCGAGCACAGTCAGCACATTGTCGGCCGCGCGCTCGACCTGCGTCTCGAATCGAAGCTGGCCGATGCGATGACCAGAGCCCGGACGATGCAGCGAGGCGGTGTCGGCTGGTATCCGCATTCCAGCTTTATCCACATCGATACCGGTCCGGTGCGGAACTGGACACTCGACGAGCGCGGGCTCGAAGGGCTGCTGGTCTTCGATGGCCGCCGTTTCAAAATCGACGGCGGAAGTCAGGTGCTGCTCGGCGGCCCCTGGCAGCCGCTGACCGTGACCCAGCGGCTCGGGCTACAGCGCCAGCTCGCCCGCGCGGAATTCCTCGCCCGCACCAAAAGTCTACGCCTCAGCCCGTGACGGCAACGCTGATCAGCTTGCCGACGCCGTAGGTCACGCCGGCGGCGGCGAAGCCGACCAGCACCTGGCGCAATCCCGAGAACCATACCCCGAGCCCGGTGAACAAGGTCGTTCCGGCGCCGATCAGGAACAACGCCAGCCCGCTCGCCGCCAGGCTGGCCATCACCGCTGGCAACCCTGTCAGCGCAAAATAAGGGGCAACCGGGAAGATCGCGCCGATCGCGAACAGCAGGAAGGAGGTCACGGCGGCGGCCCAGGCCGAGCCGCCGAGCTCTTGCGGGTCGATGCCGAGTTCCTCGCGCACGAGTGTGTCGAGAGCGGTCTCCTTGTTGGCGATCAGTCGCTGCGCGAGCGCTTTCGCCTGGTCTTCGGGGAGCCCCTTGGCCTGATAAATCAGCGCCAGCTCTTCCTCTTCCTCTTCGGGCACCTGCTCGAGCTCGTCGGTTTCGGTCCGGATTTGCCGCTGATACGATTCGCGGGTCGTGCTGACCGACAACCATTCTCCCAACGCCATCGAGCAGGAGCCGGCCAACAGTCCCGCCAGACCGGTGACGAGGATCGCGTGCGACGCAAGGTCCGCGCCGGCGACGCCCATCACAAGACTAAGATTGGAACAGAGCCCGTCATTGGCGCCGAGCACGGCGGCGCGCAGCGCATTGCCGCCCAACCCGCGGTGGCGGCCCTCCAGTCGCGCGATCGTCGACCCGCTGAACCCGCCCGGCGACCGCGCCGCGAGCGCCTGGATGATGCGGGCGTGCGACCTCTCGGCTGCGGGCAGCCCGCCGGCGACGGCTTCCGGCTGCGTGTCGTAGGTGCCGCTGTCCATCTGCTCGAGCGTGTTGATGGCCGGCAACACGAAGGCCGGGCCGAAGCGGCGCGCCAGCCAGGCGAGCGCCCGCGTCCGGAAGCTCGGCCGCAAGCTGGGCACACGTTGACTGACGGCCCCGACTTTCCGTTCCCAGAACTCGGCGTGAGCCTCCTCGACCGCCGCGAGGCGAGCATAAACCTGCGCCAGTTCCGGGCTCTTCTCGGTCTGCGACAGGGTTCGATACAGCGACGCGCTGTCGACCTCCCCTTGAAGATTGGCACTGTAGCGCTGTCGCGGATCTTCCTCGGGCATCTCCAAATTCCCGTTGGCGCCGCCAGCAGCCTAGCGCTCAGATGCATTCGGATGATTCAGTGCGACGCCCCCTCTTCGCCGGTGTGTCCAAAATTTTGGACTTGAGCATTGGTCCGCCGTCGCCAAGTGAATCTTCTGAATAGGTCTGAACACTAGACTAGAACTTCACTAGGAATGCATCAGGATTTCTCAACGGTATCACTCCTTTGCCGTCATTCCCGCGAAAGCGGGAATCTAGGCCCGGTAGGGCCGCAGCCGCTGTCCTCGACCCCCGCTTCCGCGGGGGTGACGATAACCCGTTGCGAGAACGGACTTCAATTGAGCGAGGATGGTTACCGGCTAACGAGCTTGCCGGGGTTCATGATGTTGCCGGGATCGAAGGCGCGCTTGACGGCGCGCATAAGCTCGATCTCGACGGGCGATTTGTAATGGGTGATCTCGTCGCATTTCAGGCGGCCGACGCCGTGCTCGGCGCTGATCGAGCCCTGAAGCTCTCGCACGACACTGTGGACGATGTCGTTGAACTCCTGCCACCGCGCCAGATAGGCGGTCGTGTCGGCGCCTTCCGGCTGGGTCAGGTTGAAGTGGATGTTACCGTCCCCGACATGGCCGAACGGCATCGGCCGGATGCCGGGCAGCCTCTCGGTCACCCCGGCGGTGGCGCGGACGATGAACTCGGCGACCCGGCTGACCGGCACCGAAACGTCGTGTTTGATCGAGCCCGCATGGTTCTGGGCTTCGACGATCGCCTCGCGTATCCGCCACAGCTCCCTGGCCTGTGGGCCGCTCTCGGCAATGACCCCGTCCGCGACGAGAGCCTCTTCGAGCGCCGTTTCGAGGAGCCTCTCCAACAGCCCGCGAATGCCGCTCTTGGTCTGGCTCGACGACATTTCGAGCAAGACGTACCAAGGATGAGGCGTCGAAAGCGGATCGATGGTCCCGGCTATATGGACCAGCGCCAGGTCGAGCCCTGCGCGCGGGATTAGCTCAAAGGCGGTCAGCTGATCGGCGGTAGCAGAGCGGGCATGGGCGAAGAGCGCCATCACGTCCTCGACCCTGGTGAGCCCGAGAAAAGCGGTCTCGACTTCGCGCGGTTTCGGAAAGAGCTTCAGCGTCGCGGCGGTGATGATGCCAAGCGCGCCCTCGCCACCGATGAAGAGCTGCTTCAGATCGTAGCCGGTATTGTCCTTGCGTAACCCGCGCAGGCCGTCCCAGATCCGCCCGTCGGGCAGCACGACTTCGAGCCCCAAGGTCAGCTCGCGCGTATTACCGTAGCGCAACACCGCGATGCCGCCGGCATTGGTCGACAGATTGCCGCCGATCTGGCAGCTGCCCTCGGCGCCGAGACTTAGCGGGAACAGCCGGTCGGCGTCGGCAGCGGCCTCTTGCAGCTGCGCCAGGATGCAGCCGGCCTCGACCGTCATCGTGAAATTGCCCGGGTCGATGGCGCGGATGCGGTTCACGCGGCCAAGGGTGAGGACGATGTTGTGCCCGTCTTCCGGCGGGACGCCACCTCCGACGAGGCCGGTGTTGCCGCCCTGCGGCACGATCGGCAGTCTTGCCTCGGCGCAGATCCGTACCACCGCTGCAACCTCCTCGGTCGAGGCCGGCCGGACGACGAGCCTGGTGGCGCCGCGATAGAGGCGCCGTGCCTCGACCAGGTAGGGTTCCTGCTCCGCCGGATCGGCGATCCAACCGCGGGGACCGACCGCCGCCTTGATTTGCTCCAACGCCGTCTCG
>Ga0209040_10002064_pt1 | contig 15862 bp, 14 predicted proteins | sample BogFormECP12_OM3_FD_188240 | JGI IMG/M metagenome (GOLD analysis project Ga0209040, IMG submission 188240) | Bog forest soil microbial communities from Calvert Island, British Columbia, Canada - ECP12_OM3 (SPAdes) (version 2) | ecosystem: Environmental > Aquatic > Freshwater > Wetlands > Bog ...
TCACCCAAACACCCCGTGCACGAACCATTTCGCTCTTAGCGTCTCGCGGCCCCAGAGGCCTTCGCGGTAGAGCCAGAAGCGGCGGCCTTGAGAATCCTCGGCGCGGAAATAGTCGCGCGTCGGCGCGTCGGGGCGACGCCACCACGGCGCGGCGATGCGTTCGGGGCCCTCGATCGCCGCGACGTCGTGCAGGACGCGCCGCCAGCGGAAGCGTAAGGGGGGCCCGTCGGGCACTTCGGCGACCGCCTCGATCGGCTCGGGACGGACGAAGAGCCGGAGCGGCCGCGCCGGCACGCCTCGTTCGCCCTCATCCGACCGGCTTCGCCGGACACCTTCTCCCGCATAGGGCGTCGAAAGACGCCCGTCTCTCGACGGGCTATGCGGGAGAAGGGTAGCGTCCCCCCGCGTCCGCGCCTCGCCGAGCGTCGCCGGCGCGGCCGCCTCGGCCTGTTCGGGCAGATGCGCTTCGACGAGCGTGCGCCGCGTCACCGCGCGAGCCCCGAGCCGTGCGCTCAAGCGGTCGATGAGGTCGGCCAGCGCGCGCGCGCGTTCGGCCTCGTGCGCCCGGTCGAGCTCAACTTGCGAGGGCGCGAGCGGCTCGGCCGCAAGGCACGAGAGGCGCATGAGGTCGACGCCGAAGCCGGCGTCGATGGCGTCCTCATGCGGGCTCGCGAGCCTTTCGGCGAAGAGCCGCGCGATCGCGCGCGCTTCGTTCAGCGGCCGCGAGGCGCCGACCCGGATGCGGCGCACGTCGCCGTCGACGCGATAGAGGCTGAGCTCGATCCGCCTCGCGCCCTTGGCCTGACGCTCGAGCAGCACCACGAGATCATCGGCGAGTTTTCGCAAAGTAGCCTCGATCGCCTCTAGCGTCTCAATGGGCGAGGCGAAGCGCCGCTCGGCGCAGAAATCGGGGGGCATGAAGCGCGGCGCGATCGAGGAGCGCTCGAGCCCTTTGAGCGCATCGAGCCTCCCGATCGGAACAGCGCCGAACCGCGCCGTGATCGGCGCGCGGGGCCTGAGCGCGATGTCGCCGATCAGCCTCAGGCCCGCCCGCGCCATGTCGGCGACGGTTTTGTCGTCGAGACCGAGCGCCGCGAGCGGCAGGTCGTGAAAGAGCTTGGCGAAGGCCTTGTCGCTTAAAATCTCGGGCGCGATTTTTTGGCTCGAAAACCGCGCCAGCGCCCAAGCCGCGCGCGGATTGCCGGCGACGCCGGCGACCGCCGCAATCCCCTGCGCGGCGAGGCGCTTCAGGCAATCCTCGACGAGCGCCGCCTCGCCCTCGAAGAGATGCGCGACGCCGGAGATGTCGAGTATGAGCCCGTCGGCGCCATCGAGCGCGGCGAGCGGCGTAAAGCGGGAGCACCAGTCGCAGAGCCGCTCCAGGAGGCGCGCCTCTTCTGCGGGCTCCGCCTCGACGGCGACAAGGACGGGTAAGCGCGCGCGCGCATCCGCAAGCGAAAGGCCGGGGCTCAAGCCCAGCCGCGCGGCTTCGGCGTTGACGCCGACGAGCCGCTCCGCGTTGTTGATCCTGGCGACGGCCGCGAGCGGCGTTGCTTTATCAACGCGGTTGAGACGCCGGGCGCGGTCCGTCGCCAGACGCGGCAGCCAGAGAGAGAGAAATCGGCGGATCGTCAAAAGCCAAGTCCTCGTGAAAAGCCAGATTCTCGCTTCGCCATTCGAGCCTCACCGCGTGCGCCGCGTCGTGTAGCCGCGCTCGCTGAGCGCGGACGCGGTCCATAGGGCGTCCGGAAGGACGCCCGTCTTTCGACGGGCTATCGACCGCGTCTACAAAGACGGTCAGGCGCGCTTTGACGAGCCGCGCCCCGCAGGCGAAGGGGCCGGGCAGGTCCCGGCCAGCCGCGGCCGGGATCCTTGCGCTCGGCAGAGCGGCGATCTCGAACCGCGTCTCGGCGGCGCTGGACATCCGCTCCGCCTGGCCGTAGGCGCTGGCCAACACCAAGAGCGCCGGGGTCCGCCCCTTTCGCGCGGCGAGCAGCAGGCGGCGGGAGGCGGCGAGACTGTAGCCCCTGAGATTCCAGATCTCGCCTATGACCGCCGCCGGCCCGCCGGATTTGAGCGCTTCCTCCATCGCCCAGAAGGCCGCGTCGGCGTCGGGCGCCTCGACGAAGACGAGGCGGCTCAAGGTGAGCCCGTGCGCGATGAGCCCCGGCCCATAGAGCGCGCCCGTCTCGTGAGCCGCGAAGCCTTCGCCGATCACGAGCCCCGCCGACGGCCGCTGGCTCAAGAACCGCGCGGCGAGCGCGAGCGCGAACCCCATCGCCGCCGCCTCGTCCGCGGGCTCGGCCGGGGCGATCTCATGCAGGGCGTCGTCCGCGAGCCCGCCGCCGAGGGCGGAATCGAGCGCGCGCGCGAGCTTAAGGCGCCGCGGGGCGCGCTCACTTAAGCCCGCCCCGGCCTCGATTCCGGCGACGGCGCGCCGCAAACGCGCCATCCCCTCCGCACTGCCGCTCGGCGACATTCGGTCCAAAACCTGTATGTTCCTTCTTTGTTCTTGTTTTGATCCCAAGCGGGGCGAGAGTCAAGGGTGAGGGTGGGACCGGGCCTCGAGCCCATGTAACAGCATCGACCCGAATTGCTCTGCGCGGCCTCCCCGATTTATCGCCCCGCCGCTGCGTTTTCATTCGCCCGCTGAACGCGCTATAAATCAGCGATGACCCAGCTGCTCGAACAAGCCGTCCAAACCCTGCGCGGCCTGCCGCCGGAAACGCAGGACGCTCTTGCGCGCATTCTCCTGCAATTGGCCGGCGATGATCAATCCAAAGTGCGGCTGAGCGCCGAAGAGGAAGCGTCCTTCGAAGCTTCCCTCGCGCAAGCCGAGCACCGCGAATTCGCGACCGACGATCAGATCAAAGCCATCTGGGCCAAGCACGGCCTGTGAAGCTGCGATACACGCTTCGCGCTGCGCCATCAGGCGCTCGGCGGCGATCTTTCGAAAGTCCTGTTGCCGTTCACTTCGAAGGATCGGGAAGAACAAGGTTGACCTTCGTGCCAGGCTTGACGCCGAAGATCGCGAAATAGTCGGCGTCGCCCAGTAACTTGGCCGCGTCGTCCAGGAAGCGCTGATTGCGAGCGTTGAGTTCGGCCGCAGTCGGGGCGGTCGCCGAATGTGCAAGAGCAGCCGCCGCGGTTTGAAACTGCGCACGCAAGGCAAGCAATTGCGCCGCGAGTGGGAGCTTGTCAGCGCCAAGGATCTTGCCGACGTGCTCTTCGAATTCGTCAGGCGGATTTGGAGATGCAATATCTTTCATAGTCCGTCCCCGACTGCTCGATTGCCGGGTCCGAGTCGCGCCATGCGCGCGGGACGGCGGCGGAGCGGCGGCAGCAGTGCACGCCGCAATCTTGTTCCTCCAGGCGCTGTGCTGCAAACCATAGGCGCCATAGATGCCGGAACTCAGCCAGTAGCCGCCCGCCATGGAGACGGTCAGCGGTCTCGCCCCGCCCAAACCGGTCGCATAAAGAACCTGATTGGCCAATTGATGGCAGACGCCGTCAACTCCATAAGTGAATATCGTCCCTCGAGCTGCAAAACTGGCGGAGCAATCGGCGTTTGGAGCCGCCAGACAACGCGCCAGTTTGATGTCTCCGTTCTGCGATCCAAGCGAACCGTCGGGAAGGCTCGGCGTCCCGCCCTGCGCGTGGAAGCCGCCCCAGCAATACCAATAGTCCTGCTTGGCGTGCTTGACGGCTGCAATGTCCGGATAGGGATGAGCTCTGTTGTCGTAACTGGTGACCCAGGTGTGATCCCACGGCGATCCGGGAACGATGATGGGAACTGCCCAAGCATACAGTTTCCGCGATGCCGCCATGACGTCCCCTCTGATCGCTGACCTGACCTCCCTGGGCGCCCGGTCGTCAAGCATCATGCGATCAATTGAATCGCTTGCGCAACACTTCGAAATCGAAAATCGCTATGGTCCGTTGGAGATGTCCAAACTCCGGGCCGTCAAGCCTCAGCCTCCAAGCAGCCTAAGCGGGGCGTCAACCGAGCGCTATCGCTCGCCGAGATATCTATGTCCAATCACCCGAGATACGTCACCACCCCGGTCTCGAGATCATAGATCGCCGCGCTGATCTTGAGCTTGCCCTCGCCGACGAGGCCCCCGATCAGCGTGCTCGCGGAGGTCAGCCGAGCCGCGGTTCTTTGCGCGCACTTCTTGGCGGTGTTGTTGACATAGTCGCCCTCTTCGCCCCGCGCGGCCAGCGCCGCGGGCAGGATCGGCTCGATCATCGTGCCGATTGCGCCGGGATAGGTCGCGTTCTTCAAGACGACGTCGCAAGCCGCCTTCACCGCGCCGCAGCTCGTATGGGCAAGGACGACGATGAGCGGCGAGCCCAGCACCGCCGCGCCATACTCGACCGTTCCCAGCGTCGCGGTGTCGACGAGGTTGCCGGCGTTTCGCGCGACGAAGAGCTCGCCGAGCCCGTGGCCGCCGAAGATGAGCTCGGGCGGAGAGCGGCTGTCGGCGCAGGCGATCACGGTCGCCCAGGGCGCCTGGTGTCCCGCAACCGAGGCGCGCTGTTCGGCGAGATCGATCGAGCAAAGCTCCGGGTGGCTCACATAGCGCTCGTTGCCGGATTTCAGCGCAGCGAGCGCCTCGTCGGGCGAGAGCGGCGTCGGCGCGCCTTCGGCCGCGCGCGCCGGCCTCATCGCGCCCGCGAACGCAGCCGCAGCCAGCGCCCCTGCGCCGAATTTGAGAAAGTCCCTCCGCCCCGCGGCGTCGCCCTCGCAAACCTTGCACATCGTTTCGTCTCCCATTCGCGGCTTCAGGCCGTCAACCGTAACAGGGCAAGGCGAAAGATTCGAGACGCCGCGACGAATGACGTTCATTGGCCGGCGGGCGGGCGCGGGCGTTCATCGATCGCAAACGATTTGACGTCGAGCGGGCGCGCGAATAGCTTGACGTCATCGCTAAGGGGATGGAGTCCCCCAAAACCGCCTGTCCGGGCTGATGACTCCTGTCGCGTCGTCGTGCGTGGCGGGAGATTCCTCGATCCCAGCTATCCGCATGTCGTCGCGCCGGGATGAGGAGGCATGCGATGGGACAGGTCTGGCTTCAATCGGCGCTGTGGATCGGCCTGGCGCTCGCCGCATCGATCATCTCGATCCGGGTCGCGATTTCCGTCGCGCTGATCGAAATTCTGGTCGGCGTGGTCGCGGGTAACACCATCGGCCTCACGCTCACCGAATGGGTGAATTTTCTCGCCGGGTTCGGCGCGATCCTGCTCACGTTCCTGGCGGGGACGGAGATCGATCCGGGGGTCGTGCGCAGGCATTTCCGATCGAGCCTGTCGATCGGCGTCGTCGGCTTTTTCGCTCCCTATCTCGGCGTGCTCGCCTATGCCCTCTACGTGCTCGGCTGGCCCTGGCCGCAGGCGCAGATCGCCGGCATTTCGCTGTCGACGACCTCGGTCGCCGTCGTCTATGCGGTCATGGTCGAGACCGGCTTCAACCGGACCGAAATCGGCAAGATCATTCTGGCCGGCTGCTTCGTCAACGACCTCGGCACGGTGCTCGCCCTCGGCGTCGTCTTCGCGCACTACGACTGGCGCCTGGCGGCCTTCGGCGCCATCACCGCCGCCGCGCTCTGGATATTGCCGCGCTTCGCGCCCTGGTTCTTCGCGCGCGTCGGCCATCGCGTCAGCGAGCCGGAAACCAAGTTCATCGCGCTCGTCCTGCTCGGGCTCGGCGGCCTCGCCTCGGTCGCCGGAAGCGAGGCGGTGCTGCCGGCCTATCTCGTCGGCATGGCGCTCGCGCCGGCCTTTCTCGCCGACCGCGAACTGCCGCATCGCATGCGCATCATCGCCTTCACCATCCTGACGCCCTTCTATTTCCTCAAAGCCGGATCGCTCGTCGAGCTCAGGCAGATCCTCGACTCAGCCGGGCTCGTCGTGATTCTCCTGGCGATCAAGATGGCGACGAAGTTCGTCGGCATTCTGCCGCTGACCCGCGCGTTCCGCTTCGATCCGCGCGAGGGGATGTATACGACGCTCCTGATGTCGACAGGCCTTACCTTCGGCACGATCTCGGCGCTGTTCGGTCTTACCAACCACATCATCGACCAGCGTCAATATACGGTGCTGGTGACTGCGGTGATCGGCAGCGCTGTCGTGCCGACGCTGATCGCTCAAAGATGGTTCCAGCCGGCCTTCGCGCCGATCGACAGTCCTGTCGCCGAGGCGGTCGCGCCAGCCCAGGAGGGATGAATGCTCCGCAAGATGCTTGTCGCCAACGACGGCTCGCCGGGCGGCGAAAGAGCCTTGAAATATGCGCTCGAACTCGCCAGGCGGCTTGAGCTCGGCGTGACGATGATCTGCGTCGAGGAGATTCCGCGGTTTCCCGCGAGCATCGACGAGGTCGCCGAGGCGCAGGCGGACGCCGAGAGCGTGTTCGACCGGGTCATCGCTTCCGCCAAGACCCAGGCGGCGAACGCAGGCGTCACGCTCGACGCGCATGTCGTTCCGGGCCACCCGTTGCCGAGCATCGTCGATTTCGTCAAGAAAAATGGCCACGACGTGCTCGTCGTCGGTTTCATGGGCCATACGGCGCTCTACAATCGTCTGATCGGCAGCACGACCGACCGGCTCGTCGAGCACGCGCCCTGCGCGGTGATCGTCGTCAAGTGACCGCTCACCCCAAAACGCCAAGATCGGCTCGGTCCTTTGATATGGCCGAGCTGTCCCGCTGAGGGGCGGCAGCGAAGGATGTTCTGTGGTTATGGCGTATTTCTGGGTCATGCTCGGCAGCGCTCTCGGAGGTGGCGCGCGGTACTTGGTCTCAGGCCTCGCGGGGAACCAGTTCGGCCAGACATTCCCGTGGGGTACTTTGATCGTCAACGTGACAGGGTCATTCATCATAGGCTTCTTAGCCACGTTCACAGGGCCAGACGGCCGGCTGCTCATCCGGACGGAGGTCCGCCAATTTTTCGTAACTGGAGTCTGCGGTGGGTACACGACCTTTTCATCCTTCAGTCTTCAGACACTCAATCTCATCCGCGACCGCGAAATGGCGCTCGCCGGCGCCAATATCGGCATGTCGTTCTTGTTCTGCCTCGTGGCGGTATGGTGCGGTCACCTTGCGGCCCTTACCCTCACTCAGCTCAAGGAGCCTGACTTATGACGCTACCCCGCGATGCGATGCTTCTGCGAGCCTTCTTCGGGGAAGACGACAAATTCAAAGGCCGTCCGCTTTACGAGGCGATCGTGATGAAAGCCCGCGAGGCGCATCTCGCCGGCGCAACGGTGCTGCGCGGGCCGATCGGTTTCGGCCATTCGAGCCGCATTCACACGACGAAGATCCTCCGCCTTTCCGAGGACTTGCCGATCATCATCGAAATTGTCGACACGGAGGAGAAGATCAAGGCGTTCCTGCCGACCCTCGACGTAATGATGACGAGCGGGCTCGTCACTTTGGAGAAGGTGCAGGTCCTCCTCTACGGGGCGCACGTCAAGCATGAGCCGGCTTGAAAGCGCAGGAGGTCGCCTGCAGACGTTGACAAAGCGAGCGCGGAGATTACCTTTTTTGAAATTGACAGGCGATGGAGTTCGCCTTTAAGCGCCCCGATGGGCTGATGACTCCTCCAGACGTCCTTTGACGAAAGGAGGAGTTTCTATGTTCCCCCTCGAGAGTTATCCATCAGGGCGCGCGCCCCGCCCTCAGGCGCGACGGCGAAGAGCGGCCCCGGGCCAGCCGTCGGCCCGCGAGCCCTCGGCTCATCGAGGCGGCGGGCGATGACGTTTCGCAGCATCCTCAACCTATCGCCAGGCGACGAGGGCGCGGCCGAGCGATCCGAGCCGCCGGCCTGTTTCGGCGACCTCAATCTCGATCAGATCGTCGTCTCTATCATTGCCGGCAGGCAGGACTACAATCTCGCGCCCTTTTTCTACCAGCCGCTGAGGTCGCGCGAAGCGGTTGAATACCGGCAGGGCGTCATGCGCGACCTCGAGGACAGGGTCCATTTCGACGCCGTCGCCGAGTTTGGCAAGGGCGCCCGCTCGGTTCGCGATCACGTCGCGCAGGCGCAAAAGCTGCGCCACAAATATCAGAAAGAGGCATGGGCGCTCGACGCCGTCGACGTCTATTGCCGGGCGGTCGGCGCGCTGCATGCGCACTTCCTAAATTCCGTTCCGTCGTCAGCCGGACTAACGGGTTTCGTCGGCTACCTCGAGGCCTACGTCGCCTCGCCGGAATTCCGGCGCCTGGCGGAGGACGCAGCTGCTCTCAAGGCGAAGCTTGGCGAGGTTCGGTACACGCTTCTGATCCGCGACAGCGTCATCACCGTCACGGCCTTTCAGGACGAGCCGGACTACGGCGCGGAAATTCAGGCCGACTTCGACAAGTTCAAGCAGGGCGCCGCAGCCGACCACGTCTTCAAGTTCAGCGACTTCGATCAGATGAATCACATCGAGGCCGGAGTTCTCGATCGCGTCGCGCTCCTCTATCCGGAAGTCTTCGCCGAACTCGACGCCTTCATTTCGCGCAGCGGAGGCTTTTTCGACGCGACGATCGCCCGGTTTGATCGAGAGGCCCAGTTCTACCTCGCCTATATCGCGCACATGCGCCGCATCAGCGGCAGCGGCCTGGCCTTTTGCTATCCGACCGTATCGAATGAGAGCAAGGCGGTCAGCGCCAGCCAATGCTACGACCTGGCTTTGGCCGGAACGCTTCTCGATCAAGGCCGACCGGTCGTTCCGAACGACTTTTTCCTCGCCGGCCGCGAACGGATCATCATCGTTTCCGGCCCGAATCAGGGAGGAAAGACGACATTCGCGCGCATGTTCGGGCAATTGCATCACCTCGCCGCGATCGGCTGTCCCGTGCCGGCCGCCAGCGCGCGTCTCTATCTGTTCGATGACGTGTTCACGCATTTTGAGAAGGAGGAGGACGTCCTGAACTTTCGGGGAAAATTGCACGACGACCTATTTCGATTGCGCCGCACGCTCAACAGCGCCACATCCGACAGCCTGATCATTCTCAACGAAGTCTTCAATTCGACCAGCCTGAAAGATGCGGTTTTCCTCAGCGCCGAAATCCTGACCCGCATCATCGCGCTCGATGCGGTTTGCGTCTGCGTGACCTTTATCGACGAACTGGCGTCGCTGAGCGAGACGACGGTCAGCATGGCGAGCACCGTCAAGCCGGGCAATGTCGCGGAGCGGACATTCAAGATCGTTCGTCGACCGCCCGACGGCCTGGCCTACGCCATCTCGATCGCTCAAAAGTACCGCCTTACCTATGCGCAACTGCGCGATCGGCTGTCGTCATGAAAGCATTTCTGATGCACAGAGATCGCGATTTCGATCTCGAACGGCCTTCGCCGGGAATCGAGGCCGATCTAAAGAAGGATCTCGCGCTCGAGCTTCTGTTTGTTGCGATGGCGAATGGCGACACATTCGTGTTCGAGGTCGCTCAGAAGGCCGTCCTCGCCGGCGTTGGCGAAAGGCTGGAGACGATCACTTACCGGCAAGCCGCAGTCAAGGACGCGATTCGAAACCCGTCGACGATGAGACAGTTCTATGGCCTCGCTCAGGAAGCGTTGCAGAGACAGAAGAAGGTGTGGCCCCGCTATCGCGAGTACCCCTCGGGAACGCTCGACACCGCCGTCGAGCACATGGCGATCTTCGTCGACGTGCTCAAGCGGTTGCGCGACCTCGCCGATCGCAACGCCGAAGCGTTTCAGTCAGAGGCGTTCACGAACCTTTGCCGGATGCTCGCCCGGGAGCTCGACGGCGCCTACTTCAAGCTGATCGACTCGCATTTGAAGCGGCTGAAGTTCCGCGACGGGGTTCTCGTCAGCGTGGGGCTCGGAAAGGGCGTGAAGGGCGCGAACTACGTTCTCCGGCGGCCGCTGAAACCCTCGGGGAGCTGGTTCGCCCGGATTTTCAGGCGAGGTCCCGTCGGCTACAGCCTCCGCCTGGCGCCGAGAGACGAGGCCGGCGCCAAGGCGATGTCCGAACTGCGGGACCGAGGGCTTGGTCTCGCAGCCGACGCCCTCGCCAAGAGCGCCGAACACATCCTCAGTTTCTTCCGGATGTTGCAAACCGAATTAGCCTTTTATATCGGCTGCGTGAATTTGCATGAGCGGCTTCTCGAAATCGTGGCGCCGTTTACCTTTCCGGCGGCGAAGCCGTTTCAACCTTACCGCTTGTCGTGCGCCGGTCTTTATGACGTCTGTCTCGCCTTGAGCATGAACCGGCGAATCGTTGGCAACGACGTCGAGGCGGACGGAAAAAATCTGATCGTCGTGACGGGCGCCAATCAGGGCGGCAAGACGACCTTTCTCAGAAGCGTGGGGCTCGCTCAACTGATGATGCAGTGCGGCATGTTTGCGCCGGCGTCACGGCTTGAGGCCAGCATGGTGGACGGCCTCTTCACCCACTTCAAGCGCGAGGAAGACGCCACGATGAAGAGCGGCAAGTTCGACGAGGAGCTCAGCCGCATGAACGACATCGCCAATCGCCTGACGCACCACGGGTCGATCCTGTTCAACGAATCCTTCGCCGCAACCAACGAGCGGGAGGGCTCGGAGATCGCCCGCCAGATCGTCTCCGCCGTGCTCGAAGGAGGGCGCCGGGTTGCATTCGTGAGCCACCAGTTCGCCTTCACCAACGCGATGTACGAGAGCGGCCGCGACTCGACGCTTTTCCTGCGGGCCGACCGGCAGGAGGACGGCCGGCGCACGTTCCGGCTAACCGTCGGCAAACCGCTCGCGACGAGTTTCGGCGAGGACGTGTACCGGGAGGTTTTCTTGCGCGATGCGGCCGAACAGCATTCAATCGCACGACACACGCCCGCATCGATCGGACGTTTTGACGCAGAGAAAGACGCCTGGAGCGACGAAGGAACGGATTACGCGCGCGCCCGGAAATGAATATGGTCGCGTCGTCCAGTTCAGGGAGATGCTGATGTCCAAGATCACAAAAGTAAGCGCGCTCGAGATCCTCGACTCGCGCGGCAATCCGACGGTGCGCGTTCATGTCGCGCTCGACGACGGGACGGTCGCCGTCTCCTCGGTGCCCTCGGGCGCTTCGACCGGAGAGAACGAAGCGGTCGAGCTTCGCGACGGCGACAAGAAGCGCTACGGCGGCAAGGGCGTCAAGAAGGCGGTCGAGAACGTGGTCAAGACGATCGCCCCTGCCGTGGTCGGCCGGGACCCGGAGCGTCAGGCGGAAATCGACGGCGTGATGCTCGCGCTCGACGGTACGAAGACCAAGGCGAAGCTCGGGGCAAACGCCATTCTCGGCGTGTCGATAGCGGTCGCGCGCGCGGCGGCGCAATCGGCGAAATTGCCGCTCTACGCTTATCTCGGCGGCGTCGGCGCGACCCGGCTCCCTGTTCCGATGATGAACATCGTCAACGGCGGCAAGCACGCCGAGAACTCGGTCGACTTCCAGGAGTTCATGGTGATGCCGGTCGGCGCGCCGAACTTCGCCGAGGCTCTGCGCTATGGGGCCGAGACGTTCCACGCGCTGGCGAAACTCCTCAAGGGCAAGGGCTATGCGACATCGGTCGGCGACGAAGGCGGCTTTGCGCCCAATCTCGGCAGCAACGAGGAGGCCTGCGAGCTGATCGTGAAGGCGATCGAGACGGCGGGCTTCAAGCCCGGCAAGGACATCGCCATCGCGCTCGATCCTGCTGCGAGCTCCTTCTTTTCCGGCGGCGCCTATGAGCTTTCGAAGTCGAAGGGCGGCCGCAAGACGAGCGACGAGATGATCGCGCTCTACGGGAAGTGGATCGACACGTTCCCGATCGTTTCGATCGAGGACGGGCTCGATGAAAACGACTGGAAGGGATTTGCTCACCAGACCGCTGTGCAAGGTCAGCGCATCCAGATCGTCGGCGACGATATATTCGTCACCAACCCGGAATTCATCGCGCGCGGCATCAAGGAAAAGGCCGCAAACGCGGTCTTGATCAAATTGAACCAGATCGGCACCGTCACCGAGACGGTCCAGGCGATCGCCCTCTGCCGCAAGGCGGGCTGGAACACGGTTGTGTCGCACCGCTCCGGCGAGACGGAAGACGCGTTCCTTGCCGATTTCACCGTCGCGATGGGCGGCGGGCAGATCAAGACGGGCTCCGCCAGCCGCAGCGAGCGCATCGCCAAGTACAACCGGCTCCTCGAGATCGAGGCGGAGCTCGGCAAGTCGGCGCAATTCGAATCGCCGTTCGCGTGAGCGACTGGACGTTCCTTGCGACGGCGTGCTGACAACGAGCACTCAGGGCGATCGCTTCGTTAAAGGTGGTTTGCCTGCCCCCTCCACCACGCTCCGCGTGGTCCCCCTCCCCCGCGCTTTGCAAGCGCAGGGGAGGAAAGGGCGGCGGCGCATTCCTCCCTCACGAAGTGGGGGAGGGGGACCGCCCGAAGGGCGGTGGAGGGGGCGCAGCGCGGGCTCCGAGCCGGGCTCGTTAAGCTGAAGCGATTGCCCTACTATGAGCAGGCCGTCCGGTTGACAAGCAAACCGCGCGAACCTGACAATGCCCCGGAGGGTCGGGCCCTGCATGCGGGCGCCCCGCCAATGTACTCCGGAGGTCGATCCACAAGAGCGTAAGGAGAACCCATGGGCTTTCCAGCGCATGGTCCGCGCTACGATCAAACTTTTCCCACCTTGACGGCGAACGAGATCGAGCGGCTGCGCCGCTTCGGAACCGTGCGCAAATACGCCAGCGGCGAGAAATTGTACGAAACCGGCAAGCCCGCGCCCGGCATGTTTGTGGTCTTGTCGGGCACAGTGGCGATTACGCAGCACGACGGTCTGGGCCATGTCGCGCCTGTCGCCGAGCAGGGCGCCGGTCAGTTCCTGGCCGAGATCGGACAGCTCTCCACCCGGGCGGCGCTGGTCGACGCAACCGCGGAGGGCGATGTCGAGACGTTGCTGATCTCGCCCGAAAGGGTTCGATCGCTGCTGGTCGCGGAGGCGGATCTGGGCGAGCGCATCATGCGCGCGCTCATTCTGCGTCGCATGAATCTCATTCAAAGCGGCGCCGGCGGGCCCGTGCTGATTGGCGCCGCAGCGTCCTGGGACGTCATCCGGCTGCAGGACTTCTTCAGCCGCAACGGCTATCCCTTTCATCTGCTCGATCCTGCCAACGATCACGAAGCGAGCGACCTCATCGCCCATAGCGCGGCGTTCCAGGGGAAGCTGCCTCTGGTCGTCTGTTCCAATGGCGTGGTGCTCAGCAACCCTTCGGAGACTGCTCTTGCGCGGCAACTGGGGATGCTCGGCCGTCCGCGCGAAGGTTTCGTCTATGACGTCGCAGTCGTCGGCGCGGGTCCTGCCGGCCTTTCGACCGCGGTCTATGCGACATCCGAGGGGCTTTCCGTGGTCGTTATCGATCAGAGAGCCTTTGGCGGACAGGCCGGCGCGAGCGCGCGAATCGAGAACTATTTCGGATTTCCGACCGGGATTTCCGGACAGGCCCTGACGGCCCGCGCCTTCATCCAGGCGCAAAAATTTGGCGCCGAAATGATGATTCCCAGCGCCGTCAAGACGCTCGATTGCAAGCGGGCGAATGGGGCGTTCACGCTCGATGTCGATGGCGGCGAGCGCATTCAGGCGCGCGCCGTGGTTGTCGCGAGCGGGGCGCATTATCGCCGTCTCTCGATCGCTGAGCTTGCGAATTTCGAGGGTCGCGGCGTTTGGTACTGGGCGTCGCCGAATGAGGCTCGGCTTTGCGCGGGGGAGGAGGTCGCGCTGGTGGGGGGCGGCAATTCCGCGGGTCAGGGCGCCGTCTTCCTCTCGGCTCACGCCGCGAAGGTCCGCATGATGGTGCGCGGACCAAGCCTCGCGGAGAGCATGTCGCGCTATCTGATCGACCGCATCGCCGCCGCGCCGAATATCGAATTGATGACTGAGACAGAAATTGTCGCCTTGACCGGCGCCCCGAACGCGGGCCTCGAGAAGGTCCGTTGGCGGGATCGTCGCACCGGCGCCGAGACCGAGGCCCCGATCCGCCACGTCTTCCTCTTCATCGGCGCCGATCCGGCGACGGAATGGCTCAAGGGCTGCGGCGTCACAGTGGACAAGGCCGGATTCGTCATCACCGGCGGCCGCGCCGGCGATGGCGAGAGTCGTTCGTCCTCGCTGCTCGAATCCTCGATTGCGGGCGTGTTCGCCGTCGGCGACGTCCGTTCGGGATCCACCAAGCGCGTCGGCAGCGCGATCGGCGAAGGCGCCCAGGTCGTAGCGGCCATCCACGGGTTTCTCGCCCATTCTCCAGGTCCGAACCTCTAGCCAGGAGGCGAGCCGCCATGCCGAAACGCTGCACGCACTTGAACACCATCCGCACCGTGACCCCGAGCGCGCTCGGTTGCGAAGAATGCCTAAAGACAGGCGACGCCTGGGTTCACTTAAGGGTCTGTCGCACATGCGGGCATGTCGGCTGCTGCGATCAGTCGCCCGGCCGCCACGCGACCAAGCACTATCATGCGACCCAACATCCGATCATCGAAGGCTACGATCCGCCGGAGGGGTGGGGCTGGTGCTATGTCGACGACGTGATGTTCGATCTCTCCGATCGCAAGACGCCCCACAACGGCCCGATCCCGCGCTACTATTGAGCGGCGATATCCCCGCGCGCGATTTGAAGGCTTCCGTTGCGCGCGTCCAAACCCTCGTTAGACTCGAGGGCCTGACTGCCCGAACGAACTATCGGCGCTCGGGCTTCCTCCTCCAAAATACATCTCGACCTCCGCTATCGAGGAGGCGAAATGCAGTCGCTCCTGGTGGCCATGGGCCATTGTCGGCAGCGCGGTACGCTACGAACACGTTCGGCGCGCGGACCTCAACCTCCTTCAAGATCTCCGGGCCTTGACTGGTTGCCCCGCCAAGAAACTGAATCCGGAATGGCTCGGGATCAGGCATCTCCGAGACTATGCGCTTGGGTTCCTCTGGTTCGCGATGCTGCTGCAGAGTCGGCTCGCGCTGCGGTGAAGCGACGGCTTCGCGATTCGCGCATAAGTCAGCGTCCACCGCCAGTTGGGTTGCGGCGTCGAGACCGACGCCCTTATGAGTCTCGTCGGCAACCGGTAACTCAATGCGGCTTGGCTTTTTCGCCATCGCATCTGAACTCGTTTTCCGTCCCCCTCGGCGCAGGTCGGAGCGATCCGCCTGTGGCCGGTAAAGGACACGTTCGAAGGCGCGGGCGACGACGATAAGGGTGACTATCAAGCGCGGCTCCCAAGGCCCCGACCCGAAATCAAATCTTCCCCCTCCCGCGCAACGAGCGCTCCGTGCAGTCCAGTCGGCGCGCCCGACATGCCCGCGCCTCTCGGCGGTGAACAGGAGGACCGGGGCGCCGTTCCCCCGTCGCGGCAAATCGGGACTGAAACTCGCTTTCAGGCCGGCGCCTAAAAACGCAAGACTGCATACGACATCGTCCCTTACTATGCGTTAACGTTCAGTGGCTGTTGGTAAGCGACGCGGAGCAGACTCCGCGATAGCCCGCGATAGCCAATGAGCGTCCCTCCCGTTGACCCAGATCAATGCGGGCCCGCTGCGGCTCGGCGATGCTGCCTGATGTCAGAGCGGGCCACGGCCAAAAGCCCCGGGAGGTAGGCGGTCGCGATTACCCTCTGAAGCTAGGGCCGGAGTTGGGTCTCTCTCGCTCCGGCCTTACTTCGTTTGGAACAACCTTCGTTGAAATGACCGGGTTCGCTGAGCCGCGAGCGTCCGAACCGGCCATGAAGGACGCGCTCGCCGAGTTGCGGCAGAGCTGCGACGATTGGAACGCGCAGGCTGAGATTCAGTGGCGGGCCTGCAATCCAGAAACGCTGAGGTTCACTGCGCGCGACCTGTCGATCCTTTCATCGCGCACGACTTCGAAACTGAGTCGCTGGCCTTG
>Ga0209040_10002065_pt1 | contig 15860 bp, 7 predicted proteins | sample BogFormECP12_OM3_FD_188240 | JGI IMG/M metagenome (GOLD analysis project Ga0209040, IMG submission 188240) | Bog forest soil microbial communities from Calvert Island, British Columbia, Canada - ECP12_OM3 (SPAdes) (version 2) | ecosystem: Environmental > Aquatic > Freshwater > Wetlands > Bog ...
TATTGTCGGCCAGCGCGAGAACATAATAATGGATCGCCTTGTCGCGATCGCCACGCTTCTCGTAGATCTCACCGAGATGCTCGCCGATGTTGCCGCTTCCGCTGGCCTGCACTGCCGCGGCGATGTACTGCTCTGCCAAGTCCAGATTCCCGCGTTTGAATTCAACCCAACCCTTGGTGTCCCAAACGTTGTACAAGAAGCTCGCCGTTCCCAAGTCCTGGAAGCGCAGATTGTCGAGACTGACGTCGCGCAGTTGTGTTTCCACGGAATTGATCGCTGCATCCGCGTACTTGTCGGCGCGTTCCAGCTGCACATTCTGCTCGGCAAGAGAATAAGCGATGTTGTTCCACGTGGCCGGGACAGGAGCAAGGCTGATGGCCTTCTCAAAGGCCGCCATTCCCTTCTCCGTCTGGTTGGCCGCAATGTAGCTTTCGCCAAGCGATATCTGCAGCAATGCGTTTTGCGGCTGCAGTTCGACCGCTTTCTCCAGTTCCGGGGTCGCCTCCGCAAACTTCTTTCGCCTGACGTATAACTCGCCCAAGCTGCCATGAGCGAACGGGTCGAGCGGGTTGATCTCGATTTGCTTCTGAAACTGGGCGATGGCGTCATCGTACTTCAGCTCGGCTTCGTAGGCCAGTCCGAGGTTGTTGTAGGCAAACTGGTCGTAGGGATTGATCTCAATCTGCTTTTTCAAGGCCGCAATGGCTTGATCGTTCTCGTTGAGTCCAAGATAGGCTCGCCCAAGGCTGTTCCACGCCGTCTTGTGCTTGGGATCCTGCTGCACCACGCGTTGCAGAAGATCAACCGCCAATTGGAAGTTGTTGTTCTTGAGCGCCTGGGTCCCCGACTCATTCAGATCGGCAACCGATTCGTTGCTGGCGATTCCAGCCGTAGCAGGCGACTTGTTACTCAAGACGATGTCCTGTGCCTGATCGGCGGCTATAGCCCGCTGGAACGCGGCGTAGTCTTGCAATCGCTCGTAAGGCAGCTCAGGAACCAGCACTTTCAAGTCGCGAATTGAAGTGAACTGGTCGCCCTCAATTTTGTAGCTGGAATGATACTCGGCGTAATCGCGGCGAACGTCCACGCCAATCGGTGCATGCACGGTAAATTGGTCGGGAACCTTGAGCCGCACCTCAACTTGCGCGTCAGAGGGCGCGCCTAGCTTAATCACCTTTTCCGGAGTCTTCTCATCCTCATCGAACCCCGGTTCTCCGCCGAGAGTCATCTGCATGAATGGCATCTTGATTTTCGACTCCCGCGCCGACCAATCAAAATAGTTGCTTGCAGTAGCATCGAGACTGATTCGCAAGGGATTGTCTGTATCACTAGGATCGCTCACCTGCAGGTTGCTGATCTCGGCCCCCTTCATTCCCGCACGCTGCAGCATACTGCTGAAGAGGTCCTTCCAGTGATTGGCGGGCATCTGGCGAAGTGCAAAACGAAAGCTAACTTCGCGATCACCTCGCATCGTGGCAGAGACCTGCGTGGTCAGCTTTCCGGTTTCATTCAGCGAGGCGTTAACGTGAGTTTGATCGGAAGCCTGGAAAGGGAGATTGGCTGGAGTCCGCACCAGGTCCGATTTTCCGGCCGGCGAAATCAGGAGCGCCTGCTTGTCGCGGGTCGGTTGCATCAGCATGCGGAAAGGCAGGACTCCGCTTGTGCTGTCGAGCCAGATTTCTTGGCCACCAACCGGAACCCGCGTAATAACATGATCGAAATGGGAGGGAGATGGAACATCGGGATCCAACTTATGTTGAACGCCGATAAGCACTGAAGAAGACTCAATGCCTTGTGACTGGAGCAGGGCGGCCAGTAGGGTGTTCTTGTCCTTGCAATCGCCGTAGCCATTGGCCAAAACCTCGCTCGCCGCGTGCGGTTGAATGCGGCCCAGCCCGAAGGACAAGCTGACGTAGCGGACGTTGCGCGAGACATAGTCATACAGCGCTTTTACCTTCTCCATGTCATCGGTCTTGCCCCGAACGAGTTCAGCGGCCTTGGCCTTGATCGCCTCGTCGGGCTGGCGACGTGCGCGCTCAAGGAACGCATACCAGGCACCCACGTCTTCCCAGCTCTCAAAGGTGCTCACCTGCACTGAGGGTATCTGATCTGCATCGTTCAGCGGCCCCTTCCGTCGCCCGTTTGAACTCTGGTCTTTAAGGTGAGAGTGCGCCCAGCGGTAGATGCGCCGGTCGCCTTCATCGGTCACCTTGGGATCGTAACCGGGCTTGGTCTTCATTCTTATGTGACGGCCCTTAGGGACATTGATTTCCAACTGCTCGTCCAACACCACACCCGTTTCGGCAAAGTTGAAGCTGGTCCAGAATTGATTTGGCGCTAGCGGATTGGTGATGGTGCGAACCACCTGGTATTCCAGTACATCTCCCGGGCGCAGCGACGGAACGCTGACGTGCTTCTCGTGATAATCGGTGTAGACCGGAGCGTTGGGAGTGGTCAGATCCAGTATGGCGGATTCCTGTGCGGTGATAACGGTGCCATCGGGTTTGCGCACCCGGACATAGACAATGTCGAGCTTATCGCTGAGCGCGCTGTATCCGACCTTGATCTGGCCCAGTGCCTGCACCCCGCTCTCGCTGACAACTCTGATCTGGACATCGAGTTGCTCGCGTCCCGTTCCGTCATTCTCATATCGCATCGTCTGGCGATAGTGCTCGATGACGTAAGGTTCCTGCGAATAATCTGAAGGAGCTGGCGACTGGCCAGGTCCGGTCTGGACGGCGGCAGCCACCCCTGATGGTTGACTGTCCTTGGTGGAAGCAGCTTGCGCCGCGCCTTTTACCGTCGTCGGTTGTACCGCGACCAGCGTGAGCGTCAGGCAAAAAAGAACAATCCCCGTGAGAACTCGGTTCATAAGTGGCTGGAGTATTACCCATCCTACGCGAGCGGACAGGAGAACTCCACTCTATGAGGGTGGCTATTCGTTGCGCAGAGCGACCATCGGGTCGACCTTTGTCGCTCGTCGAGCCGGCAGGTACGAGGCTGTCGTCGCTATCAGCGTCAGAAGAATAGCCACGGACGCGAATACCATCCAGGAGTTGTAGTTCAGGCCATAGAGCAGGCTCGCCATCACTCGCGTCAGCGCCAGTCCGGAGACGAGCCCAATACCCACACCTGCGAGGGCGGCAACGACTCCCTGACGTAGCATCAGTCGCAAGATGTCCTCGCGCTGCGCACCGATCGACAGGCGAATGCCAATCTCCCGTGTGCGCTGGAGTACAGAGTATGAGATTAGGCCGTACAGGCCGATCATGGCGAGCGCCAGAGCAAGCGCGCCGAAACCGCCGATCAAGTAGAGCGGATAACGCCGCAGGAACACCGCTGGCGATCGATTGAGGACCTGTTCCATCGACCGCGGCAGAATGATAGCAAGCTGCGGGTCGAGGTCGCGCAGCACGGCACGCGCAGGAGTTATCAACGCAGCTGGATCCCCGGCAGTCCGAATTACGTAGCTCAGGTAAGCCGTGTATCCGGAACTCTGATCTACAGGAAAATACATGACCGGCGGAGGCGCCGTGGCAAGACTGTCCTCGGCGACGTCGCCAATGGCCCCGACGACTTGACGAAACGGTTCGTTGGCTGAAAACGTCATTCGCACGCGCTTGCCGATGGGGTCTACTCCGCGCGCGCCATAACGCCTCACCCAAGCCTGGTTCACGACGGCAACCCTGGGAGAGTCCTGCGTGTCAGCCGAGGCAAAAGCACGGCCGGCGAGGAGCGGAATCTTCATGACTGCGAAATAGTCCGAAGCAACGCGGCGGGTCACACAATCCTCATCCTCGCCGTCGGCGCTGGTTTGTCCCTCTACAACGAACCGGTTCCGGCTGCGATTTTCGGTGACGGGCAGTCCGCTGGTTGCCGAGGCGCCTTGAACGCCGGGCAAGCTGCGCAGACGATCGAGGAATTCCTGCACGAAGCGGAGCCCGTTCGAATTGTCGAATGGCCACGCCTTCGCTGTTGGGTAAGAAAAACCTGGGAGGTTGATATCGAAGGTCAACAGATGTCCCGGCTCGAATCCCGGATTCTGCTGCAGCAGAGTGCGCAGACTTTGCAGCATCAAGCCGCCACCGACCAGCAAGACCATGGAAAGCGCGATTTCGCCAATCACCACAATATTGCGAAGACGCTTGTGGGCACTGCTCGTGCCACCACGCGATTCGTCCTTCAAGACTTCGGTAATTGGCGACTGCGGAACGGCGAACCCTGGACCTACCCCAAACAGGATCGCTGTCAGGAGCGTGATGCCGCAGACAAAAGCCAGCACGGCAAGGTTGATGCCGGAATCCCGAAGATATGGCATGATTTGCAGTTGCGTCTCCGGAATGGCGCCGACCAGAAGGCGCACACCAAGAGCTGCTCCAAGCAGACCAAGTACCGCGCCCATCATCGAAAGCAGCAAGCTTTCCGTGAGCAACTGGAGCAACAGATGGACGCGGCTGGCGCCCAGCGCTGCCCGGATCGCAAATTCCCGACGGCGATCGATCGCGCGAGTCATTAGAAGATTAGCGACGTTGGCACAGGCGATAAGCAGGACGAAGCTCACCGCACCAAACAGAATCAGTAACAAAGGCCGGATATCGCCGACGATTTCGTCCCGCAGGCTTTCAACCGTGACGAAGATAGAGGCGTCTTGTTTGGGATACTCCTGCGCAAGTTGCGCCGTAACGCTCTGCATCTCGGCGCGCGCCTGCTCGAGGCTGAACCCCGGCGCAAGGCGGCCGATCACCTCCAGCCAGCGGGCATTGCGGGCCGTTCCTGTGTATCCATTCGTGTGTAATGGGACCCAGAGTGGCGCCGACATGGCGGGCGCGAACTCGAACTCGCGCGGTAGTACGCCCACCACGGTAGTGGCCTTGTTGTCCAGGCGTATGGTGCGCCCAATTACAGCTGGATCGGCGGAAAAATCGCTTCGCCAGAAGTTGTAACTGAGGATAGCGACTGTGGGACCGGAACCTTCGGGGAGTTGATCCTCAGCGACAAAGTCGCGGCCCAGCAGTGGCCTCACGCCAAGGGTGGAAAAGAAATTCGGAGTGACCATTGCCCCGAAAACCATCTTCGGGTCTCCGGTTCCGGTCAGGGTGAAGCCGTCGGAAGAAAAACCGGCCAGGGACTCGAAGCTCTTCGCCGCCCGCTTCCAGTCGAGATAATCGGGGTACGAAGATGTGAAAGAGCAACAGTCCGATTGGCGACGATTCTCGCCGAGCGTCACCAGCCTTTCAGGTTGACGGTATGGTAAAGGACGCAGAAGCGCCGGGTAGACCACAGAGAAAATAGCAGTATTCGCTCCAATGGCCAGAGCCAAGGTAACAATTGCCACGGCGGTGAAGCCACGGCTCTTCCGCAGCGTTCGCACTCCGTAACGAAAGTCCTGTTTCAGCTTCCCCATTGGCAAAGAGTCTTTTATAGCTTGCTCATCACGGTTGTGGCAACTCAAAGTTCCTGGCGTGGTTCTAACACCTAATGGAAAGTTGAATTACCCAAAGGCCGAAGAGTTGTAAACACGTTTGCGAAAGGTGTCCGTGTGAAAAAGAGACTGGCCTTGACTGCTGCGTTTTTGGTCGTAGTTGGTATGGTCGTCCCCGTGGCGCCAGACATTAAGCGCTACATCAGAATTACCATCATGTAAGAATTACCATCGTGTAGGTATTGTCTTGCCCTACCGAGGCTCACCTCTCAGGTTGACGAATTCGTTGGGAGGCCAGGGCCCACTCAAGCGCAGCCGAACTCCTTCGGAAGGACCGGCGCTTCGCAACAACGCGATGAACCGCTCGCGGTCGCCACGTGGCACCAGCGCAAACCAGTGATGCATCCTGCGCTCCTGACGCGCCCGCCACTCACGAACCGAGTCGGCCGTCACGTTCTTCAACTTGTTGTCGATTGCCGCGATGCGTCCAGCGGCCTCCTGGCGCCGCCTCAGGTACTCCCGGCCGCTGACGGGAGTCGCCAGGTCGGCCTGCTCATCCGCTGCCCAGCTTCCGGTAATTTCGTACTGCACGGCATCACTGATTCTCTCCAGCGCCCCGCGATACAACTCCGCATTGGCCGCCACGAGATGTTCGAGAGCTTCTGCGCTCTCGAGCAGCGTCGGAAAGGGAAGCGAAATGGGAGTGGTTGCCGTCAGGACTTCCCGCAGCACCCGTTGATACTGTAACGCAGCCTTCTTGAGGGCTTCAGGCTCGCCTAAACACGCGCCGGGATTCGCGATCTCGCTCCAATACACACGAAGCCCGGCCAACTCGCGCGATTGCACGTCACACTCGCAAACTCCCGATGTGACGCTCACGATTTCCTTCGGTTGGGTCACGCAATAGAGGATGCAGGGCATTCAATATCTCGCGAGACGCGATGAAACGAGGCTAACGCGACAGCACGATCGCAGCCCTAAATCTCGCACGAGATGTGTTGCTGCCGCAACCGGTAGCTGGCAAAACCACCAGCGGGGGACACAGAAAGGGAGAGCATCGGCTCTCCCTGCTTGATAAACACTTGCGACCTTTACCTGCCTAACGGCGTGGCCCGCCGCGCCGCGGTCCGCGATCTCCGCCGCGTCCGCCGCCCGGTGCGCCACGACCTCCGCGGCCACCGTAATGACCACCCTCACGCCGGCTGCCAACGTGTTCACGCCGCTCGCCGTCACGATTGAAGTTCTGCTCAGAACTCGGTTCGTCGGCCTTCTCATGGCCGCCCTCGAAAGTTACCGCACCCGAAGCATCCGGTGGGGCTTCGCCGCCGCCCATTTTCGCGCGCTGCTCCCTAAGGATCGCTTTGCGCGACAGCTTAATCCGATTACCGTCCACGGCCAGCACTTTCACCAGCACTTGGTCGCCTTCCTTCAGCTCATCGCGAACATCGTTGATGCGATGCTCGGCGACCTCGCTGATGTGCAGCAATCCATCCGTTCCCGGCAGGATCTCGACAAACGCTCCGAAGTCAGCCAGCCGAGTGACCTTGCCGAGATAGGTCTTCCCTACCTCCGCAGTAGCCGTGATGTCGCCAATCATCTGGAGCGCCTTGGCCGCCGCCACCTGATCGCTCGAGGAGACGTTGACCTTACCGCTATCCTCTACGTCAATCTTGACGCCGGTCGCTTCGACGATCCCGCGAATGACCTTGCCACCCGGCCCGATGAGATCTCGAATCTTGTCCGTCGGGATCTGCAGAGTATAGAAGCGGGGAGCGAATTCGCTGATCCGCGTGCGCGGCTCCGCAATCACCTCCGCCATTTTGTCGAGAATGTGCAGCCGCCCGCGGTGAGCCTGCTCCAGGGCCTCGCGCATGATTTGCGAGGTGATGCCCATCACCTTAATGTCCATCTGTAACGCAGTAATGCCAGAGCGCGTACCGGCGACCTTGAAGTCCATATCGCCATAGTGATCTTCCGCGCCCGCGATATCGGTAAGGACGGCGTAATCGTCGCCTTCCTTCACCAGCCCCATCGCGACGCCTGCAACCGCGTCTTTCAGCGGCACGCCGGCGTCCATCATGCTGAGCGACGCTCCACAGACGGTCGCCATCGAGGAGGACCCGTTCGACTCAAGGATGTCCGAGACCACACGCATGGCGTAGGGCCAATCGGCTTCCGAAGGTAATACCCATGAGACCGCGCGTTCCGCCAGCGCGCCGTGTCCGATCTCGCGGCGGCCTGCGCCACGCAGGAACGCCACTTCGCCAACCGAGAATGGCGGGAAGTTGTAGTGCAGCATAAAACGCTTCTTCGCCTCGCCTTCGAAAGCTTCCAGGCGCTGCATATCTTCGCCAGTGCCGAGTGTCGTGGTCACCAGCGCCTGAGTTTCGCCGCGGGTGAAGATCGCCGACCCGTGCGTACGTGGCAGCACTCCGACTTCAATCCAGATGTCGCGGACTTGGTCGAACTTGCGGCCATCTGGACGACGGTGCCCTTTGATGACTTGTTCGCGGAAGATCTGCTCCCGCAGCAGGTCAAAGTACTTGCCCGCTTTCTTGCGGCCGTCTTCATCCTCTTCGGGAATCGTTCCCCTTAGCTCGTCTTTGAGCTGCTTGATGAGCGTGTAGCTTTCATTCTTGGGATGTTTCTCGGTATTGGCGGCGTCCAGCAGACGGTCCCCTAACTTGGAACGAAGTTCCTTCAGGTAGGCTTCGTCAGTCGTCACTGGCTCAACCGAGCGCTTTGGCTTGCCAACCTTCTGGGCAAGGTCACTGATGGCGGCGCAAATCTTCTTGATCTCCTGATGGCCGAACTCGATGGCCTGGACCACTGTCTCTTCCGTGACCTCGCGCGCGCCGGACTCGATCATCACGATGCCCTCGGTCGTTCCCACCACCATCAAATTAAGGTCGCCGTCACGCCGCTCGGCATAGGTGGGATTGACGACGAAGTTTCCGTCCACCTGACCGACGCGCACTGCGCCGATCGGGCCGTGGAATGGAATATCGGAAACGCTGAGTGCCACCGAAGCGCCGTTGATGCCGGCGACGTCGGGATCGTTTTCCGTGTCCGCGGAAAGCACCATCGCGATTACTTGCGTTTCGCAGCGGAAGCCTTCGGGAAACAGCGGGCGGATCGGCCGGTCAATTTGGCGGCTGGTCAGAATTTCGCGCTCGCTCGGCCGCCCTTCGCGCTTGATAAACCCGCCGGGAATTCTTCCGGCAGCATAGGTGTACTCGCGGTAGTCAACCGTCAGCGGGAAAAAATCGATACCCTCCCGCGGGTCGGGGTTGGCACAGGCGGTGGCGAGGACAACGTTGTCGCCGATGCGCACAATGCAGGAGCCATGCGCCTGCTTGGCTAATTTGCCGGTTTCAAAGTGAATGGATTTGCCGCCTTGCAGCTCGACACTGATTTCATGCTTATTGACGCCGTGCAATGTAGCCGTCATCTCTTCGTTCATTTCTCAAGTTCCTTCCGTTTCCGAACACAACCGATTGAGTCTCTATTCCGTCAGGTGGTAGAACAGGCCTGCGGCTAAGCCCTCTTTTTGTCATCCCGAGCGAGGACTTCAGTCCGAGCCGAGGGACCTGCTTGCAGGCCTGTTTTCTCAAACCTAGCGACCATGGGAGATGGAGTGAGATAAATGTCAGCCGAGAGAGGCTGGACGAACAACCTTGGACGCACCCTGCGCCTCAAAGGCTTCTGCTGCCCGAAATGCCATTCTCTGAGGGGCGCGAACCGTGCCCGGGTCCAAGAATGGCGTCACGCTCGAAGCTTGATAGTTCAGTGGCTGGCAAACGGTTTACTTGCGGATGCCCAGTTTCTGAATGACGGCTTTGTAGCGTTCGGTATCAGACTTTCTCAGGTAATCGAGCAAGCTGCGACGCCTGCTCACCATCATGAGAAGACCGCGCCGGGAGGCATGGTCCTTCTTATGCGTCTTGAAATGCTCCGTCAATTCGCCAATCCGTGTGCTCAGGATGGCAATCTGCACTTCCGGCGAACCGGTATCGTTATCGGCTCTCCGGTGGTCGGCAATCAGGGCGGCTTTTTTCTCTCGTGCTAACACTGAATCGGTTGCGCTCCTACTCTCTAATCGTTTGTTGTTACGGTAGTAAGGATAACATGCATCGGCGAGTGACGCCAAGGCGGAGACACTAGGACAACAACTGCGCGACGATGGCCTGCACATGGACTTGGGTGGTGTCCAGCAGGGGAATGCCGCATACCTGCTCCTCTTGCAGAATCAACGGCAGTTCGGTCCCGCCCAGAATAACTGCCTGAATCTGCCGTTGCTCCTTCATCCTGCGGATAATTTCCAGGAGCTTCTCACGCGTCTCCGGCAGAAACAAGTCCTTCAACAGCTCACCCAAGTATTTCTCGTGGATGTATGTCTGCTCATCTTCTTGAGGCGTGACCAACGCAATTCCTTCCCGGGAAAAAACATCCGGATAAAATTGCGCCTGCATGGTGAAGCGAGTTCCGAGCAATCCGGCTTTGCTGATCCCCCGCTTCTTTGCCTCCGCACATGCTGCCTCGACAATGCTGATCAAAGGGATGGGCGAGCGCCGTTGGAGCTCATCGAAAACAATGTGCGGCGTGTTGGCGGCGATAATGCCGAAGTCGCATCCGGCGCGAGCGAGCTTTTGCAGCCCATCAAGCAAGTATTCGGCGACCGCGTTCAGCCGATTCACTTCCATGAAGTCGAGCAGCTTCGTCACGTCGAGGCTGTTAATGAGAACTGCAGGCGAGCTTCCATCCGGCCGCAGTTGACGATAGCGGGCGATAAGGGAGCGGTAGTAATCGATTGTGGACTCGGGCCCGATTCCGCCAATGATCCCGACAGTTTTCATGGCGCTCTACCAAATCCGAACCCGCTCCGCCGGTGCGAGGTAGAGAGTCTGTCCGGGCTTGACATCGAAGGCGGTGTACCAGGCGTCAATATTGCGGACGGTGTCTGCCCGATACTGGGCAGGAGAGTGCGAATCCGTCAACACCTGCTGGCGGAGCGCAGCCTCCCGGGTCTTCGACGCGTAATTTTGACCGAACGCAATAAAGAACTGTTGGTCCCCGGAAAAACCATCTTGTGCCGGGGCTGTTTTTCCGTTTAGTGACGCGCGGTACCCGTCATAGGCAGCAGCGATTCCCGCGACATCGGCGATGTTCTCGGCCAGCGTCTGTTTGCCATTGAGGGAGATGTCCGGAAAAGGCTTGTACGCGTCGTACTGCGCGGCGAGTTTAGCGGCGGCGGCTTCGAAATGTGCGAGATCGGCGGGCGTCCACCAGTTGCGCAAGGCGCCTTTGGAATCAAACACGCTGCCTTCCGTGTCAAAGGTGTGGCTGATTTCGTGGCCCATCACGGAGCCAATCGCGCCATAGTTGGCAGCAGCGGGGGCCAGCGGGTCAAATAACGGAGGCTGGAGGATGGCGGCCGGAAAGTTGAGCGCGTTTTGCAGGGGCAGGTTAACCGCGTTGACCGTCTGCGGATCCATGGACCATTCCTGGCGGTCCACCTTTGCGCCCAGGCGTGCGACGTCATGGTGATACTTAAAAAGGCTGCCTCGCCAGATGTTGCCAAAAATGTCATCCGCTTTGACCTCGTAGGCCGAGTAGTCTGTCCACGTTTCCGGGTAACCGACGCCTACATACAGAGTGTTGAGCTTGGCTTGGGCCTCAGCTTTGGTGGAAGGATCCATCCATGAGAGCGCTTCAATACGCTTCCGGAAAGAAGCGACGATGTCGGCAACCATCGCCTGCACCTGGGCCTTGGCTTGGGGAGAAAAATAGCGTTGCGCGTAGATTTTTCCCACATCGTCGCCGAGCAGTCGATTGACAACCACTACCCCGCGCTGCCAGCGAGGCCGCTGTTCCGGCGTGCCCAGGAGCACCTTGCCGAAGAAGGCGAAGCGCTCCTCCACCGAGGCCTTAGGCAACACCGGTGCGTATTCTTCAATCAGGTGGTACGCGAGCCAGTCTTTCCAAGTCTCCAGCGGAGTGGAGGCCACCAAAGCGGACTCGCCGGCGAACGCCGTAGGCTGCCACACGATGAAGCTGGCTTGCTTGCCGAGGCCCGCGCCCTGGAAATACGCGGTCCAGTCCAGGCCCGGTGCTTTGGCGGCGAAGTCGGCCTGCTTCCAGGTGTTGTTGGCCTTATGGATGTCATCATTGTCGGCCAGACTGAGATGTTTCTCCGCGATAGCATGCTCTAACTCGACGATCCTCGCGGCACGGGCGTCCGTATCCGTGAATCCCGCCAGCTTGATCATGGCGGAGACATGCGTTTGATACTTGGCGCGGATGTCACGCATGCGCTCGCTGTCGGCAAGGTAATATTCACGGTCCGGCAGTTGCAGACCTCCCTGGAGCAGGTAAGCCGTGTAGTGGTCAGAATCGTTGAACCCCGGAGCCACCCACAATCCGAAGAGGTGCGGTGTGTGGAAGTTAGTGTTATTCAGTGCGTCCACGTCAGCCCTTAGGCTTTGGCCCAAAGCGGCGGCCAATTCTTTCTTGTCATGGATGGCGGCGATCGCTTCGAGATGCGGACGGAGCGGAGCCAGACCTCTGGCTTCGATCGCGGCCTCGTCCATGTAAGAGTTGTAGAGATCGGCAACTTTGCGCGCACCGGGTCCCGCAGACGCGCCGCCTTTAGCAGCCTCTTCAATCAGGGCAGCGGTGCGCTTGTCGCTCAAGTCGGCAAGAGTTGAAAAGACGCTCAGGCCGGACCGATCTGGGGGAATGACGGTGCGCTTGATCCAGTCGCCGTTGGCGTATTCAAAGAAATTGTCGCCCGGCTTGACCGAGCGGTCCATATTGGCAACAGCGATGCCGTGGGGTTCCGGTTTTGGCGAGCCCTGCGCGTGGGCTGACAACAGCGAAATACCGAAAGCGGAAATTACAAGAAGTTGAAGGGCGCAAGTCAGGGATTTCTGGGTGGGTCTCATTTACGGGGCTCCGAAGGGTATCTGATGGGAACACAAGCCCTTACTCTAGACGGCAAACAAAACAAGAGGGTAGCACGATGCTGAAAGTTGGTGCAGCGACCCGATCGGTCGTTCTACCGCGTCGCCTTCTCCAGCAGGTACAGGTACGAGCGATAGATTTGCCCTGTGGCCCGGGTCATGCCGATCTCACAGGTACGGCTGCTGGAGTAGCATTCGTCCGGCTGCTTCGCTTTCACTTCCGCCGCCTCGTGCTTGGTCGCCGACTGGGTCAGCTCTGGGAACAGGAAGCCGCGATCGCCGGCAAACCCACAGCAGCCTGCGTCCAACGGGACGGTGACTTCTTCGCTACATGCGCGAGCAATTTTTTCCAGCTTCGCTCCGATTCCCATCTTCGTCACCGAGCACACTGGATGCAGCGCAACGGAACGCGATTTCGTCTTGATCGCCAGCTTGGGCAACAGTTCATCGTGCACAAACTCGATAGCATCCAGAAATATCATCCGGTCGAAGCGCTCCTGGTTTTCTTTCGTCAAATAGGCGCGCGCGGTCTTGAAGCCGTAGGTGCAAGGGCTGGTGTCAACAACGATCGGCAGCTTCCCTTCCCCCGACCATCGCCAGCAACGTTCCACTGCGCTATTGACCGCGATGGCGTGGGCGCGGCTGAGACCCTTCGACGAGAACGGCGTTCCACAGCAGGTCCCGGCGACATCGTTTGGGATGAACAGCGGCACTCCGGCTCGCCGCGCCAACTCGACTGTGACTTCCATCAGCGAAGAATCGTTGGGCTCGCCGGGAATCCTCCCCATCACGCGCGAGATGCACGACGGAAAATAAACCGCCTGTGCTCCTGCTTGGTCGGTACGGGGAATCGAACCTGCGGCGAACGGCGTGTCGGCCATCCATTCGCTGAAACTGTCGCCCGCGACCCGCTTCATCGCTCGCGTGACCGCACGCATCCCACCAAACCCGATCACCTTCTCCGTTGCATGTCCCAGTCGCAACCCCCAACGCAGTGCGCGTTCGGTGAGAGCAAAGTGATTGGCGAGGCGCTCCGCCCACGCCTGTTCGCCAGCCGACGCGCGAATGTTGCGGAAGCGCTTCACCAGTTGGCCGGTGTCGATGCTTACCGGACACGCCGTCGCACACATTCCATCGGTGGCGCAGGTGTCCAGCGCCATGTAGGGAAATTCACGGTCGAGTGCGTCATAAAGAGCGCACGAGCTGCCATCTTCCTCCAGTCGCGCCATCTCGCGCCGCACTACGATGCGCTGCCGCGGCGTCAGCGTCAGTTCACGGCTGGGGCACTTGGGTTCGCAATAACCGCATTCGATGCATTTATCAATTTCGGGCTCTACCGACGGCAACTGCTTCAGGTTGGCAAGGTGCGCCTGGCGGTCGGGATTGATAATGACACCGGGATTCAGCAGATTGTGGGGATCCGCCAACTCCTTCAGACGGCGCATGATCTCGTACCCGTAGCTGCCCCACTCGGTCTCGACAAACGGAGCCATGTTACGTCCGGTGCCGTGCTCGGCCTTTAGCGCACCGTCATAACGCTCGACCACCAGCTTTACCACATCGTCCATAAAATATTTATATTGATCGATTACTGCCTGATTGTTAAAGCTTTGGGTGATGACAAAATGCAGGTTGCCATCCTTGGCATGGCCGAAGATGATGGCATCGTCGTATTGATGCTTGGCGAAGAGCACCGTGAGGTCTTGCGCCGCATCGGCCAAGTGTTCCACGTGGAACGCCACGTCCTCGATAATGACCGTCGTGCCGCTCTTGCGCACCGAGCCGACCGACGGAAACATGCCCGAGCGAATCCTCCACAGCAGGGCCTGCTCGGGCGCCTGATGGGTGAACTGCGCCGGCTCGAAGAGCTTGAGACCGCCAACCGCCTCCGCCGCAACCTTCTCCAATTCTCTGCGCTCCCTCTCCTCGGCCGATTGAAACTCCGCCAGCAATCCGGCGGCGCCGGGCGGCAGAGTGCGGATGGAAGCAGGGATGCCGCTCTGGGTCTCCACCGAACGCAACGAAGCGCGATCCATGATCTCCAGTGCTTTGGCGCCCGCCTGGCGCAGCGGCACAATGGAAGCTGCCGCCGCGTAGAGATCCGGAAACAAAAGCAGCCCGGTGTACTTCACCGGCAGATCGGGAACTGTGTTCAGCACCGCTTCGGCGATGAATGCCAGCGTGCCCTCGGAGCCAATCATCACGTGCTGGAAGATGTCCACGGCTTTGTCGAAATCGAGGAATGCATTCAGCGAGTAGCCGGTGGTGTTCTTCATCCGGTATTTGCTGCGCACCCGCTCGCGGAGCGCTGCGTTTTGCTCCAGATGAGCTTTCAGTTCCAGCACGCCGCGCGCCAGCTCGGGCTCGCGCGCGTGAAACTGTTCGTCGGCATCGGGCAGCGACGTATCAACGACGGTTCCCGATGGCAGCATGAATTTCATCGAGTGCAGCGTGTGGTAGGCGTTCTGCTCGACGCCGCAGCACATGCCACTGGAGTTGTTGGAGAGGATTCCGCCCAGCGTGCAGGTCGCGATGGATGCCGGGTCAGGGCCGATCTTCGCCCCGTAGGCCGTCAGCGCCTGATTGGCGCGCGCGCCGATTACTCCAGGCTGCACCCGTATCTTCTTGCCGCCTTCCTCAACCCGCAGCTCGCGCCAATTTCGCGCAACTTCCACCAGCAAACCATCAGAGATCGATTGCCCCGACAAGCTCGTTCCGGCGGCCCGAAACGTCATCGGGATTTGCATCCGCTGGCTGAAGGCGAAGAGCGCCTGAATCTCTTCTACGCTCTGTGCTTGCACTACGGCTTTAGGAATCAGCCGGTAGAAGCTGGCGTCGGAAGCGTAGGCGATCAAGTCAATAGGGCGGACGAGAACTCGTTCGGCTGCGATTGTGCCCGCCAGCGACGACTTGATTTGTTCCGGCGAGACTTGCGTGGGAGAAAGGACAGTGGTGGCCATTCGCTACAGCCCCAGATACGCTTTCCGTACTTCGTCCATGCTGGCCACCTGCTGCGACTCTCCCTCGATGGGGACGCGCCCTTCGGCGAACACATAAGTGTAGTCGCTTACCGCCAGGGCGAGATGGACATTCTGTTCCACCAGGATGATTGTAATTCCCTGTTCCTTCAGGGTCTTCAGGGTCAGAAAAAGCTGCTGCGCCAGCACCGGAGCAAGGCCTAGCGAGAGCTCATCAATCATGAGCACCACGGGTTGCTGCATAAGCCCTCGGCCCATCGCGAGCATCTGCTGCTCGCCACCGGAGAGCGTGACTGCCTTTTGCGTGCGGCGCTCCTTCAAGCGCGGAAACAACTCAAACACCCGCGCCAGGTTTTCCTTCAAATGCTTGCGCGCCCGATGAGAGTAGCCGCCCATTTCCAGGTTCTCTTCCACCGACATGTCGGGGAAAAGCTGCCGGCCTTCCGGCACCAGGACCAGCCCGCGGCCGGCTTTGGCGTGGGGCGAGAGCCTGGTCAC